>Ga0209062_1001573_pt1 | contig 38704 bp, 35 predicted proteins | sample Coa_R2_2_FD_187158 | JGI IMG/M metagenome (GOLD analysis project Ga0209062, IMG submission 187158) | Surface soil microbial communities from Centralia Pennsylvania, which are recovering from an underground coalmine fire - Coalmine... | ecosystem: Environmental > Terrestrial > Soil > Unclassified...
ACATGTTGCAGACGGTCATGCGGCCTTCCATCGACAGCGACCGGATCGCCTCGCCGGCATATTCCAGCACGTAGCCGGTGCCGCCGGCGGTGCCGATCTCGCCGATGATGGCGAGGATGATGTCCTTTGCGGTGACGCCGTCCGGCAGTTTGCCGTCGACCAGCACGCGCATGTTCTTGGCTTTTTTCTGGATCAGCGTCTGCGTCGCCAGCACGTGCTCCACCTCGGAGGTGCCGATGCCGTGAGCCAGCGCGCCGAACGCGCCGTGGGTCGAGGTGTGGCTGTCGCCGCAGACGATGGTGGTGCCGGGCAGGGTGAAGCCCTGCTCCGGGCCGATAACATGGACGATGCCCTGGCGCTTGTCGAACTCGTTATAATATTCGATGCCGAAATCGCGCGCATTGTCGGCGAGCGCCTTGATCTGCTCGATGCTTTCAGGATCGGGGTTCGGCTTGGTGCGATCGGTGGTCGGTACGTTGTGGTCGACGACCGCCAGCGTCTTTTCCGGCGCATGCACCTTGCGCCCGGCGACGCGCAGGCCTTCGAAGGCCTGCGGCGAGGTCACTTCGTGCACCAGGTGGCGATCGATATAGATCAGGCAGGTGCCGTCGTCGGCTTCGTGCACCAGGTGATCGTTCCAGATTTTGTCGTACAGTGTGGTCGGTTTGGACATGAGCGTAAGCTCCAGGCAGGACATTCGGTGATCGGATTGGCGCGGAAAGCGCGCCGGCAAATCGAGGACAGCGCAGCGTCAGAACGCGCGCGTAAGCTCCGACGTCGCCGACGTCGCAAAGCGGCCGAAGAAGCGGCCGGGCAGCCGCGAGCGATCGTCGATCACGACGCGCCGGCAGGCCATGCTGGTGGGGCTTAGAACCATTTGAGGCTTATATAGCACGTGGTTCGGGAAGCGCGAGATGCAACCGCGAGCGGCCCCACGTGGGCGGAGCACAGTCTGTCTCCTTCGTCATTCCGGGGCGGTCCGTCAGGACCGAACCCGGAATCTCGAGATTCCGGGCTCGATGCTTCGAATCGCCCCGGAATGACGGCGAAAATAATCAGGCATTCGCCAACAAAAAAGCGCGGGGCTGGCCCGCGCTTTTCGTCAACTCTCGCTGAGCAGCGGCGCTTACTCGCCCACCGCCGTGGCGCGGTCCTGCTTCTCGACGATGCGGGCCGACTTGCCGCGCAGGTTGCGCAGGTAATAGAGCTTGGCGCGACGCACCTTGCCGCGGCGCACCACCTTGATCGAATCGATCATCGGCGACAGCACCGGGAACACGCGCTCGACGCCCTCGCCATACGAGATCTTGCGCACGGTGAAGCTCTCATTGAGCCCGCCGCCGGAGCGCCCGATGCAGACGCCTTCATAGGCCTGCACGCGGGTGCGGTCGCCTTCGACCACCTTGACGTTGACGATCACGGTATCGCCGGGCCCGAAATCCGGGATGTCCTTGGTGGCGGCGAGCTTGTCGTACTGCTCTTTTTCGAGCTGCTGAATCAGGTTCACGGCTAAATCTCCATCGGCGTCGCGCCCGGCAGCTTTGGGTCAAGCGCGGGCAGCGCGAGCGTCCTATCATCCTGTGACTTGTCGGATTGGGGGCTCGTATAAGGCAAAGCCCGCCGTTTGTCACCCGTCTGTCGTGCTTTTTGTGCGCCGGTCCGAATCGGCCCGCTGGGCCCAGAGATCGGGCCGCCGGACCCGTGTCAGAGCCTCGGCCTCGGCCCGCCGCCAGGCCGCGACCTTGGCATGGTCGCCGGAGGTCAGGATTTCCGGGATCGGACGGCCCTCGAACAGCTGGGGACGGGTATATTGCGGGTATTCAAGTAGGGGAGAGGAAAAACTCTCCTCCGCGGCCGATTCTGCCTTGCCCATCACCCCCGGCAGCAGCCTGACGCAGGCGTCGATCAGGGCCATGGCCGCGATTTCGCCGCCGGACAGCACGTAATCGCCGATTGAGACCTCCTCGAGGTTCCGCGCCTCGATCACCCGCTGGTCGACGCCCTCGAAACGGCCGCAGACGATCAGAGGGCCCGGGCCGGCGGCGAGTTCGCGCACCCGCGACTGGGTCAATGGCCGACCGCGCGGACTCATCAGCAGCCGCGGGCTTTCGGGCGCAATGTCGGCCACATCGATCGCCGCGGCCAGGATGTCGGCCCGCAGCACCATGCCGGGGCCGCCGCCCGCCGGCGTGTCGTCGACGCTGCGATGCCTGTCGGTCGCGGAATCCCGGATATCGCGGGCCGCAAGCGCCCAGAGCCCGGTGGCGAGCGCCTTGCCGGCCAGGCTGACGCCGAGCGGGCCCGGGAACATCTCGGGGAACAGCGTAAGGACGGTTGCGCGCCAGATAGAGGGAGTTTCTGCCATCGACGTCAGCTCATGGAACAACGGCCGTAAGGTCGAGGCCCTGCATCAAGGCCGCCGCCTCGATCGCGCGCTTGAAGTCGGCGAGCGGAAAACTGGTGACCACGATCTTGGTGAGGTCGAGCAGGCCCTCGGCGGCGAGCGTTGCGAGCTGGCCGGGTGCGGTACGCTCGTACATGAATTGCCCGACCACCTCCCAGTCGTTCGCGAGCATCTCGCGGAACGACAATTCAAGCGGCACATCGGCGCTGCCCATCAGCACCAGCCGCCCGCCGCGCTTCAGCGCGCGTAAAGTGGATAGCGTGGTCGCGGTGCTCTTGGCGGCGCCGAGCAGGTCAAGCGCGACATCTGCGCCGCCGCCGGCTGCGCGGCGAATGACGGGAAGGTCTATTGCGGGATCACCGGTCGCCACCGCCGGGATCACGCGCGGGCCGAAAGCTTCACGCAGCTGCTCCAGCGCCGCCTGCTTGCGTCCCACCGCAACGACGCGGCCGGCGCCCATGGCGACTGCGAGCATCACGGCGCCGGAGCCGAAATAGCCGGTCGCGCCGTTGATGATGACGGTCTGCCCGCCGCGCAGGCCGGTGCGCTGCAGCCCGCCGAAGGGGACGATGAGCTTCGCCAGGCCGATCAGCTCGGTCGCAGGCCTGTCGTCGAGACCGGATAGCGGCGTGATGCATGCTGCCGGCCAATGCGCGATTTCCGTGAACACGCCGTCGCGCCACCGCTCCTGCAGCGCCAGCGCCGCGTCGCTCGCGACAGTTACGGTGAGGCCGATCAGGATCTGCGGCGGCTCGCGGTCGGGCACATCGGCGCGCAGATGCGGGCTCAGGAAGACGCGGTCGCCGCTCTGCACATGGCTCACATTGTCGCCGGTCGCGACCACCCGGCCGATCGCATTGGTGCCGGGCACGAAGGGCATCGGCGGCAGGCTGTAGGGCAGCGCGCCCGACAGCACGCGGCCCATATAGGACAGCACCATGCCGGCCTCGATGCGGACGAGGACGCCATCGGGGGCGGGAGGCTTGGTTTCGACCGTGTCGAAGCGCAGGTCGTTGTGGGCGTGCAGCCGCCAGGCTCTGTGAGTGTCGGGCATCAGTACGGACTCCAAACCATCCGTCGTCCCGGGCATGACGGAGGAGAGAGACGGGCGCCACAACTCGGGCCTGTGATTATGGATCCCGGCTTTCGCCGGGACAACGCGGGGACAGAATACGCGATGACAACGCCTATTGGCTACTCAGCAGCCTCAGGCCCATCGCCCTCGACTTCCTGCGGCAATTCGATCAGCACGCGGCCGCCGGCGATATCCACTGTCGGAACCACGGCATTGGTGAATGGCAGCAGCATGGTCGCGCCGCTCGGCGGGGCGATTTCCAGGATGTCGCCGGCGCCGAAATTGTGGATCGCGATCACCCGGCCGAGCGGCTGGTCCGCCATGGTGACGGCGGCGAGCCCGATCAGGTCGGCATGATAGTATTCACCCTCGTCGGTCGCCGGCAGCTTGTCGCGGGAGACGTAGAGCTCGAGACCGTTGAGGCGCTCGGCTTCGTCGCGCGTGGTGATGCCCTTGAGCTGCGCCACCAGATGGCCTTTTGCCTCGCGCGCGCTGGCGATCTCGAACCGGCGGGTGCCGTCCCGGGTCGAGAGCGGTCCGTAGCGCTTCACCGCAAAGGGATCCTCGGTGAAGGTCCAAAGCTTGACGGCGCCGCGCACACCATGCGCAGCGCCGATCCGGGCGACACAGACTTGTGCAGGCGCCGTCACGCGCGACCGCGATCAGGCCGATTCATCAGGCCGACTTGGCAGCGGCTTCGGCCTGCGCCTTGCGCTCCTTGCGCGGAACGGCCTTTTCCGGGTTGTTGCGCGCTTCGCGCTTCTTGACGCCGGCGGCATCGAGGAAACGCATCACGCGGTCCGACGGCTGCGCGCCCTTGGCGAGCCAGGACTTCACCTTGTCCATGTCGAGCTTGAGGCGAGCCTCATTGTCCTTCGGCAGTAGCGGGTTGAAGTGGCCGAGACGCTCGATGAAGCGGCCGTCGCGCGGAAAGCGCGAGTCGGCGGCGACGACGTGGTAGACCGGACGCTTCTTGGTGCCTGCACGAGCGAGGCGGATGACAACTGCCATTTGGTTCTCCTGTTGTGTTCTGAAGCTCAATTGATCGAAAGTTGATCCGTCACCCTGAGGTGCGCGCGACGGCAGGTCGTGCGCCTCGAAGGGCGACGGCCCGGCTGCTGCAGCCGGGCCGTGCATCCTTCGAGGCGCGCTGGCGCGCGCACCTCAGGATGACGGGGCGAGAGCGAGTGCTCGTCATTTCTTCTTCCCCGGGAAGCCGCCGAGCCCCGGCAGGGTCGGCTTGCCGCTCAAGCCGGTGAGGCCCGGCAAGTTGGGCAATCCGGTACGCAGGCCGGGAGGCAGTTCCTTCGGCAGATTGGGCATGCCCTCCGGCAGCCCGCCGCCGCTCTTCATCTTCTCGGCCATCGCCTTCATCTGCTCGGGCGAGGGCATGGCGCCGCCGCCGAAGCCGCCGCCAAATCCCATGGCCTGCGCGATGCCGGCCAGCGGCCCGCGCTTGCCGGAGCCCATCGCCTTCATCACGTCGGCCATGTTCCGGTGCATCTTGAGCAGCTTGTTGACATGCTCGACGCTCTGGCCGGCGCCGGCGGCGATGCGCTTCTTGCGGCTGGCCTTGAGAATGTCCGGGTGACGCCGCTCCTCGCGGGTCATGGAATCGATGATCGCGACCTGGCGCTTCAGGATCTTGTCGTCGATGCCGGCGGCTGCGATCTGGTTCTTCATCTTGGCGATGCCGGGCATCATGCCCATCAGGCCGCTGATGCCGCCCATGTTCGCCATCTGCGACAGCTGCTCGCGCATGTCGTTGAGGTCGAACTGGCCCTTGCGCATGCGCTCGGCGGTGCGCGCGGCCTTCTCGGCGTCGATCGAGGCCGCGGCGCGCTCGACCAGCGACACCACGTCGCCCATGCCGAGAATGCGGCCGGCGATGCGGCTGGGATGGAACTCCTCCAGCGCATCGGTCTTTTCGCCGGTGCCGATCAGCTTGATCGGCTTGCCGGTGACCGCACGCATCGACAGCGCGGCACCGCCGCGGCCGTCGCCGTCGACGCGCGTCAGCACGATGCCGGTCAGGCCGACGCGCTGATCGAACGAGCGGGCGAGATTGACAGCGTCCTGGCCGGTGAGGGCGTCGGCGACGAGCAGCACCTCATGCGGATTGGCGGCCGCCTTGATCGCGGCCGCTTCCGCCATCATGTCTTCGTCGAGCGTGGTGCGGCCGGCGGTGTCGAGCAGCACGACGTCATAGCCGCCGAGCTTGCCGGCTTCCATCGCGCGCTTTGCGATTTGTGTCGGCTGCTGTCCCTCCACGATCGGCAGTGTCGCGATCTCGAGATCGCGCCCGAGCACCGCAAGCTGCTCCATGGCGGCGGGACGATAGACGTCGAGGGACGCCATCAGCACCTTGCGCTTGTCGCGCTGGGTCAGGCGTCTTGCGAGCTTGGCGGTGGTGGTGGTCTTGCCGGAGCCCTGCAGGCCGACCATCATGATCGGAACCGGCGGCACGGCGTTGAGGTCGATGGTCTGCCCGTCGGCGCCAAGGGTTTCGACAAGCTCGTCATGGACGATCTTGACCACCATCTGGCCGGGGGTGACCGATTTCACCACCGTGGCGCCGATCGCCTGCTCGCGGACCTTTTCGGTGAAGCTGCGCACCACGTCCAGCGCGACGTCGGCTTCCAACAGCGCCCGCCGCACCTCGCGCATGGCGGCATCGACGTCCTTTTCGGTCAGCGCACCGCGCCCCGTCAGACGATCGAGGATGCCGCCAAGCCGTTCCGACAGATTGTCGAACAATGCCGTTGTCCTTTGTCCTGCCCGCGAGATTGCGGGACATGACGAGCTAGATAGGCGCTCGCGGGTGAGCCGAAAGCACCGCGCCAAACACGTTCGCGCCCGAGGGCGCACAGCGCTGTCGGGCGTTGACCTCCGGCCTCATGGGACCGGGCGGTGGCTCGAAAAGAGTACACTTTTCGATGAACGGGCTGCCTTAAACCCCCAGATGGGCCAAAAGTCAAGGAAACTTGCCCGAAACGCCGGTCGCGCCTGTCGCAGCCGTAGGCCGCCCCCCTTGCAGAAGCAGCGTTTTTTGGCTCAATCGGGCGTGAAATGAGCCGCCGCAAAGCCAAGACCTATTCCGGGCCGAAATCCGATCATTTCGACGGAGAGCGCTTCTTCGATCCTCACGGCGCACCGCCCAAGCGCTTGCGCGAGGTGCTGCGCTGGCAGTTCGGCGGCGACCGGCAGCGGGCGAAATGGCCGGATTGGGTGGAGAACGCCCATTCCGATACGCCGCCGCCGCGGGTCGACGGCGACAAGGTGCGGCTTTGCTACGTCGGCCATGCGAGCTGGCTGATCCAGACCGCAGGCCTGAACATCCTGTGCGATCCGGTCTGGTCGATGCGGGTCTCGCCGGTCAAATGGGCCGGACCGAAGCGGCACAACGATCCCGGCATCGCGTTCTCGGCGCTGCCGCGGATCGACACCGTGCTGGTGTCACATGGCCACTACGACCATCTCGATGTCCCGACGCTCTCCCGTCTCACCAAGTCCTTCGCCCCGCGCATCATCACGCCGCTCGGCAACGATCTCACCATGCAGGCGGCCGATGCCGCGATCAAGGCGGAGAGCTACGACTGGCACGACCGGGTCGAGCTCGGTGGCGGCATCGCGGTGACCCTGGTGCCGACGCATCACTGGTCGGCGCGCACCCTGTTCGACCGCAACCGCGCGCTGTGGGCGAGCTTCGTGCTGGAGACGCCGGCGGGCAAGATCTACATCGTCGGCGATTCCGGCTATGGCGGCGGCAAGCATTTCCGGCGCGTGGCGGAAGCGCACGGTCCGCTGCGGCTGGCGCTGCTGCCGATCGGCGCCTATGAGCCGCGCTGGTTCATGCGCGACCAGCACATGAACCCGGAAGATGCGGTGATGGCGCTGGCCGATTGCGGCGCGGAGCAGGCCCTCGCCCATCACCACGGCACCTTCCAGCTCACCGACGAGCCCATCGATGCGCCCGCGCTGGCGCTGGCCGCGGCGCTCGATGCCGCGAGGATTCCGCGCGAGCGGTTTGCGGTGCTGCAGCCGGGGCAGGTGGTGGAGATTTAGCACCGTCGCTCGTATTGGCTTGCACCGTCATTCCGGGGCGATGCGAAAGCATCGAGCCCGGGATCTCGAGATTCCGGGCTCGGTCCTTTGGACCGCCCCGGGATGACGGCGGCAAATCCCGCGACTACTGCGCCTTGATTCCCCAGGACACCGCGACCGAGACCGACAGCGTCTCCTCGCCTTGCGCGATCGGGGTGGGCGCGGCCATGGCCATGGGGGAGGCCGGCATCATCTTGGCGCGGAACACGGGGGTCGGCGCGCCTTCCTCGGCAATCGAGAGCGGCGCGCCGAGTGTCACGCCGGCGGCCTTGGCGTAGATCTCCGCCTTGCGCCTGGCGTCGGCCAGCGCTTTTTCGCGGGCCTGGTCGAGCAGCGCGGAGGCGTTCGACACCGTGAAATTGACATTGCCGATGTCATTGGCGCCGGCGCCGACCAGCGCATCGATCACGCTCGCGACCTTGCCGACGTCGTGCAGTTTGACGGTGACGCGATTCGACGCGCGATAGCCTGTTATGGACGAGGGTCCGGAGCGGTTGGGCGCATATTGCGGCTGCAGCGACAGGCGCGAGGTCTGGACATCCTTGTCCTCGATACCGGCGGTCTTCACCGCCGCCAGCACCTTGGCCATCGCGGTGTTGTTAGCTTCGGAGGCTTCGCGCGCGGTCTTGCCGTCGGAAGCAACGCCGGCATCGAGCTGGGCCAGGTCCGGCGGCACCGAGATCGAGGCTTCGCCCGTGACCGAGATTGCCGGCGAAAAGTCGGATTGGGCAGCGGCCTGCGCTGCGAACAGCGGCGCGCAGGCGACCATCAAGACAACGGCGAGGGTGTGTTTCATGGTGCTCACTTCAGCGGCACGTAGACATTGATGACGAGCTTGTCCTCAGCCGTCTTGATCGGATCGGTGAGGTATTCCTCGATGAAAGTGTCCTTGGCCTCGAGCTTCTTCTCGTCGAGGTGATTGGTGATCGCCTCATAGGTGTTGTCCATGTTGTCGTAGGAGCCGCGATGGACGAACTTGAGCGCCCGGCCCTCCGGCGACTGGCCCATGCTCATGGCCTTGGGCAGGTTCTTCGGCTCCTGGTCGACGGGGACTTCGGCAAGGAAGGTGAAGCCGGTGTCGTCCGTGGATGTATAGACGATCAGGGGATTGCCTGACGGCTTGATGCCCTGCTTTTCGAGCATCGCATTCAACGACTTCAGCGACTCCACCAGCGTGTCGAAGGCGGAATCCCAATTGGCACTGCCCTTGGCGACCACGACCTTCTTCGCCTCGAGCTTGATCTCCTGGCCAAAGGGATCTGCGGTCTGCACCGTCGCTGCGGGGGGCGGGTTCTGCGCGGCGGCCGGCGGGGTCGATGGGGCGGGAGATCCGCTCGGCGCCGGCGAAGCGCTCGCGGCGGGCGTCGGGCTTGCGGCCGGAGCGGGGCTGGCGCTTGCAGCCGGGGCTGGGCTGGACGCGGGCGCAGGGCTTGCGCTCGGCGCGGGCGAGGGGCTTGCGGACACCTCGGGCGACGGTGATGGCGAGGCCGCCTGCGCCAGCGCCTCGCTTGCTCCCAGGCTTGCCGAAAACGCCAGCGCGGCCGGCGCCAACGCGGCCAGAGCGAGGCGGAACATACGGAAATTCATTCGGTATTCTCCAAGACCGGCGAGCGCCGGCGAAGCACGGCTGTCTAACACGCCTGTCGGCGTTTCGTCCCATAACAGATGGGTCATCCTGGCTTTGCCGTCATTCGGGCTGGTCAGCGCCTCATCCGTCGCCATATAAGGCAGGCAGAAATTGGATATTTTGATGAGCGTGCTTGCCAACCATGCCTTTGCCAAGATGAATGGCATCGGCAACGAGATCGTTGTCGTCGACCTGCGCGACGGCAGGGGAGATGGAAAGCTGGCCGTGACGCCGGAGGAGGCGCGCGCGGTTGCGGCGCGCGTGCCTTACGACCAGCTGATGGTGCTCTCGAAGCCGCGCCTGGACGGCACCGAGGCGTTCATCCGCATCTACAACAATGACGGTTCCGAATCCGGCGCCTGCGGCAACGGCATGCGCTGCGTGGTCCGGCGCGTGTTCGAGGCGACCGGACAGCAAGCAGCCACCTTCGAGACCACGGCCGGGCTGTTGAACTGCTGGCAGGGGCCGGCGCCCGATCTCTACACCGTCGACATGGGCGCGCCGAAATTCGGCTGGCAGGATATTCCGCTCGCCGAAGAATTCCGCGACACCCGCTATATCGAGCTGCAGATCGGGCCGATCGACGCCCCGCTCTTGCATTCGCCATCGGCGGTGAGCATGGGCAATCCGCACGCGATCTTCTGGGTCGATGACGTCAATGCCTATGACCTCGGCCGCTTCGGGCCGCTGTTGGAAAATCATCCGATCTTCCCGGAGCGCGCCAACATCACGCTTGCCCATATCGTCGACCGCGACCACATCACCATCCGCACCTGGGAGCGTGGCGCGGGGCTGACCAAGGCCTGCGGCTCGGCGGCCTGCGCCACGGCGGTGGCGGCGGCGCGGCTCAAGCGCGCCAACCGCACGGTCGAGATCGCGCTGCCCGGCGGCAAGCTCGCGATCGAATGGCGCGAGCGCGACGACCATGTGCTGATGACGGGATCTGCGACCTTCGAATATGAGGGCCAGTTCGATCCGGCGCTGTTCGCAAGCCGCGCGTGAGGCGATGAGCGTCGAGGTCATCACCTTCGGCTGCCGCCTCAATGCCTTCGAATCCGAGGTGATCGCGCGCGAGGCGTCGGGCGCCGGGCTTTCCGAGACCATCGTCATCAACAGTTGCGCGGTGACCAACGAGGCCGTGGCGCAGGCGCGGCAGTCGATCCGCCGGCTGAAGCGCGAGCGGCCGGGCTCGCGCATCGTCGTCACCGGCTGCGCGGCGCAGACGCAAGGCCAGATGTTCGCCGACATGGGCGAGGTCGATCGCGTCATCGGCAATGACGACAAGATGCGTGGCGACGCCTGGCGCGCGGCGCGGACGGCCTTCGACGTCGCGGCGGCCGAGAAGGTCGCGGTCAGCGACATCATGCAGGTCAGGGAGATGGCGCCGCATCTCCTCGATGGTTTCCAGGGCGGTTTGCCGCGGGTGTTCGTGCAGGTGCAGAATGGCTGCGACCATCGCTGCACCTTCTGCATCATTCCATTTGGCCGCGGCAATTCGCGCTCGGTGCCGATGGGGGCGGTGGTCCAGCAGGTGCGCGCGCTGGTCGAGCGCGGACACGCCGAGATCGTGCTGACCGGCGTCGATCTCACGAGCTATGGCGCGGACCTGCCGGGCGCGCCGAAGCTCGGCATGCTGACCAAACAGATCCTGCGCCATGTGCCGGAGCTGCGGCGTTTGCGGATTTCATCGATCGATTCGATCGAGGCGGATACCGATCTGCTCGACGCGATTGCCTCGGACGAGCGGCTGATGCCGCATCTGCATCTGTCGTTGCAGTCGGGCGACGACCTGATCCTGAAACGGATGAAGCGGCGGCATCTGCGCCAGGATGCGATAGATTTCTGCGCGCAAGTGCGGCGGCTGCGCCCGGATATCGCGCTCGGTGCCGACATCATCGCGGGCTTTCCGACCGAGACGGAAGACGCGTTTGCGCGCTCGATGGATCTCGTCGGAGAGTGCGGCCTGACCTTCCTGCACGTCTTCCCCTATTCGCCGCGCCCCGGCACGCCGGCCGCGCGCATGCCGCAGGTCGCGAGCGGCGTGATCAAGGACCGAGCGAAACGGCTGCGCGAGGCGGGCGAGGGCGCGTTGCGGCGGCGGCTGGAGTCGGAGGTCGGCAAGACGCGGGATGTGCTGATCGAGGGCGAGACGCAGGGGCGGACGCAGCATTATCTGCCGGTTGCGATTGCGGGCGAGATGCCGGGCGCGGTGCGTCCGCTTAAGATCGCCGACCATGATGGAGCTCGGCTGCTCACGTAACGCTCCGTCATTCCGGGGCGGTGCGCGGCACCGAACCCGGAATCTCGAGATTCCGGGTTCGGTCCTGTCGGACCGCCCCGGAATGACGGTGCAAGCCAAAGTTCATGACGAGAGCGTGGAGTTCACTCCCCGTTCCACCCGCACGCCCGCAGCCGCTCGTGCATATGCGCCGGCGCCGGCGCCGTCACCCGCACCGGCTCCTTGTTCTTCGAAATCGGAATCGTGAGCTCGCGCGAATGCAGATGCAGCACCGGCTCGCCGAAGCGCGGGCCGCTGCCGTAGATGTTGTCGCCGACGATCGGCCAGCCCTGCGAGGCCGAATGCACGCGCAGTTGATGGGTGCGGCCGGTGACGGGTTCCATGGCGAGCCAGGCGAGGCCGTTGCCGCGGCCGAGCACCTTCCATTTGGTCACCGCCGGCTGGCCGTCCGGATCGGGCTTCTGCCACCAGCCACGTTCCGCGTTGAGGCGGCCGAGCGGAAGCTCGATGATGCCGTCATCCGCCGCAGGCCCGCCTTCGACGACGGCCCAATAGGTCTTGGCGATCTTGCCATGCTTGAACAAAAGCCCGAGCGAGGCGGTTGCCTTGCGATGTCGCCCCAGAACCAGGCAGCCGGAGGTGTCCTTGTCCAGCCGATGGGCGAGCACCGGCGGCCGCGGCAGCCCGAATCGGAGCGCGTCGAAAGAGGCTTCCAGGTTGGCGCCGCCCTTGGGGCCGCGATGCACCGGGAGGCCTGCCGGCTTGTTGATCACCAGCATCAGCCCGTCGCGGTGGAGCACGCGGGCCTGGATCTCGTCGGCCGTCAGTTCGGGAACATCGTGCACGGGCAAGACTTTCGTTTGTAACCGGGAACGGCTAACACACCCCCCATGAACGACACCACCACAGAAACACCCAAATTGAGCTGGTGGCGGCGGCTCTCCAACGGGCTGAAGCGCACCTCCTCCTCGCTGGGTACGGCGGTCGCCGACCTCGTCACCAAGCGCAAGCTCGACCGCGCCATGCTCGAGGACATCGAGGACGTGCTGCTGCGGGCCGACCTCGGCACCGAGGTCGCCGCGCGGATCGCCGAGGCCGTCGGTGCCGGCCGCTACGACAAGGCGATCAGCGCCGACGAGGTGAAGAGCGTGGTCGCGACCGAGGTCGAAAAGGTGCTGACGCCGGTGGCGCAGCCGCTTGTCATCGACGCCGCCCAAAAGCCGTTCGTCATCCTGGTGGTCGGCGTCAACGGCTCCGGCAAGACCACGACCATCGGCAAGCTCGCGGCGAAACTGGCCTCCGAAGGCCGCAGCGTGATGCTGGCAGCCGGCGACACCTTCCGTGCCGCCGCCATCGAGCAGCTGAAAGTCTGGGGCGAGCGAACCAAGTCGCCTGTCATCGCCGGCGCGCAGGGCTCCGACTCTGCAAGCCTCGCCTTCACGGCGCTGACCACCGCCAAGGAGCAGCAGCGCGACGTGCTGCTGATCGACACCGCCGGCCGCCTGCAGAACAAGGCGGAGCTGATGAACGAGTTGGAGAAGGTCGTGCGCGTCATCAGGAAGGTCGATGCCACGGCGCCGCATGCGGTGCTCCTGGTGCTCGACGCGACGGTGGGCCAGAACGCGCTGTCGCAGGTTGAGGCATTTCACCGCACCGCCGGCGTCACCGGCCTGGTGATGACCAAGCTCGACGGCACTGCGCGCGGCGGAATTCTGGTGGCGCTTGCCGAAAAACACCGGCTGCCGGTGCATTTCATCGGCGTCGGCGAGGGCGTGGACGATCTCGCGCCGTTCACGGCCGGCGATTTCGCCAAGGCGATTGCAGGAATCGAGAGCTAGTTTTTTTGTCTTGTCACGCCCCGCACCGGCGAGGCATGCAGTACGCCGCGCCGCGGGCTGAGGACAAGCGGCGCGTTTGGACACCGATCATCATTTCGCGGCTATCACCGCAACGGAAGGCGCCTCATGGACAAGACTCAGCCGCATCCATTGTTCAAGCTTGCGACCGAGCTCGGTCCGCTCCTGGTCTTCTTCGTCGCCAATGCCAAGTTTCACCTGTTCGTGGCGACGGCCGCCTTCATGGTCGCAATCGTGGCCGCCATGATCGCCTCCTATGTGGTGACGCGGCATGTGCCGATCATGGCGCTCGTAACCGGCGGCGTGGTGCTGGTGTTCGGCACCCTGACCCTGGTGCTGCACGACGAGACCTTCATCAAGGTCAAGCCGACCATCATCTACGGCCTGTTCGCGGCCGTGCTCGGCGGCGGCCTGCTGTTCGGCCGCTCCTTCATCGCCGTGATGTTCGACCAGATGTTCAACCTGACGCCGCATGGCTGGCGCCTTCTCACCGGGCGCTGGGCGCTGTTCTTTCTGGCGATGGCGATCCTCAACGAGGCGATCTGGCGTACCCAGAGCACGGATTTCTGGGTCGCGTTCAAGGCCTTCGGCGTGATCCCGCTGACCATGGGGTTTGCGATTCTACAGATGCCGCTGATCAAGCGGTATCACGTCGAGCCTGCGTCGCTGGAGGCGAGCGAGGCCGAGGCGGGTGACGTCAGCAAGGGGTGAATTGTCTTGCACCGTCATTCCGGGGCTCGCGAAGCGAGAACCCGGAATCTCGAGATTCCGGGTTCGGTGCTGCGCACCGCCCCGGAATGACGGAGCTTTATGACCCCGCCTTCACCGCCTTGTCGATCTCTGCCTTCAGCACGGTGTCGATATTGTCAGGCGAGATCGGGCCGACCAGCTTGTAGGCGATCTTGCCGTCGCGGCCGACGATGAAGGTTTCGGGCACGCCATAGACGCCCCAATCGATCGCGGCGCGGCCGTTGCCGTCGACGCCGACCGAGGCAAACGGATTGCCGTAGCGGCCGAGGAAGCGGCGGGCGTTGTCGGACGTGTCCTTGTAGTTGATGCCGACGATCTGAATGCGGGTGTCCTTGGCGAGCTCGGTCAACAGCGGCGCCTCATCGTGGCAGGGCACGCACCAGGACGCCCACACATTGACGATCGAGACCTTGCCCTTGAACGCGGCCGGATCGAGCCCCGGCACCTGCGCACCATTGTTGGTGAGGCCGCCAAGCGCTGGCAGCACGGTTTGCGGCGCCGGACGACCGATCAGCGCGGATGGAATCCGCGACGGGTCGCCGTCGCCGAGCCGGAACCAGAAGATCGCCGCGAGCGCCATGAAAGCGACGAGCGGGAGAACCATCAGCAGGGAGCGGCGCCGCGGCGCGGCTTCGGATGTGATCTGCTCGCTCATGCCGGTTCTCTTGCCCGTTCTCTTGTGCCGGTTGTCTTACGCAATGTCCGTCGCGCTGCGCCCGGAGCGGCGCGCCACGCCGCGCTCCTCCAGCTCGCGCAGCCGCTGCTTCTGGCTGCGGTAGTCGAGCGCGATCCAGCCGATCAGCAGCGCCACCACGATTGCTGCTGCGAGGTAGGAGGTGACGATGAAGGAGGCGTAGGGTCCGAGCGACATGGTGGCCTCACGCCGGTTGCGAGGCGGGCGAGGCCGCGCTCATGTCGTTCGAAGCCGCGCGGGCCTGCATCATCTGCAACGACCGCACCCGCCGCCTCAGGATCTCGTTGCGCATCGCCGCCACATGCAGCGTGATGAACAGCAGCGTGAAAGCGAGCGCCATCACCAGCAGCGGAATCAGGAAGGCGCGGTCGAGCGTCGAGCCGCCCATCCGGAACACCGAGGCCGGCTGATGCAGCGTGTTCCACCAGTCGACCGAGAACTTGATGATCGGCAGGTTGATCGCGCCGACCAGGGTCAGCACGGCGGCGGCGCGCGCCGCGCGCGCGGGATCTTCCACCGCACGCCACAGCGCCATCAGGCCGAGATACATCAGGAACAGAATCAGCACCGAGGTCAGCCGGGCGTCCCATTCCCAATAGGTGCCCCACATCGGCCGGCCCCAGAGCGAGCCCGTCACCAGCGCGAGAAAGGTGAAGCTGGCGCCGATCGGGGCTGCGGCCTTGGCCGACACGTCGGCCAGCGGATGCCGCCACACCAGCGTGCCGAGCGCGGATGCGCTCATCACCGCCCAGACGAACATCGAAAGCCACGCATTGGGGACATGGATGAACATGATCTTGACGGTGGCGCCCTGCTGATAGTCATCGGGAGCCATCGCGGACAGATAGAGGCCGATCGCAAACAGGACCAGGGTTCCCGCCACGAGATACGGCAACAGCCGCGCCGTCAGCGACAGGAACCTGGTGGGGTTGGCGAGGTCGATCAGCGTCATAGCATCCTGTTAATGGTGGCGCGCGCCTCACGCAATCAGCATAAGGACGCTCGGCAAGAGTTGATCGGCATCAATCCAACCCCTGACGCAGGCTGGCTGCGGCGGCGAACGGGCCGACCACGAGACTGACCAGCGACAAGGCGCACAGGATCGAAAATGGCGCGCCGAACGATACCGGGCCGGTGATCGCGGCTTCCGACGCCGCCACGCCGAAAATCAGCACGGGAATCGAGAGCGGCAGCACCAGGACGGCGAGCAGCAGCCCGCCGCGGTGCATGGTCACGGCGAGCGCCGCGCCGATCATGCCGGTGAAGGTCAGTGCGGGTGTACCGGCAAGCAGGGTCAGCGCCACCGCCGAGGTCGCGACCATGTCGAGATTGAGCAGCAGGCCCAGCACCGGGGTCGCCACGATCAGGGGCAGGCCGGCCGCCAGCCAATGGGCCAGCGCTTTGGCCGCGCAGGCGAGTTCCAGCGGTGTCTGGCTCATCACGATGAGATCGAGCGAGCCGTCCTCATGGTCGGCGGTGAACAGCCGGTCCAAGGTCAACAGGCTCGCCAGCAGCGCGCCGAGCCAGAGGATTGCGGGCCCCAGCCGCGTCAGCAGCGGCAAATCCGGGCCGAGCGCGAACGGCATCAGCACCACCACGGTGAGAAAGAACAACACCCCGATCAGCGCCCCGCCGCCGACGCGAACGGCGATCCGGATGTCGCGGCGAATGAGGGCGGCAAGCGCAGTCATGAGAGGTGCTGCTCCACGCTGCTCGTTGTCGCGCGCCAGACTCGCCGCGAGCACGCTGCGCTCCCTCCCCCCTCTTGTCCGCCGAAGCCCGCCTTCTGGCGAAGGCGGATGCGGGGGAGGGCCGGGGAGGGGGGTAGCCCCGGAAATGGTGCCCGACGTCTGCGGTGTTCACCCGAGTCCGAACGGAGAGGCCGTGCCGTGGGGTACCCCCCTCCCTGACCCTCCCCCGCAAGGGGGGAGGGAACTGTGAGAGCGGTGTGCCGGGCGAGAACGCGTGGAATCATAGCGCTCCCCCAATCCGCAACTCTCTCGCTGCAAGCCCCAGCGGTGCGTGAGTCGCGGCCACGATCAGGCCGCCGCCGGCGAGATGGTCGCGCATCAGGCCGGCGAACATGTCCTGGCCGATTGTGTCGAGCGCCGCCGTCGGCTCGTCCAGTAGCCAGACCGGGCGCCGCACGGCGAGCAGCCGGGCCAGCGACAGGCGGCGGCGCTGGCCGGCGGAAAGGTAAGCCGCCGGCAGATGCGCGGCATGGGCCAGCCCGACCGAACCCAGGCTCTCCGCCGGATCGGCCGGCCTGCCGCCGAGAAAATCCCGCCAGAATTGCAGGTTCTCCAGAACGCTCAGCGCGGGCTTCAGCGCGTCGCGGTGTCCGAGATAATGGGCCTGCTCAGGCAGCGTCAGCTCGGCATCGCCGCCATCGAGCGCGAGCGAACCGGCGGCGGGCGTGAGCAGGCCGGCGATCAGCCGGAGCAGCGAGGTCTTGCCCGAACCGTTGCGGCCGGTGACGGCCAACAGCTCGCCGGCCGACGCCGCAAAAGTCAGCGCCGAAAACACCTCGCGGCCGCCACGCACACAGGTCAGGCCGCTCGCCACTAGCCGCATCAGTTCTCGTTCCGTGTCCTCTGGAGCGCCCTAGGATTCTCTGGGGTAGCGCGATGGAATTTATGGGTGCCAACCGCTTATCGGACGATTGATGCTGTGGCGGTGACGTTAGAAAGCTTCTATAAGCCGGAACTTGACGCAGCACACGGCCTTCGCTGCGGATCATCAGGCCAGCCCTCGGCGCACGGTGTTATAATACCCGCATCCGGGTATAACTGACAATTGGGATTTCCACGCATGACCTCTCTCGACAGCTTCAAATGCCAGAAGACCCTCAAGGTCGGCAGCAAGACCTATGTTTACTACAGCCTGCCCACCGCCGAAAAAAATGGTCTGAAAGGGATTTCCAAGCTGCCCTATTCGATGAAGGTGCTGCTGGAGAACCTGCTGCGCAATGAAGACGGCCGCTCGGTCAAGAAAGAGGACATCCAGGCGATCGCGAAATGGGCGCGCAAGCGCAAGCTCGAGCATGAGATCGCCTTCCGCCCGGCCCGCGTTTTGATGCAGGATTTCACCGGCGTGCCTGCGGTGGTCGACCTCGCCGCGATGCGCAACGCGATGCAGAATCTCGGCGGCGATGCCGAGAAGATCAACCCGCTAGTGCCGGTCGATCTCGTCATCGACCATTCGGTGATCGTGAACTTCTTCGGTGACAACAAGGCTTTCGCAAAGAACGTCACCGAGGAATACAAGCAGAACCAGGAGCGCTACGAGTTCCTGAAGTGGGGCCAGAAGGCATTCTCGAATTTCTCCGTCGTGCCGCCCGGCACCGGCATCTGCCACCAGGTCAATCTGGAATATCTCGCGCAAACCGTGTGGACCAGGAAGGAGAAGCTGACGGTCGGCAAGAAGACCGGCACCTTCGAGGTGGCCTATCCGGATTCGCTCGTCGGCACCGACTCGCACACCACCATGGTCAACGGCCTTGCCGTGCTCGGCTGGGGCGTCGGCGGCATCGAGGCGGAAGCCTGCATGCTCGGCCAGCCGCTGTCGATGCTGCTGCCCGACGTGGTCGGCTTCAAGCTCAAGGGCCAGCTCAAGGAGGGGGTCACCGCGACCGACCTCGTGCTGACCGTGACGCAGATGCTGCGCAAGCTCGGCGTGGTCGGCAAGTTCGTCGAGTTCTTCGGCCCGGGCCTTGATCACCTCTCGGTCGCGGACAAGGCGACCATCGGCAACATGGCGCCTGAATATGGCGCGACCTGCGGCTTCTTCCCGGTGGATGCCGCGACCATCGATTACCTGAAGACCTCGGGCCGCAAGTCGGATCGCGTCGCGCTGGTCGCCGCCTATGCCAAGGCGCAGGGCCTGTTCCGTACCGCCAAGTCGCCCGATCCGGTGTTCACCGAAACCCTCACGCTCGACCTCGGCAGCGTTGTGCCGTCGATGGCCGGCCCGAAGCGTCCCGAGGGCCGTGTCGCGCTGCCGGCCGTGTCGGAGGGTTTTGCCGGCGCGATGGCGACCGAATACAAGAAGGCGACCGATGCCGCGCACCGTTACCCCGTCGAAGGCCGCAACTTCGATGTCGGCCATGGGGACGTGGTGATCGCGGCCATCACCTCCTGCACCAACACCTCCAATCCGAGCGTGCTGATCGGCGCCGGTCTCCTGGCGCGCAAAGCGGCCGCCAAGGGCCTCAAGGCCAAGCCGTGGGTAAAGACCTCGCTCGCGCCGGGCAGCCAGGTGGTCGCGGAATATCTCGCCAATTCCGGCCTGCAGGCCGATCTCGACAAGGTCGGCTTCAACCTGGTCGGCTTCGGCTGCACCACCTGCATCGGCAATTCCGGGCCGCTGCCGGAGGAGATTTCGAAGTCGATCAACGACAACGGCATCGTTGCGGCCGCCGTGCTCTCGGGCAACCGCAATTTCGAGGGCCGTGTCTCGCCGGACGTGCAGGCGAACTATCTCGCGTCGCCCCCGCTGGTGGTGGCTTATGCGCTCGCCGGCAGCGTGACCAAGAATCTCGCCGCCGAGCCGCTCGGTGAAGGCAAGGACGGCAAGCCGGTGTACCTGAAGGACATCTGGCCGACCACGAAGGAGATCAACGCCTTCGTGAAGAAGTACGTCACCGCGCCGATCTTCAAGAAGAAATATGCCGATGTGTTCAAGGGCGACACCAACTGGCGCAAGATCAAGACCACGGACAGCGAGACCTATCGCTGGAACATGAGCTCGACCTATGTGCAGAACCCGCCTTACTTCGAAGGCATGAAGAAGGAGCCGGAGCCGACCACCGATATCGTGGACGCGCGGATTCTCGCGATGTTCGGCGACAAGATCACCACCGACCACATCTCGCCGGCCGGCTCGATCAAGCTGACCTCGCCCGCCGGCAAATTCCTCAGCGAGCACCAGGTGCGGCCGGCCGACTTCAACCAGTACGGCACGCGGCGCGGCAATCACGAGGTGATGATGCGCGGCACCTTCGCCAACATCCGCATCAAGAACTTCATGCTCAAGGGCGCCGACGGCAACATCCCCGAGGGCGGCAATACCAAGCACTGGCCGGACGGCGAGCAGATGTCGATCTACGACGCTGCGATGAAGTACCAGGCCGAGGGCGTGCCGCTGGTGGTGTTCGCCGGCGCCGAATACGGCAACGGCTCCTCGCGCGACTGGGCGGCCAAGGGCACGCGCCTGCTCGGCGTGCGCGCGGTGGTCTGCCAGAGCTTCGAGCGTATCCACCGCTCCAACCTGGTCGGCATGGGCGTGCTGCCGTTAACCTTTGAGGAAGGGACTTCGTGGCAGTCAATTGGGCTGAAAGGCGACGAGAAGGTGACGATTCGTGGCCTGCAGGGCGAGCTGAGGCCGCGCCAGACACTGACTGCGGAGATCGTGTCCAGCGACGGCACGCTGCAGCGCGTCCCCCTGCTGTGCCGCATCGATACGCTGGATGAGCTCGATTACTACCGAAATGGCGGCATTCTCCATTACGTCCTGCGGAAACTGGCCGCTTGATCGGAAACGTGATCGGTGGCTCACTGCGAAGTGAGTAGCGAGCGCCATAGGGGCGGCCTAAGACAAGGGCCGCCTTCTTGGCGTTCGAGCACGGTCCGAACCCGCAGGAGCGCATTTGGCGCCAGAACGGGGACGGATTTTGCTTAAGTGCAGGCGCGGATCGCTTGCACGAGCCTGTGCGCGCGCAAGCGCGTTGCGTGTCGAAAATCAGACGGCGCGCGCTTGCGCCGAGGAATGGGTGTGTTGATGCGGGTGCGTGGTTGGCAATGACAGCGATGATGGCCCATAGTTCTTTCTCGCGCTGGTCAAGCGCTCTCGGACTCGTTGCGATCATCGCCGTCATCAGGCCAGCCCACGCCGATCCGCGTGCAGTGGTCGAGCTCTTTACCTCGCAGGGCTGCTCGTCCTGCCCGCCCGCCGACAAGATCATCGGCGAGCTCGCCGAGGACCCCGATGTCATCGCGCTGAGCATGCCGATCGACTATTGGGACTATCTCGGCTGGAAGGATACGCTGGCCGATTCGCGCTTCTCGGCGCGGCAGAAGGCCTATTCCCGGATGCGCGGCGATCGCGACGTCTACACGCCGCAGGCGATCGTGAACGGCTCGGCGCAGGTGATCGGCAGCGATCGCACCGGCATCGAGCGTGCAATTCACGACACCGAGCGCAACGGCGTGATGTCGGTGCCGGTGTCGATGACGTTCTCGGGCAAGCAGATCAACGTGACGGTGGCGGCGAGCAGGGTACCCGGCGTGACCCATGGCGAAGTTTGGATCTGCTCGATCTCCAAGGCGGTGCCGATCGCGATCCGCCGCGGCGAGAACAGCGGACAAGAGGTCACCTACCATAACGTCGTGCGCAATCTCCTGAAGGTCGGTGATTGGAACGGGGCGCCTGCGAACTGGAGCGTGCCGATCGAGAACCTGATGCGCGACGGTGTCGACGGTGCCGTGGCCTATGTCCAGGAGGGCCACAGCGACAGGCCGGGACCCATGCTGGGTGCAGCGTATGAGCCGCTGACCACCACCTACAGCTCGCTGCGCTGATATCCGTCGAACAGCCTGATCGGTCCTCCGGGCGGCGCCATTGAATGGTGCCTGCGCGTCTGACGCGCTTTTTTCCCACGCGGAAACGGAAAAAAACGGCCCCGGAATCAAAAAGGACCAACTTTCGTTGGCCCAGTCTGGCGTTTTGCTGCGTCAGGCCCGATCCCGACAATCCCGGGGGGCTGGGGGCTGAGGAATCCGGAACCGAAAGGACCGGGCCAACGCAGTATCTTCTTATCGCTAGATAGGAGGGCGCGCGGTGGGCGGAAGTGGGGCGGCATTATGATTCCGCTAACGATCCCGTGACGCTTTGTGTTCCGGACATAAGGACAATTCGCTGCGATTACCGTCCAGCTATTCGCAAACCGCCTCTTGCGGCGTTCCCGCAACTGGCGCAATCATGTCATGAAAATGACAGGAGGCGCTCCATGAGCCTGATTTCGGAGGATGCCGAGCCAAGCGCGAGTCACGCAGCGGCCCGCGGTGCCGTTGCGAATCCGGGCGGGACTCCAGCGGCAGCCGCGCTGCCGAACCGGGTGACATTCAATCGCTTCGAGCTCAATCGTATCCTCAATCTGTACGGCCGCATGGTCGCCGACGGCGAGTGGCGCGACTATGCCATCGATTTCCTGAAGGACCGCGCGGTGTTCTCGGTGTTCCGCCGCGCTTCGGAAGTGCCGCTCTACCGGATCGAGAAAGACCCGCGGCTGCGCAACAAGCAGGGCATGTACAGCGTGATCTCGGCCACCGGCCTGATCCTGCGCCGTGGCCAGGATCTCGACCGCGTGCTGCTCGTGATCGATCGCAAGCCGGCGCTGGTGTAGCAACAAGCGCAGCAATGTCCCCGGTGAGCCACAAGCACCGTCATTCCGGACAAGCGCGTAGCGCTTGATCCGGAATCCAGAAGTCATTGAATTGCGGCGCGGGATTCCGGGTTCGCGCGTTACGCGCGCCCCGGAATGACGGCCAGAATATCTACTCGGGTGGCACCGTGCTTGCGCCCTCGCCGAGCGAGCGCTGCATCATCACGGTGTCGAGCCAGCGGCCGAATTTGAAGCCGACATCGGGATGGGTGCCGATCCGCGTGAACCCGGTCCGGGTGTGCACGCCGATCGATCCGACGTTCGCGGAATCGCCGATCACCGCGATCATCTGCCGGTAGCCACGCGCCTCGCATTCGAGGATCAACCGCTGCAGCAGCTGCTGGCCGATGCCGCGGCGGTGGCTCGACGGCCTCAGATAGATCGAGTTCTCGACGGTGAAGCGATAGGCCGGCCGCGGCCGGTAGGCGCCGGCATAGGCATAGCCGACCACGCCGCCGTCGATGGTGGCGACGAAATAGGGGAAGCCGCCCTCGATCAGCGCGCGATAGCGGCGCGTCATCTCGGCGAGGTCAGGCGGGACGATCTCGAACGTCGCGGTGCCGTGGCGCACTGCGTGCTCGTAGATGTCGGTGATGGCGGGAAGGTCAGCTTCTTCGGCGGGGCGGATGTCGGGGGCGGACATGGCGTCAGATTAGGGGCTTTGAACAGATCGCGAAAGGGGCTCTCCCGTCGTTTCGAGGAGCGCAGCGGCGAAGCAATCCAGTGTCGTGTGCATGGCCCTAGATCGCTTCGCTTCGCTCGCAATGACGGCGCGCGATGCGGTACGGGCAAAAACAAGAGCCCCGGCAGTTGGGCCGGGGCTCGATGTCTCAGTTTTGGTTCGATCAGTTGTCGCGCTGTCCGAGCAGCTGCAACAGCAGCGTGAACAGGTTGATGAAGTTCAAATACAGCGACAGCGCACCGATGATCGAGGCGCGCTCGGCCATTTCGCCGCCGGCCGACGCATAGCCGTAGATGTAGTCGTTCTTCAGCCGCTGGGTGTCCCAGGCGGTGAGGCCCGCAAACACCAGCACGCCGACCACGGAGACGATGAACTGCAGCGCCGAGCTCGCCAGGAACAGGTTGACCAGGCTCGCGATGACGATGCCGATCAGGCCCATGAACAGGAACGAGCCGACGCCGGTGAGGTCACGCCTCGTGGTGTAGCCGTAGAGGCTCAGCGCGCCGAAGGTCGCGGCCGTGATGAAGAACACCCGCACGATCGAGGTGTGGGTATACACCAGAAAGATCGACGACAGCGACACGCCCATCAGCGCCGAGAACACCCAGAACAGCATCTGGGCGGTCGAGGGCGCGAGCCGGTTGATGCCGGCCGAGAGCGCAAACACCATGGCCAGCGGCGCCAGGATGAACAGCCATTTCAGCGGGCTCACGAACATCGCGTAACCGAACGGCGTCAGGAACGCACTGCCGATCTTGGCGGCGGCGCCTGAGGGATCGCTGGTCACGGCGGCCATGTAGACGCCGAGTGCGGCGAGGCCCGTGATGGCGAGGCCAATGCTCATGTAGTTGTAGATGCGCAGCATGTAGGCGCGCAGTCCGGCGTCGACGGTCGCTGCGTCAGCGCGCCCTGCGGCCCGGCCGAACGGAGACGTGTAGTTGCGGTCTAGATCCGACATGGTCGAATTCCCGTATGTTGTTTCGGCGGAGCGCAAGGGCTGCGGCGCCGATGAAAACCTATCTCAGATGGTGCGGCTTGCAGACATTAATTTTATGTCATCAAGTCAGCCACAGGCCATCTGACCCAGAGCTTAGATGGGAAACTAGCATACCTGCCGCAACCTGCCATGCGCGGCCGAATGTCGCTTCTGGACCGGCGCAAACTGCGGCAAAAGAGCTCAATCCTGCCGCGCCGCGGCAAGGTTAATTGCCGCGGATGGGGTCGATTTTTATGAGTTTTTTATAAGTTGCGGAGCACCGACGCCGGCTTCTGGTTCAGCGCCAGCAGCGTTCCTGCCAGTCCAAGCCCGACCGTGACGAGCAGGGCGGCGAGAACCACGATCGTCGCGCTGCCGGCCTGCCAGACAAAGCTCAGGGTCATCAGGCGGGTGACGATCAGATAGGCCGCAACCGAGCCTGCAAATACGCCGAACATGGCGGTCGCAAGCCCGATCAGCAGATATTCCAGCGCATAGGCTCCGAGCAGCCGCAGCCGGGTCGCGCCCAGGGTCTTCAGGATCACCGCGTCATAGACGCGGTGCCGATGCCCGGCGGCCAGTGCGCCGCCGAGCACCAGGATGGCCGAGATCAGCGTGACGGCGCTGGCGCCGCGGATGGCGAGTGCGAGGTTTGCGACCACCGATCCGATGGTTTCCATCACCTCGCGCACCCGGACGCTGGTCACCATCGGGAACGCGTCCGCCACCTGGCGGATGATGCGGCCATCGCCTCCCGGGTCCGGATGGGTCTCGGTCAGGGTTGCGATATGGGTGTGTGGCGCCCCCTTGAAGGCGTTCGGCGAGTAAACGAGGACAAAATTGATGCCGAGGCCCTGCCAGTCGATGCTGCGCATATTGCCGATGCGGGCGTGGATGTCGCGCCCCAGCACGTTCACCACGATCTCGTCGCCGAGCTTCAATTTGAGCCCGTCGGCGATCTTCTTCTCGATCGAGACCAGCGGCGGCCCGCTGTAGTCGGCACCCCACCACTCGCCCGCGACGATCTTGGAACCCTTGGGGATCTCGCCGGTGTAGGTGAGGCCGCGGTCGCTCTGCAGCACCCATTCGGCGTCGGGGGCGGGATCGAGCTCCTCGGCCTTGACGCCGCGCGCGGCAACGATGCGCCCGCGCAGCATCGGCACGTCCTCGACCGTCGCCTGCGGCTCGATCTTTTGCAGGAAGCCGTTGAAGCGGTCGGCCTCGGTGGAGGGGATGTCGATGAAGAAGAACGACGGCGCGTGGTCGGGCAGCGACGCCAGGAACTGCCGGCGCAGATTGCCGTCGATCTGGGTGATGGTCACGAGCACCGCCAGGCCCAGCCCCAGCGACAGCACCACCGAGGGCGTCAGCGCGCCGGGCCGGTAGATGTTGGAGATTGCCAGCCGCAGCATGGGGAGGCGCGTCCGCGGCGCCCGTGCGGCGAGCGCCATCACGGCGCTGGCGATGCCGCGCAGCACCGCGAACACGATCACCGAGGCAATGACGAACACGGCCGCGATCCTCTTGTCGTAGGCGAGACCGATCACGACGGCGACCAGCGCCGCCACCACCAGCGCCATCAATGCGAGATATCGCCAGCGCGGTCGATGCCATTCGGCGCTGACAGCTTCGCGAAACAACGCCGCGACCGGCACGTCATGGACGCGGCCGAGCGGCCACAGGCCGAAGGCGAGCGCGGTCAGCAGGCCATAGACAAACGACAGCGCAAGCTCGTCCGGATGCAGCGCCGGCACCACCGGCAAGGGCAGCAGCTTGCCGAACAGTCCGACGATGACAAACGGCAGCGCTGCGCCGGCGGCCAGTCCGATCACCGCGCCAAGGCTTGCCAGCACCATCACCTGCGCCAGATAGATCATGAACACGTCGCGGCCGGTGGCGCCGAGCGCCTTCAGGGCCGCGATCACCTCCAGGCGGCGGTCGACATGGCTCTTGACGGCATTGGCAACGCCGACGCCGCCGACCAGCAATGCGGCCAGTCCCACGAGGGTGAGGAACTGGGTGAAGCGGCCGATGGTGCGCTCGAGCTGCGGCGAGGCGTTGGAACGGCTGCGCACCTCCCATCCGGCTTCGGGCGCGGCGGTGCGCGCATCGTCGATCAGCGAGGCGACCGCGCGGTCATTGTCGGCGGTGTCGGGCAGCTTCACCCGATAGATCCAGCGCACCAGGCTGCCGGGCTGCACGAGGCCGGTCGCGCGCAGGGCCTCCATGCTGACGAGAAAGCGCGGCCCGAAACCGAGGCCGCCGGCGAGCTTGTCGGGCTCGGCATCGACCGCGCTGCGGATCTGGAAGGTGGCGTCGCCGATGGTGACCTTGTCGCCGATCTTGAGGTCGAGCCGCGCCAGCAGCGTCGGATCGGCGGCCGCGCCGAATGCGCCGTCACGCTCCGCCAGCAGCTCGGCCACCGGCAGGTCGGGCGCAAGGCTCACGCGGCCGAGCATGGGATAGAGGCCGTCGACGGCCTTCATCTCGACCAGCGCGAGCTTGCCGTCGGCCGCTTTGGCCATGCCGCGCAGGGTCGCCGCCGCCGAGACCTCGCCGCGCGAGCGCAGGAAGGCGAGCTCGGCGGGCTTCGCCTCGCGCTGAAACAACACGAACGCCACGTCGCCGCCGAGCAACGTGCGGCCTTCATGTGCGAGGCCCTCGGCGAGGCTCGCGGCGACCGAGCCGACGCCGGCAATGGCGAACACGCCGAGCGCGATGCAGGCGATGAAGACGTAGAAGCCGCGCAGGCCGCCGCGCAACTCGCGCAAGGCATAGCGCAAGGGAAGCATCGCGGTGCGGCCCTCGGTTGCGCGCGCGGGCGCGAGATCGATGCGTTCGGATGCAATGCTCATGAGGCGGTTTTGCGCGAGGTCGTTGAATCGATGCGGCCCGACCGCAGCCGCACCACACGGTCGCAACGCTCTGCCAGGGATTGATCATGCGTCACCAGCACCAGCGTCATGCCGCGCTCGGCATGCTTGCCGAAGATGAGGTCGACGATCTGCTTGCCGGTCGTCTCATCGAGATTGCCGGTCGGCTCGTCCGCCACCAAGATCGCCGGATCCGGCGCCAGCGCACGCGCGAGTGCCACGCGTTGCTGCTCGCCGCCGGAGAGCTGGCTCGGATAATGATGCAGCCGGTCGCCGAGCCCGACCGACGCGAGCTCCTGCGCCGCCCGCCTGGCGGCGTCGGCGGTGCCCGCAAGCTCGAGCGGCACGGCGACATTCTCCAGTGCCGTCATGGTCGGGATCAGGTGAAAGGACTGGAAGACGATGCCGACCCGGCGGCCGCGAAAGCGCGCCAGCGCATCCTCGTCGAGGGCATTGAAAGGCGTGCCGTTGACCACCACCTCACCGCTGTCAGGACGTTCCAGCCCGGCCATCACCATCAGCAATGTGGATTTTCCGGAGCCCGACGGCCCGATCAGGCCAAGCGCCTCGCCCGAGGCCACGCGCAGGCTGATGTCCTTCAGGATGTGGACGCGCGCCGCGCCCGTGCCGAGGGAGAGGTTGACGTTGGAAATGGATATGGTGTCCGGCGCAACGCCGGACAATTGTGAGGGTTCGATGCGACTGTCCATGGCTCGGTCATATGGCACTTCATCCGCCCGGGTCGAGAGGCGTCGGCTGAACTTCATGCACATAGTCGTGTTGATGGTCGCGATCATGACGGCCTCGCCCGCACTGGCACAGGCCGCGCCGGGTGGCGAAGGCAAGGAGACCGGCACGCCGATCAAGCTCGTCGTGCTGGGCGATTCCCTGAGCGCCGGGCTCGGCCTTCCCGGCCAGGCGGCGTTCCCGGCCCGGCTGCAAAAGGCCTTGAACGACAAGGGACTGGATGTCGAGATCAGCAATGCGGGGGTGTCCGGGGATACCGCGTCGGGCGGGCGCGACCGGCTCGATTGGTCGGTGCCCGATGGAACCCAGGGCGTCATCGTCGAGCTCGGCGCCAACGACGCGCTGCGCGGCATCGACCCCAGGATCACGCGCGATGCGCTCTCCGACATCGTGGGCCGGCTGAAGGCGCGCGGCATCGCGGTGATGCTGTGCGGCATGCTGGCGCCGCCGAACAATGGCAGGGACTACGCGGCGCAATTCAACACGATCTATCCGGATCTCGCCAAGTCCTTCGGCGTCGCGCTGTATCCGTTCTTCCTCGACGGCGTTGCTGCCGACGCCAAGCTCAACCAGGCGGACGGGATGCATCCGACGGCGGAGGGCGTCGACATCATCGTCGATAAAATCTTGCCCACGGTGCAGGCATTTGTCGGCACGATCAGTGGGCAACGTCATTGAAATTAAGGCAGCTTGAACTCAATCCTCGGGGTTTCTACGGGCTTACCGGTTCGTTAACCTGGGATGCTTCGCAGAGTCATATAACTACGGTACAAATTCCTCATCGGTGATTCGCCGCCGGGATTTGTGGCCAGGTTTGGTCGAGGTCTTGGTCTTTCCAAGGCTTTGGACCAGGCCCCAAGCATCGGGAGTCCTGACGATGCCGCGTTTGTTTACTGGGTTGGAGATCCCTGAAGACGTCTGCCAGACGCTTTCCAACTTACGAGGTGGCCTCCCCGGCGCCCGCTGGATCGATCCCGAAAACTACCACGTCACCTTGCGCTTCATCGGCGACATCGACGGCGTCTCCGCCAACGAGATCGCGATGCTGCTCACGCGCATCGACCGCAAGCCGTTCGACGTCACGGTGCAGGGGCTCACGAGCTTCGGTGGCAAGAAGCCGCGGGCGGTGGTCGCGACCATCCAGCCGAGCCGCCCCTTGATCGAGTTGCAGGCGGAGCTGGAGCGGCTGATGCAGCGCATCGGCCTCGATCCGGAGGGACGCAAATTCGTGCCCCATGTGACGCTGGCGCGGCTCTACGATGCCTCGAGCCAGGACGTCGCCGACTATCTCTCGGTGCGCGGCTATTTCCCCAGCAAGGTCTTCACCGCCGAGCGCTTCGTCCTGTTCTCCGCACGCGCCTCCACCGGCGGCGGTCCCTATGTGGTCGAGGATTCCTACGCGCTGAGCGCGTAGGAAGTCACCTCGCCCCGCTTGCGGGGAGAGGTCGGCGCGCAACGCGCGCCGGGTAGGGGGAGTCTCCGCGCGCTCCACAGTCACCGAATTTGCGGATGCAGCCCCTCACCCCGCCCTCTCCCCGTGAAGGACGGGGAGAGAGAGAAGAGAGGCGCGGCGTCAGGGCTTTCGCGCTGTTAATCCCCTGCATACCCAGACTGCATTTGCCCGCTTGAATCTTGCCCCTTGTCGTGCGGTAAGAAGGCGATGCTGACCCAGCCGTCATCGCCGTTCCGCACGCACTACCAGTCCCTCGTCGCCTCCGGCGCCATCGAGGCGGACCCGGCGCAGGCCGAGCTTGTCGAGGCCTATGCGAGTCTCGAGCAGCGTCTGGACGGGTACAAGCCGCATCGCAAGCAGGGCCTGCTCGGCCGGCTGTTCGGCGACAAGGATGCCCCGCCGCCGCAGGGCCTTTACGTCCATGGCGAGGTCGGCCGCGGCAAGACCATGCTGATGGACCTGTTCTTCCAGGCGAGCCCGGTCGAGCACAAGCGCAGGGCGCACTTCCACGAATTCATGGCCGAGGCGCATGAGCGCATCTACGGCTACCGGCAGGCGATCGCGCGCGGCGAGATTGCGGACGCCGACGTGATCGCGCTCACCGCCTCGGCGATCTTCGACGAAGCATGGCTACTCTGTTTCGACGAGTTTCACGTCACCGACATTGCGGATGCGATGATCCTCGGCCGCCTGTTTGCGAGATTGTTCGAGCTCGGCACTGTGGTGGTCGCGACCTCCAACGTCGCACCTGAGGATCTCTACAAGGGCGGCTTGAACCGCGCGCTGTTTCTGCCCTTCATCGCCCACATCCAGTCGCACATGGATGTGCTGCGGCTGGATGCCCGCACCGATTTTCGCCTCGAGAAGCTGGTCGCCAGCAAGATGTGGTGGGTGCCGGCGGACGCGGAAGCCGACACGGCGCTGGATAAGGCCTGGAAGAAAATGACCGGCAATGCGCCTTGCAAGCCGCGGGATATTTCGATCAAGGGCCGCACCTTGCACGTGCCGTGCTCCTCGCACGGCGTGGCGCGGTTTTCCTTTGCCGATCTCTGCGAGAAGCCGCTGGGCGCCTCGGATTACCTGCGGCTCGCGCATGATTACCATACCATCCTGCTCGACCATGTCCCGATCATGGACTATTCCGAGCGCAACGCTGCCAAGCGCTTCATCTCCCTGATCGACACGCTCTATGACAACGCCGTGAAGCTGATGGCCTCCGCCGCGGCGCATCCGGTGGCGCTCTACATCGCGAACGAGGGCACGGAAGCCAATGAATTCAAGCGGACGTCGTCGCGCCTGATCGAGATGAGCTCGGCGTCCTATCTGGCGTTGCCGCACGGCCGGAAGGATTCTGCCGCCTCCGGTGCCACGACCGGGCTGGTGGAGACGTAGGAGCGGCTGCCCGGCAACCCGTCATTCCGGGGCGCTCGCATCGCGAGCAAACCCGGAATCCCGATGTTGTGGCGCGGTTGCGGCGCGAGATTCCGGGTTCTCGCTCCGCGAGCCCCGGAATGACCGAGGCATACCAATGACCGAATTCTTGGCAGATCCTACAAATGGGCAACCCGTGACTTGAACGGTCCCCCCGAAAGGGATAACAGCCACTCAATTCCAAACTTCCCGGCTCGGGTTCAAAGGACGGATTTCCATGGCGCGCGACAAGATTGCTTTGATTGGCTCCGGTCAGATCGGTGGAACGCTGGCTCATCTCATTGGCTTGAAGGAGCTCGGCGACGTGGTGATGTTCGACATCGCCGAAGGTGTCCCCCAGGGTAAGTCGCTCGACATCGCGCAGTCCTCGCCGGTCGACGGCTTCGATGCCAATTTCACCGGCACCAATTCCTACGAAGCGCTGGACAATGCCAGCGTCTGCATCGTCACCGCCGGCGTGCCGCGCAAGCCCGGCATGAGCCGTGACGACCTGCTGTCCATCAACCTCAAGGTCATGGAGCAGGTCGGCGCCGGCATCAAGAAATACGCCCCCGACGCCTTCGTCATCTGCATCACCAATCCGCTGGACGCCATGGTCTGGGCGCTGCAGAAGGCCTCCGGCCTGCCGCACAAGAAGGTTGTGGGCATGGCCGGCGTACTCGACTCCGCGCGCTTCCGCTATTTCCTGGCCGACGAGTTCAACGTCTCGGTCGAGGACGTCACCGCGTTCGTGCTGGGCGGCCATGGCGATACCATGGTGCCGCTGGTGCGCTACTCCACCGTCGGCGGCATTCCGCTGCCCGACCTGGTCAAGATGGGCTGGACCTCGCAGGCCCGCATCGACGAGATCGTCGACCGCACCCGCAATGGCGGTGCCGAGATCGTCAATCTGCTCAAGACCGGCTCGGCCTTCTATGCGCCGGCCGCCTCTGCCATCGCGATGGCCGAGAGCTATCTGCGCGACAAGAAGCGCGTGCTGCCCTGCGCCGCCTATCTCAACGGCGAATATGGCGTGAAGGACATGTATGTCGGCGTGCCCGTGGTGATCGGCGCCAAGGGTGTCGAGCGCATCGTGGAAATCGAGCTGTCCGGCAAGGACCGCGAGGGCTTCGACAAGTCGGTCGGCGCCGTCCAGGGCCTGGTCGACGCCTGCAAGAAGATTGCGCCGGACCTGCTCGGTCGCTGAACCCTCCGGGATCGGCGGCTGACGTCTTGAAGCAGTTTTGGTATATGGTATACCAGATGGGAAATGGATGTGAGCTCGGCAGAGCTCACCGGGCAAGCCTTTGGGGAGCGTCCTAGATGAATATCCACGAGTATCAGGCCAAGGCGCTGCTCAGCGAGTTTGGCGTGGCCGTGTCCAAGGGCGTGCCGGTGCTGAAGCCGGAGGATGCCGAGGCCGCCGCCAAGGCGCTGCCCGGTCCGGTCTGGGTGGTGAAGAGCCAGATCCATGCCGGCGGTCGCGGCAAGGGCAAGTTCAAGGAAGCGAGCGCCGGCGACAAGGGCGGCGTGCGCCTCGCCAAGTCGGTCGCTGAAGTCGCCGAGAACGCCAAGCAGATGCTCGGCGCAACCTTGGTGACGGTGCAGACCGGCGCCCAGGGCAAGCAGGTCAACCGCCTCTACATCGAGGAAGGCTCTGATATCGACAAGGAGTTCTACCTCTCGCTGCTGGTCAACCGGGAAACCAGCGAAGTCTCCTTCGTGGTGTCGACCGAGGGCGGCGTCAACATCGAGGACGTCGCGCATTCCACCCCCGAGAAGATCGTCTCCTTCTCGGTCGACCCGGCCACCGGCATCATGGGCCATCACGGCCGTGCGGTCGCCAAGGCGCTGAACCTGTCGGGTGATCTCGCCAAGCAGGCGGAGAAGCTGACCACCCAGCTCTACAACGCGTTCGTCGCCAAGGACATGGCGATGCTGGAGATCAACCCGCTGGTCGTGACCAAGCAGGGTAGCCTCCGTGTGCTCGACGCCAAGGTTTCCTTCGACGACAACGCGCTGTTCCGTCACCCCGAGGTGCAGGCGCTGCGCGATACCACGGAAGAGGACGCCAAGGAGATCGAGGCGTCTAAATACGACCTCAACTACGTCGCGCTCGACGGCACCATCGGCTGCATGGTCAATGGCGCCGGCCTTGCCATGGCAACCATGGACATCATCAAGCTCTATGGCATGGAGCCCGCCAACTTCCTCGACGTCGGCGGCGGCGCCACGGTTGAGAAGGTGTCCGCAGCGTTCAAGATCATCACCTCCGATCCCAACGTGAAGGGGATCCTGGTCAATATTTTCGGCGGCATCATGAAGTGCGACGTCATCGCCGAGGGCGTGGTCGCGGCCGTCAAGCAGGTCGGGCTGAAGGTGCCGCTGGTGGTGCGGCTCGAAGGCACCAATGTCGAGCAGGGCAAGAAGATCATCCGCGAATCCGGCCTCAACGTGCTGCCGGCCGACAATCTCGACGACGCCGCGCAGAAGATCGTGAACGCCGTCAAGGGTTGATTTGAATGGGCAAGCTCGGAGACTTGCTGTTTGCTTGGGCGCCATTGGCCGTCGTCATTGTCGTCTGGATTGCATTGCGCCCACGGATTGGTGGGCAGATGCAGGAGTCGATCGAGCGCGCAAGGGAATGTGTCGAATTGCAGAAGCAAATTCTGGCGTGTCTTGAAGACATCAGGACCGAATTGAAAGCCGTCAGGGGGAGCTAGAGGCCATGACCGAGGACCATCTCGCTGCGCCGAGCCCGACCGAGGAGCACCGCAAATTGAAGGTGTTCGCGGGAGAATGGAGCGGAGAGGAGGTGGTCTTTCCCTCGCGCTGGACGCAAGGCGGTCCTGCGACCTCCCGAGTCACCGCGCGCATCGACCTCAACGGCTTCTACCTGATCCAGGACGCCAAGCAGATGCGCGAGGGCAAGGAGAGCTTTGCGACGCATGCGCTCTTCACCTACGATCGCGACGACCGGCTCTACAAATTGTTCTGGCACGATTCGCTCGGCTACTTCCCGCCCTCGCCGGCCTCCGGCTCCTGGGTCGGCAAGACCCTGACATTGGTGCGCGGCTCGCTGCGCGGCAATGCGCGTCACGTCTATGAGATCGTCGACGACAACAACTACTCCATGAAGATCCAGTTCTCGCCGGACGCCGAAGGGTGGAGCGACGTGCTCACCGGCGTCTACAAGCGGATCAATTAGTTCACCTCAGTTCGCGCGGAAGCATCACCCAACATGTCCATCCTGATCGACAAGAACACCAAGGTCATCTGCCAGGGCTTCACCGGCAAGAACGGCACCTTCCATTCCGAGGCGGCGATCGCCTATGGCACCAAGATGGTCGGCGGCACCTCGCCCGGCAAAGGCGGCGCGACGCATCTCGGCCTGCCGGTGTTCGACACCGTGCAGGAAGCCCGCAACAAGACCGGTGCCGACGCGTCGGTGATCTATGTGCCGCCGCCGGGTGCTGCGGACGCGATCTGCGAGGCGATCGATGCGGAGATCCCGCTGATCGTCTGCATCACCGAGGGCATTCCGGTGCTGGACATGGTCCGCGTGAAGCGCTCGCTCTCCGGCTCCAAGTCGCGCCTGATCGGACCGAACTGCCCGGGCGTGATGACCGCCGGTGAATGCAAGATCGGCATCATGCCGGCCAACATCTTCAAGCCGGGCAGCGTCGGCATCGTCTCCCGCTCCGGCACGCTGACCTATGAAGCGGTGTTCCAGACCACCCAGGAAGGCCTCGGCCAGACCACGGCGGTCGGCATCGGCGGCGACCCGGTCAAGGGCACCGAGTTCATCGATGTGCTGGAGATGTTCTTGGCCGACCCCAAGACCACCTCGATCATCATGATCGGCGAGATCGGCGGCTCGGCCGAGGAAGACGCCGCCCAGTTCATCAAGGACGAGGCCAAGCGCGGCCGCAAGAAGCCGATGGTCGGCTTCATCGCCGGCGTCACGGCTCCTCCCGGCCGCCGCATGGGCCATGCCGGCGCGATCATCTCCGGTGGCAAGGGCGACGCTGGTTCAAAGACCGAGGCGATGGAATCGGCCGGAATCACCGTCTCTCCGTCACCCGCGCGGCTCGGACACACGCTTGCCGAAAAATTGAAATCCTAATTCACTACTTAGTTCTTTTAAGCGAGATCATTCACACTAAATAAGGTAAACGGTCGGTATGACCACGCTGACCCCTGCCGGGGGGTCGGCGATAGCGACGTATTTGGTCGCACGAGTTAAAAAATCACCAGGACGCCATCATGTCTCGCCAGGACGCGAACGCCGCCTTTGCCCTCTCGTCATTTCTGCAGGGCACCAACGCTGCCTACATCGACGATATCTACGCCCGCTACGAGAAAGACCCGGCCTCGGTCGATGTCGAGTGGCAGGAGTTCTTCAAGAGCCTCAAGGACACCCCCGCCGACGTCATCAAGAATGCCGAAGGCGCCTCCTGGGGCCGCGACAACTGGCCGCTGACGCCGCGCGACGATCTCACCAGCGCGCTGGACGGCAACTGGGCGACGGTCGAGAAGGCGGTGGGCGACAAGATCGCCGCCAAGGCGAAGACCAAGGGCGCCGAAATCACCGCCGCCGAGCTGCACCAGGCGACCCGCGATTCGGTTCGCGCCCTGATGCTGATCCGCGCCTACCGCATGCGCGGCCACTTCCATGCCAATCTCGATCCGCTCGGCATCGAGGTGCATCCCTCCCGCGAGGAGCTCGACCCGCGCACCTACGGCTTCGAGGAAAGCGATTTCGACCGCAAGATCTTCCTCGATCACGTGCTCGGCCTGGAATACGGCACCCTGCGCGAGATCGTCTCGCTGTGCGAGCGCACCTACTGCCAGACCCTCGGCGTCGAGTTCATGCACATCTCGAATGCGGCGCAGAAGGCCTGGATCCAGGAGCGCATCGAGGGTCCGGACAAGGAGATCAGCTTCACCCGCGAGGGCCGCCGGGCGATCCTCAACAAGCTGATCGAGGCCGAAGGCTTCGAGAAGTTCTGCGACACCAAGTTCACCGGCACCAAGCGCTTCGGCCTCGACGGCGGCGAATCGCTGATCCCGGCGCTGGAGCAGATCATCAAGCGCGGCGGCAATCTCGGCGTGAAGGAGATCGTCGTCGGCATGCCGCATCGCGGCCGCCTCAACGTCTTGACCCAGGTGATGGGCAAGCCGCACCGCGCGCTTTTCCACGAGTTCAAGGGCGGCTCCGCCAACCCCGACGACGTCGAAGGTTCGGGCGACGTGAAGTATCATCTCGGTGCCTCGTCGGATCGCGAGTTCGACGGCAACCGCATCCATCTGTCGCTGACCGCCAACCCCTCGCATCTCGAGATCGTCGATCCCGTGGTGCTGGGCAAGGTGCGCGCCAAGCAGGATCAGCATGGCGATCCGCCGGACCAGCGCATCTCGGTGCTGCCGCTCCTGATGCATGGCGACGCGGCCTTTGCGGGCCAGGGCGTCGTGGCGGAATGCTTCGGCCTGTCGGACCTGAAGGGCTACCGCACCGGCGGCTCGCTACATTTCATCGTCAACAACCAGATCGGCTTCACGACCTATCCGCGCTATTCGCGCTCCTCTCCCTATCCGTCCGATGTCGCGAAGATGATCGACGCGCCGATCTTCCATGTGAACGGCGACGATCCGGAAGCCGTGGTGTTCGCCGCCAAGGTCGCGATCGAATTCCGCCAGAAGTTCCACAAGCCGGTCGTTATCGACATGTGGTGCTATCGCCGCCACGGTCACAACGAGGGCGACGAACCCGCCTTCACCCAGCCGGTGATGTACAAGCGGATCGCGTCCCATCCGACGACGCTGGAGATCTACGCCAAGCGGCTGGTCTCCGAAGGCGTCATGACCGAGGGCGAGGTCGAGAAGGCGAAGGCCGATTGGCGGGCCCGGCTCGATGCCGAGTTCGAGGCCGGCACCGGCTACAAGCCGAACAAGGCCGATTGGCTCGACGGCAAGTGGGCCGGCTTCAAGATCGCCGACCAGGAAGAGGATGCGCGGCGCGGCGTCACCGGCGTCGAGACCGCGACCTTGAAGGAGATCGGCCGCAAGATCACCAAGGTGCCGGATGGCTTCCGCGTTCACCGCACCATCCAGCGCTTCCTCGACAACCGCGCCAAGGCGATCGACACCGGCGTCGGCATCGACTGGGCCACGGCCGAGGCGCTCGCCTTCTGCACGCTGCTGCAGGAGGGCTACCACGTGCGGCTCTCTGGCCAGGACTCCGAACGCGGCACCTTCTCGCAGCGCCACTCGGTCCTGATCGACCAGGAGGACGAGAGCCGCTACACGCCGTTCAATCACCTCGGCGGCGACCAGGGTCACTACGAGGTCATCAACTCGCTGCTGTCGGAAGAAGCCGTGCTCGGCTTCGAATACGGCTACTCGCTGGCCGAGCCGAATGCGCTTGCGATGTGGGAGGCGCAGTTCGGCGATTTCGCCAATGGCGCGCAGGTCGTGTTCGACCAGTTCATCTCGTCCGGCGAACGCAAATGGCTGCGCATGTCCGGCCTCGTCTGCATGCTGCCGCACGGCTATGAGGGCCAGGGACCGGAGCACTCCTCCGCCCGCCTCGAGCGTTACCTGCAGATGTGCGCCGAGGACAACATGCAGGTGGTCAATCCGACCACGCCGGCGAATTACTTCCACGTGCTGCGGCGCCAGCTGCATCGCGAGATCCGCAAGCCCCTGATCATGATGACGCCGAAGTCGCTGCTGCGCCACAAGCGCGCTGTGTCGCGGCTCGAGGAGCTCGCCAAGGGGACGACCTTCCACCGCATCCTGTACGATGACGCCCAGATGCGGCCGGACGAGGCCATCAAGCTGGTGCCGGACGACAAGATCCGCCGCGTCGTGCTGTGTGCAGGCAAGGTCTATTACGACCTCTATGAGGAGCGCGAGAAGCGCGGCATCGACGACATCTACCTGATGCGCATCGAGCAGCTCTATCCGGTGCCGCTGAAGGCGCTGGTAATGGAGCTCGGCCGCTTCAAGGGCGCCGAGATGGTCTGGTGCCAGGAAGAGCCGCGCAACATGGGCTCCTGGCACTTCATCGAGCCGTATCTCGAGTGGGTGCTGAACCAGGTGGGTGCGACGCACCGCCGTCCGCGCTATGCGGGCCGGGCGGCCGCAGCCGCTACCGCCACCGGCCTGATGTCCAAGCACCTTGCCCAGCTCAAGGCCTTGCTGGACGAGGCGCTGAACTAAACCGCAATGCCAACCCGTCATGCCCCGCGAAAGCGGGGCATCCGGTAACCCGTGCCAGTGCTGCTTCGCGTATGGACGGCTCTGTTTACCGGATTTTCCGCTGTCGCGGAGCATGACAGCCCAACGCTTATTTTGACCGCACAGGTTTCTTCGAGGAAAAGATCATGACCGAAATCCGCGTTCCGACGCTCGGCGAGTCCGTCACTGAGGCCACCATCGGCCGCTGGTTCAAGAAGGCGGGCGACCCGGTCGCGGTCGACGAGCCCCTGGTCGAGCTCGAGACCGACAAGGTCACCATCGAGGTGCCCGCGCCGTCAGCCGGAACGCTCGGCGAGATCATTGCCAAGGATGGCGAGACCGTCGCGGTCGGCGCGCTGCTCGGCCAGATCGCCGATGGCGCGGCGCCTGCGAAGCCGGCCGCAGCGCCTGCCGCGGCTGCTGCGCCCGCCGCGGCCAAGCCTGCCGCCGCGCCGGCGCCCGCGCCGAAGGCCGCGCCCGCGGATGCGCCGCTCGCCCCGTCTGTGCGCAAGCTCTCCGCCGAAACCGGCATCGATGCCTCGACCGTGCCGGGCTCCGGCAAGGACGGCCGCGTCACCAAGGGCGACATGCTGGCTGCGATCGAGCGTGCGGCCTCCGCGCCGACCCCAGTCAACCAGCCCGCGGCTGCCGTGCAGGTCCGTGCGCCGTCGCCCGCCGACGATGCCGCGCGCGAGGAGCGCGTGCGCATGACGCGGCTGCGCCAGACCATCGCGCGCCGCCTCAAGGACGTGCAGAACACCGCGGCGATGCTGACGACCTTCAACGAGGTCGACATGACCCACGTGATGGCGATGCGCGCCCAGTACAAGGACGTGTTCGAGAAGAAGCACGGCGTGAAGCTCGGCTTCATGGGCTTCTTCACCAAGGCCTGCGTTCAGGCGCTGAAAGATATTGCAGCCGTCAATGCCGAGATCGACGGCAGCGACCTGATCTACAAAAACTACTACCACATCGGCGTTGCCGTCGGCACCGACCGCGGCCTCGTGGTGCCGGTGGTGCGCGACTGCGACGAGAAGTCGATCGCGCAAATCGAAAAGTCGATCGGCGATTTCGGCCGCCGCGCCCGCGACGGCCAGCTCAAGATCGAGGAGATGCAGGGCGGCACCTTCA
>Ga0209062_1001574_pt1 | contig 38658 bp, 34 predicted proteins | sample Coa_R2_2_FD_187158 | JGI IMG/M metagenome (GOLD analysis project Ga0209062, IMG submission 187158) | Surface soil microbial communities from Centralia Pennsylvania, which are recovering from an underground coalmine fire - Coalmine... | ecosystem: Environmental > Terrestrial > Soil > Unclassified...
GCCACAGGGCCAATGAGTCTGGTGCAAGGGCATGTGTGCTGTGCCCTAAGTTTTGGAATCATTTTAGAAGAAACTGGGGCTGTAGAGGATTACACTATTCGCGCAAGTGTAATTAAACCCACGTATCGCCTAACTTACGAAGATGTTGATGAAGTTTTAGAGCTAGGAGTTGAGGCAGAACCAGAAATTAAGGCGATCGCAACATGGGCAGAACGACGAAAAGCATGGCGATATGCCCAAGGAGCAATCAGCATTAACATGCCAGAGGCGATGATTAAAGTCAAAGACGACAATATCAGCATCTCTGTATTAGATGACTCCTCATCTCGACAACTAGTAGCAGAAATGATGATTCTAGCTGGGGAGGTTGCTGCTCGCTACGGTCAAACTCATAACATTCCCCTTCCCTTTCGTGGTCAGCCACAGCCAGAATTACCTCCTAATGAGGAACTGCTACAGCTACCTGCAGGATTTGTCCGGGCTTGTGCCATGCGTCGCTGTATGCCTAAGAGTGAGATGAGCATCACTCCTGTGCGTCATGCTGGTTTGGGTTTAAATACTTACACTCAGGCAACCTCTCCAATTCGTCGCTATAGCGATTTGCTAACGCACTTCCAGTTAAAAGCTCATCTACGTGGTGAAGTCCTCCCCTTCTCAGCAGAACAACTCAAAGAAGTGATGAGTTCTGTCTCTACTATCACCCAAGAAGTGACGATGGTAGAACGGCAAACAAACAGGTATTGGGCTTTAGAGTATTTGCGTCGTCATCCTAATAATGTTTGGCATGCTACGGTGCTCATGTGGCTTCGAGAAGATAACAATTTGGCACTGATCATGCTGGAAGATTTAGGTTTGCAGTTACCAATGTTTGTTAAACGAGATGTGAGGTTAGGTGAGCATTTGTTGGTTAAAGTCAGCCATGCTGATCCCACCAAAGATGTGATTCAATTTCAGGAAATTATTTATCAAGAGGCTCAGACAATGGCTAATTAAGAGCTTAACTCATTTCAGAAAACAGGTGAATCGAAACTCTTATCTGAACTCAAGAACCAGCTTTTTCTTCCTTGTCCCCCCTATCCCCCTTGTCCTCCTTGTCCCCTTTATCCCCCCAACAGAAGTTGTAAGATGATCGATAAGTCATATGGGATGTTAAAAAGGGGTGGCGATGAAAAAATTTGGGTTTTTATGTTTGATAACTCTGTTTAGCCTCATTATTTTTCTATCTATTAATAACGTAGCTCAATCTCGCTCAGAGCCACCTCTGTGGCAAGTTTATCAGCAATCATTGAAAAAAGCTAAGTATGTAGATCTCACTCATGCGATCGCCCCTACTATTCCCATATGGTCAGGGTTTGCCCCACCCAAGTTTGGCCCTACAGTTAAACCAAAGACAGGAAAGCCTTACACCTACAAGGAAGATGGCTTTGAAGCCACTCACTACGACTTGTCTACCGATCAACTAGGAACCCAGTTAGATCCGCCAGCACACTGGAACCCTGACTATCCAGCTATCGATGAATTACCTGCAACCTTTGCTGTTCGTCCCCTTGTCGTTATCCCAATTCAAGACAAAGTTGCTCGTGACCCCAATTATCACCTCACAGTTCAAGATATTCAAGGTTGGGAGAAAAGGCACGGTAAAATACCGGAAGGCTCTGTCGTGTTTGTGCGCTCCGATTGGTCTAAAGAATGGCCAAACCCTGAGCTAGCTACTAGAACAAAATTTTCTGGGGTAAAGCTGGAAGCTCTTAAGTTCCTCCACCTACAGCGCAAGATTTTGTTCCATGGGCATGAAGCACTGGATACAGATAGCACCCCTACCCTTGAGGGAGAAGCTTGGTTGTTGAAAAATGGATATACCCAAGCAGAGGGCGTTGCAAATCTTGATCAAGTCCCTGAGACAGGCGCACTTGTTGCGATTGGATATCCCAAATTTAAAGGTGGTTTGGGAGGTTATGCACGTTATATTGCTATTTGTCCGCAAGATTGGAAGTATGGCGTGTCCGTGGGTCAAATTCCAGAATCTCCTTTACAAAAAGCAGATAAACCCCTTCATTGGGATGAAAAGCTTGGTGTCAGGGTAAGGTAAGATGCACAGAATTTCACTATACAAATGGCAGAACACCAAACTTCAATACAATAATCAAAGTAACTTTGATTTTTGTCTAATTTCTTAAGCTGGCTTTTAACTTATATGACTTCTGAAAAAAGTGATGCCAAACAAGCGGCTGCATCGTCGCAAGTGTGGCGCGGTTTGCAAGAAAATCTCATTTTGATTGCGATCGCCTTAGTTTTGGCACTTGTCATCCGGACTTTTGTTGCTGAACCTCGGTACATTCCTTCCGATTCAATGGTGCCAACTTTGCATACAGGCGATCGCTTGGTGGTAGAAAAAATCTCCTACCTTCTTCATCCACCCGAGTTTGGCGATATCATCGTTTTTCAACCACCACCAGAACTACAGCGTCGAGGATATCCTAAAGACCAAGCTTTTATCAAACGCATTATTGGGAGGCCAGGAGAAATTATTAGGATTGCTGGTGGTAAAGTATACCTTAACGGCAAACCCTTGCAAGAAGATTACATCGCTGAACCACCAAATCAGCCATTTCCACCAGTAAAAGTCCCTCAAGGCGAATTTTTCGTGATGGGAGATAACCGTAATGATAGTAACGACTCCCGTTACTGGGGTTTTTTGCCTCAAAAAAATATTATTGGTCGAGCAGTGTTTCGCTTTTGGCCTTTCAACCGCATCGGTGCTATTTAAAAAAATAGAGACTTAGCACGCCACGTCTCCACTACGTCTGTTGGCATGCTACACCCCACTCAAAACTTTAGATAATACATCAACTGCGCGATCATAGTAGCAGGTAAATTTAGCCGCCGCTGAAAATCGGCCAAGTTACGGTAAGGTCCATCTGACAAGCGATTTTCTACTACGACTTGTGCAAGAGATAAGTCAATAAACGGTACTTGAGCTAAACTCTCAACAGTTGCCGTATTGGGATTCACTTTAGCCTTGAAATGATCTAGAGTATCGTCATCGTAATAACTAAAACTCAGGATGGATTTAAGTGGTTCTAGCCTGTGGACTGATATGTTTAAGGCAGCCGCAACATCTTCTATGCAATAAAATCTCACTCCTGAATGCTGTAACTCGACAAGTGAGCGTGCTTGGTGAATTGATAACCCTGGTAGGCGTAGCCAATCATCTACCGTAGCTTGATTAGCATCAATGCGGATACCCAGTTCCACTGCGATCGCAATTTCCTCTCCAGACTGTAGTCGGTAGTAGGGGTCATTGAGGAGTTTGGAACGAAGTTTTTGTAACTTGGGATTCAAAGGTAGCCAATTCATAATTGTTGCGTGGTTCAAGAAATTTGGTCTAGCAACTGGCGGCGCTTTTGCTCAAACTCATATTCAGAAATCAGTCCATCTTGACGAAGACTATCTAACTCACGCATAGCGTCGGCTATTGACCCAACTTGTTTGCTAGCATCCTGTATATTGCTTATAGATGTTTTACCCGGATTAAAATTACGCTCAAAAGTCTCTTCATCTTGGGCTAAGTACCAGACTCCCTCAATAGCACTAGCTACCTTAGGAATCGGGGTCCAAGAAAGTAAAACATATAATAGACCCCATAGTGGCTGTCCCAAATAAAACTTATGTAATCCTGATATAGTCAGGGTGCCAGCAAAAGCTAAAATTGCTGCAACGCTTCGGCTCTTTCTCTGATTAAACAACATATTTCCAATAAATTTACCAGTGCCACAGTTTCTGTGATTAGACAGTTATAGTACCAAGGTAGCTTGAGCAATTCAGTATTGCTGCTATCTTACACAAAACTGCTCAAAAGAACCTAACCACATCTACTGGACAACTAGTACGATGACCTCCTCATAGCTGCATGACAGTAAAAAGCTAAGCTACCCCAAAGTGTAAACCTTGTCAAACCTCTTGTAGAAGACCTAAATTTGTCATATTGAGTGCCGAAGGCAAATAGTAGGAGTGATGATATTCTTCACTACACTGCGTTTAATACGCTAGGGAAAGTATACATTTACAGAATGCCATTGAAAGTTTTTTGACTTTTGCAATAAGTCTATTTCATGGAAAGATTTTCTGTTGAATAATTTGCAGGATAGTTATCGCTTTTGGAATCGAGCGAAACTTTCTCTAGTTCCGTAATAAAGGTTGAGAGAGCTGTTTTAGCAACTTTGTAGCTAGGTGTCTGTTGATCCAAATCTAGTTGGCCAAGTACATAGTCTTGAAGTGTTTTAAAATCTAGATCTGAAGTAACTTCTTCCTTTTGCTCCAAGCTTGCTAGCTTTTCTAATAAACTTTTTTGCTTTGCTAGGTTTTCCGCTAGACAACTTTCCACAAGACCTAAACGAAGAGAGAAAAATGATATAACTTGTTGGAACTCATTTGGTGTAGAAATATCACTATACAAAGCTTTTTTCAAAGCTTGAATAATAAAGTCAGTTTGGGAAATATTATCGACTTTACACTTATGTTGTATCGCAGATAAAAGATTTTGATCAAGTCTAAAGTTGACTTGCATCCGCTTTTTAACTTCCATCGACTTTCCTTCTTAGTCTAGCTTTTGTCTATTGATTGTTATAGAATGAAAAGTTGAGGAACTTGTGAGGAATACTACAAAATTTGCAACTTTAAACACACTCTTCAATTAAGCTCGAACATTCGCGTGTGATTACTTGAAGTACCAACTAAGAATCACAAAACAACTAAACTTCAAGCTAGAATACTGTATTGTTTGATACAAAATATAAAAAGAGCCTAACAACTATCTTAGGTTAGACTCTGCTAAACTATTGTTTTACTGTGGGGTTTTTTATGACACTTTTTCCACACAGGAATATCGTCTAATTTTTTGCCCAGAATGCTTTCATAGTCTGATTTTCTATAGTCAAAGATAGGTAGACGTAACGTTCTATCCACCTTATCTCAGTAGCCTTGTTACCCTAACGTCGTATTCAGTTCCTTTTGGATGGTCACCTCTAGCTTGAATTCGTGCCATGCCATCAGCTTTTTGTCTTGATTCTGCATCAATTTCGTATCGTGTTGTTTCGCTTTGAAAGGTATTGTTTGCTCCGTCAATAAATTCTTTGATATCAACTAATACCTCGTAGGTGTGAACCATTTTGGCACCTCTTTACGCAATAAATCCAGTATATGAATGTCAAGAGATATCAAGCCTTAGACCAATACAATTCTTTAACCTTTTTAAGAAAGGTTACCAATAGTTGACAACTGCTTAAAATTAAAGATGGCTGATGTGTCACCGTGAGAGCGGGAAAGCTATCATTCTCGTAACCTGTTTACACACCAACTCTCAATGAGTGGGGATAAACTTTACGAGTTTTGACTTCTACCAGCTTTTAACTCGACTATAAGCGACAGAAATTCTCTAGCTATATTTTGCGATTTGTCAAGTGTTGAAATTTCTGTAAAAAACCTGACGACAGACCGAAGCTTACGCTTCAAATGAATTCCGTAGACTAAGATATGTATAGAAGCAAAAGTTTAAGAGCGACTGAGTGGCAACTCAGTTATAGAGACGCAAAATGGGATTCTTCGACTCTGAGATCGTTCAGCAAGAAGCAAAGCAGTTGTTTGAGGATTATCAAGCGCTGATCAAGCTCGGCAATAATTACGGTAAATTTGACCTAGAGGGCAAAAAGCTGTTTATTGAGCAAATGGAGATCATGATGGACCGATATCGCATCTTTATGAAGCGATTTGAGCTATCTGATGATTTTATGGCTCAAATGACTATGGAGCAGCTTAAAACTCAACTCAATCAGTTTGGTGTTACCCCTCAACAAATGTTTGAGCAAATGCACCTAACTCTACAACGGATGAAGGCCGAGTTAGGACAACAAACTCCCTAACAAGTTAAGAGTTAGGAGTTAATTTGGGACTCAAGGCTCATAACTTTACAACTTTAATTTGCTTTAGGGCGAGGGAACTGTGAAGGTGACTTGAAGTTTTCTACTGGGACATTTTTTAGCGCCTTCATCATAAAATCACGCCAAACAGGGGCGACTAGAACGCCTCCAGTTGCATTATGAGCTAGGGTTCTATTGTCATCTCTACCTACCCATACAGCGGTGGTTAACTGTGGTACAGTACCAACAAACCAAATATCTTTTTCAGAGGAAGTTGTTCCAGTCTTGCCTGCTGCAGGGCGATCTAGGGCAGCATGTTTTCCAGTACCTTCATTGATAACTGAACGCATCACATCAATAACTGCAGCTGATGCCCAAGGATCGAGAACTTGTTGCGGTTTAGGCGTATTATCAAGCAAAACATTGCCGCTACTATCAGTGACACGAGCAATTATTGTAGATGGCGATTGCCAGCCGTAATTGGCAAACGTAGCATAGGCACTAGCCATCTCCATTGGGGTGACACCGATCGCACCCAATGGCAAAGAGCTAACTGGTTCCATAGGACTGGTAATTCCTAAGATGCGGCAGGTCTCAACGACTTTATTCATTCCTACAGCCTTCCCAACTTTGATCACGGGGATATTGCGAGACTGTGCTACAGCGTAGCGAATTGACATCGGTCCGCCGAAGGTATTGTCATAATTCTTCGGATAGTACCAACCGTCACCATCTCGATAACCCACTGGAGTATCGTAGATAGTTGAGTCTGGTGTAAACTTCCCACTAGCAAAGGCCGTGTAATAGACAAAAGGCTTAAAAGATGAGCCTGGTTGTCGTAGGGCTTGGGTAGCTCTGTTAAATTCGCTAGTTTTATAATCTACGCCACCTACCAATGCTTTGACAAAATGTGTACGTGGATCAATCGCTACCAGGGCCATTTGATTTTTGCTTAATCCTTCCCCAAGTAGTATGTCATGCCAGTGTTTGATTGTTTCTTCTGCCATTTCCTGAAAGTCGGCATCGATTGTAGTCTGTACACGCATCCCACCTTTTAAAAGCGCTTCCCGACCAAATTTTCTTGCCAACTCTTGTGCCACAGCATTTGTCACATAAGGCAAGGCACTACCTTGAAATGACCTGATTTTACCAAGCTTGATTTCTTGTTTAAGGGCATTATCGTACTCTTGCTGTGTGATCCAGCCCAGTTCTAACATCCGACCTAGAACTATTCTTTGCTGCTCTTTTGCCTTAGTCATGTTGACAAATGGGCTGTATTGTTCTGGTGCTTGAATTAACCCTGCCATCATTGCTGACTCAGCCAAGGTTAAATTTTCAGCAGATTTCTTGAAATAACTGCGAGCTGCTGTTTGCACACCATAGTTGTTATGACCCCAATAAACTTGATTGAGGTACATTTCCAGGATTTGGTCCTTGCTAAGAATTTGCTCTAAACGGATAGCGAGTACTGCCTCGGCAATTTTGCGGGTAAATTCACGCCTTTGAGACAAAAACAGGTTTTTAACCAACTGCATGGTGATAGTTGAACCACCTTCTCTGACTCCACCAGCTGTTGCGTTGGTCAACAAAGCACGTCCAACGCCTTTGGGGTTAATACCATGGTGATAGTAAAAGTCACTGTCTTCGCTTGCCAGTACTGCTCGTTTTAGTTGTGGAGAAATCCTATCTAGGGGTACAACTTCCCGATTAGCTTCTCCGTGAACACTTGCTAATAATTTGCCTTTAATGTCATAGATGTAAGTCGTTTCTGAGGGAAAGAAGTTACGTAGCTGTCTTACATCTGGCAAATTACGGAAACTAACGGCTAAGCCAACCAGTCCTCCGGCTACAACAGAGCTTGCCAACATTGTAATAGATAATAGAGTACCGCCAGCTACCTGACCGACTCCTTTGAAAAACTCAAAACCTGATGAGGCCTGGCGTGGTGGTTGCTTATCTTCAAAAGTCCTAGACGACACGGCTATCTCACTTCCTCACTGGTAAATATCAGTTTAATTTTTTTAGCGAAGCAAGGCGGTTAATTTTTTGTAATTATATTAGTCTGGCAGATGAAATATCAGACAAGTTGCCAGTGACTAGAATCAATCCTACTTTTACAGTTACATTACAAAGCATAGTGAATAGTCAATCTCATAGTATGACGCAAAATTTATCTTGGCTGCGTCGTGGTACAGCTGAAATTTTCCCCCAACCAACAGATTCTGACAGTGACATACAAAGTCTAGAAAAGCTATTGGTGAATACAGACCGACCTTTAAGAGTCAAATTGGGAATTGACCCAACAGGTGCGGATATTCATCTTGGTCATAGCATACCAGTAAGGAAACTGCGAGCTTTTCAAGATGCAGGTCATACAGCAGTGCTGATTATTGGTGATTTTACAGCCCGCATTGGAGATCCGACAGGCAAATCTGAAATGCGTCGTCAGCTTTCAGAAACAGAAGTTTTGCAAAACGCCCAGACTTATCTTGATCAAGTACGACCTATATTGGATTTTGACACACCCGGAAGGTTAGAGGTACGCTTTAACTCGGAATGGTTGTCAAAACTAGACTTGGGAAAAATTTTGGAGCTACTCTCCACTATGACAGTGGGACAAATGCTGGCTAAGGAGGGGTTTGCTGAACGCTATAGAAAAGAAAATCCTATTTTTCTTCATGAATTCCTTTATCCACTGATGCAGGGGTATGATTCTGTTGCTATCGATGCTGATGTGGAGTTAGGCGGCACAGATCAAAAATTTAATATTGCTGTGGGACGAGATTTGCAGCGCCATTTTGGGCAAAAACCCCAGTTTGGATTACTATTGCCAATTTTAATTGGCATTGATGGCGAGCAAAAAATGTCGAAATCTTTAAATAATTATGTAGGTCTGTCAGAACATCCATTTAAAAAGTATCAAAAATTGCAACAAGTTCCTGATCATCTTTTGGAACAGTATTTTACTCTGCTTACAGATTTGTCTTTAGAGCAACTCCCTACAAATCCACGCGATCGCCAAAAACTGCTGGCACAAGAAATTGTCAGACAGTATCATGGCGAAAAAGCCCTCGAAGAAATTTCTGAGGGTGAAATGCCACAATTTTCCCTCTCAGGAGTCACTTTTCCCTCTAAACTAACCCATATCCTCAGCGCTACTGGTCTATGTAAAAGTAACGCTGAAGGAAGACGGAAAATTCAAGAAAATGGGGTACGTTTGGATGGCGATCGCGTGACTGATATCGATACGACTTTCCAAAATTCCAACGAATTGCATGGGAGAGTTTTACAAGTGGGAAAAAATAAGTTTGTTCGACTTGTGCACTAACAGGGGGGGTTAGGAGTTAGGAGTTAGGAGTTATACCAATTCAAAATTATCCTCTGCTCCTTCCCCTGTCCTCCTTGTCCTACCTGTCCTCCTATGCCCCGTTACCATACCCTAAATTACGAAATGGATACCTTAGAACGAATTATTGTTCCTTTAGATGTGCCAACGCTAGAAGAAGCGATCGCACTGGTTAAAAAGCTAGAGCAAGTCAGATTCTGGAAAGTTGGGTTAGAGCTGTTTGTGAGTACAGGACCTCAAATCATCGATCTGCTGAAATCTCGTTCAAAACGGATTTTCCTGGATTTGAAGTTTAACGATATTCCTAACACTGTTGCTGGTGCTTGCCAAGCTGCTGCTCGTTATGGTGTTGATTTACTAACAATTCATGCTACGTCTGGTAGAGATGCTTTAAAAGCAGCGGCTGAGGCAGTACAGGCAGGTGCCACTCAAGCAGGTGTACAACCACCGAAGTTAATTGCGGTGTCGCTGTTAACAAGTATTTCTTCTCGGCAACTAGCCTTTGATTTAAAAATTCCTCTAGAATTGCCAGAGTATATCTTGGAAATGGCATTAATGGCTCAAGAGACGGGACTAGATGGGGCTGTTTGTTCGCCCCAAGAGGTAGCAAAATTACGTACTTGTTGTGAAGATAACTTTTTGCTTGTTTGTCCTGGGATACGTCCAACTTGGTCTGTTTTGGGCGATCAGAAAAGAGTATTCACACCAGCTCAGGCATTTCAAGCAGGAGCTGATTATCTGGTTATCGGACGTCCAATCACCGATGCAGCTAATCCAGAGTTAGCTTGGAAGAAAATTTGCGAGGAGATAGTCACAATTGCATGAAGTCAAAAGTCAAAAGGAGGAATTATGGCTTGTGGCTTCTTCGCTGTAGTTTCTTGTTGCTACTGTTGTTTCCTGTTTTAGATTGGAAAAGCGTTCAGGGCGCTATTTCTCCAGATCACGTAAATAGGAGAGCTACAAACAGAGAAAAGTTTTTTTGCGCAGATAAAGATGTAGAAACATTAACAACTCATCTTTTGCAGGATTTACCTAGCTATGCGAATCGTGCCATTCAGCGTGCTCGTCCTCCTCTGTTAAGCAAGATGCCTGACTTTTACAGCTACGTCATTATTGCTGGAAAACCTGAATTTACTCCACTACCTCTCACTACATACCAATCCAGCTTAAATGCTAAACAAAACGCTTCAGAAGGGGTCAAACAAGTATTTTTTAGTACTTTAGAAAGAATGTATACAAGCGGGAAAGCAGTATACTTAGAGGAATTCCACTGGCTATTTTTAACAAAAACCAGGAGTGGGTGGCGTATGGTAATGATGTTTTCCCAAACTGGCGACTATCCAGCCACTAAGGCACCAACACCACCGCAGGATACTAGTGATGGTGACATTGCCCAAGGAATTAATGCTTGGTTACGAGATTGTCAAGCAGGAAAGTAGATGGTCAGGGGTTAAACTTTTGTATTGCGGATTTCATCGAACTTAGCACGCACTGCTTGTATGTCTTGCCACATTAGCCATTTGGGGCTACCTACTTCGCGGGAAGGGTTACGCAGCAAATAAGAGGGGTGGAAAATTGGCATACACAGACGCCCATCCCACTCCATCCACTCTCCACGAATTTTGGTAATACCTCGCTTATCACCAGTTAAACCTTTAACAGCAGTTGCACCGGTCAACAGAATAATTTTTGGGTCAACTAGGCGAATTTGTTCTAACAGATAGGGTTTGCAAGCCGCAATTTCTTCAGTAGTTGGAACTCGGTTATCTGGTGGACGGCATTTGTTGATGTTACAGATGTAAACATCTTCCTGTGTATCTAAATTGACAGATGCCAAAATTTTATCTAGCAACTGTCCGGCTTTTCCGACAAAGGGTAACCCAGTTTCATCTTCGTTTTGACCTGGAGCCTCACCTACAATCATGATTGGGGCTTTAAGGTTGCCACGTCCTACAACAGCATGAATCCGAGTATCTCCCAATCCACAACGGTGGCAATTATTACAATGCTGTGCCAGATCAGTGATGTTGGCATATGTTCCTGAAGGAATAGGAATTTTGGCGTCTGTAGGAATTAGCTCTTTCTGATCAAAATTAGATTCCTCAAAAAGGCTGAGTTGGTGTTCGTTACTCATGAAAATTAAGATATTGGTGCATGCAAGTTATCAGTTATCAGTTATCAGTTATCAGTTATCAGTTATCAGTCTTAATCTAAGAGTTTTAGTTCTCATGGAAAAGCTTTGTGAAAACTGTTTACTGCTTACTGATTTATTGCAACAAGCGTGCTTGACTATAAATTTTGTGCTTCCTTTATCTTAGTACATATGAACATCGTACTACTGAAGCAATCCTAGTGATTTTATTGCTGGGGTTGCTTTTAGAAAGTAAAAGTGGTTCGCAATACCCCGATAAAGGCATCTGCATCCTTATTTTGGTCTGGAGCATTCAAGTAAATCAAACCTGGTGTTAATAAAATATTATCGTTAACTTGATACTTGTAAAAAGCTTCCACATGTAATGGCAGCTTGTTGGTTGCTGACGAACCAAAGAGAGCTTTTGCATTGCCCAAATATGGCTCAACTCCGACAATTAGACCTCCCATATTCCCCTTAAAAAACAAATCTGGGAAGGCAAATGTCAGAGCATAGTTCCAGATTTGCCCATTAGGACCAGACCTAGATTTAATATTGGCATTAGTATAACCACCCCAAGCACTGACAACAAACTTAGGATTCAATTGGTAGGATGCCTCTGCACCATAGGAGTTTGTTGACACTGCAGCATTAGAACCTCCAGGAAAATTGGCTAAGCTTGTCCCTACCACACCCGAGATTGTTGAAGACCCCTGGAGAGAACTGAATCCAAGACTAAATATAGGTGTGCCTGGAGTATGGTAGCTGTTGATGTAAGTAACGGCAAAGGTTAGTTTTTTATTTGGATTAACTGTGAGTTGACCTAATGCCGAATAACTACCATTAAACAAACCATTTCCCTTGAGTGGACTAGCTGGAGAATCTCCTCCTCCAGCTAGGTAACCAGCACTAAGCTGAAAGGCATTGCTAAACTTGTAACTGAATCCTAGACCTGTTCCCCCACCAATATTGTAGATGGAGTTATCTTTGCCATAAAGAGTTAGAGCGCCAGTTCCACTATCCGAACTGTCAATATAGGGGTTGGCAGTTGAAGGTAAGTAATCCGTATGAACCCCAAGGAGAGGGGCAATGTAAAACTGTACTTTTTCCCCAACTGGGAAGTAGTAAGCTAACCAATCAATGATTGCACTATCGTTAGCATAGCCTTCTTGAATTGTCTGAGTGCCTGTGGCCGTTGGTACTCCTAGAGGAGCAGCAGGATTTCCTTTAAATGTAAAGTTGGGAGTGTTACCAGCAGCAATTCGAGTATGCAATGTATCTTTGCCTGTAAAGCTGGATTGTAAATCCAACCGTACCCGGTTCTGAATGACAGATTGATTGTTGGTTCCAGCTTGATTGGAAGCAGCACTAACTGTAAAGATTGCTTCTCCCACGAGTTTAGTAGTTGTAGAAAACTGCCGTGATTCTAACTGGGCTGTTTGGGCTTCTAAATGATCAATTCTACCCCGTAGTACAGACAGTTCATTAGCAAACTCCTGTTGCAATCTCTGCAGGGTTGCTAGGTCTTCCTTACGAACTAGATCACCCGTTGCAGAAGCAATCAGCTCATTGATCCGATTTGAGCAGGCATTCACTCCAGCTGCAAATTCATAGCGAGTTAAAGCTCGATTACCTCGAAAAGTTCCATTTGGATACCCTGCAACACAGCCATACCTCTCAACCAGAGACTGCAGCGACTGAAATGCCCAATCCGTAGGCTGAACATCTGTAAGCTGAGATACAGATGTTACTTGGGATATCGGTAGCGTGATGCTATCCCATTGTGTGTTGATAAACTCAGGATCTGACACAACTGCGCGATTCTGAGATGAGGTCACCGCAGTAGGGGCAGGGACTTCATCTGCAAGCACTGCTAAATTAGTAAAAACGAGTGAGCTAATCCCAACAATGACAGGGGAAAAAGATAGACAATGCCTTAAAGATGGATTCATTCTTGCTTCTCAGAATGTATAAAAATGTATGCTAGCTGTTGTCTAGTTACTATGACAATCGTCTTAAGAGAAGCACCATGACAATCTTTTAGAAGCTCTGGAAGTAAAAATACATGGTTAGGTAGGTACTATACAGATTTAACCTGGAGGTTGCTTAGGAAACAGTTTTGAAAAAAGAATTTAAGTGAATATCTCATCTCGGCATGTTTAAAGCTGCTGACTCCTCTGGAGCTTGAGCAACCAATCGATATCTACTATATAAGAAAAAGTAGAAAGTTGCTATCAAGAGGACCAGTCCAACACCCCAGATACCAGGTTGGTATTCAGGCACAAACAAACAGGCAATTAAAGCAAAAATTGCGAGTGTAGCCCCAACCCATGCTCCTTGAATTCCTAGTGGGCTTTTATAAGGTCTTGGTAAATCAGAACGGCTGAGTTTGAGTTTAATGTAGCTAAGCATGACGAGAATATAGGAAATCACTGCCCCAAACACAGACATGTTTAAAATCACGTCATCCACTGCAGACGCTTTCCCATTCGCAACTAACACAACACAAACAAGTCCAATCAGTGTACCCAGGATCAATGCTCTAGCAGGTATATGGTTTCTATTAGTTACAGAAATCCAGCGCGGCAGGTACCCAGCACGGGAGAGAGAGAATAAGATACGTCCATAACCGTAAATCTGAGTAGGCAAACTAGCTCCTAACCCAAGAGTTAATGCTAGGGCTGTGAGAAACTCACTAGTAGAACCTTTACCAAAATAAGCTTCCAATCCTTCTGCTAAGGGTACACTCGATTTACCAATTACGACTGCACCACCTCCTACTCCAGAATTCAGTACTAGGGTAAACACTGAAAGGATAATTAAGGTAACCATACCTGATATGAGTGCAGCTGGCATATTCTTGGGCACGTTTTCAGTTTCCTCACTTGCGAGAGGAAGCATTTCTATTGCTAAATAGAACCAAATCCCATAGGGTATTGCTGCAAATACACCCTGCCAACCTTTCGGTAACCACATTGCTGATTGCCCAGGAGCAGCAGGAACATTGAATAGTAGTTCTAGTTTGAATACACCTGATATTGACATACCTAAATAGAATATGCCTAAGATCATGATCGCTACTAGGGTCATAAAAAGACTTACGTTCAACGTCAATTCCAAACTATGAATACAAATTCCCACAAAAATGATATAGAGAAGTAGCCATACGAAAGAGTTTGGCATTGAAGGAACTAGAGGTTTGAGGTAGTTGCTCATACTAAAGACAAGCGCGGCTGTTGCCAGTACATACTCAATAGTGACGGCTACACCACAAATAAATCCCCAAAAAGGACCAAAGGCATTGCGAGTAAAAGAATACAATCCACCTGCATGTGGTAGTATGGCTGATAACTCTGCTAGAGTGTAGACCATGCATATATACATGATTGCCATCAGGGCGGTGGCGATAGTTAAACCCCAAAACCCACCTGCCACTAAACCATAATTCCAGCCATAGAAGTCGCCAGAAATAACGGCACCAACACCTAAACCCCATAATAGGAATGAACCAGCATTTCCTCGTAACTGCCGCCGCCTCAAATAACCTTCCGAGACATTATTGTAAAAAATAAAATTTTTAGGCTGTCGTTGCATCATTTTTGCGTGTTTTCTAATGTATAGTTAGGAGAGGAGTCAACATTCGTAGAGAATTTGAGTAAAAATAGACCAAAAGTTCTGTTTATGCTTGCCATGCACACAGAACAATATGGACTGTGTATAAAACAGACCTTGGCTAGATTTGAAATTTATATGCAGATGCAGAGCCTTGTGAAGTCTTTAGACGAATCTGTTTGGCAGTTTATTTCATGAGACTTATTTGAGCAGAAAGCTAGCAAACATTTCAAATAAGTTTGATGTTTGCTAATTTTCTGCATGACAGAAATTCGCATTATTATTAATTTGCTTTAAATATAACCTCCTTATAGTTGAGCTTATCATCAAGCTTTAGTAAAGATTGATCTCATCACTGAGTCTTAACACAATCAGATTGAGCTTGAAAAAGCTAAATGAAAAGGCTAGATCCTATTGTAGGAATGTTTTTTCTCCAGAGGATTTTTTCTTTTATTTCTTGAGAGTAAAACAAAACCTAGAAAAGCTAGGCTAGCTACAGCAACATTAGGTTCTAGAACTGAAATTGGGTTTTTTAAGCTTCGAACCTCAAATATTCTACTCCCGGAAGGAGAGTCTTCGAAATACGCAGAGAAGAGAAAGTCACCAGTTAATGGATCAAGAGTTGCTCCTGCAACTCCAGTAAGAGACGTTGGTGAGTGATAACCCAGTTCCTTTATAAAATCTTGGCGGGTACCTGGAATCGGATCACCGTTTGCGTCTAGCGTATACGCAGCAACGCTAGTATTATCATATTCTGACATTAACAAGCTATCTTGAGAAAATCCTGGATTGCCAGCCTTTACATAAATAAAGCCATCAAGCCCACCATCAAGCTTAATGCTTTTAGAAGGTGCAGAAATATTGTAGGTACCAGAGCCATCTGGAGTAATGGTTGTGTCATAGAATGTATTTTCTGTGTAAGAAGTAATTTTCAACCGACCTGCTCCAGCAAATCCTTCAGGGACAAAGTTTAACGCACCAGTAGAAGAAGCAATGCCAAGGGAGTTCAGATCAATTCGTCGATCAGGACCACTGTTACCAGACTTAATTTGACCAACACTATTGTCATCATAAGAAGTATAAAATAAAACGTCTGCAGATGGGCTATAAACTAACCCAGCATCGATTCCTCCAGAACCTAGTCCTGGGGCTTTTGCAAAGAGAGATGGAATACCAAAACCAGTTATATGGTTATCACTATTGCGCGTAACTTTGAGAGAGTAAATTCCTGCATCTGGAGTATCGGCTGAGCCACTAATCAAAAGAGTATTAGAGTCTCCAGGCTGAAAGGTTAATCCACCATAAGCTGGTGGAATTTGTTGTACTGATCCTAGATCTGTTAATGAGTATGAATTTGAGAAAGATGATGTCAGAGTTGGTGTCGTTGCTTGTGCTTCACCTACCATTGATAGGATTAGCAATAGGCCTCCAGCAGTGATTTTTGATAAATTCGGCAGAAAACTTGAGGTTATCATCCAATTATTCTTCTTTACAGTGTCATGCTCATTGTATGACCTAATGTTACTTACTTATTTGAGCAAGTAGGAAAAGTAAGCTTGAAGCAAGTTGCTATCAATAATTGGGCAGATAACGCTACTACCCAAGGCAGCAAGTGCATTTTGACAGTTAAATGTTCGGGACATTAAAGCGGATGTCTCTAAGTAGCTTGGTTGATTTCCAAACCCCGATTTTGTAAAGAGAAAAAACAGTGGACTTAAAGCATTTTCGTGCTTGACAGCAGTGTTCAGTAACTGTGTTTGCCACTGTTGATAGTCAGTCCATGTGATGGAATAACCAAATGACCTAATTTCATCAACAAACTGGCGAAAAGGCAAGGCGTGAGGACTCAATAGATGAAAAACCTTTCCCCAAGCAGTTGCCTGTAGCGACAAATGGATGATGGCTTTACTAACATAATCTACAGGTGTGAGGCTCATGTTCAAGTTTAATTCAGGTGCATTGCCCATTTGAATCAAGCCTTTGATGAGTCTGGCTACTAGGTCAGATTTTTGAGAGGCACCAGTTAGACTATGTCCAATAATCGTTCCGGGTCTGTAGATACAAACTGGGATGCCTCTCGAAAAAGCTGCCTTCATTAATTTTTCTGCAACCCATTTACTTTGAGCATATCCATCAGACAGCATTTCACCACCAATGACTTCCTCATCTTCTAAAATTACTTGCATCCGAGTATAGTGAGGAGATTGAAACACATCGAGAGTTGAGATGAAATGAACAGGTTTAACTTTACTTAGGCTTGCTAATTTTAGAATCTCCTGAGTTCCTAGCACATTCACTGTCCGCAAACTAGTATAAGGATAAATAAAATTAACGAACGCACCATTGTGATAGATGAGGTCAATCTCGGCAGCTAGCTCACGAAATTGTTGCTCACCAAGACCTAGCATAGGTTGAGATAAATCCCCCAAAACTGGAATGATACGAGTATCTAGCTTGTCATCAGGAAGTAAATAATTTTTGAGATTGCTGGAAAGCTTCTGCTTAGCTTGTTTTGGATTAGAGGCGCGGACTAAACAATAAATCCTGGCTTGAGATTGCTCTAGGAGTTCGTGCAATAAAAAAGCACCGAGAAAACCTGATGCTCCTGTTAATAAAATCTTTTGAGGTTTTGTTCTAGAGTCAATAAAGGGAGTTTCTGGTGTGATGGTGGGGTCTAGAAGACAATCTGCCTTTAAATCTGTGGTTATTGTATTACGCAGATCTGATAAAGAATTAGAATCTTGGAAAACTCTGATTACCTGTGCTAATTCGGCAATAGTAGGAGTCTGTAACAGAGTCAATAAGGGCAATTTTAGCTGAAACTTTTCTCCTATTTGGAATAGCAAATGGGTAGCCAGAAGAGAGTTACCTCCTAATTCAAAAAAACTATCATTAACACCCACATACTCAATACCCAAAACTTGTTGCCATATCTGAGCTAGCTGTTTTTCCATGGGTGTTCGAGGAGCAACAGACAATGTCCCTAAATCTGGTCTAGCTTGGCTTTTAGAAAAACTTGATAATGCTCGACGATCTACCTTACCATTGGGAGTAAGAGGCAAAGTATCAATGAACACAAAAGTGCTGGGCACCATATATTCAGGTAGCTTTTCCATCAGAAAACTTCTTAGGAATGGAATCTTTGCACCTTTCTGCTGTAACTGTTGCAACCCACCTTGTGGAACAATGTAAGCAATCAAGCGTTTATTGCCTAACTTTTCTTCAGCAACAACCACAACCTCCCTAACAAGCGAGTGTTGGCAAAGGGCTGCCTCAATTTCTCCTAATTCAATACGGAAGCCGCGAATTTTTACCTGATTGTCGATCCGACCAATCAACTCGATATTACCGTCGGAGTTATAACGTGCCAAGTCACCAGTCCTGTAAAGCCGAAATCCGAATTCGTTGCTAAAAGGGTTAGGAATAAATTTTTTAGCCGTCAGATCAGGTTGATTGAGATAGCCTCGTGCTAGACCTATCCCTCCTATAAGTAACTCTCCTACCTCTCCCACTGAAACTAGCTGAATTGAGTTATTCTTCTCATATTGCTCATGATCTACTAGATAAATTTGGGTATTTGCAATCGGTCTGCCTATAGGTACAGGTATATCTTCAGGCTGCACACGATAAACAGTTGACCAAATCGTAGTTTCTGTTGGACCGTACATATTCCAAACAGAAGCACTTCTTGCAAGGAGTTGGTTTGCAAGATCCCGGTGCATTGCTTCCCCACCACAGAGGATTTTAAGATTTGGATTACCCTGCCAACCTGCTGCTAAGAGCATTTGCCAAGTGGCAGGTGTTGCTTGCATAACGGTTGCACCAGATTGAGCCAGAATTCGCAGTAACTCAGATGCATTTGAGGCTATTTCCCTCGTTACCAATACGATACGAGCCCCCACAGCCATTGGTAAATAGAGTTCCAAGACAGCAATGTCGAAGGAGATCGTAGTTACAGCAAGCAAGATATCTTGTTTACTAAGTCCAGGCTGTTGGCTCATGAAAGTTAGGAAATTGACAACTGCTTGATGGATAATTTGAACTCCTTTGGGTTGACCTGTAGAGCCAGATGTGTAGATGGTGTAAGCTAAGTTGTCTGGTGTAGTTTTGCTACTCGGTTTATCTGAACTGTACTGAGCAATTATCTCCCAATCAGCATCTAAACATACAATAAGAGCTTTATGATCTGGCAAGTTTGCAAGCTGGTCATGTTCAGTTAGAAGTACTGATAACTGAGAGTCTTTTACCATAAATTCCAAGCGCTCTTTAGGGTAGACAGGATCAAGCGGTACGTAGGCTCCACCTGCTTTTAGAATGGCAAGTAGTCCAATCACCATTGAGAGCGATCGCTTCATGCAAATTCCTACTAGAACATCTGGTCCTACTTTTAGAGCTTGCAGGTAATGGGCTAGTTGATTAGCTCGACAGTTCAGTTCCTGGTAAGTGATTTGTTGTTCCTCAAAAATGAGGGCGACATTATCTGGAGTACGCTCTACTTGCAAATCCAATAAATGATGAATGCAGAGATCTTTTGGATAGTCTATTGGAGTTTTATCACACACAGCCGTAGCTAAACATGAAAGATGCATAAATTTTTCCCCTTAATACAAGCATGTGTATTAGGACCAAGTTTTTTTGGCTCTTCAGTTCTTTTTATGGAGTCAAATAATAAATAAAATCTAATCAGAGCCTATATGCCTTGCTATGACTGGATTCTAAATTTTTGAGCCTTTCTATAAAATGGCTATTTTAAGGTCGTACCATAAAACCAACGCAAGAGCCGTTTTTTTGAACTCGATTTTCCTTCAATGTCTTGTTTTATCTGTACAAAGAAACAGTATTTCTTGGAAAGAGTTGCATATATATATCCAACAAATCGATGTAGGATTTCTTAGCTATAAAATCTGTGAATAAAAATGATTACTACTCTTATCCTGATACCTACAATATTCGTTGCCATCAATATCCCATAGCCTTGAACCTATAGCTTTCGTTTCAATAATGGGATAGTTAATTTCCTTTAATGACAAGAGGAACTTTGCTAATCTTCCAGATGATTGGGTATCAGCAAAAACTGGACGATAGCACTGTCTGAGTGATTTTGATGTTTTAGTCTGCTGAGTGTAGCGTGGAATAAAAGCTTCTAAATGCTGCTTAAGTTCTGGATTAGACAAGATTCAACACCCCGATAAATAATGGAAGATTGATACAATAAGCGCAAAAAATTAAAACACTAAGTTTTTGAAAATTTTATTTATGGCAACTTCTAGACATGTTAAATTTAATCTCTCTAGTAAGATGAATTCTCCTCAGGAGAGACTAAACTGTCTTGGTTATTTTTGCGCTTGTTAAGTTGCGCCTAACTTGTAGCAAAATTAAGTGAAAGATATTTTTTCAGGCACAAAGTTGATCGATACCGCTTTTACGACATCTTTTAAATTTAAACAATTGTACCCTACTCCTCTTGATACCTCCCGAAAGTTCAGGAGGATGACAAGACTTCTTATCTCATATATTTGGTCGTTTTAGTGGAATGGTATGAAGTATGGTTTCAAAAGGACTAGTGAATTCACTAACTTGATAATAACCTTTTAAAATTAAACTATATACCTTCAAACATATGACTTTTATCTTTCCCTAATTCGACTACTAGATTTTATTTTTGATGAGAAACGTTTAAGAATGCCTTATGGCAATGACAATACCTGAGGTAACCAAAGTAGTATTATTTGGTTATTATCTTGATATTGCCCGTTGCTTGTACAAATATATCCTCAATTATTGAACAAGGTTTGTAAACCGTATGATAGACGTTTCATGTCATACCATATTTTTCTCTTTTTTAAGTAAAAATTCTAGCTACTCTTTTTACTGATATTGCATTGCTTGAGCATAATCTTCTAAGGAATCGTAACCAATCTCAAATCGGCAGGTGCTTATTTTTTAATACTAATTACATAAACATTGATCAATCATAAAGATTTGAAAACCTTGGAAACAAAGTATATTGATCTTCTTGATAGAACCTGTCTATCACATTTTTATACATTTTTATATCTTACATAAGATTCTCTAAACTACTACTTTTTTCAACAAAGCGATCGCAAATTACAATCAAGCAATTAACCTCAAGTCTGGTGCAACCAGTTGACTAAATCAGACGTTTCCGTGAAGTCTAGTAGAGCTTCGCCCAAAGCTTCCAACTTATCCAATGGTAAACCCTTATCCTAGGTAACATTTTTCCCACAGGTCGTTTCCCGTTGTTCATAATAACGGCAACCCTCACATGGTCCATTAGGATTGACAGCACAGCGTAAATAGCCAGAACGGGCATTAAACCGACAACTAACATCGCCGATGAGATAACCAACTCCTTCTAAATAGTAGCGATCGCTTGGATCTGGTCTAATGTTTTGCTGTATCTGTCCGTTGGGAGTAGCCATAGCAGCTCGTCTGATCTGTGAGCGTGTTCTAGACCGTGTTTTACGCATCAACCATAAGGATAACAGGGATGGTAAGAAGCCAATGGCAAGAACCAAAAGTGTCTTTAACACCTTCTTTTTACCTCTCTCATACGCTCATCGTTCCTAGTATTACATTTTCATTTTGTAAGAGTTAAGAAAGCGTTATGGTCAGTAATTAGTTATTAATTCTTATAAATGTAGCTACAGATACTTCCGCATATAGTTTCTCCGCCATTTTTCAAGTTGATCTATAGATATTGATTTTGTAATGACATTGACACCATTTCCACGCCAAGCAACTTCTGAATCTGTTGTAAATACACCACAATCTAGATGGTCTAACTCAATATTCCAAGATTCACTAAATTTGTTTTTTAAAGTTATCACTTGCTCAAATACTTTATTCCTGTGCTTATTTCTTCTTTTTCTTTCAGTTGCACCTTTCGCCTCTGTATCAATAAATTTTGTTTCAATTATTAATAATTTATTAATCGAAGTGAGATAAACAAAATCACATTTTCCTAAATCTGTATAATCAGCCATCGGTGATTTTTCGAATAATAGCAATTCGGAGCATAAAGGAAATACCTCTTTAATATTCAAAAATAAATATGCTTGTAATAACAATTCCTTATCATAAGGAAACCCAATCACACCTTCAAAAAATCTTTGAATGTTTTCCTGACTTTGAGGCTGAATTTTTTTACAATATGTAACAAATTGACCTAACTCATCTGGGGTCATTAAATTTTAGCTCCTTCCCCTAGTTACCACATAAACACGCATGGCATAAAAAAATACCATTTTTCAGTGAAACTATTATCCGAGGAAGTCACTAAAAAAACAATTTATATTATGAGGGTGTACGGTAATTTACTGAGAAGGGGAGTGGGGGCAGAGGAGACAAGGAGGACAGGGAGGATAGGGAGGACAAGGAGGACAGGGAGGACAAGGGAGACAAGGGAGACTATTTTGATAACTAACTCCTAACTCTCCCTAGGCGCTAGTAAGCGGTTGTACATGAGCCGAAAATCTGGCATTTTGAAGAGCTTGAACAGTTATTCTCGAATCTTGTACCCAAAATTGTCGTCCAAAACGGACGAGGTGACGAGAATCTCCAGCGCGTACAACCCCGATGACTGGGACTTTCGCTTTTTCCTTATCCCCTGATTGTTCTTGTAAAATTGTTCTCAAGCGATGCTGTTCTTCAATGGTTGCGGCTTGTTGAACGCTTAGTTCTACCATTACCATTTGTACAGTTTCTACAGGTTCCGCATCTTCAACAATCAGCTGAGTTTGCTCATCCCGTCTGTCTACTTTTCCCCAAATGATAACTCTAGAGTCAACTTGAAGCAGTAAATGAATCCGTTCATATATTTTAGGAAATACGACTGCTTCTGATTGTGCAGTCAAATCTTCTATCTGTAAAATGGCCATTGGATCGCCTTTTTTCGTCATCACTTTTTTAACACCATTTAGCATGACGACTACACAAAGGGTTGTGTCTTCTTTTTGTTCGCCAAGTTGAGCAAGATTGATTGGAGCTAAAACTCTTGCTGATTGGCGTATAGATTTAAGTGGATGATCTGACACATAAAAGCCCAGCAGTTCTTTTTCCATTCTCAATTTTTCTTGTGGAGGAAAATCAGAGACAGGTTTGGCTTTAGGTGCCACTTCAAAGCTGTTTTTGACTGGATTGTTTTGAGAAGAAAACCCACCTCCTAATAAATCAAAGAGATTTCCCTGACCACTGGCTCGATCTCTTGCACGCGATTGGGCCCAGTCATACACTAGCTCTAGGTCGTGAATTAACTGTTGACGATTAGATTCTATTTTGTCAAAGGCTCCAGAGTAAATGAGCGATTCTAGAGTACGGCGGTTGACAGCACGTAGATCGACGCGATCGCAAAAATCTGCCAGCGATTTAAACTCCCCTCCCTCAGATCTTGCTTCCAAAATACAGGCGATCGCATTTTGCCCTACATTCCGAACTGCTGATAATCCAAACAAAATTTTGTCTGCAGATGGCGTAAAATCAATACCAGAGCGATTTATATCTGGTGGTTCAATCTGAATATTCATACTCATACAAGTGGAAATATATTTCTGCACCTTGTCTGTGTCACCACTATTAGCTGTTAGCAGTGCTGCCATATATTCCAATGGATAATTAGCCTTCAAATATGCAGTTTGATAAGTTACATAACCATATGCCGTTGAATGAGATTTATTGAAACAATTGGAAGCTACTAACCCATTTTTGATGACAAAGTTATGGTCGCGCTCCACTCCAATGTCATATACATTTTGTGTATTCAAAGATTTACGTGTGATTATTTTAACCATTTTTCTAGGACTTTAAAATTTGTACAATTGAGAAATTGAGTATGCTAGGGTGAGCATTGCCAATCTCAGGAGAATACATATTAATTTAATGCAAACCGCACATAGGTCGCGGTGAGAGCTGACGACCTCTTTTAGATCTTATAAAGAGAATAATTGTGTGGTTAAACGAAACGGCCTACAAATTCTAAACCTGTACTAAAATCATAGACTTGCGTTACAAAGGGAACAATCATGGCATCCATCCGTGAGTTGCACACACAGCTAATCAAAAAAGAACGTTCTGCAGTTGAAATTACCCAAGAAGCTTTAGACCGCATTCAAGCACTAGAGCCTCAATTACATAGCTTTTTGTGCATAACTGCTGAAAAGGCACTACAACAAGCACAGGAAGTGGATGCCAAAATTGCCAGTGGAGAAGAGATCGGTTTACTAGCAGGGATTCCAATTGGCATCAAAGACAACATGTGTACTAAGGGAATCTTAACCACCTGTGCCTCTCGAATTCTCGAAAATTTTGTGCCGCCTTATGAGTCAACAGTGACGCAAAAACTGGCAGAGGCTGGTGCAGTGATGGTTGGTAAAACAAATCTAGATGAGTTTGCAATGGGTGGTTCCACAGAAACATCCGCTTACCAAATCACTACCAATCCTTGGGATTTATCAAGAGTTCCAGGTGGTTCTTCAGGTGGTTCAGCCGCAGCGGTGGCAGCTGAAGAATGTGTTGTTGCTCTCGGGTCTGATACTGGCGGTTCAATTCGGCAACCAGCGTCTTTCTGTGGTATTGTGGGGTTAAAACCAACATATGGATTGGTTTCCCGTTACGGGCTAGTCGCTTTCGCGTCTTCTTTAGATCAAATTGGACCTTTTGCACGCACAGTAGAAGATGCAGCAATATTATTGAATGCGATCGCCGGATATGATCCCAAAGATTCCACCAGTTTGAAAGTTGACATTCCCGATTACACTGCCAGCTTAAAAGCCGATCTCAAATCTGGAAGAAAGTTAAAAATTGGTGTCATTAAAGAAACCTTTGGCGAAGGCTTAGATCCAGTGGTTGAACAAGCTGTGACCAAAGCGTTTGATCAACTTAAAAATCTGGGAGCAGAAATTCATTTCATTTCCTGTCCTCGATTTCGCTATGGCTTACCAAGCTACTATGTCATTGCTCCATCTGAAGCATCGGCAAATTTAGCTCGTTATGATGGCGTCAAGTATGGCTATCGCGCACCAGAAGCAGATAACCTGCTTTCAATGTACACCCGTACCCGTGCCGCAGGTTTTGGTGCAGAAGTTAAACGCCGGATCATGATTGGAACATATACTCTTTCTGCTGGTTATTACGATGCTTACTATCTTAAAGCCCAAAAAGTCCGCACCCTCATTAAGCAAGACTTTGAAAAAGCTTTTGAGGAGGTTGATGTTTTAGCCTGTCCCACTGCTCCCACCACAGCATACAAAGTGGGAGAAAAAACCACTGACCCTCTAAGTATGTATTTAGTTGACTTGATGACTATTCCTGTAAACCTTGCTGGGTTACCCGGTATAAGCGTACCATGTGGTTTTGATGACAAAGGTCTACCAATTGGTTTACAACTCATTGGTCAAGTTCTGCGAGAAGACCAACTGTTTCAAGTGGCTCATGCTTATGAGCAATCGACAACTTGGCATTTGCGTAAACCAGAGCTATTGAGTTAGGGAGTAGGGAGTAGGGTGTAGGGTGTAGGGTGTAGGGTGTAGGATGTAGGACAGTAGAAGAAACTTTCTCCCTTGTCTCCCCCATTCCCCACTCCCCTCAATGGCTAGTAAATGTTACCTGCTTGACACTTCCTACGGTGCCTAAAGGTTTTGGTTGCTGATTATTTTCTGAAACCAATACAGCACCGGCATTGCCAGAACGAATCGTTAAATCTTTGGTCGCTGTCCAGGTTTTCCGTTCTCCTTTACTGAGGATTCCCGTAAAGACAGTTTTGCCATCGGCTTTTACTCGCAGCCATGATTTGTCTTGAAATTCGAGAGTCACCTCAACTGGTGAAGTTGCTTGTGTTGTAGGAGATACTGTTGCGTTTGGGGAAGACAGTGGTACAGGTGTTTCCCCTGCAGTCGGTAAGTTGTTTGTTGTCGATGTTGCTGGTAATGATGTCACTGGAACAGGCACTGTTTTTTTGGTTGAAATTGCCTGTGGTGAGGTGAGTGTTGCTGGGGTGGAAGCGGTTTTGTGCTCTAAGGGACTTGACGAAGTTTTGCTTTGAGTGTGAACTTCAGTTGTACGTTGTGGATTAAGTATATAAAACAGTCCGAAACTGGCCCCAACTAATAATAGAATGTATGGTACAACAAGAGGTATATATATATTTGGCTTTTCATCTAAATTCTCTTGTTCCTCGTGAGATTGTGGAGGAGAAAAAGCAGTGGCAAAACTTTTTGCTAAAGCAGCACCATCTAATCCTAGTGCATCGCCATAGTGGCGGATGAATCCTTGAACGTAAATCGGCTCAGGCAAATCCTCAAATCGTCCTTCTTCTAATGCTTGGAGAAAGGCTGGGCGAATACGGGTGTGAGCAGCTATTTCGTCTATACGTAGTGATTTTTCTTGTCGTACTTGTTGTAATTGTCTAACTATTTGCTTTAACTGCTCCTCTTGAGCCTCATTTAACAGCTTCACAGTTTTCTCCTAAATTCTACTAAGTGTTTATTTATTAATCAAGAAACTACTTAAATAGATGTACATTTACTCACTGATTTATGAAAGTTATTGTAATTCATTTTTTAATAACCTATTTATAGTTATCAAAACTTAAGCTGCTTATTTAGGCTACTATTATTGTATTTAAAAACACTTGCATGAAAACAGATCAGCTGCAACATCCCATAAGTTCGTTGTTCATGATACTAATTTTTTTAGGAATGGTTGCAGTGCTAACCTACTGCGCTTTGTGTGTATTGCTTTTTTTTGTACAGTCACGATACATTTTTTTTCCATCTCCAACCATCAACACAACACCAGAGTCTTTTAATCTCCACTATCAAGAAATACGGTTACCTGTGCCAGCGAGATTTGGTAAGGTGGAACAAATTCATGGTTGGTGGATAAAAGCAAACCCATCACATGGAAAAGTCTTACTATATCTGCATGGGAATGGGATCAACATTGGCGCAAATCTTGAAAATGCATATTTGTTTCATCAACTAGGGTTTTCTATTTTACTGATTGATTACCGAGGTTATGGTCGTAGTAAAGGTCGTTTTCCTACTGAAAAGCGAGTTTATCAAGATGCTACTGAAGCTTGGAGTTATTTAATACACCAGCAGCATATTTTACCTAAACAAATTTGTATATATGGACATTCTTTAGGAGGTGCAATCGCCATTGATTTAGCAGTCCGATATCCAGATGCTGCTGGTTTAATTGTGGAAAGCTCTTTTACCTCAATCCGTCAAGTTATTGCTCACCGGAACATTTTTTCAATGTTTCCAGTCGATCTGATCCTGACACAGCGGTTTGAATCAATAAAAAAAGTGCCAAATTTAAAAGTGCCAGTTTTATTCATCCATGGAACTGCTGATATGATCGTCCCGTCTTTTATGAGTGAAGAACTTTATGCTGCATCTTTGGAACCTAAAAGGCTGCTTCTCGTCTCAGAAGCAGAACATAACAATGTAGCGCAAGTTGCTCCTTCGCAATATCTGCAAGCAGTACAGTCTTTTGTGCATTTTATTGGCTTGTGATTTGATGAAAGCCCAGTTATTTGTGTCATCATTATTATTTATTTGTAATTTAAAAAAGCTGGGAATCTGTTAATAAAAAATCCGGAAATATTGAGTACCTCCAAGAATAAAATACACAGCACTATTTTTGGCTAAATTGCCTGTAGAGGCTTTTAATAATGGTTATGACATCTGTGTACTTTTTATCGATTCCTGGTGAAGATTCTCCTATGGAAATTTCTCAAGATGACTTGCGATCGCTCTTAGGTGAAATAGAAACCAAATTGCATCGAAGTAAAGCTTATCGTCGTGCACTAGCGACTATGCAAAAGTCCTTGGGAGACTCATCAGAACCTGTTAATCAATTGCTTAAATCTGTAGGTAGAGAAGCAATCAGTGTAGCATTTCAGTATTTTATTCAAGCACACAAAAAAATAGTAGAGAGCAACAAACAAGCAGATAATCAGAGTGAAAAAGTAGCTGTTAAACCTGGAAATTCTACAGAATTATCACAATGCTTTACTGATGTAAACCCTAATAAAATATCTCCTAATACAACAACTAACAAAGTTGATTCACTACCTGAATCTAATATGGCTGTGAACACAGCTGACTATGGAGTGAAACTTCGAGAAAATAGCCCGACAACAAAAACGTCCATGAAGTGGCTTAAGAAGCTTAATAAAAAAGCTTCTAAAGCTGAGCTTGCACGAAGAGCAGCTCAACAACGCTCGGAGACTCTGCGTCAAATTGGACAACAGCTACGGGAAGCACGTGAGTTTCAAGGTCTTTCTCTTAGCCAACTAAATACTTATACTCATGTGCAAATTCATTACATGGAGGCAGTAGAAAATGGTAACTGGGAGTTATTGCCAGATGAAGTGTTTGTTCGTGGCTATGTTCGTGTGATGGGTAATACCCTTGGACTAGATGGCACAGCTTTAGCAGCTTCCTTACCAGCGCCGGAATCGGTCAAATCGATTTTGCCTTCTAGGTATGAGTCAAAAAAGATTTCTAACTTGGGAATAGGAATGGCATTAGGATTAAGCCCCGTGCATTTGTACGTTGGTTACACAGTTCTCATGGCAGGAGCACTAGGAGGATTATCAATGCTGTCTCAGCAAGCACACGCTGATCGACTGATTCAACAAGAAGCCGTTACTCCCTCTTCTTCATTTACTCAGCCATTACAAGAGCAAAAACCAACCACAAAACCTGGCTTACAATCTAGCCGTGCTGGTGTCTCTGTTGGAAATGATATTTCTCCACCAGAAGCGATTTAAGAGTAGGGAGTGGGGAGTGGGGAGTGGGGAGTAGGATCAGGAGGAGACAAGGAGGATAGGGGAAGGGAGGTATTCTATCCTATGCCGCCCGTACTCCTAACTCCCTTCCTCACTCCTCTTCTGCCAGAATTAAGTAAATCTCACGTTTGACGCGGCTTAAGGTATCTCGCACTCTATTGACTTTATCTAAGTTGCCACTGCGAGCAACCTGCATCACTGCTGCACCTACATCAGCGATCGCTTTTTTCAATTCAAACAACTGTTCGGGTTTTTGTCTTGTTTCTATCCAATCAAGGCGATCGCCTTGCTCGGCTAGTAGTTGTCTACCACTGTCTGTGATTGTATATACCCGTCTGCCTTCTTGCTGTTCACTTGTGAGATAACCGCCTTCTTCCAATAGTTGTAGTGTGGGGTAAATGGAGCCTGCGCTTGGTTTCCAGAAACCAGCATAACGTGCCTCTAATTCCTTGATTAGCTCGTACCCATGTCGGGGTTGCTCTGCAAGTAATCTCAGCAAGATGTATTTTGTATCACCACGGGGAGTCCGCTGCTCATCTCTCAAATCTCTGCCAAAACGGTGACCACGAAACCGCCCTCTAGGTGACATATCGTCGTGCTCTGATGCAAAAAAGTGACGATGATGATGATGTAGGTTTAAGAACATAATTGTTTTTCTCAAGTACTCATAATTCGATTATAGACATATCGCGATATATCGTTAATAAAAGTTAATATAATTGATGAATCGTCAAACTGAAGCTTATCGCTATGTTTGCTGTGGGTTTGCAGACCTTTTACATCGAGCCAGAGAATTGAGTTTTGGCAAAGGGCACCCAGCATCTCATTTAACCAAGCGCCCAATCATGCCAACTTTAATCACCACATCCCCTATTTTCTGTACTTTGCGAATTTCACAACTTAAATCTGATAATTACTTCAACAACTGCAGGACTAGGTTGTGGTCCTTCAGGTTGTGTGGAAACAGTTCCATTGCTGGCTAGAATCCCAAGAAACAATGACAGCAAAAAAACAATTGAGTATGGTACTAATATCACAATTAAGTCTGGTTGGAGCTTATATTGCTCGCAATTGTTGTAGCTAAGTTTTGATTGGCAGGTCTCGTACTTAAATGGATACAACATCAGAGACTCCTTAAAAAATTCTAAGTAATAGACTTTTGATGCTAGACTCCTCATCCACTTCCGAAAAAAGTAACAAGAGACTTCATGGCAGCTGAATATATGGGTTTACCCATTTTTTATGCTTTCGTTCCACACTGTTTCTCGTGAACGAGCTAACGATGAGGATGAAAGTAGTTTGGACGGGTCTGCTATCTGCGATATATGTGGGATATATGGGGAGTGTTGTTTCACTGCCGATAAAAGCCTTTTAGTGAGTTACTCTATAAATGCCGCATTAATTTTATGTGCGGCATTTAAGGTTATTGTAAAGCTACATAACTGCTTATGTCAAGCCGCATATAATAGTGAAGCATTTTCAAAAATGCCCACATAAAAAAGTGCTCACAATAAGTATGTTTACTGAGCAGTTTCTCAAAGACTTATTCAAGCAACGTAGTTTGTCGGATGCTGAAGCTGAAGTGGTGTTTCGTGCCTTAAAAGATAGTTCAATCGAAGAGATCGCTATTGAGCTAAACATCTCTCCAAATGCTGTTCGGAAGCGACTGGGGGAGGTTTACGATAAACTAGGTATTTCTGGACGTGGACCAGGGAAACTAGCAAAGTTGCAGCAAATGCTCTTGTCTCAGTATCAGGCTCAAAGCAGTCAAAAAGTCTTGATTTGGTGGTCTGGTAATCATGGAAAGCATATTGCCGAAAGCTTTAAAAATACCATCCTGTCATACCCGCAGTTAGAAACTACAGTCTGTACCCTCGATCCAGTAGTTAGCAAGGCTTGGCGTACTGAGATCGAACAAAGTTTAGAAACTGTGGATATTGCTATTGGCTGTTTAACCCTCGGTTCTTCCCAAAATCTTTGGGTTAACTATGCAGCAGGTTTCTTGGCAGGACAAATACGCACTCAGCTAGTACGATTTGGCGAAAGCTTGAGTGGTCCTTTGATGCATTTACCGTCAATTGACGGTATAAATCCAGAGGAATTAGCAAAACTACTTCAGAAAATAACTGGTAATGAGACCAATGAAGCAAAAGAATGGGTAGAATTTAAATTTCCACAATTATTTAAAGAAATACAACAACTGCCATCACAATCTATTTCAACTGAAGGAGATAAACTGGTCGAAGCGATTGAATCCATCAAACAAGCAGAAAATTACCTCAAAGCCAATAAGTATGTTCTTGAAAATATCTGCTTTGAACTCATAATTCTCAACTCTGTTACCGAAACTCGTAACCAGCTTTTGGCAGTCAATTCAGATTATTTTATACCAGCAGTTTTGTACCCACAGCGTCTTATCAGTTTGCAAAGAGAATGGAAGGCTCGTGTTACAGCATTAGCTTTAGTGGATCATCAAGAGCAGTTTTGGTCAGAGGCAGTTGGTCGAGAAATTTTGGAGACAGCAGATACAGAAAGTACTAGAGTTTTTGTATTTACAAGACCGGAGGATTTTGATCGTAATTTTGAAATGCTACTAGAACACGCGGGTAAGTATAACGTTTTTGTTATGAATTACAAGATGCTTGCTAGAAACTTTCAAGGATTTGTGAAAGATTTTTCAGTCATTGAGGTTTCTAATAGCAAGGTACTTGCTGAGTATACTGAGTCGAGTGATAAAAATCAGTTGAAAAATATTCGTTTTTCTGCTGATGCACAAGAGGTTGCTAAGCATGAGGCTAAGATCATGGAAATTCTCAAAAGTGACGTCACTTCACCAATGAAGGAAGCACTCAGAGAAATTATCCAGCGTGCCCAACAGATTAAAATTAGTGACTTTGAGGCATTACAAAAACTAACTGCTATTCAAGAAGAAGTGAGATCGAGTTTACGGAAGCAAGTATTTGCATAATTATATTTTTTAGGACTTACGCACTATATAAATTAACCAAAACATGTATTACGGTATTTGGTCTTTTCAGGTGCTTCGCATCACCCTGATCTATTCCCCCATTTGCGCTAGCTGGATGGAAAACATGGCTAAAATACCCAGATTATGTATAGTACTTATGTACGATGTGTAAGTCCTATTTTTATGGAATTAAGAAAATCAGATCAATTCAGAGAAATGTCTGAATATATTGATGTATTAGAATACGATAAACATGAAGAAAAGCATGCTTACTTCATTGATATGATGGTTGAAATGCTTCAGATTTTTCATAAAAATCAAGGAGATGCTCTTCTACCCTGCAAAGTCTTAGAGCTTGGTGCAGGAACAGGAATCTTTACAAAGAAACTGGCAAAAATCCCTAATATTCAAGTGGTTGCTGTTGAGATTGATGATAAATGCTTTCAAGTTCTACAGCAAAATTTACAAGACTATCCATTAGTTAAATTAGTACATGGGGATAGCTGTACATATCATCATTCAGGAGAAAAATTTAACTATATTTTCTCGTCGTTTTCTGACCACCACATCAAGCCTCCTGAGAAAGATAACTATTTTCAAAACATTAAACGCAATTTACTACCCGATGGTTTATTCATAGTGGGTGATGAGTTTCTACCACCTCATGATCCAAATGACCAAGTAGCTTGGCAGACTGCGCTCACTACTTACCACAATCACATAATTGAGATTGCACTACAGCAAGGCGAAACTATCTTGGCCAATCTGGAAAGGGAGGCGTTAAAGTCTGGTTTAGAGAAAAATGGAGACTTTAAGGTTTCTTGTAGTCAGTATGAAGAGTTCTTATTAGCAGATGGATTTGCTTTCACCCAAAAGAAGATAGGTCCATTAAATCAGGATGATGTGGGTGGAGTTTATGTTTACCAGGCGTGGTTGCCAAAATAGGGGGTACATAGTTTTTATCTCGACATTTATCCCACATTTCACTCAAAGGACAGTGTGGGATGAATGTCTGAAATCTAGCTAAATTTTTCTGCTAAGTCAGAACCAAATTATCGCGGTGAATAACTGTCTCAGCACCTTCATAACCTAAAATTGCTGAAATTTCACGGGAATGGCGTCCCTGGATCTTTTGCAGGTCCATACTGCTATAGTTGACCAGTCCCCTAGCGATTTCGCTACCACTCTTATCACAAAGTTGTACAGCTTCCTGAGTGTCGAATTCACCTTCAACGCCAGTAATGCCAGCGGCTAACAATGACCTACCAGCTTGAGAAATTGCGACGACTGCACCTTCATCCAGATACAATTTTCCTGTTGGAACTAAACCGTAAGCTATCCAACGTTTACGAGCAGAGGTTGGTTCTGGTCGAGGTTCAAAGGAAGTACCTATCAGTTCTCCTTGTAATATTTTCTCGATATTTCCTGGATATTTTCCTTCAGTAATGACAGTCCGGACACCAGCAGCAGTAGCAATTCGTGCTGCAGAAATTTTTGTGACCATGCCACCCGTTCCCCATTGAGAACCGCGATCGCCAGTTTGAACCTGTAGCTCAGCCAATTCTTTAATGCTACTTACTAAAGTAATTGGTTGGGCATCAGGTACAGAGCGGGGATCGGCTGAATAAAGCCGATCTACATCGGTAAGCAAAAAGAGCCAGTCTGCTTCTACTAAGCTGGCAACCAATGCAGAAAGGGTGTCATTGTCACCAAATTTCAATTCTTCGACTGCAACTGTATCGTTCTCATTCACGACAGGAATGACACCTAATTCTAATAATTCTTTAAAAGTGTTATAGATGTTAAGATATCGGCTGCGCTGGACTAAATCGCTACGGGTGAGTAAAACTTGGGCAATTGGCTGTTGCAGGGTTGTAAATAAATCGTCATAGACCCGCATGAGTCTGCCTTGTCCTACTGCTGCTACTGCCTGTTTCAGAGCGATCGCCTTAGGCCGTTCGATTAACCCCAATCTTGCACAGCCCACTCCCACAGCACCCGAAGAGACCAAAATCACCTGATGACCAAGACAGCGCAATCGCGATAGAGTTTCCGCCAAGTTAGCAATAGTAGCAAGTGCCAGTTGTCCTGTTTCTGGCCTAGTCAGGCTGGAAGTACCAATTTTGACAACAATCTTTTGAAGCATTCAATGGGATATAGGTAACTCGGGGTTCTTACGTGGTGGGGATTAAGGGCATGGGGAATAGAGAAGCTAGTGTGGGGTGCGCTTTCCTGCTTCCTGCTCTATAAACCGCAAAGCGCCGATCCTTCTATACATGAAGGATGACGCTTTACATATCTAAAGGGACTTACTATTTCTAGGGTTTTTATTTTGTTAACCCCATGTTATTTATACTCATTATCATCACCGATTTATGTATCAAATCGAAGTTTTTTAATTTTTTTTTAATCTTTAATTTCCCGAATATTTGTCAACCTTTGTAAACCGTCGTTTTTTTGGAGTGATAGAAGCTCCCAAAATTTCTGACACCCAAACCTCAAAGTTGCGGATCGGATGAGAGCGAAGGGCAGTCTCTGGATGAACAATTGGTTCAACTAAAATAGTAAACATCCCTAAACGATTACCTGCCAGTACATCAGTAAATAACCGATCACCGACCATTGCGACTTGGTGTGCTGGTAAATTCATTGCATTAAGCGCTGCTCTCAGTTTCCGACGCGAGGGCTTTGCTGCACCCAGGAAATACGGCAAGTTAAGAGAGCGAGCGATTCCACCTATCCGAGCTTCACTAAGGTTATTGCTAACTAGCCACAATACACTACAAGAGCGAAGTTGTTCGATCCACTCTTGCAGTTCCTGGGAAGCTGACCCCACTCTTACTGGTACTAAAGTTTCATCTACATCCAATACTAACCCCTTAAGTTCATATTTTTTAAGGATGTCAGATGTGAGGTTTAACACTGAGCCTTCCAAAATTAAGTCAGGCTGTAAGAGTTTATTCCAGCGCATATAGTAGTGAACCTTAGTGAACATTTAGCAGCTATTAGTGAACAGTTAACTGATAACTGCTAACTGATAACTGTTCACTGTTAAATGCGAATTTCTGATTTATTCAACTTCATTAAACAGATGTTCTTCCAACAGTGGTTGGACTTGGCGGAACTCTTCTGGAGAGAGTAACTCAGGATTGCCTGTCTTCGACACTCTTGCAAAAAACAACAAAGGATCGAGGGGAGTATAAATTGCGTACTCCTGCTCTTCATGATAAAAGCTAGCTAGTAGCTGTAATTGTTCTGGTTCTAAATCAGCCCCCTCATCTTCGATTTCTAAGGTAAAAAGTTCTGACTCTTCTACTGGCGGTAGTTCACCAGCAACAGTGAGAGCATAAGCTGTATTCTTCAATATCAGATTCTGCTCAGATAAAACAGCGTGAGCGATACCAAAAATTTGGTCAATTATGGCATCATCTTCTACCAAAATAGCTTCTTCTTCCTCGTCTTCACCTTGCCAAGCAAAAATTTCCACTGGTGAGTCAACAGGAAGAAGTAAAACGTACTCTTGCCCATCTACAGAGAGTGAATGCTCAATGTAACATTCGAGCGCTCGCCCTTTTTCATCCGTTAAAGTGATGGAGCCGGCATGAGCGTTATCATTTTCTTCAGGAAATTGAGAGGAAAACATAGCCGTGCTGTGGGACTTTACAATGACCAGCAACTGTGGAAATCTCTTAACTGCTTGTGGCAGTTAATGTCAATCAAAGATCAGTAGATCTGGCTTAATCAGTTTCAGAATATCATGCTCAAAGGTAGCATTTCTCAGCAGATCTGACTGGAGCTTTTAGATCGGGCTCGCTTTGCATCCAACCATTGTTGTAATATCAAGGCAGCAGCCTTACGGTCAATCAACTCTTTGTGACGTGATGGTGAACGGTTTTCAGCTATTAGCAACTGTTCTGCTTGAAAGGAGGTCAAGCGCTCATCAACATATTCGATAGGTAGTTTCAAAGCTTTGACAATTCTAGTAGCAAACTTTTGTATTTGGCGTGCCTGAAATCCCAAAGAACCATCCATGGAATAAGGTAACCCAATAACTAGTATTTGCACATCGCGCTCATTAACTAGTTGCCTAATCTGCTCTACATCTTTTTCAAAGGATGTGCGTTCAATTGTGGTGAGTCCGGTAGCAATCAATCCAGTGCGATCGCACCCAGCCACACCAATACGCTTACGACCGACATCTAAGCCCAAAGCGGAGATCATAGGAGCAGGAGTATTTGCTTGTGCTTTCCTCCCTTTCTCTAACTCCTCATCTTGCCATCTTCTTTCCTCAATCACACAATTACTCCTGTGATACATCAGATGATTCTGGCTGACGAGAGGCTTCTAAACTGCAGTTGTTATGTGTAAATGTGGGCGTTTCTTTCGATGAGTTTGGTTGCACTACTCTATCTGATGTGATCTGCTGTGTTTGTTGTATCCATGACATACCACCTGGTATTGGTTTACGTGCTGGTTGTAAACCTTGTAACATTTCAGGTAGTTGGATTCCTTCTATAGAGACAAATTTAGATTCCCGGACTTTATGCCACACTGAGCGAGACATAATTAGGGTGTGTTCTGTACGATTTGCCCCTATTTGCTCCAAATATTCTTCTCCCTCTGGCTGATAGTCAGCCGAAGCCAACTGCAAAGCTTGCTTGGGAAAATCTTGAGCAATGCGAGCTAGTTGGGATAGCAACTCCGGATACAGCCAGGTATAGGCTGGATGAACTGTCAACACTGCAACATGAGGCTCTTGGCCTTTACGGTTTAGAGTAATTTGAAAGTAGCCAATTGCTGCTTTGCGTTGTGGTTCAAACACGTAGCCGCTTACCACTTCTATTTTATTTACCCACTGCCTGATGGCATCCGTTAAAGCGCCTAACAAACTCGTTTTGAAGTCTTGAGTTTGACGGTCAAAAACCTGGCGCACTAGAGGTGGCATTGATGCTGTATCCAATTGATACAACAACTGGGCATCAGCGTTACTGACAGGCAGTAAATTGGGCAAATCTGGCTCTGATTTAGCCAATTCTGCTAGCAAATCTGCTTCTATTTCCCAATATGTCATTTCTGCTAGACGCTGAAATCCATTTCGCCGATAGAGCGCTAGTGCCTCTGTATCATTGATATTGACTTCTAATATCCATGTGCGCGCTTCCAAAATTGACTCAAAGCAATGGCGCAAAAGTTGAGAGCCAATTCCTTGCTTGTCAACGGCACGATCTAGCACCACACGTTCTACACGCCATGTAGTGCGCGTCCGGTTGAATGGCGACACTTTGATCATCCCCAGGAGTATACGCCCTTGTTCTGCTACATAGGCACAAAAATGGTACTTAAGCGGGTTGGGGAACCAACTCAAAAACTTAAGAAACCCGTACCAGTGGCGTAGCCATTGCATTTGTTGTGTTGCAACACTAACTCCCTTAGGGGTATGGGCTGCAAATGACTCTTGATGTAAGCGTTCAATTCCGTCTAAGTCCCGATATTGGACTGGTCGGATGATAACGCTGAGATTTCGGGAAAGTAATGAAGTCATTTTCATTCAAGCCGCCATTCAGCCTTAAGTAACTGGGAAAAGAGGAACTGCTGCAATCATCTTAACGGCTTTCAGCTCTTTGCTATTGAGCCAAAAGGGTGATTTTCATCACTAAATTCAAATTTTTAAACAACCTAAAAAGCAGACCTACTGAAGAATTGCTATCTTACTAGCTTAACAAGGTCTGCTGTGATATTATTTTATCTTTTACTTTACATTATTTAACATTTCGATGGCTTAAAGGGCTTGCCTCGAAGCCAACTTTTCAAAATTAGCTTGGGTTTGGTGGAGTAATTGCACTCGACTGTCTTCTATGGACTGCTTTAAGGGTGGAACCAGATTACGAGCTTGCAGAGCCATATGAAGCTGTAAATGGGCAACGTATTCACTGAAGTCTTCACGCACTACATCTGCACTCATTAGTACATTTGATTCCCTAGCCACTGTGTTCTCCTTAAAATACTAGACCAATACTTTCCCTGTACATTATGAAAACTTATCATAATGTTTTGCTGGAATTTTGTAATTCGCAATGAAGTTTAATGATTTTGAATGGAGAGTAGGGCATGGGGCATAGGATCAGGAGGAGACAAGGAGGACAAGGAAGACAAGGAGGACAAGGAGGATAGGGGAGACAACAGAACACTACTTCCCCACTCCCTATTCCTAACTCCTAACGCCTAACTCCTAACGCCTAACTCCTAACGCCTAACTCTCCTCCCCCCACTCCTACAGGTGCTTTAGTTAGCGAGACGTATGGCTTCTCCACACCTTGCGCAAGATATTCAGCAACTTGAGCTTCTATTTGCTCGCGGACAATTTGGCGATACTCATAGAAATGCTCTATGTGGGCACAGGTATCGAGATAAAGCTCAAGCACTTTCGGGTTACGCCTAATTATGCTGAACAAGTGATGCCAGAACTTCCAGCGAGTTTCTCGTTGTATTCCTTGTCGCCAGAGGATAATCGCCATAGCTTTCAAAAGCATCAAATTTGGTAGCTTAAATGGCGCTGTCCAACTCGGACTGCCCATCATTAAAAAACAGCGATAGGTGCGATCTAAGTATCGTACTGGTTCGTATAAGGCACAAAATGCTTCAATATATTCTCTTGCAATATCTTCTAGAGGACGGGTCGGGATAAAGTTCATCAAAGTCGTTTGGTTAATATTCCCGTCTTGATTGTCCCGCAATCGTCCCTCTTTTTGGAGTCGATGCCAAAGTGCTGTATGAGGGAGTGCTTGTAACATAGAGAAGGTAGTAGATGGGATGGCTGCAAGTTCTGCAAAGCGAACAATGCGATCGCCTGCGCCTGGTTGTTCTCCATCA
>Ga0209062_1001579_pt1 | contig 38422 bp, 47 predicted proteins | sample Coa_R2_2_FD_187158 | JGI IMG/M metagenome (GOLD analysis project Ga0209062, IMG submission 187158) | Surface soil microbial communities from Centralia Pennsylvania, which are recovering from an underground coalmine fire - Coalmine... | ecosystem: Environmental > Terrestrial > Soil > Unclassified...
AGCTGGCGCACGAAAACAGACTTGCCTCAACAGGAGGCAGCAGGATAAAACAACTTAGTCCCCGGCCACTTCCGTTGGCCGGTTTTGCCCTGACCACCGTTGGCCGGTTTTAAGGTGACCCCTGAGGGCGATTCAGCAGATTAGGAGCGATCGTCAAGGTGCGCGAGTGTCGCAAGACGTTGAGGGAGGGCCCTCGTGAGAGCGGTTGAGAAAGGTGCTCCGGCAGCCGCCATACTCGCGGCATTATCCGCATTGACCTGCTGTTTACCCTTTGGAATTGTGGGCCTCCTGGGGCTGGCGAGCGTCAGTGTCTGGATTGCACCGCTGCGACCTTGGCTGCTTGGTGCTGCCGTTCTCCTGCTCGCTTTGGGCTTTTGGCAAATCTACCGCCGAAGAAATCAGTGCAATGCTCGGCGTAGTCGTGTCAGCGTAGCTCTGTACTGGTTGGCCGTGGTGATTGTGTTGCTCGTGACCGTCTTCCCTCAATTGATCGCTAACTGGCTCGCAGGATAAAAGGTGATGACACGAAGACGTGCGCTTTGGTTGATTGCTGTAGTTACGCTTCTAGCGGTGGCTTTTTACCTGTGGGGATCGAGGCGTACATCGCCTGGCCAGCCACCACTCATGTCTCTTAACCAGGCGAATGTTGCGAATTTTCAGCAGAGCTTTAATGTTGCCGCAGCAGACACGCGCATCGTGTTGCTCCTATCTCCAACTTGACCAAAGTGCCTGCAGGGGGCCTCTGCAGTCGAGCGCGTCTTGGAGCAAACTCATTCTGCATCGGTTCGAGTATTTGTGGTGTGGGAGCCGATGCTTCCGACCGACTGGTACCGACCAACTCGACCAACGCTGAAACGTATCTCTGATTCACGCACGGTGCAATTTTGGGACAAGAGCCATTTGATCGCCGCTCAGCTGAAGCAGCAGTTGCAGCAGTTTCATGGAAATGACCCGAGCTGCTGTGAGGACGGGGGGCACTTGTGGGACATGGCTGCCGTGTATCCGCCGGGCGTTCAAATGGGGCGAGGCTGCACCCAGTTTTGATGACGGTCCTGTTTATCGAATCGCGCCCACGCTTGAACAGAAGATTTCGGCCATGCAGGTTCGGAGTCAATCGGCTTCCCATCTGTAGGGGTCGAATGTCGAGCGCTTGGCGCCGAGCTGACCTCAGACTCGTCGCTTATCAAACAGGTGTCCCTGCCTCTCGGCCGTAAAGAAACAATGCGATGAGCATGCCTACGGCGATGGCTACCGGAAGTTCAGCGGCCACGGTCAGGAGGAATGTGGCCAGCCATCCGCCCAGTTCCAATCGTGGCCCCCTTATCAATTGGGAGATGTCTGGCCATCGGGCCATAGAACAAACGCTTGCCAGGACTATGCCTGAAATGACGGCTATGGGGATGAATGGAAAGAGAGGAGCGAGCAGGACCAGCAGGAACAGGAGGAAAGCGGCTTGCATGATCCCCGCCAGCGGGGTCTGCGCACCGACGCGAGCGTTTTCCGAAGTGAAGGATGAAATGCCAGAGGCCGGCAAGCCTCCTGCAAGAGCAGCGGCGATGTTCACACCACCATGAATAAACAGTTCGCCGTTGGGATTGATTTCTTCGCCGGTGAAGGCGCTTGCGAGTCCCAAGGCTTGGAGCGACTCAGTCGCCACCAAAACCGCGAGCGCGAGCGCCTGGCCAAGAACGTTCCACAGCAGACCGAGCCGGAAGGGGCCGTGCGCATACAGGGTGAACAAGTTCAGATGTGAATTGTAGAAATCTGCGATCGTGCGACCGGGGATGTGCCCGTATTTTACGAGCAGCGCCCCAAGTGTCATCGCGAGAAGGCCGGTGGGAAAGTGGCTAATTGCCTTCCTGCTCACAACGATCATCATTAGTGTCGCAAGTGCCAGAATGATTGAAGTCGGATGGATCGCGATGACATCTCTCAGAAGTCGCGGGACTCCCCAAGGTACTTGGGGGGCCAAGATCTGCGAATCGATGCCTGCAAGGGGGTGTACCTGCTGGCTCACCACAAGCACTGCCATGCCTGTCGAGAAACCGAGCACGACAGCCCTCGGAAGGGCTCGGATTGCCGCTCCAAAGCGAAGAGCACCGAAACCCATGAGCAGAACCCCGGCCAGCAGCGTAGAAAACGACAAGCCCAGGACGCCTTCTCGGGAAACGATAGTTGAGGCGACCGCGACGAAGATGATGTTGGGTGAACTGACCCGAATCTTCGAATCTCCCAAAGCGCACGACACAAAACTAGCGAGGGCCGCACAGTAGACCCCATGAACCGGCGGTACTCCGGAAGCAATGGCGATGGCGAGAGCGATCGGGAACACCTGCAGGGCGAGAATCACGGCGGTGACAAGGTCCGAACGGAAGCGGCGAAGATCGTAATAGCGAAGGCAAACCACCGATTTGGGTAGCCAGGTCATCTTCAGCGATAAGCGCAATAACCTCTGGGGTCAAACGTCGGCTTGAAGCTCGTGAGCCAGAATCGATGGGTCATAGCTATCGCTTTCTTACCTGGGACTTTGCAGAGGGTCTCGGCGAACGAGCAGTAAAGACACCTGCGGGGGCGAAACACTTTCCATCACCAGCCCAGGCGGCAGATCCATGGTGTTCGGTTGCACAGTCAGAACCTGAGAACCCTCATGTGCGCTGGCCAGATCGAAGCGCGCCACTAGGTTCGCGAGCTTGTTAGAATCGAAGAACCGAGCGTCTCCCCGCATCCTTACGTCGAGGGTATTGGCCGACTGTCGCGTGATCTCAAGATCAGCCGGAACATGGTTGAATTCGACCGGCACCCGCACGGTTCGCACCGAGGTTCCGCCCACAACATACGAGATGCTCCAAACGAAGGTAGCCAGTGCCAGAGCGGAGGCCTTCAAAGGCAGGTTGCCGAACAACGCTCTACGCACGCTTGGTTTCGGAGTGGGTACAGGAGGACGCTGCATATGCTGGAGTGTGCGGAGCAAGTCTTCGGGATTTGTAACGACCTGGATCTCGCGGTGGTGAACCAGGCTAATTTCCCCGCGCTCTTCGGACACCACGACCACCAGCGCGTCGCATCGTTCGCTGAGCCCGACCGCCGCCCGGTGACGAGTTCCATAGAATCCTGGCAGATCAGATCGTTCAGTTAGAGGGAGAATGGTGCTGACTCTGGCAATGTGATCTCCTTCGATGATAGTGGCGCCGTCATGAACGGGAGATACCTTTCGAAAGATCGCCTCCAGAATCTCGCGGGACACCTCACCGCCGAGCGCTACTCCTTCGCTGACAAATTCCGCAACGTCGTCTTGACGAGCTACCACAATCAACGCTCCACGCCTGGCCTCGGCTAGTGAGAAGGCTGCTTGGGTAATCGCCCGAACGGTGGATGGAGCCAACGCACCTCTCCTGGGCAAGATCCTTGCAAAGACGTCCAGCCGGGAGAGGGCATACCGGACCTCCGTCTGGAAAACGATGAAGAATACGATTACGGCAAGCAGGGTCGCAGCTTCGAGCAACCAGGCAGTGATGACGAGGTTGAGCTGCCGTGCGAGCAGCGAAATCATCCAGAGGCCGAGTATGCCCAGGGACCGGCGCAATGCGCGGGCTTCTTTGCTCCAGCGCAGTATCCAATAGATGGCGATTGCGAGGACGGCGAGGTCGACTGCGCTTTGCCAGGAACGGTGAATGATCACGAGCAGATGTCCGTTACCAGTTTCCAGCGCGTGGGCGAATTCATTTTTGTCCAGCGGGTCGACAATTCGAACATACTGGTCTTCGTGACACCATATAGTCCAGCAACTCGCCAACGGTGAATCCAGAATCGAGCAGGCGAATCATTTCGTCGGGAGTCACGCCCACCAACTCTCCCAAACGCACCAATTTGTCGGCGGCCTTTTCGAGAACTAAAGCTTGGGAGGCATCAAGCTCGTCGGTGGCGGAAGACGTTTTTTCTAAACGTTGTCTGTCTCGGTCCATGGATTGCGTAAGGAACTTACCACTCTATCTGTTGCCCGCGAGCGCATGGCCACGGCTACTAGGCGGCTGGCGCTGTTGTGACCTTATGAAGTGTTGAAGATTCCACGTTGAATGTTTTGACCCTTGGCCGTGACTTCAGCAAAGGCTGCAGCTTGCTCACGATCTGCGGGAACTGTTCCCGGTCGTAGCGGGTTGCGTCATCAGCGGTGTTCCATAGACTTATGGCAACCACCTGATCCGCTTTCGTGTTCGAAACGAGAATGATTTCATCCAAAAAGCCGGGTTGGGCTTTCAAAATGGGCATGATTTCGTTGCGTATGCTGTTGTTCAGTTCTTGTCCCTTCTCTTGTTTAGCGGTGCATTCCACGATTCTGGCAAACATGAAAATTGCTCCTTTCAGCCTTCAGCAGGCGGTTGTGGATGCTGGTGGGGTTCAAGCTCACCGCCAGCCGAGATGTGTACGTGGAGTTGCCCTCTTGAACAACTGCTTGACCACGCGGGCTTGACCTAGCTCGACCTGACGTCTTGGGTTGGGTGTTTTTCACTTTCAACTACTCAGCGATCAATGCTGCCACCCGAAGGGAGCGTGTCAAGCAAACGTCCTTGGCCCCATCCTCGCCTCTGGGAGGCTCAAGCATGAGCGCTCATGCCGTTATGTAATCGCCGCTTGAGTTGGTCAGCATAAATACCGAGATCTATCGGCTCCTGAGCAACGCCAGTGTCCATCGCCGCTTTGGCTACGGCGGCGGCCACCCGCAGCAAGACGCGCGGATCGAATGGTTTCGGGATCAGATAATCCGGACCAAACTCTAAATGCTCGACCCGGTAAGCCTGGCAAACCGACTCGGGCACGGGTTCCTTTGCGAGGTCTGCCAAAGCATGAGTGGCGGCCAGCTTCATTTCCTCATTGATCTTCGTCGCGCGCACGTCCAAGGCACCTCGGAAGATGGAAGGAAATCCGAGTACGTTGTTGACCTGGTTCGGGTAATCCGAACGGCCGGTGGCGATGATGACATCGGCGCGGCTCGCCTTGGCATCCTCATAAGAGATCTCCGGATCAGGATTGGCGAGCGCGAAAACGATCGGTCGCGGAGCCATCGACTGGACCATGGGTTTCGTCAACGCACCGCGCACGGAGCAGCCCAGAAAAATGTCAGCCTCTTTCAAGGCGTCGGCCATAGTCCGCAACTTCGTGTCCCGCGCAAATCGCTCCTTGTGGCGGTTCATTCCCGCCACTCTCCGCTTGTAAATCACACCCATACTGTCACAAAGGAGCAGGTTTTCCCGTTTCACTCCGAGCCGGATGTAGTGTTCGGCGCAGGCAGTGCCGGAGGCGCCCGCTCCGTTGATCACTACCCGCACTTTGCCGATGTCTTTGCCCGCAACCTGGAGTCCGTTGAGCAGTGCCGCACCCGAGATGATCGCTGTGCCATGTTGGTCATCGTGAAATACCGGTATGCTTAACGTCTTCTTCAATGCCTCTTCGATGTGGAAGCACTCCGGCGCCTTGATGTCCTCCAGATTGATCCCACCAAAGGTCGGCTCCAGCAGTTGGCAAACCTTAATCACATCGTTCGGGTCGTGGCTCTTAACTTCAAGATCAAACACATCCACGTCAGCGAACCGTTTGAAAAGGACTGCTTTCCCCTCCATGACCGGTTTCCCGGCAAGTGCCCCAATATCCCCGAGTCCCAGAACCGCTGTTCCGTTGCTCACCACCGCCACCAAATTGCCACGGGAAGTGTATTTGTAGGCTTCGCGCGGATCCTTTTGGATCTCCATGCATGGAACCGCCACACCCGGCGTGTACGCAAGGCTCAGATCTCGTTGGGTCTCACAAGGCTTGCTCGCCATGACCTCGATCTTTCCTGGGCGCTCGCCAAGGTGGTATTCGAGCGCCTCACGTGCACTGTCTTGCATTGTCCTCCATCCTCAGTCTGTCGACCGCAGCGCCTGCGAGGCCTGTGCTTCCGAGATCGCAACGTGGGGAGTTCCTCGCCGAGTACTCTTCAGAGACGTGGTGAATTGCATTCAAAAGAAGTCCCCACATCCAGCGTTCTCGTACACTCGCGATTGACACTGTACATTGTAATATGCGAATATACTAATGGAATGCTCAGCCTAAGTCAATTCGCGGCGGAGTTCTTTGGAGCGCTGGCTCACCCCGTGCGAACCAGGATTCTCGATGAATTGCGCGGGGGTGAAGTCGGAGTCACCGGACTTTGCTTCCGACTCAACGTAGAACAGAGCACACTCTCGCAACAATTGGCCGTCCTGAGAGCTCGCAACATTGTTGTCGGAAGGAAGGACGGGCAGAGTGTTTTGTATTCGATTCGCGATCCGAAGATTTTTGACCTGTTGGATATTGCCAGGAAGATCTTTAACAACCACCTGGTCGACGTAAAGGACCTCCTGTCGCAGCTCGCAGTTGGGTTGGGTCAGTAGGTTCGAAGGTGCTTTTTTGGCGGCTATATATTCCAACATTCTAATATTAGCGACTTCATTTCTCCTCGCCGGAGATCTGCCGCTCAAAAGAAGCCATGCAGTTTTTCCTGCCCCCGCTCCGGAATCACCGGCTCGTTTCTTTCGAATGAGCTTGGCTACTATGCAGTCTTCTCGTGCGGTCCTAAGTCAACAGCAGCCGGCCACCCGACTACAGCCATCGAGAGGCTCTGCTGTCGTTCCATCCGCGAGTGCCCCGGTTGCGGAGCCGCCCTTTCTGCGACGTCCCATCCTTTTCGAGCCCAACAGCGTCCAACCCGATCCTGCGGGCAGAGATATGGTGAAACGAGCAACGACATGGCTGCGAGAACATCGCGGGGCTCGCGTTCTCATCGTCGGCTCCTGCGATTCCAGTGGTTCGGAGACCTGCACTCACACGTTAGCTGAAGGGCGTGGCGCCACAATTCAAAAACTTCTGCGGGTTTCGGGCATAAGCTCCGATCAGATCGTCGGGGTTAAGGGCTGGGAAAAGGTTGATGGTGGTTGCCGGCTTGGCGACGTCAAGTGCCAACAGTCCTATCGCAGCGTGCGGATATTCATGGCCAGTTCCATGGCAACCGGGGAGAAACCTTGATGCGTGGTTCGGTCACAGATGTTTCAGGAGGTGGTTTGGGTTGCATTCTGGCGGAAGACGGAAATGAAGTGTACTTCGAGAATTCCGGGACAAACGGTTGCAACGTCGACGATCTGAGGGTAGGTCACTGGGTGGAGTTTGAACTCCAGCACGGACATGAACACTTGCGGGCGGTGAATATCAAGCGACTTCGGCGCGACATAGAACAGCACTCGGAGGCGCCTCAACCATTCGGATAGAGACTAGAGCGTGTTTCAAAAATACCTCCGCAGCGTGATCCAGAAGCAGGCTAGATAGAAGAAAGCGTAGTAGGTGGAGAGCAGATGCTCATGACGAACCAGCAGGCGGCGGAACTGCCCGAGCCAGGCGTTGGTTCGCTCCACGATCCAGCGCCGCTTGTAGCGGCGCAGTTTACGTCCGTCTTCGTGCCGCCGTTCCTGGTTGTTGCTGCGGTAGGGCACGATCAGTTCAATGCCTCGCTTCTTCAATCGTTCGCGCAGCGGATCGGAATCGTAACCCTTGTCGGCGATCACGCGCTCGGGCTTTTGCCGCGGGGGGCCTTTGCGACGCGGGACACGGACTTCGGCAAGCGTGGCTTCCGCAAGCGTAACTTCTCCCGGAGAGGCACTTTCCAGCCGAACTCCCAGCGGAACACCTTCACCGTCTGCCAGTACCATCCACTTCGTTCCCTTGCCCCGCTTGGTTTTACCGACGGCGAGGCCCCTTTTTTCGCCGGTGCAAAACTGCCGTCGAGAAAGGTCTCGTCCCAGCGCAGCAGACCTTCCTCGTCCAACCCGGCCAGCAGCGCTCGCCAGGCGTCGAGCCAGACGCCCTGCTCCTGCCACCGCTGCAACCGCCGCCAGCAGGTCGAGGGCGAGGGAAACTGGTCCGGCAGAAATCGCCACGCCGCACCCGTTTGCAGAATCCACAGGATGCCCTCGAAACACGCCCGGTTCGATGCCGGTGGCCGGCCGCGTTTATCCGCTCGCCGTCTCGGCTTCGGAAACAACGGCTCGATTAGCTCCCACTGCTCGTCCGTCAACAGCTTCTGCCGCTTCTTCATGGCAGAAGCTCAACAGCTCACCCGCCTCCCGCATAAGTACTTAGCGAGAGGCCGAACCTATTTTTGAAACACGCTCTACTAAATTGAGTTTGGGTCACGGGATCGAGGTAGAGGGCGATGGGAGGTTCAGCCACCAAGATCTTACGAAACCTGGGCTGTGGATTTGTTTTGACGGAAAGCGGTGACGAAGCCTTCTCCGGCCCCTACGCACTGGATGGCATCGGAATCGACGATCTCGAAGAAGGCCAGCGCGTCGAGGTCGAGTTGTACGAGACCGGGCGAGGACAGGCAACGATCAAACACATCCGCGGTGCAAGCTCCCGACACTCCGAGAGTTTCCGATGCGCTTGAACAAGACGGTGGAGCATTGGACTGCCACACAAAGATTACGACGGAATTCCAGTCGGGCTGCAATTTAAATGAAAAGGGACGAAATGAAGGACCACACTCGTGCCAAGGTCGAACTCGCCATTCGGTTCTTGTCGTTCATTGCACTGATGCTTGTGTTCGTCGGACTTTTCTACCTTTCGTTCAGGAACAAATAGGAGCCAGGTTCAATGTCACCCTGGTTCCCGCAGACACGTGGCGCAGAGTTGCCTAACGGAGAATGCGATGGCTAACCGGATCGGCATTTCGCACATCGAATTGGTTGTTGAGAATCTGCACATTCTCGCCAACGGATACCGCGATCAGGGTAAGTATGTGAAAGCTGGCGCTCGGTACCGCCAGGCAATCGCTATTCTAGGAGGAATCGAGCCGGGAGACCGAAAGCACTCCATCCTGGCGAAGATCCTGGAAGATGAAGCGACCATGTTGCGAAAGATGAAATGCGGCAATGTAGCTGCTGTGATCGAACGGTATGCAGAAGTTGTCAGGAGCAAGTGAGAGCATTGACATTTCCAGCCCAATGTCCACGATCCCGCAGAATCTCCGATTGTGGAGGGCGCCGATGGTCATAGGATCCGACCAGGAAAAGTGCGCCGTTACCGCACGCAGCTTTGTGATCTGGGCAGAGGAATTTTCCCGGAAAGGACGTTACGCCGCGGCCGAGAAACTGTATAAACGCGCGCTGGCCCTGGTTGAGAGGACCCTTGGGCCATCGCATCCCATGACGGCTGAGGTGCTGGAGTGCTACGCCGACCTGCTCGGAAAAACCAGTCGTGGCTCTGAAGCGATTGCCATGAGGGACCGCGCAGCTTCGGTGTGGAGGGGATATGCTCCGCGCTTTTGTCGAATCTATAAAGACGCCCATCCGTTTCCCATCTGCGCACAGGATCGCGAAGGCTCCGATTGAGGAAGTCTCCGAAGTCAAGAGACTGTCCGAGAAAACAGGGAGACAGCGGACAAGAACCTCACCGCCGGCCAGCCCCTTTCAGAGCGGACGGGGGCAACTGTTAGTGCCAGGAGGAGGGTTGTGTGGTTGCTGATTGAGGGTGCGTCCATTTGGACTTCTCGTGCGGAAGATCGCCGGTGGAAAGGCGTACGGCGCGATAACGGACACATTATTGGGCATTACTGGGTCTTTCGCCGCCGACTGGTTGATAAGCGTGTTGACCGTGTCAAGCGAAGTGGCTTGGACGTACCGGGTCTTGTTCACCATCTGGGGGGCGGCTGCATTACCCGGGCTTGCTCACTTTGTTGCGAGCCTTCACCGTCAGAGTCTCGGCAGTTCAGCGACCAAACAGCGTTGATGTCAATACGTGAACCGGCACGGCATCTAGTTTACTTTTCGATTTGGCGCGTCATCAAGGCAATGTCGTTCCGGTCTTTCCATTTCATTTTTCTCCAGAACGCGCGCCCTTCATTGTTGTCCGTCAGCACGAATACGTGACACCGACGGATGCCATCACGGCTCAAAGCCGAAAGGCACCCCTCAATCAAGCAGCTTGCAACACCTTGTCTCCTGTACCCCGGCGCAACCGCCACGTGATGGAGGAAGCCGCGGCGTCCGTCATGTCCGCAAAGAATGGCTCCGACAAGCCGATCCCGATGCCAGGCCGTTAAGCTTAGCCCTGGGTTTCGCACAAGGTAGCGCTCGAGGTTCGTGCGGGAGTCCGCTTCGCTCAGAGAGAGGCCCGGTGATGAACGCCAGAGGCTAAGCACAAGATCGTAGTCCTCCTTCTGAAACGGGCGGATTGCGAACTCTGGGTCATGCACCAGCGTGCCTTTCAAGATTCCAGGTCTCCTTGACCAAACCCTTATTATATGAGAATATATGAATATTCAATGACTGAGATCAGCCAGTTCAAAGCCGAGTTCTTCAAGGCCCTTGCCCACCCGCTGCGTATCCGAATACTCGATGAACTCCGTAAAGGGGAAGTGGGTGTCAATGACCTTTGCGCACGTCTGGATGTCGAACAGAGCAATCTTTCGCAGCAGTTAGCTGTGTTGCGGACGCGCAACATCCTCGCGACTCGGAAGGACGGCCAGAACGTGTACTACTCGGTCAGGGACCCTGAGTTATTTCAGCTACTGGACGCGGCCAAGAAGATTTTCAACAACCATTTAATTGATGTCAAAGACCTGTTGTCGCAGCTGGTCGTAAGCAAGGCACGGTGATAGCTGTTTTTTTGTTGCGTTGTATATGCATGTATCTTCATATTTGCGAGTTCTCTTCGCGGCATTCTGGAGAATGGATTTGGCCGGGCCGCGACCCACACCCACAATTCATGATCAGCCGTTGCACAAGGGGTACTGATGTACTTTCCTGCCGAACACTTGCTCGAGAAGCTGCAAATTACAGCCGAGGAGCTCAGCACATTTGAACAGAAAGGCATCGTTCAGGGCATCGCCAAGGCCGGACGTGTTTTCTACTCGTCGCGCGACATGTATCGGCTTAAGGGAATCCGCCTTTTCATGAGTCGCGGGCTCTCATTGGAAGAAGCAAAAAGGCGTGTCGACCAACCGACTGAGGCGGTAGCCACGCCCGGGAATGGGAGATAGCGGCGAAGGAAGCATCGTGCGGGCACGGACCAGTATGAAGCTGTTGTGCGAGGGCCCAGTCAATGTCTATCTGCTCTGCTCTGTGGTATCCAAGCAGACACGACGGTTAGGCCGGCTGCTGCCAGAAGAGCGCGTTGCGGAACTGATCACGATAGCGTTGAGGAATTGTGCGGATCACAAATTGGATATCCGGATGGACGGCAACGTGCCGCAAGTGATTCGCGAGGAGGCGGCACGAATGTTCCCGTCGAGCGGAAGTCGGAATCCAACCCTCGATTCGAGCGACGGCCAATCCGACGGGAGTCAAGAAAGAGATGCAAGTTCGAGTTTCGGAGCGCAGGAAGCTAGAGGAAGACAAACAGACGGCGCGGTCGATTTTTGCGAGGCTGCAACAGATCTTCACGGTTCTGTGGGGAGTGTTGTCAGTTCTCCTGATCCTCACCGCGATCTACTTGGCATTCAGAGGGAGCAATCGATGAAGAACTCCAATGGAGCAGACAGAATGCGCGACGGTCAATTGCGGGCCTTCGCCGAGAACCTATGCACGCTAGCGATTCGGCACGGTGAGCATCAGAACTACGATGTCGCGTATGCGCTCTATGGCCGTGCCTTGGAAGCAGCGCAAAGGATTGCCAGCCCCGACCACGACCAGAATGGTAGCACGCTGATTGCTCGAATCCGGAAAGACCGGCAAGCGGTTTACGACCTTCTGTGCCGTGCGCACGGTGGCCAGGAAAAAGCGTTGCTGGAAAAATCGCAGAAGGTTGGTCAATAGGCCATGGCTCAGCCGAGTATCGACGGATTCCCGATGGACCCGCTGCTGGAAGTGGGGACAAACTTCAACAGCCTCGTGGCGCTATACGAGGGCAATTGCAACTACCGAGACGAGGAGCCCTTTTTCAAGCGCCAGTTGGAGATCGAGGAGCGGACGTATGGGCCTAACCACCCCGACGTTGCGTGGCGCCTCAACAATCTCGCCGACCTGTACCGCGCACTCGGGCGATATGCCGATGCGCAGCCTCTGTTCGAGCGTGCCCTCCGCCTGTTGTCAAGGACTCGTGGCGCCAAGCATCCTTCTGTGGCTTTCGTCCTGAACAATCTCGCCGGCATGGAAATTCTTAGAAGGAACTATGTCGAAGCCGAGACACTTGCCAAGCGAGCCCTCGAGATTCTCGAAGCCTCATTCCCTCCCGATCAACCTTGCCTCGCCCCGGTACTGAGTAACCTGGCCACAGCCTGTTACGCTCAGGCAAAGGTAGCCGACGCTGAAAAACACTACGAACGCGCCATCGCCATTTGGAAGGTAAGAGGGGGCGGGGAGCGGTTGGAACTGTGCGCCAATTTGAACAATTTAGCAACGCTCTACCGGGAATCAGGAAAGTATCGAGAGGCGGAAGACACTTATCAACGGGCGTTGCAGTGCGCCCAGAGGACGCTCGGCCGCGAGCATCCAAAGGTGAGGAAGATTGTCGCGAACCTGAGCGATTTGCTGCGCGCGCTGGGCCGCAATTCCGAGACGGACACGGCAATGCGGCTGGCTCGATCAGCCGCAGCGCCGAAAACAGACTGTGCGGACCATGCTGCCGAACAAATAGATACTCATGCTCAGAATCGATAAACCCACCGTTGTCGCAGAGACCGTCAGTTTGCTGTCCCTGGCCCGAGACTTACACCAATCTGGACAGTACAAGGCGGCTGAGGCCCTGTTCCAACAGGCGGTCACTCAAGTGGAGACGACGCTTGGTTCACACGAAGTCTTCCTTGCCAACATCCTCGATGCGTACGCCGAGTTCCTCCTGAGTCTCCAGCGCGTGGCGGAAGCGGCCAGCATCCGAGAAAGGTCAATTCAGATACGGGAGCAAGCCAAGCCAGCCGTGATCTGACTACCTGGCCAAGATAGAGGAAACACCTGGACAATCTTCTTGTATTAACTGCGCCGAGCCGCAGGTGCTGGGAAACTGAACGAAGCGGTTAGGTTTAAGGGAAAACACACATATGGGCAATTGGTTACCGAAATCCGTGCTGTCTCTCAAGTCTTACACGAAGCGTATGTTCGTGGCTGACCTACTAGCAGGCATCACCGTTGGACTCGTCGCTCTTCCTTTGGCGATGGCTTTCGCCATCGCTTCGGGCGTGCCGCCTCAAGCCGGCCTGTACTGCGCCATCGTCGCGGGTTTTGTGATTTCCGCGTTGGGAGGATCTTCGACACAGATCGGCGGCCCCACTGGAGCTTTTGTCGTGGTGGTATTCGGCATTGTCGCCAAATATGGAATCGACGGCTTGTTCATGTGTACGTTGTTGGCCGGGATTCTTCTGCTTATCTTGGGGGGAACCGGTCTCGGGACGGCGGTGAAATTCATACCGCGCCCCGTAGTCGTCGGGTTTACGAACGGCATTGCCGTCATCATTGCCAGCACCCAAATCAAGGATTTCTTCGGACTGAAGGTCGACAAAGTTCCCGGCGAATTTTGGGCGCGAATCCTCACCCTCGCCCACAACTTCTCATCGCTCTCCCGGGTCGAGACCGCGCTGGCCGTTAGCGCGCTTGCAGTGATCATCCTCTTCATGCTCTTCGTGAAGAGAGTTCCGGGTTACATCGTCGCCCTTTTTGCGGGAACCGCAGCGGTGGTCATCTTCAAACTTCCGGTTGAAACGATCGGCACGCGCTTTGGGGGTATTCCATCCGGACTGCCTACGCTCAAGGTACCACATTTTCGACTGGACCTGTTGCGGCCGCTGATCTCACCGGCAATCACGGTTGCGATGCTGGGCGCGATCGAGTCATTGATGTCCGCAGTGGTCTCGGATCGTATGAGTGGGGACAAACACAATCCCAATGTCGAGCTGGTCGGCCAGGGAGTCGCCAACATTCTCTCCCCGCTGTTCGGGGGGCTTCCGGCGACGGGAGCTATCGCCCGAACCGCTACTAATATCCGCTCCGGAGCAAAGACACCGGTGGCGGGAATGATCCACGCGGTGACTCTCCTTGGGATCGTCGTTTTTGCCGCCCCGCTGGCCCGATTCATCCCCTTGTCAGTCCTGGCAGCCATACTGTTGGTGGTGTCGTACAACATGGGCGAATGGCATGAGATTCCGGAGCTCTTGAAGTTGTCCCGGTTCGAAATCGGCACTTGGCTGGTGACGTTCCTGCTCACCGTGTTCGCCGATCTGACCGTCGCTGTCGAGGCGGGAATGATCCTGGCTGCGCTGGTCTTCATACGAAAAGTTACCCAAACCACCACGGTATCTGAGGTAACTACGGACTACATTCACGAAGGGCACGTGCATATCCTGCAGCACAAGGAGATCCCTTCCTATGTGAGCATCTTCAGGATTCACGGTCCCTTCCTGTTCGGCGCAACCGACAAACTGGACGTCATCGTGGATCGCCTGCCTGATCTGCCGCCTATCATTATTCTGAGACTCCGCAACATGACGGCAATCGATTCCACCGGGCTTCAGGCGCTGGAGAATTTCGCCGATCGAGTACACGAATCCGGCAGAGAACTGATTCTTTGCGGAGCTAGAGAGCAACCGGCGAAGCGAATGCACGAGGCCGAATTTCACGAGCATGTGGGCGAGGAAAACATATGCGCGAGCATTGCTGATGCCATCGAACGGGCGAAGAGCCTCTACCCCGAACTCTCGCAGCAGTATCCGGCAGGGACCACCTGGGGCAGGCGAAGCACGGACGTTCCTTTGCCGAAGCCCGCATTCGGCGCGGCTACATCTGCCGCTCTCCAAGGGCGGGAGCCGTTCAAATGATGTCGGCACAGCTTCTGCGTCTACATTCGTTGGGATTGTATTTCGGCAATTTCTTCAACGAAGATATGACACTCAAAGATTCGTTGAGCTAAGCTACTCGACGATGCCTGTATCGGATGGTGGTGAACAAGTTCCATGAGCTCAGTTCCGGTTGGCGCAATCTTTGCACTTAGTCTTGCCGCCTATGCAGCGGGCGCCATCGCGTCTCTCGCCAGCCGTCGGAAACCTGCTTTAGCTCGATATGTCTGTTGCAGCGCCGCCCTGGCGGGTGGGATCTTGGGAGGAGTCGCCGCAGTACTCGCCATTCTTCAAGGAACGCCGCTCCGCTGGTCGGTGCCCTCCGGAATTCCACTATTTGCCTACAGTTTCTCCTACGATGCGCTGGCTGCCTTTTTCAGCCTGGCTCTGGCGACTCTCGTAACTGCCGCGTCAATCTATTCGTTTGGTTACCTGAAGGAGTTTGAGGGCAAGAGGAACCTCGGGCTCTTTGGATTTCTGTTTCATATCCTGCTCCTCAGTTTGGCGATTGTCTTTACTGCCGCCAATGCCTTTCTTTTCCTTATTGGTTGGGAAGTGATGGCCCTTGCCGCTTACGGGTTGGTCACCTTCTACCACGAAGAGCACGAGACCAGGCGGGCCGGGTTGCTGTACATCATCATGGCCCACATCGATGCCGGGTGTCTGCTGCTTGGTTTTGCTCTGCTGATCCAGGGGAGTGGCAGCGCTGAATTTGCAAGCTTCCACGGGGCAATAGCGCATTTGACGAGCGGCCGACAAGCCGCGGCGTTTGTGCTGTTCTTCCTCGGCTTCGGTATTAAAGCAGGGGTCATTCCATTCCACATCTGGCTCCCCGCAGCCCATCCCGTCGCGCCGAGCAACATCTCGGCATTGCTCTCCGGCATCGTGATCAAGACCGGCATTTATGGTATGACTCGGATTTTCCTGGATTCCCTGGGAGGAGTCCCATGGTGGGCCGGGTTGATCGTACTCATCGTAGGGGTCGTCTCCGCCGTTCTCGGCGTCCTGTATGCGCTGATGGAGCACGATCTCAAACGGCTTCTGGCCTACCACAGTATTGAGAACATTGGCATCATTCTTATGGGGCTCGGCGCCGCTTTGATCTTTCGGGTTGCCGGCCATCCACTCTTGGCCGCTGTGGCCCTGATCGCTGCGATGTTTCACACCCTGAATCATGCCATCTTTAAGTGCCTTCTGTTCCTGGGGGCCGGATCGGTGCTGCACTCGACAGGGACAAGAAATATGGAGGAAATGGGCGGTCTCATCCGTCCAATGCCCGTCACGGCGTTTTGCTTTCTGATCGGGGCAGTTGCCATCTCCGGCCTGCCCCCTTTGAACGGATTTGTCAGCGAATGGTTGACCTACCAGAGCCTCTTGGCCGGATTCGGTGCGACCGCAGGGTTGACGCGAATCCTTTTTCCGCTTGCGGGTTCCATGTTGGCGTTGACGGGAGCGTTGGCCGCGGCTTGCTTTGTGAAGGCCTTTGCCATCGCCTTCCTGGCCCTGCCGCGCGGGGACGAATCTCATCGGGTACACGAGGCACCCCGATCCATGCTGGTAGGGATGGGCCTGCTGACAGCCGCTTGCGTCGCGCTGGGGCTGGGGGTGACTTGGTTCCTCCCGACTTTCGATGCGATGACCGATCAACTGCTCGGCCAGCGGGTCGTCGGCCATCTGATCAGCGAAAACGGTTTCGTACTTTCCGCAGGCGTACCTCACAGCGGCACGGTTTCCCCGGCAGTGATCTCTGCTGGCCTGCTGGCCCTGCTGCTCCCTGCGGTCCTTATGGTATCGATTGGAACGAGGCGCTTCGGGCGCAAGCGCGGACCGGTATGGGACTGCGGGTTGCCTAGACTTACGGGAGAGAACGAATATACGGCCACGGCATTCTCCAAGGCATTGCGGATGGTGTTCTCCGTTTTGTACAAACCTCGCCGCGAAATTCAGGCAGTATTCGACGTCTCTCCGTATTTCCCGAAAGAGATCCGTTTCGAGAGTGAAATCGAGCCCACCTTCGAGAAACGGCTTTACGCCCCCTTGCAAGAATTTATCTTCCGGCTTTCGGCGAAAATGCGCGGAATCCAGGCGGGCAGTATTCATGCTTACCTGGCGTACATCTTTGTAACGCTGATCCTGCTATTGCTCTTCGGAGTTCGCCGATGACTGAAGTCCTTGTCAACTCGGTTCTCCAGTTGGTGTTGTTGTTGCTGGTCGCTCCTTTGCTGACCGGTGCGATCAAGACCCTGAAAGCACGGCTTCAAACAAGACGCGGGCCTGGTGTTTTTCAGTCCTACCGCGACATCTTCAAGTTGCTGCGCAAGGGGATGGTCGTTCCGGAGACGGCATCGTGGATCTTCTCTGCCGCTCCTTACCTTGTGTTTACGACGGCCACGCTTGTGGGACTTATGGTTCCCATGACTACGACACACGCCCCTCTCAGTCTCTTCGGTGGCGTGCTGGCCGTCGTCTATCTCCTGGCGCTGGGTCGGTTCTTTCTTGCCCTTGGCGGTCTCGACACCGGCAGTTCCTTTGGTGGTCTCGGCAGCAGCCGGGAAATGACAATTTCCGCCATCGCGGAGCCGGCCATGATGCTGGCGATCTTCACTGTTGCCCTAGGGGCGAACTCCACCAACCTTAGCGAAATGGCCAAGGTCGCGGTGAGCCAAAGCTGGAGGTTTCTGGCGCCATCGCAAATGCTGGCGTTCGCGGCGCTGTTCATTGTGCTCATTGCCGAGACCGGTCGCATTCCCGTCGACAACCCGGCGACCCATCTCGAATTGACCATGATCCACGAAGCGATGGTGCTGGAGTATTCTGGGCCATATCTTGCTCTCATTGAGTGGGGCGCATCGATCAAGCAACTGGTGCTGATGACGCTGCTGGTTAACACCTTCTTTCCCTTTGGCCTGAGTTCTGACTGGACGGTTCACGCGGTGGGGGTTGGACTGACTTTCTATCTCGCCAAACTACTGCTGCTGGCGTGCCTAGTGGTCCTGGTCGAAACCACCAACGCGAAGTTGCGCCTTTTCCGAGTACCGGAGTTGCTCATGGTGGCTTTTATCCTGGGAGCGCTCGCACTCATTTCGACATTTCTGTTCTGAGGTTTCATATGCCCTATCTGCCCAACCCGGAGCTTGGCAACAGAATCATCACTCTCATGGCAGCGCTGGTTCTGGTGCTTCAAATCGCGGCGGTAGGACAGCGGTGGCTGATTTCTAGCATCCGGATCTTCGCGGTGCAATCGTTTCTGCTGGGAGCGATTGCGGCCGTGATCGCTTACTTCAATCAGGCGGAACACATCTATATTGCCGCTCTTCTTACGGTCTTCGTGAAGGCGGGATTGCTCCCCCGTTTTCTGGAGCGTCTGGTGAAGCGAATCGGAATCCGACGCGAAATCGAACCATTGATCAACGTTCCGCTGTCCATCCTCGTCGCGGGTTGCTTGACCCTGGTGGGCTACGTGGTCGCGGAGTCTTTCTATCATCCGGAAGAGACCTCAGCGCGAGCGGCTTTGGGACACAATACGCTGGCGGTTGCGATCGCGCTGTTCCTGATCGGTTTCTTCACGATGCTGAACCGGCGCAAAGCAGTGACCCAGGTCCTGGGTCTGCTGTCGTTGGAGAATGGCCTCTTTCTCGCCGCCATCTCCTTGACGTATGGCGTGCCGTTAGTAGTTGAGATTGGCATTTTCTTTGATGTGCTTGTTGCCGTAATGGTACTCGGTCTTCTGGTCTTTCGAATCCGCGAGGCCTTCGACTCCATGGACGTCAGCAAGCTCCGGAGCTTGCACGAGTGAAGCAAATATGATTCTGCTTGGGCTGCTTATCGTTCCACTGATCGCCGGGCTCGCGGCGTTCCTGCTCCGCAGGCGGCCTGTGATGGAGGTGGTCAATGTCACGGCCTTCGCCGTTTTGTTTGGCTTGGCCGTCGTATTGTGCGCTCAGATCCTGCGGGAAGGATCGGTTTCGCTTTGGAAGGGATTCTTCTACGCCGACGCTCTCAGCGCCTTGGTGGTTCTCTTGTCTGCCTTCGTAGCCCTGGCGTGTTCCATCTATGCAGTTGGCTACTTCCGTCAGGACGAGCGTGACGGAGTTTTTCAAGAAGACGAAGGCGTACGCGCATGGTTTGTCGTCCACAAATTGCGAGAGTATTACACGCTTACGCCTCTGTTTGTTTTCTCCATGATTCTGGTTGCCCTCGCTAATAACCTGGGGATCCTCTGGGTGGCTATAGAAGGAACCACCCTGGCGTCTGTCTTCCTAGTCATGTTTTACGGACGCGCAACGTCTCTGGAAGCCGCCTGGAAATACGCCATTATTGGAGGCGTTGGCCTGTCCATGGCGTTGTTTGGCACGATCCTCACATACTACTCGGCTCACCAAGTCCTCGGCACAGACACGCTTGCCGGCCTCAACTGGTCGGTCCTGGTCGGGAACGCCGCCCAGTTTGACAAAGCCACCATGCGGCTGGCTTTCATCCTGATCCTGCTTGGATATGGCACCAAGGCCGGCATTGCCCCCATGCACACCTGGAAGCCTGATGCCTACAGTGAGGCACCCATCCCCGGCGCCGCGATGCTGGCAACCGGAGTCCTCAACTGCGCCCTTTACGGTCTGGTGCGGTTCTACATTCTCAGCTCGAAATGCCTGGGCCCACAGTTCGGCTCCCGCCTTCTGATTATTTTTGGGTTGATGTCGATGGGAGTCGCTGTGCCGTTCATTCTTGTGCAAAAGAACTTCCGGCGCTTGCTGGCCTATTCAAGCATCGACCACAGCGGCATCATGGTGCTGGCACTCGGTTTTGGAGGACCCTTGGGTCTCTTAGGTATGCTGCTGCACATGACCTTTCATTCCATTACCAAGCCCTTGCTCTTTTTCTGCGCGGGAAATGTCCAGCAGCACCTGAAGACCGACCTCTTCCAGCAGGCAAAAGGTGGATTGATTCATTCGATGCCCTTGAGCGGAGCGGCATTTCTTATGGTCACTCTGGCGCTCACCGGGTCGCCTCCGTTCAGCTTGTTCCAGAGCGAGTTCACCATCCTTCGAGCAGGCTTCAGCGGCGGCTATTTCGTGTTGGCCATCTTTCTTATTTCGTTCCTCGTGTTGATCTTTTCTGGCTTCCTCGTGCATATCGTCAGTTTGGTGCTCGGTCCCGACCCGGGCCTTCCGGCGGCCGATACATGCAGGTGGAAGAAATTCTCTGCCCTCGGCCTGGCTACGGTCGTAGTTGTTATGGGCTTTTGGATACCAACTCCGTTATTCGCCCTGATTGAGAGGGCGACGGGAATCGTGATGGGTGGATAATGACGAACACACCCTCTTCTTTGTTTGAGGCGCTGCAACAGCAGTTTGGCGCCAGGATTCAATCTACGTCGGTTGGCCGCGGCGCCGAAGTCTATTTCCTTCTGAGCGGCCCCGACGCTCGTCCCATCACCGAATACTTGCGGAGTACATTCGGGGCTAGGTTAGTGACGGTATTCGCCGAGGACAGGCGAGCCTCAGAAAGGGTTTTCTATAACTATTATGTATTCGAACAAAAAGGCAGCGCCCAGTACCTAGTGGGAAAAGCCCCGGTGCGCGCCGACCAACCGGAGTTTCCGTCGCTTTCAGCGGAACTGCCATCCGTGAACTGGCAGGAACGCGAAATCCAGGACTGGTTTGGGCTGAGAGCCGTCGGCCATCCGAATCCTCGCCGCGTCGCCTTGCACGACAATTGGCCCGATGTCTATCCCTTGCGAAAAGACTTTGGCTTCGACACGGTGTTGCCACCCTTCGCAGGGGAACGCCATATCTACCGGCCCGCCTTGGGGGAAGGCGTTCTCCAGGTTCCCGTTGGACCCGTCCACGCCGGAATCATCGAACCTGGCCACTTCAACTTTGCGGTGGCGGGCGAACCCATTCTCTATCTGCAGTTGCGCATGTTCTATACCCACAAGGGTACGGAAAAGCTCTTCGAAAACCTGCCGATACCGAAGGCTGTCTTTTTGGCAGAGAGCATCTCGGGGGATTCGAGTTTTTCACATGGCACAGCTTTCTGTCAGGCCGTCGAACGAGCGGCTGGCGTGGAAGTTCCGCCGCGCGCTCTCGTCATGCGCACGATCCTGCTGGAGCTCGAACGGCTCTCGAATCATGTTGCCGACATCGGAGCCATCGCCACCGATGTTGGATTCGTCATCGCGAATTCCCATGCCAGCCGCTTGAAGGAAATGTTGATCGCTCTGAACGAACACATGACTGGCAGCCGCCTGTTGCGAGCCATGACCTGCATCGGAGGAGTACGGAGAGCTTGGGATGCTTCTCAATTAGACACCCTGCGCCAGACACTGGATCTGTTCGAGCCGGATTTTCAGGACCTGATCGGTCTGATTGAGTCCTCAGACTCCACTCGGGATCGCCTCGAACAGACTGGCGTTCTCCTGCCTGAAAAGGCAAAGGATTTGGGCATCGTGGGCGTAGCCGGTCGGGCCTCGGGAGTTGATGTCGACGTCCGCCGAGATCACCCTTACGCAGCATATTCGCGGTATTCATTCCGGGTTCCGGTCTACCCGGACGGAGACGTCTGGCACCGCATGCAAGTACGAATCGACGAGGTGAAAGAATCCATTTCTCTCATTCGTAAAGCCGCCAACGAGACCTTGCACGGCGAATTCTGCGCGCCGATCCCGGAGATTCCCGCAAACCGTTGTGCGCTCAGCGCGGTCGAAGGCTGGCGCGGTGAAATCATCCATTGGATTCGCACTGGCCCGGACAATCGCCTGGAACGCTGTAAGATCAAAGACCCTTCCGTCAACAACTGGCCTGCTTTGGTGGAAGCCGTACAGGGCAACATCATTGCGGACTTTCCGGTGATCAATAAGAGTTTCAATCTTTCCTACTCGGGAACGGATCGGTAGAGACGATGTTCAAGATTCTCCAGAAGACGCTCAGCACTGGAACGGTAACCGTAAATTATCCGGCGAAACCGGCCAGGGTTTCCGACCGGTTTCGCGGACGACCCAGTTTCGACTTTGAAAAATGGACGGACGCCAGGCCAGCTGCAGAGACATGTCCGACGGGCGCGATCTCCGTATGCGATAAGCGCGATTCCCGCACCGTCACGGTTGATTACGGTCTGTGCGTCTTCTGCGGGCTGTGCGCCGAGACGGGCGCGGATCAAGCCGTGCGCCTCACGCAAGAATTCGCATTGGCCACGGCTGACCGCCGTAGCCTGGTCTTAACTGCGGAATACACATTGAATGCCGATCGTACTCATCGCGGACTGCGCGAGGTCGATCAACAACTTGTGAATGCTGAAAACGATGTCGAGCGCCTCGGGCGAAGAGCGCAGGAGACAATCCGTAAAGTCCTGGGCCGATCTCTGGCGATCCGCGAGGTGGATGCAGGGTCGTGCAACGGATGCGAACAGGAGATTATCGCCTTGAACAACCCGGTGTATGACCTCGAACGGTTCGGCATACACTTCGTCGCATCTCCTCGTCATGCCGATATGCTTTTGGTGACCGGACCTGTCACCCGCAACATGGAGCTTGCTCTATTGAAGACGTATCAGGCCATGGCGGAACCGAAGGTGGTCGTTGCTGTCGGCGCTTGCGGCATTAGCGGTGGAATCTTCGGGTTGAATTACGCCACTCGGGGCGGTGTTGATAAGGTGCTTCCCGTGGATTTCTACATTCCAGGATGTCCGCCTCGACCGCAGGCCCTACTGCATGGGATTCTGCTGGCCATAGGATGTCTGGCGACGAAGCTTGGTAACGGAAGTCCAGCTTCTTCGTCTGAAGCGCGCGTAACATCCGGAGACTCGGTTACGCTGACGAGGTTCGGCCGGCGTACTCCAGCGCTGGGGCGTCCGTGAAGTTGAACGATGCGTCTCCGACAATCTCATTGTTCGGCGCGTTCTTCTAGTTAAGTGGCCGAGACGGAGCCCAAGGGCTTCGATACCACGCATCAACTCTTGATTGGGTGGGAGGATCTTTCTCCCGAGCAACTCGACAACAGCATGCTGTTCCCTCGCTCAGTGGAAAGAGTTCTATTCTTAGCGTCCGCCGCGAGGCGATCCGCCTGAACCCCGGGAGTTGACCATGAGGCGATAGGCTTCAGTCTCTGCCTCGGCGGTCACCCAAAACCGGCCATGTAAGGTCAGTTCAAAACCGGCCATATAGAACTCACCCGGGACATTGACTCCGGCGCGAAGCTTTGTAGCTTCCGTCGGCATGGCGAATGTCTTGAGTGAGGATAAGAAACAACAAGTCATAGCGTTGGGACGCCTGGGGTGGTCCCTGCGGCGGATCGAGCGCGAGACCGGTATCCGTCGGGAGACGGCAGGACTGTATCTGCGGGTCGCCGGGGTAGCAGTACGGCCGGCTGGCTGGGGAGGAAAACCGCCGGGAAAACCGGCCATAGAGGTGACCACCGACTCGGGGCCGGAAAAAGCGGCGATTTCCGTGCTTGCCGGTGCTGACCTGGCAAAACCGGCCATGCAGGTGACCACCGACTCTGAGGCGGTGTCCTCCGAGCAGGCGCTAGAAACTTCCAAGTGCGCGATTCGGCCTCAGCGGAGTCCATCGGCCAGTGCCTGCGAGCCCTACCGGGAACTGATCGAACTGAGCCTCGGCCGCGGCCGCAATGCCGTCGCCATCTGGCAAGACCTGGTTTCCTTCCACGGTTTCGCCAGCGGCTATCAAAGCGTCAAGCGCTTCGTCCGTCGATTGCACGGCACGCAAACTCCCGCCGCCCGCGTGATGATCGTCACCGCTCCCGGCGAAGAGTCCCAGGTTGATTACGGCACCGGGCCGATGGTGCGCGATCCGCTCAGCGGCAAGTATCGCCGCACCCGGTTGTTCGTGATGACGCTGGCCTACAGCCGCAAGGCGGTACGCCTGCTCACCTTCCGCTCCACCAGTCGCATCTGGGCCGAACTCCACGAGCAAGCCTTTCGCCGCCTGGGTGGGGCTACCCGAGTGGTGGTTCTGGATAATCTGCGCGAAGGCGTGCTGGTCCCCGATGTTTACGATCCCACCCTGAATCCCCTCTATCGCGATGTGCTGGCTCACTACGGCGCCGTGGCCATGCCCTGTCGCGTGCGCGATGCCGATCGCAAAGGCAAAGTCGAGTCGGCAGTGGGCCACGCGCAGAAGACGCCGCTGAAAGGGCTGCGCTTCGAAAGCCTGGAGGAAGCGCAAGCCTATCTCGCACCAAGGAGATGGAACCGTGAACCTGATAGAGCTGGATCGTGCTCTACGACAACTGCGGTTGGGCGGCATGGCCGCGGTGCTGGAAACCCGTTTGCGCCAGGCTCAGGCCGAGTCCATGCCGCCCATCGACCTGATCTCTTGCCTGGTCTCCGACGAGCTGACGCGCCGCCGGGATCGGCTGCTGGAGCGCCGGCGCAAGCAGGCGCAGTTTCGTGATCCGCAAAAGACCCTGGACAACTTCGACTTCCCCTTCAACCCCAAGATGAATCGCAGTCTGGTCTTCGACCTAGCCGCAGGTGCCTTCACCGCCCGTCACGATGACGCCTTATTTTTAGGTCCACCCGGCAGCGGCAAGAGTCACTTGGCACAGGCCATTGGACAGGCCGCCATTCAGCAGGGCTATCGCGTGCTCTATCGCGAAACTCACACTTTGCTGGATGAACTGGCCGACGCCACCATCGACGGCACCCGCCGAGAGCACATGGACTCGCTGGTGACCGTGCCGCTGCTCATCATCGATGACCTCGGCATGCGCAAGCTGCCGCTCACCGCCGCCGAGGACCTACTGGAGATCGTCATGCGGCGCTATGAGCGCGTCAGTACGCTGTCGACCTCCAACCGCCCGGTGGACGACTGGGGCAAACTGCTGGGCGATACCGCCGCCGTCAGCGCCATGTTGGATCGTCTCCTGCACCATGGCCACCTGCTTAAGTGCGGCCCGCGCAGTTGGCGCACCAAAGCCGACGTCACCCAAACCAAGGAGGATGCTCGATGAGCGCCGCCTGCGCAAAAGCAACAAGGAAGCCGGGCAAAAGCGGCCCGGCGGCTTCGCGTTCCTGGATCCAGGGCCTCCGCTCCGGAGCTTCACCAAAGAATCACCTGAAAAAAGCAAACCCTCGGCAAGCCGTACTTGCTCGCAGAGGGTTTGGAAAAGCCGATTCTTCGGAGCCAGCCCCCGTCGCTTCGGCCCTGGATCTTCGCCCCGGGCGCGACCCCGATGCGAAGCCCCTTACGTTACCACGTACTCACTTGCATTCGGTTAGCTGGCAGGGTTAGAACAACTACTGTTCCGGATGGAGTTCATATGGCCGGTTTTCAGACGTCCGCACATGGCCGGTTTTGCCGTGACCACTGAGGGATGCCGGCGCCGGAAAGCGCTACGCCGGAGCGATCAAGCCAAGTCCAGCTATTTCTCAGCCTGCCCGCTCTTGCTGAGACTGTGTCTCGGAGGCGCGCTTCAGGCGCTGCAGGGACTCCTCCCCACTGGCGGCGATGGTTTTCGCGCCAAACTTTTCCAGCAACCGGCCCCCACCAGCTTGGTGGGAGGATGAAGTCTCAGTGGTATTGGACCCGGCAGCTTGTCAGGTCAATGGGCCGTACAGACGGTGCGTGGTTTCTCTTGCACGATGAAACTTACGCGTCCAAACGCGTTTCGGCCAACCGAGAAATTCCCATCCAGCAGAACGGCATCACGGCTCCACCTCCTTTTTCCCAGGGGCGCAATCATCGCAGTGGCGAACCGCTGAGCCCTTCGATGCCTTCATTTGCGATGATCGGGACCATAACTAGAGCCGCCACAGGATCGGCCCACCACCAGCCGAGCAGCCAGTTGAGCGCAAGGCCCACCAGCAGGATCGCTGAGAGATACATGCAGAAGTCCGTCTGGCGCGAGTCGGCTTCCATTGCGGCGCTATTCAGCCTAGCAGCGACTCGCCTTTTTGCCCGTGCCAGGAGCGGCATCACTACGAGTGACACGACGGCAATCACGACTCCGAAGACGCTCCGCTCGGGCACTTCCCGTGCGAGCAGGGTCTTAATTGAGTCCACCGCGATGTAAATCGCAAGGGCGACGAAGCAGCCCCCTACGATTCGTAGCGCGAGTCGCCCGCTGCGCTCGCGCCGCTCAACGTCTGCATCGACATGCATGCGCCAGAGCAATGCGCCCGCTGATGTGACCTCAATAAAGCTGTCGATACCGAAGCCAACCAGAGCAATGCTTCCGGCCAGAGCTCCGGCGATCACGGATAACAGCCCTTCCAGCATATTCCAGGCGATGGTGAAGTATTCCAGTCGTCTGCCGTGCTGTGCAGTAAGCGTCCGATCTGTTCCAGCGTGCACCATCCTACTCACTTCGCCGTCTTGGGAGCAGCAATCGAATCTACGCTAATCGTTTCGCCGCTCTCTTTACCCGTGACGGTGGCCTTCTGGCCAGCGAATTTGTCCAGTGCCGATTTGTCGCCCTTGAGTGTGTAAACCTTGCTGCCGACGACCAGTGCGTAATCGGAACCCATCTTCACGCATTCGCGCGCGCACTCAGCCGCGGGCTTGTCCTTCGCCATGTGCTTCGCGCCGCACATGTTGTCGCTCACCGTTCCCTCAAATGTCTTGGATTGTCCCGATTTTTGCGCTTGGCCCACGACGATACTGCACGCCGTAAGAGTCAGAGCCACCAAAATGACGATTCGAACTTTCATGAGATTGTCTCCTCTGGGGCTTCGTTCTTGACTAATGTGCCTCGTCGTAGCGCCCGCTCCTTCAGCATCACGAAAAAGACAGGCACGAGTATTAGCACGTGAATGGTTGATGTGATCATTCCGCCGACAATTGGCGCGGCAATGGGTTTCATTACATCTGAACCGATACCTCTCTCAGCCAGAATCGGAGCGAGACTAGCGAGAACAGCAGTGACGGTCATTAGCTTCGGACGAAGCCGATGCACCGCGCCTTCAACTGCCGCATCATGGATCTCGGTATCCGTGATGGGCGCTCCCGCAGCGATTCGGCTCTGCAGGGCCTCGTGAAGATAGACGACCATGACCACACCGGTCTCGACCGCAATCCCGAATAATGCAATGTAGCCGACCCATACCGCCACACTGAAGTTGTAACCCAACAACCACTGCAGAATGAGGCCACCCGTGAGGGCATAGATCGTTGGGAAAATCAGAACTGCCGCTTCCGCGACCGAGCGGAAGACCATATACAACAGCATAAAGATGATGAAGAAAACGACCGGCAAGACGATCTTGAGACGTGCACTCGCTCGCTGCTCGAATTCGTACTCGCCGGCCCAGCGATAGCTGTAACCCGAGGGCATGCGCAGCTTGTCACGTAACAGGCGCTCGGCTCTACCGACAAAGCCCTCGTAGTTGCGAGTGTTGAGGTCGAGATAGACATATGCCGTAAGAGCCCCATCCTCATCACGGATCATAGTTGGCCCCCGCGAATACGAAAGCCGGGCGACCTGAGAGAGCGGGATCTGCGCTCCTGAAGGTGTGGCGACGAGGACACGTCCAAGCTCTTCGATGCTGTCGCGGAAGTCACGCTCATACCGCACATTGATGGGATAGCGTTCACGGCCTTCAAGGTTTTCGGCGATGTCCTGGCCGCCGATCCCTGATGTAATCACGCGCTGGACATCGGAAACCGTCAGGCCGTAACGCGCCGCCTCTGGACGATTCACCTCCACATTCACGTAATTACCCTGACCGACCTTTTCCGCAAAACCTGAGCGCATCTCCGGCAAACTGCCGAGAATCTGCTGGATCTGCGCCGCCACTTGCTGAATTCGGTCGAGATTTGGCCCCTGCACCTTCAGTCCAACGGGTGTCTTGATGCCGGTCAGTTCCATGTCGAGGCGGTTCTCAACGGGCATCGTCCACGTATTCGCGAGTCCGGGAAACTGGAGCTTGGAATCCATTTCGGCGATCAACTTTTCGTAGGTCATGCCAGCACGCCAGCGCTCTCGCGGCTTCAGCATGATTGTGGTGTCGTACATGTCAAGGGGAGCGTTGTCCGTGGCGCTGTTGGAGCGCCCCACTGTGCCGAAGACCGTTTCCACTTCGGGGAATGAGCGAATGATGCGGTCCTGTTCCTGGAGCAACTGGCTCGCCTGAGTAATGGAAATTCCTGGCAATGCGCTCGGCATGTACAGGGATGACTCTTCATACAGCGGCGGCATGAACTGGCTGCCCAATCGCCAGAACAGTGGAATCGTGACCGCCAGGAATAAGACATTGATCAAAATAGTCAGCGTGCGATGGCGCAGGGCGAAGTTCAGTACCGGCAGATAAAGCCGCTTGGTGAGATTCGCCGCCGGATTCGCCGATTCAGGTCGCAGCCGGCCCCGAATGAACAGTGGCATCAGACCGGGAACGAGCGTGATTGCGAGAAGAGACGAGAATGCGACGGAAAGCGTCTTCGTCCAGGCAAGAGGTCGGAACATCCGCCCCTCCTGGGCCTGCAGGAGGAAGACAGGAATGAATGACACAACGATTATGAGAAGCGAATAGAAGATGGCCGGTCCTACCGTCTGAGCAGCCGAGATGAGCAGGCGGTAATGCTCTTTCGCGGGCAGCTTCGCGTCAGGATCGCGCTCGCGAATAGCCGCTTGCGCGTCCGCAACATGCCGATAGCCATTCTCAACAATGACCAGACCCGCGTCGATCAGCACGCCGATCGCCAACGCCAAGCCACCCAGTGACATGATGTTGGAGCTGACGTGCAGGTAGTACATCGGAATGAACGATGCAACGACAGCGACTGGCACAGTCAGAATCGGAATGAACGCGGAGCGGAAGTGGAAGAGGAAGAAGATCGTGACTAGGCTCACGATGATTGCCTCTTCGAGCAAGTCCCGTTGCAAAGTCTTGATAGAAGCCTGAATCAATCCAGAACGGTCGTATCCGGCGATAACCTCAACTCCCGCGGGCAGTGAGGGTTGAATCTCTCGCAATTTCTGCTTCACACCATCGATCACGTCTAAAGCGTTCTGCCCGAATCGCATGACGACGATGCCGCCCACGGTCTCGCCTTCGCCGTTCCACTCCGCGACACCGCGCCGCACATCTGGACCGAACGAAACCGTACCTAAGTCGCGAATCAATACGGGAGTGCCGTTTTTCGCGTTCACAGAGACGCTAGCGAGATCGTCGAGCGACCGCAGGTACCCCAATCCGCGGATCATGTACTCGGCGCCGTTCATCTCCAGCACGTTACCGCCAACTTCGTTCGTGCTCTGCTGCACGCGATCAATCACCATCGAGAGTGGAATACCGTAGGCCAGCAACTTGTTGGGATCGAGCTTGACCTGATATTGCCTCACGAATCCACCGATGGTCGCGACTTCCGATACGCCGGGCACCGTGGAGAGCTGATAACGCAAGTACCAGTCCTGCAAACTGCGCAGATCGGCGAGGCTGTGCTGGTGGGAGTGATCAACTAGAACATATTCGTAAACCCATCCTGCACCTGTCGCGTCGGGTCCAATGACCGGATGCACGTTGCTTGGCAAACGCCCGCTGAGTTGTTGCAGGTATTCAGTCACCCGAGAACGCGCCCAATACAGATCGGTGCCGTCCTCAAAAACCACGAAGACGTAGGAATCGCCGAACATCGTCTGTGCGCGCACCGCCTTAACGCGCGGCGCGGCCAAAAACGTCGTGACCAACGGATAGGTGACCTGGTCCTCAATGATGTTCGGCGGCTCGCCTGCCCACTCGGTGTGAATAACGACCTGCACATCGGAAATGTCCGGCAGAGCGTCGAGAGGGACATGCTGTAGCGACCAAATGCCAGCCACAACCAGCAAGACGGTTGCGGTGAACACAAGAAAGCGATTACGGGCGCACCATTCAATTATTCGGGAGATCACGTTACATACCTCCCGTCGCGCTTATGTTCATCTGCTTGTTCGCCAGCGCCTGACCGTTCTTCTGTGCCGTAACTGTGACCTGCCAAGTTCCGCCGCTACCCAGCTCGCCTGCGCCTTCATACCGCCCGCCACCCTTGTCGTTCAGTGTTGCCGTGGTTTTCATTGCGGCCATTCCCATTGCCGGCATCGCCGGCATGAAGAACGTGACCGTTACCTGCGCTCCTGTGATCGGCTGGCCGGATGCTTCGGTGAGTCTCACTCGGAATGTGTTTCCGCCTTTGCGTGGTGGTGATGGCTCCGTGGTGAACTCGACATTCACGCTCTGCGTGGATGGCATTACCGCCATGCCGCCGGCCTCGGGAGGAGGCGGAGCGAACTGGCCGATGGCAGCTTGTAATTGAGATTCGGAGTCGATCAGGAAATTCGCGGATGCGACGATACGCTCGCCCGAATGAAGCCCTTTCAGCACGACGAAGTTGTCACCCACCCGTGGGCCCGTCTCGATTTGTCGCGGCTCCAAATACCCGTTGCCATGGTCAATGAACGCGATCTGCCGCGCCCCCGACTGCAGCACTCCCGAAGCAGGCACAACAATTCCTGTCCCAAGCGGTATATTCAAGGCAACGTTGACGTACATGCCCGGCTTGAGCAAAAGTCTGGGATTATCGAAGACCAGCCGCACTCGCACGGTGCGTGTTGCGGCATCCACTTGTGGCAAGATTTGCTGAATTCGACCGCGGAACGTTTGCCCAGGGTAGGCATCGACCGTTACGGACGCCGAGTCGCCGGTCTTCAGTCGCCCGACATCTGTCTGAAATACCTGTGCGTAAACCCACACCTGCGAGAGATCGGCGATTGTGTAAAGCTTGGTCTCCGGTTGAACGAACTGATTGGGCAACGCGTTTCGTTCCGTGATGTACCCGGAAACGGGCGATGGGAGGGTAATCTCGCGCTGCACGTCTCCTGTCTTTTCCAGTCGCACAATCTCACTGTCAGGTACATTCCATTGGCGGAGGCGCTGTCTCGCCGCATCAAGCAGCCAATCGGCTTCGTTCGAGGCGGTGCCTGTCTGGGCCGTCGAGAGCGTCTGCCGGTTCTTGACGGCCAACAGGAATTCCTGTTCGGTACTCACCAGATCCTGGCTGTAAATGGTGAATAGAGGTTGACCCTTTCGGACGTACTGGTATGTCGCATCCGCAAACACCTTCTGAATCCAACCCGGATAACGAGTCTGCACGTACGCAAGCCGTTCCTCATTGATATCGACGGTACCTGTCACTCGAATCTCGTCGTGCACGACCTCGCGCTTCGCTTCGGCAAATTTCACGCCGATGCTCTGTAGCCGTTGTGGGGACAGTTGCACGGGAGAAAGAGTCGGCTCGGTAACTTGAGACGATGATTGAGTAGCAGACTCGGCCATTGCCGACCCCGCAGATGGTAGCGGACTAGTTGCGGCCACAGGCGTCGGCACATCTGTACGCGGGTGAAGCCACACATATCCCAGCGCAGCGGCGAGGCCGACTGCAACGATTGTGATCGCGATAAATGCGTTGCGATAGTTCATCGCCCCACCTCCTGCGGCACATCCGCTTTTACGCCCGATCGTGGAATCGGAGCGCCAACCGCAAGTTCCAGTTCTGCCATGCGCTGTTCGAAGTCAGCCAGGGCGCGGAAATAGGCGTAGTCCACATCCAACGTGGTGTTCTGGCTGTCGAGCAGATTAAGGATGTCCGTTCGGTCATTCTCGTAAGCGATGACCGTCGAGCGTAGCGTCGCTTCCGACTGGGGCCGCAGTAAATTCCGATACAGATCGACCAGGCGCTTCGCAGAATTCGCCCGAATCAATGCCTCTTGAATCTGGTGGAACACGGCTAGCCGCATGGAATCGAATTCAGCCTGACGCACTGCGAAGGTCGTCTGCGCTTCACTGATCTCAGAATCATGCTTGCGCCGATTCAGCCATGGCAGCGTCATCGACCCTTCGATCATGTAGTTGTTTCGGAATTGCGAACCCCTCGGCGCCAGCATGTAACCCACATTGGCCGAGAAATCTGGCGTGTATTGCTTACGCGCGAGTGCAATTTCTTCCTGCGATTTCTTGATCGCCGCAGCGGCAGCAATCAGCTCGGGGCGATTCTGAACGGCAAGCCGTTGAAGGTCGCCAAAGGCCGCAATCTCGGTAGGAGCCGCGTGTTCACCCGTAGCTTCGAGTGGAGAATCAGGACTGCGGCCAAGGAGTGTGTTCAGCGTCGCACGGCTCAGTTCGGCATCCTGTTCGAGCATGACTAGGTGCTCAACCAACTTGGTTAGTGCAACCTGAGCCTTCAGTACGTCCTGCTGTGGCACCTTGCCGACCGAATACTTGATGCGGGCTGCCTCGAACCCCTGACGCGCAATGGCAACCTGCTCGTCATGCACTGTCAACTCGTCATGGCTTCGTAAAAGGTCGTAGAACGCCTTGCGAACTGCTGCCGCTATCTCACGCTTCTTGGCTTCGAGTTCAGCCTTGGCGATGCTGACCTCATCTCCGGCGATCTGAGAACGCAACGCCCGCTTGCCCGGTCCTGGGAAGCTCTGGCCCACCATGAACATATTCATTGCGGCGTTGTAGTTCCAAGGCCGCGACAGCGGCACCTGCCACGACCGGAACATCACTGAGGGGTCATCCAGCGCGCCCGCACCAGAGACGTGGGCCTCGGCCACGCCTGCTTTGTGCGCGGCGAGGCGGATCTCAGGGTTGGCTTCGAGCGCGATCCGCTCGGCTTGGTCAAGCGTGATCGGCGCTACGTTCGAGGCGGGATGCGAATGCTGCTGCGGCAAAAGACTGAGCGCGACGTCATAGGGATCATTCGCAGCAACCACGATTGCAGCAAAAGCCGAAACAAGTATGCACAGAAAAATAGTTTTCATCGTTCCTCCGGGACAAAACAGCAATGGCGGGCACACGAAGGCGTGTGCCGGAACGGATGAAAGCCGGATCAGATTCTCAGGATCGAAGATGCGCCCGGCGGACTCTCAGGCGGCGGGTGTAGCTGAAAGAAGGAAAACTCCGACGCGGCAGTGCGTAAACCCGCTTGATCGGTAGTCGTAATCTCGATTGCAGCCGGCGGCGCAAGGTGAGAGCTCGCGACATTGAGCATTGAATTCTGCTGCCACACCTGTACCTGACAGCACGAATGCGAAGCGGGCATATTTATCGAGCCGCAGTCCGGCGCCATGTGCTTGCAGCATTCCCGCTCCGCTTCGCGCATTTCCGAGGCGGCCGTACTGAGGCAAGCCATCGCCGGATAGCCGAGCAGAACGCCCAGGAGCAGAATGCCTACGATCTTGCGAGCGAGTCTCACGCTACGGCTTATTGTACAGGGTCGGCAGGCCACTCCGGCAGTGACGCGGGTCACATCGCAAATGCGCAGCACTATTTTGCCTCCAAGTGGCGCACACGTCCGATGTCGCTTTAGGAAAGGAGGCTCGCTGTTTTTCGGCAGCAAATGCCAACAGATGATTCTCGCAACGCGGAGGCAGACATGGTTTCAAGAGAACAGCTGTACGAGTTGGTATGGTCTGTGCCAATGGTCAGAGTGGCGGACAGGTTCAAGGTCTCGGGTAGCTACATGGCTCGTGTTTGCTCGACCTTACGCGTGCCGCGCCCGGAGCGAGGCTACTGGGCTAAGCTCGCGGTCGGAAAGGCACCCGAAAAACCTCCTTTGCCTGACGCGCAACCGGGGGACCAACGGAGCTGGTCCCAAGATGGGGGATTGCAGTCGCCACTACCGCATGTGTCGGTACCATCACCTCGACCTCCACGCAAGGAGGAAGACCAGCGTAGGGTGACTGAATCCATCAAAGAGAGCCGCGAGCAGCTTTCAAGGGTGATACAAGACTGGGCAAGAGTTGTGAGCCTGGAGCAATTCTTCTCCGGCGTCCAGAGTCGTGCCCAAGATCTTCCCGAAGAGCAGCGACAGGAAGTGCTAAAGCGCCTCGCGCTCGCTCGCGATTTTGTCGGCACACAGGACTCACTGGAATTCTTTCGGTCGTGGAAGACACCTATTGAAAGATATGTGCCGTTGTCCATACAGCAGGCTGCAGCAAAACAGGATCGAACTGAGCCGTGAAGCAAAGAGACCGAGCTAAGTCACGCAAAACTGCACGCAGGCAGCACGCGGGACAGCGTAAGTCATTGAAACGCCGGAGCGCAGAACGTTAGCAGTCTTCAGCGAACCTTCAACCTACTGATTTTCGATCGGCAACCCACAAATCAATGGTTTCAACGGCTTCCCACGGGTTCTCGTGGTAACAAATGCGCAGGTTCAAGCGCGAGGTTGTTCCTTAGTGTGTTCCCCAACTCCGATCAACCATGGGTTTTCGCCGGGCCATATTGCACAGTCTGTCTCTTATGCAAATGTCCCCTGAGCGTTGTGCTGTGCCAACAGATCTTGCAGGTTGCGGCGAATACTCTGTTCCACCTCCCCGAGCGGCAACGACCAGATATGGCCCAGGATTTGTACGGCGGTTTGGACCTGCCATGGCGTGACCGCGACCCCGCCCAATTGAGCGAAGGGGCCATCCGACTCTGTCAACACTCGATTACGCGGCATACGAGCAGCGAGAACGCGGCCCTTCTCGTTCGCGAGCATTGCTGGACCAATGCTGAACCAGCAACCGATCTTGATAGCGCGATCGAGATCGCGAAGGCTCCCAGAAAACCAGTGCAGAACCGGAGTACCAGCCTCCGGATATTTTTCAAGATAGTCCAACACTGCTCCGCTTGCTCGCCGGCTGTGGACAGATATGATGCGGCCTCCTGCCGAGCAACATTTCGCAAGAATGTGCTCGAAGACCGCCACCTGGCTCTGCGAGTGAGGACGAAACTCGGGTGCACCGTCGAGTCCGATTTCGCCAATGTACTTGGTGTTGGGGAGAAAGTTGTCGAAGAGCGAGAGTTCCTTCTGCCGCTCGTGTGCAAGTTGCGGATGGAGGCCGAGCGCTGTCCGAATGCGCGGGGTGTCGGCCGCCAATGCCGAAGTCCCGATCCAGGCAGAAGGTGTCGTCGTGACCGAAAGAACGTAGAGGCCCCGGTTCACGCATTCGTCCCGCACCGCCCTCGGATTCGGGTAGAGATCCAGATGGCAATGAAAATCGATCACTTTACCCCGTGCGATTTCAACAGCGCTGCCAGTTCGTTGAGGCCTCGTCCCACCATCGCCTGAAGCGGCGCGACATCACCGAGCAGAGTCGTGCTGAGGGCGGTCCCTAACCATCTTTCAATTCCGTCAGCCTCCACTTCCGCCAACGCCATTGCCACGGAGCGGACATCATCGAAGGCAGCGTGCTGGTCATCATCGCGGCCAAGGTCGGTGTACACATATTTCGTGCCGTCCTTCATGCTCGCTGCGCGGAAGGCTGCACGGCGGACGAGGCATGGTATGCACCGGCCACAATGCGTATGGCCGTGAATGCGATAGCGCCCACAGCTTGTCGTTTGGGATGCATATGCTCGCAACAGTTTCTTATCTGCGCACTCCTGCAACATTTCGCCTTTGGTCTTGAGTTGGTATGGGTTTTCCATGCGGACCCGCAGTCCGGCCGCATCGAACAATTGACGCAAAAGGCCAAACAAGGCTGGATGAGTGGTTCTGGTGCTAAGGCTGCCAATGCGCATGTCAGTCAATGGCGGATTGATCGATATAAACCCGTTCTCGCACACATACAAAGTCACGGTATCCCCAGTTCGATAGCGCTTTATCATCGTTGCGGCAAGGACACCATACGCAACGAAGATCAATGATCGCGCGCGTTGAGACGAGGGGGTCTCAGGGTCCGGCACATCGGCGTTGTGATTGATTTGCAGGTGTCGGAGGCCCCCGCCGATCATCTTGGCGAAGGCCCGTTGGTTTTCGGCATCGCCCACGACGGTCTGGCTGACCGCAAATGGGCGTCTACCTGCGGCTGCTAAATCCAGATTGCCGATAAAGCTATCGAGTCCACCGGAGAGCAGGCTGATGCAGTCGTCGTCGGGAACGACCAGATTCCGAGGTGGCTTGGGAGAATAACCGCCACCGATGAAGCTAACTTTCCATACGTCCGTAGTCAGAAAACCAAGCAGTCGCTGGATCAGTTCCTGCTGCGAATTCCAAAACGCGGGATCGGCGACGGCTACGTCTAACTCGAATTGCCGTGTCCATCCATCAGGGCTCTTGACTCGATGGCCAGCCAAGTCCGCGGCTATTGCAGCGAGGGCCAAAGACAAAAAATCCCATCCCCTGCTGGATGGGTAAAGTCTCCTGCGGGCCAGTTTGTCCTTAATGGCGGCACCAGCGCTCCCGCGCCTCTGCCTGTCTGCGCTTCCATAGAGGACAACATTCAAAACGCCTTTAGCCTCCTTGAACTTATGGTCGCCGGGAGCGCAGATAAGCTTCATTGCTTGTAATCCTCGAACACTGCGAAGACTTCTTCCAATGCGGCGCGAACAAATTGGCCAACTCGCCCTGCAGTTACGCGCTGTCCGACATCGCGCAATTTGCGGAAGGCGGCGGCAACGGATTCCTTGATGTATTCCTTCACCTCTTTGAGACGAGAAACGGCTACAGTTGCACTAGGTGCCTTTTCTTGGATTGCCTTACCGATATCCAGCATCGCACGTTGGTAAACGTCTATAGCAACGAAGCGCTCGATTGCAGTTTCACGCTGTTCTTCAGTCAGGTTCAGGAGGTCTGCGTCAGGGAACACCGTCAGTACTTCGGATAGAGCATCCTTGATCGCAGTTCGGCTCGCCTCCGCGTCCTGTGTTCCGTCGGCGGGGCGGACGGCTTCGACAATTGCGTCCATTACTTCGCGAGCGGATCGACCCGTCAGTAGGGCTGGGTCAAGCGGACTTCCTGGTGCTGCCGCTTGGCCTCCGGCAAGACGCTCGGACAGGCGGAACGCACCCTCGTCAGCGAGCTTCGCGATGTACGCAACAAATGGGCACACCAGAAGCCGTTCTCTACGGACGACTCTTATCGCGCCCTGGATTCCGCCGGTCGGGTGCTGACAGCGGTTTCCGCCCCTCAGTCAGAGGAAGTCGAGAAGCTCAAGATGGAGTTGTTGCGCGTCCGCTTCGACGAGCAGGTGCGGACGGAAAAGCGGAAATCAGCAGGGACGGCAATCGAGAGCCAGGTAACGGGAGCGCTGAAGCCGTGGCGAGAAGTCGTCAGTCCTCATAAGGAGGTCGCGAGCGGCAAGTATCAGCAGGCAGAATTCGCCGCTGACCTTTGGCAGGTCCATCTTGGCGAAGGCTCGGATGAATACAAGAACCCAGCGGAGTTCTTCCGCCGAACGTATCTGACCGATAGCCTAAAGCAGCTCCTGACGGGCGCGGTGCAGCGGCTGGCAGGAGTTGGCGGTGATCCCGTTGTCCAGCTTCAGACGAACTTCGGCGGCGGCAAGACGCACTCCATGCTCGCTCTGTATCACCTTTTTTCCAGTGCTTCCCCGACCGAACTCGCCGGTATTGACGCCATCATGCAGGCGGCGGGTGTGTCGAAGCCACCGTCTGTGAAGCGCGTTGTTTTGGTGGGAAACCGGATTTCGCCTGGAAATCCCGTCACGAAAGCCGATGGCACAGTCGTCCGCACGCTCTGGGGCGAACTGGTGTGGCAGCTTGGGTATGCGGCGGGAGGAGTGAAGGAAGCGGCAAAGGCTTTCAAGCGCATCAAGGGCGATGACGAGAACGCGACCAGCCCCGGTGACGTGCTGCGCGAATTGCTGAATGATTACGGCCCCTCTCTGATTCTGATTGACGAGTGGGTCGCCTATGCACGGCAATTGCATGACCAGAGCGATCTTCCGGCTGGAAGTTTTGAAACGCACTTCACATTCGCGCAGGCGCTAACCGAGTCCGCAAAGCTGGCGAAACAATGTTTGCTCGTAATCAGCTTGCCAGCATCCGACACGACGGGTTCACCACACGCAATTGCCGAAGACGTGGAAGTCGGAGGTGAACGCGGGAGGGCCGCGCTCGATCGTTTGCGAAATGCGGTTGGGCGTGTGGAAGCATCATGGCGGCCTGCTAGCGCCGAAGAGAGCTTCGAAATCGTCCGGCGCCGACTGTTCGAGCCTTTGGTCGAGCAGCCGCAGTTCGTTGCCCGCGATACCGTGTCCCGCGCCTTCTATGATCTGTATCGGACGCAACACCAGGAATTTCCGCCCGAGTGTCGTGACTCCGATTACGAGAAGCGGATCAAGGCTGCGTATCCGATTCATCCCGAGATTTTCGACCGGCTCTACACCGACTGGTCCACGCTGGTGAAATTCCAGCGCACGCGCGGGGTGCTGCGCCTGATGGCTGCCGTGATCCATAGCCTCTGGGCGAAGGGTGATCGGAATCCGCTCATTCTGCCCTCCACCATTCCCATCGACGATCCACGTGTGCAGTTCGAACTGACGCGCTATCTTTCCGACAACTGGGTTCCAGTAATCGAGAAGGACGTAGACGGTCCAAGTGCCCTGCCATTCCGACTCGACAATGACGTACAGAACCTTGGCAAATACGCTGCGTGCCGGCGCGTCGCGCGAACGATTTACCTTGGCTCGGCACCGACTGCAACTGCTGCCCATCGCGGCATCGAGGATCGCCGAATCAAGCTAGGCCGATGCTCACAGTCTTGCTCTCGCCGTTAGTATCGAAAGCGCTTCGCCGCACGAAACCCAGCTCGTCGAAGGGGTCCTCGGGCACAGCTTCCTCGACACCCTCCCGGCGCGGCTGATCGGCGAC
>Ga0209062_1001584_pt1 | contig 38276 bp, 21 predicted proteins | sample Coa_R2_2_FD_187158 | JGI IMG/M metagenome (GOLD analysis project Ga0209062, IMG submission 187158) | Surface soil microbial communities from Centralia Pennsylvania, which are recovering from an underground coalmine fire - Coalmine... | ecosystem: Environmental > Terrestrial > Soil > Unclassified...
TGTGCGAAGTCGTCCACCGTACGCATCCTTCCCCCCTACGACCGGCATCAACGCCGATCGCAGAGGCTGGGTTACGGTGGTCCAGAATTCGATGCCGATGTGGTCCAGAATTGCGCGCCGATTACCAAACGGCGTGATTTCCGGTAACAACTGCGTATCGGTCGGGTTGATCAGCACCACCCCGGGCACGGAGTTGCTGTTATCAACGAGGGCCAAGCCGGTGTTGGCGGCAGGGACAGCGAGTGTTTCCAATACTTCCAGGTTCAATCGGGTCGAGAACGATGTGCCAGACGGGGTTGTGTTGTTCCAGAATGGCCAGAATTTCATGACAGCGTCTCCGGGAAGGTTGGGCACCTCCTGGCACGCGATCCGGCAAGAGTGTGTGACTGCTCGGCTGCACTTTCCTACCCGCACTGACTCAGAGCCAACAGAAATGAGTCGTCATTATTGCTCCACAGGATGGGACTCCCACCGATCAATATAATATGAGTTTGTTATTAAGAAAGTTGATGATTATGTTGCACCTTTGCAACTGCCCCGCTTCAACACGTCTACCACTCGCGTGTTGCAATCGCCTCGCTGGCGCGTCGGGCTAACGTGCCGGGGGGGTGATGTGGAATTGTTAGCCCGACGCGCCAGCGAGGCGTCTTGAATGACGGCCAATCGGTCGTAGCTGACCTCAGTCCTTTGAGCCAACGGCTGGTCCGCTCAACTACCCCACCGATCTTCCCCAAACCACAACCGTGTGTTGTCCGCTTGGTTCGTCTGGTTTCGCCTGGTTTCGGGTTTTTGAGCCGTTTTTCCTGCTTGGTTCGTCTGATTTCGGGTTTTGCTGGCCCCACCAAAAGCCTGTGTTTCGAGCCTTTTTTCTGGTTATGTCGTCCGATGTCGTCTGGTGTCGGGTTTTGGAGCCTGTTTTTCTTCGGTCTCTTGGGTTGGGGTCGGTCAACTGTCCACCGTCGAAGTCTCACACCACGAGCGCATCCGCGATGACCAAAGTCGCGATCCCATTTGTCAACCTCACAGCAGCAATCGCGATCCCACAGGCTTATTTGTTCTCAGTCGAGTAGAGGCGTCCACACAACAACCCGCGTGCCAGAGGTTGTATGAGCCTGTACGGGAAGGAAGCTCAGTTAAAATGGTATGCGCAAGATCACATATTTGTCAACAGCGGCAGTCGGGCTGACTTCGTACTATGCACCGCCGCTGGTCGGAAGAATCCCGAGCACTCATGTTGATACCGATTCTTATACACTCATTTTTCTTGGGGCATATACACCAGCATGACGACCGAACGCGGGCCCGCCCGGTAGGAGGATCCGGAAATGGGCAGTGCGGAACGCCACTCGAGGATGTCCTCCGGCGACGGGCGGAAGGTATCGATCCACCGCCTCCACGGTTCTCCGTCCGGAGGCGGGGGTAGCGCGAAGTCGAGTGCCTCCCAGTAGGCGTTCAGGATTAGGTGAAACACCAGCCCTTCGTTCTGAAGAGTCGCATTGAAGGCGATGCTATGCGAGCCCTCCCCCCAGTCAGGTTCGCCGAGCTTCACACCATGCCAGGACTTGTTCGCCCCTTCGATAAGTTCAGTAAGCGTGGTTCGCTGTTCTTCGTGAATGACGTCACGCAGGAGTCGGCGGGCGAGCAGGAGCTTCACGAACCGGTGGATATCGGCGTGCTTCTCCACGAGTGACCAGTCGAACCAGTTGGCTTCGTTGTCGTGGCAGTAGGCATTGTTGTTGCCGCCCTGAGTGCGTCGAACCTCGTCGCCCATAACAATCATCGGCACACCGAGCGACAGCAGCGTGGCGGTGAGGAAATTCTTCACCTGCCTGTTCCGCAACTCCTCGATCGCCGGATCGGTCGAGGGGCCCTCCACGCCGCAGTTCCAGCTCCGGTTGTCGTTGGCACCGTCCCGGTTCTCTTCACCGTTCGCCTCATTGTGTTTGTCGTTGTAGCTCACCAGGTCGTTGAGCGTGAACCCGTCGTGGCAGGTGACGAAGTTGATGCTTTGCTCGGCCTCGCGCTCCTTGTGCCGATAGACCTCGTGGCTACCGATGAGCCGGTCGGCGAACTTCCCGACCGAGCCCGGCACTCCGCGGAAGAAGTCGCGGGTATCGTCGCGAAACCGGCCATTCCACTCCCTCCACGCATCGCCGACGAAGCTTCCCACTTGGTACAGCCCTGCCGCGTCCCAGGCTTCGGCAATCAACTTGGTGCCGGCCAGGGCCGGGTCCGATTCGATGTCCCACAGCACCGGCGGATTGGGCAACACATGTCCGGACGAATCGCGGGAGAGAATGGACGCCAGGTCAAAGCGGAAGCCGTCCACGTGCATCTCGGTTACCCAGTACCGGAGGCTATCGACGATCATGCGCCGAACGACCGGGTTGTTGGCGTTGAGGGTGTTCCCGCAGCCGGAGTAGTCGGCGTAGCGCGCCCCATCTCCTTCGAGGATGTAGTAAGTGGGGTTATCGATGCCGCGGTAGCAGAGAGTGGGCCCGTCCTGGTTCCCCTCGGCGGTGTGGTTGAAAACGACGTCGAGGATCACTTCGATACCGGCTCGGTGGAGCGCTTTGACCATGTCGCGGAACTCGTCGACTGGCCCGAGTGAGTCGCGGCGGGAGCTATACTGCGGATGTGGCGCGAAGTACGAAACGGGCTGGTAGCCCCAGTAGTTGACGAGCCCCGGCGGGCAAGCGTGGGTGTCGAACGCGTGCACCGGGAGGAGTTCGACGGCAGTGATCCCTAAATCCTTGAGGTAAGGGATCTTCTCGGCAAGGCCAGCATAGGTGCCGCGAATCTGTTCTTTCACCCCGGAATTGGGATTGCGGGTGAATCCGCGGACATGCATTTCATAAATGACCGTGCGGGCTGATGGCCGGCGCAGAGGCGTGTCGCCCTCCCAGTCGTACCGAGAGGTATCCACCACCACGCTCTTCATCGCGGACGAGCAGTTGTCGTTCTCTCCACAAGCTTTTTGCGGCGTATAGCCACGCGGCACCGCAAGCCCACGCCCATACGGGTCAAGCAGCACCTTGGCGGGGTTGAACCGCAGCCCCCTCTCTGGCTGAAGAGGTCCGCGGACCCGGTAGCCGTAGAGCTGCCCCGGTTTGATGCCCGGCACGATCGCGTGCCAGTACTGATACGTGCGGTTTCTCACGGGATCGAGCGAAACCACTCGCGAAGGCTTGCTGTCGTCTTCCCTATCGAAGAACAGCAAGTCCACTCCCATCGCGGTGCGGGAGAAGAGGCTGAAGTTGACTCCCCTCGGCTCAACAGTTGCCCCGAGGGGCGATGGGTCGCCGACGGTTGCGGAGTTCATGGTCGCTACCAGAAGAGGTGTTACGACGCGGCGGGCGTGTGTGCCTCCCCTTCGGGGGAAGTGGCAATCGCGTCGCCGTTCGCGTGGGTAGAGGGTGGCGCGACTTCCTTGATTTCCTTCGCTTGAGAGGGCGGAGCTATCCGCTCCGCCAACTTTTCCAGTGCATAGTAAAAGACCGGCGTCAGGAAGATGCCGAACGCGGTCACTCCGAGCATGCCACTGAACACTGCGATTCCCAGGGCTCGCCGCATTTCGGCTCCAGCCCCGGCAGCCACGGCGAGCGGGACAACCCCCAGGATGAACGCGAAGCTCGTCATCAGGATGGGTCGCAGCCGGAGTTGGCACGCCTTCACAGCCGCGTCGAATGCCGACGTGCCTTCGGCCCGCTTCTCCTTGGCGAATTCAACGATCAGGATGGCGTTCTTTGCAGCGAGCCCAACCAGCACGACGAAGCCGATCTGGACGAAGATATTGAGGTCCATCCCAGCAAGTGCCACACCGGCGACCGAGCAGAGCAGGCACATCGGGACCACCAGGATGACCGCCAGCGGCAGGCGCAAGCTCTCGTATTGCGCCGCGAGGAGTAGGTACACGAGCAATACGGCCAGCCCGAACACTGCGATGGCCGTGTTTCCGGCCTGAATCTGGAGCAGGGTGAGTTCAGTCCACTGATAGTCCATCCCCTGCGGGAGCTTCGCGCCCAAGGTGTCGATGGATTTGATGACGTCGCCGGAACTCATGCCGGGGAGCGAGGCGCCGTTGATGGCTGCGGCTGTATAGTTGTTGTACCGAGTGACCATGACCGGCCCGCCAATCGGTTTCACTTCCGCGATGCTGCCCAGCGGGACCATCTTCCCCGCCATGTTGCGCACCTTCAGTTGCTTCACATCGTCCGGAGTGAGCCGGTGGCCGGGGTCGGCCTGGAGGTTCACCTGCCAGGTCCGGCCGAACTGGTTGAAGTCGTTGGTGTAGTAGGCCCCCAGGTAAACCTGGAGCGTAAGGAACACGTCGTTGAGGGGGACGCCCATCGAGATGCACTTGGTACGGTCGATGTCCACGAACAGTTGCGGTGTGTTCGACCGGAACGGCGTGAAGAGGCCGACCAGACCCGGCGTCTGGTTTCCTTCGGCGGCCAGCGCGTCGGTGGCGGACTGAAGATTCGGCAAGCCCTGGTCGGCGAGGTCACGGACCATCACCTTGAACCCGCCGGCACTGCCCAGCCCGTCCACGGGCGGTGGTGGGAACACGGCCAGCGAGGCGCGATCGACGCGGCGGAAGAACTCGGCGCGGAGCTTGCCCGCGATCGCATTGCCGCTCAATTCCGATTTGTGGCGGTTATGGAACTCGTCGAGGATGACGAACATGGTGCCGAAATTCGACCCGTTGGCGTTCTGCACCACTGAAGTACCGGGGATCGTGATCGTGTGCGCAACGCCGGGGATGCCCGGGTAGTTCTCCTTGTCGTTCGGATCGCCCCGCGCGATCTTCTCGATCTCGGACGTCACGGATGCCGTCCGTTCCAGGGATGCGGCGTCGGGGAGTTGAACGTTGACCACGAGGTAGCCCTTGTCTTGGGTCGGGATGAACCCGCCGGGAACGGACGTGAACCCTCGATACGTCAAGTAGAGGAGTCCGCCGTAAACCACGAGGACGATGACCGACAATCGAAGCAGCCAGCCGACAACTTTTGCGTAGCCGTTCGATCCGCGATCGAAGCCGATGTTAAACACCCGGAAGAATCCGCCCAGGATGGCGTTGACGATCTGGGTGAGCGGATCCACCTGCTGGGCCTTGGGCTTGAGCAGAAGCGCACAGAGCGCAGGGCTGAGTGTGAGCGAGTTAAGTGCCGAGAAGAACGTCGAGGCCGCGATGGTCACGGCAAACTGGCGGAAGAACTGTCCGGTGATCCCGCTAATGAAGATGCAGGGGATGAACACCGCCATGAGCACAAGCGAGATCGCCATGATTGGCGAGGCCACTTCGTCCATCGCATGCCGGGCGGCGTCGGCCGGGGAGTAGCCGTGCTCGAGTTTGTGCTCAACCGCCTCGACCACCACGATGGCGTCGTCCACCACGATCCCGATCGCCAGCACGAGGCCCAGAAGGGACAGGTTGTTCAAACTGAACCCGACCAGCGCCATGACGGCGAAGGTACCGATGATGGCCACGGGGACGGCGACGAGCGGGATGAGTGTGGCCCGCCAACTCTGGAGGAAGACGAGAACGACGATCGCGACGAGGATGATGGCGTCGCGGAGGGCCTTGAACACCTCGTTGATCGACTCCTCGATGAACGGTGTGGTGTCGTAGTAGATTCTGTAGTCCACCCCGCCCGGGAAGTCTTTCTTCAGGCGTGCCATCCGGGCCTTTACGCGATCGGCCGTCTCGATGGCGTTGGACCCAGGGAGCTGGTAGATGCAGATGCCGACGGATGGCTGGCCATCGAGTGTGCAACCCGTGTCCTCGTTCTTGGCGCCCAGCTCGATGCCGCCAATCTGGCGCTGGATTCCGGCGTCGTCCACCACTGTTCGTCGCTCGGAAACCACATCGCGCAGTCGCGTGATGGCACCGTCATCGTTGATCCGGATGATGATCTCGCCGAACTCCTCCGGGTGCGTCAGTCGGCCCTGAGTGGTGAGGGTGTACTGGAATGCCTGACCTTGTGGGACGGGCGGACGGGCGAGGCTACCCGCGGCCACCTGGACGTTCTGTGCCTTCAGGGCGTTCACGATGTCCGGCGCGGTCAGATCGCGGGACGCCACCTTGTCTGGGTCGAGCCAGACGCGCATGCTGTAATCCAGTTGGCCAAACATCGTCACGTCGCCGACGCCGCTCACCTGTTTCAGTTCGTCCACAACCCTGATCGTGCCGTAGTTGCTCAGGTAGAGGAGGTCCTTGGAGTTGTTCGGGGAGATGAGGTTCACCACAAGGAGGATGTTGGGCGACTTTTTCTTGACGCTCACTCCTGTCTGCTTCACCACGTCGGGGAGAGTGGGGAGGGCGAGGTTCACGCGGTTCTGGACCTGAACCTGAGCATCGTCCAGGTTGGCGCCGACCTCGAAGGTCACCGTCAGGACATACGTCCCGTCGTTGGTACACTGCGAGGACATATACAGCATCCGCTCGACGCCAACGACCTGCTGCTCGATCGGTGCGGCGACCGTTTCGGCCACAACCGTCGAACTGGCTCCGACGAAGGTGCAACGAACCTCAACGGTCGGCGGGGCGATCTCGGGGTACTGGGCGACTGGCAATTGGCGGACCGCGACAAGCCCGCCGATGACAATTACGACCGAGATCACCGCTGCGAAGATCGGCCGGTCGATGAAGAATTTCGAGATGCCGGACACAGGACGCCTCGCGTGTGGTTAGGAATCATTGAAACCATGTCAGCAATGCTTCGTGAGTCTGTAGTATTCGCCCGGACGGCCGTCTTTGGTAGCGTAGGGCGGAAGCACTACGATCATTTCTTCGCCGGTTTGGGGTCGACAATCATTCCCGGCCGGACGCGCTGAAGTCCGGTGACAATGATCCGGTCGTCCAGGCTGAGCGGTCGAGGTTTTCCTTCGCCGGGAATTGTCACGGATTCCACGACCCGCATTTCTCCCTCCTGTCCGCCGAGTCTGGCATCGAACCGGACAGCCTTGTTTTCGGGGCCAACGAGGAAGAGGAATTTGATTCCCTGGTCTGACCCGAACGCTGACTCGGGGACGAGCATTGACGACACCGGTTCCCCGATGGGTACACGCAGCCGGGCATACATCCCTGCCGCCATGACACGCTGTCCTGTCGCCGGCTTATCGTTGTTGAAGCGGGCCTTCATCCGGATGGTGCCGGTTTTCGTGTCCACCTTGTTATCCGAGAAGTTGATTACCCCCTTGATTGGGTAGTCCTTGCCGTGGAGGGCCAGGCCCATCTCGGCCGGGATCTCCCCGGATTGTGGCATCTTGATCTTCCCCTCGCGAACCGCCTGCTGGATGCGCTGGAGCGTGTTCTCGTCCACGTCGAATGCCACGTCCATCTGCTTGACCGCGACGATGGTGGTGAGCAGGGTGGTGTTGCCCGTCCCTCCGACCACGAGGTTCCCCTCGGTGACGAGCCAGTCGCCGACAACCCCCTCAATGGGTGCAGTGATGCTACAGTAGCCCAGATTCAATTCCGCCGTCCGGACGCTGGCCTCGGCTTCCTTGATCTTCGCCTTGCTAAGCATGACCTTGGCCTCCCCGGCACGAGCGGAGGAGATGGCCTCGTCATACATGCCCTTGGCGATGTCGCGCGTCTGTTCAGCGCCAACGCCCTTCTTGAATGCGTCTACCGCCCGCTCGTAATCGAGCTTGGTGGTGAGCTCGCGACTCTTGGCACGAGCCAGGTCGGCGTCCGCCGTCGCCAACTCGCCTTCCGCCGTCGCCTGGCTCGCCTTGGCTTTGGCCAGATCCGCCTTGTATGGCTCGGGGTCGATCTCAAAGAGCTTCTCGCCCTTTGTGACCTCCTGACCCGGCTTGAAGTAGATCTTTTTGAGGTAACCGTTGACGCGGGCACGAATCTCCACCTGTTCGAGGGGAGCAGTCCGGCCGGTAGCGTACTCGTACCGGGTGATGGTCCGTTCGACGGGCGGCGCCACGGTCACCATTGGCACCTCCAGCGCGGGCTTCGCCGTCTCCTTCGATCCGCAGCCGAGAAGAACGAACAGGAAGAAAGTCAATGCAGCACAACCGCAACTGCGAACAATGAGGTTGCTCGATCCGGTCATTATGGACTCCGTGTTGGGAGTGAGGCCTTGGCGGGACCAAGGATAATTCGTTCAGGTCAGAGGCCGGTAAAAGCCGAATAATCCGGAAAGCCGACCTCTCTTCTCAAACTGTTGCGTGCTCTGTTGCGCTTCGGATGGTGGAGCCTATGAGAGCGCGGCCGCCGCGTTGTCATTTGCTGGCCAGGAACATTGCCGCGGTGCCGCCCGACCATGAACACGCAAGTGCGCGCACTGACTCTCGTGGTCTTGATCCTGCTTGGTTCGAGTGGGTGCAGGCACCTCGGCCCGCGGACCATCACGGCTGATCGCCTGCCTTACAACGAAGCCGTCGCCTCGTCCTGGAAAGAACAGACGCTGCTGAACATCGTGAAGCTGCGCTACACGGACACTCCGTTCTTTCTCGAGATTCCCCAGATCACCAGCGGCTACCAACTATTGGGGACTGTCACGACCAACGGGGGAATCTCCCCGCCGACCAACCCCATGGCTTCCTTCGCGCAACAACTCGGGATCAACTTGAACCTACAGGGCGCCTATCAGGACCGGCCCACAATTTCCTACCAGCCGCAAACCGGATCGCAATTCATCCGGAATCTGACCGCGCCAATCAACCCGGGGTCCGTGTTGTATTTGTTGCAATCCGGTTACCCCGCTGACCTCGTATTCGACCTGACCGTCGACTCGATCAACGGCGTCAAGAACCGTTCTGTTTCTGGTGGACAACTTCGCGCTGCGGATCCCGAATTCACGCGGGTCGTCCAGACGCTTCGCAAGGCGCAAATCGCCGGTCACGTCGGCGTCCGGGTCACTGTTGACAAGGACAAGAAAGAGTCCGTTGCGTTCTTTATTCAGGACAAAAACATCGCCCCCGAACTTGCCCGAGAGCTCGCCGAAGTCCGCAAGCTTCTGCGACTGGATCCAGACCAAAGCACGTTCCGGGTGGTGTTTGGAGCTGTTCCCGCAAACGCCAACGAGATTGCAATTCTCTCGCGCTCCGTCATCCGAATCCTGTCGGAATTGGCCACTTTTGTGGAGGTTCCTGCCGACCACCTCGCAACCGGTATTGCTCCCTCGCTCGGCGAATCAGAGGACAGTGGGCCGGGGCTTCTCCGCGTATTGAGCGGCCCCAAGAAACCCTGTGATCCGTTCGTGGCCATCTGTTACGAACATCGTTGGTTTTGGATCGAAAAGAACGACTTCCGTTCCAAGCGAACTCTCGGCTACATGTTGATTTTGCTCGCTCTGGCGGACACAGGGACGAAGGAAAACCTTCCGATTGTCACCATCCAGGCGAACTGATCCGTCTCACATGCGACCTCCTACGGTTTGGTGGTGTTCATGGTTTTCTGCAAATCGATCATCGCCTCTTGACCAACTCTGATTAGCCCCTCATGGGCACGATCCAGATCCGCGATGAGGCCAAGTACCCCTGCGAAGGCCAAAACCAGTACCACCATCGCTGGCGAACGCCGTGTCGCCGATATACCGGACTGATAACCCACGGCTGTCATTGCCAGGAAGGCGAGTGCATACAGGCCCATCCATATGCTCGGCGGTATTCGGCTCCGCAGTCCGACATGAACACGCTTGGCGTGCAGGTCGATCATCTGGTTCAGCGACTGGATATAGAGCCCTGTAATCGGTCCTCGATCCGTGTTTGCAGCCTTGACGGCTTCCGCCCAGAGGAGACCGTGTAACCGTTCGGAGTGTGCGAGGGCCTCGTCCGTGTTGCCACTCTCGATTCCGTGCGCGCGCAGATCGACGTATTCGCGCAGCAGTCTGGCGCTCTCGCTTCGTTGCGGCTCGGGCAATAATTGTGTCCGTAGGTAGGTCGTTCCGATGGCGTTGGCCTCTTCGAGTACGGTGTCCCGCCGGGTCTCGTAGCGGCTGGCCGCCATCCCGAACGTGAACCCCAGCAGGAATGCGAACAGGGCGAGGATCGACCCGACCATCGCGCTAACGGGGGTTTCCTTCTCCCCCTTCACACGGACGTGCCGCCACCGACCCACCCGATATCCCCCCTCCAGCGCCAACCCCGCCATCGCGCCCACGATTGCGGAGAGGAGCCAGATGGGGAACACGTCGAGCGGTTCGCGGGTCACGGAAGGCTCCCTCACTTCGCATTGCTCGCCAGAACGGTCTCCGCAGTGCCGGTGCGGTTTTTTTGCACCTCAATGACGGCCGCGGCCTTACCAAGTTGGAGAACCTGCTCGGCAGTCGTTGTCGCGAACAGATGCATGATCCGTGCGATAATCCCGGTCCAACCAGTCTGATGACTGGCACCTAATCCGGCGCCGTTATCGCCGTGGAAGTATTCGTAGAAGAGAACGAGGTCACGCCAGTGTGGGTCGTCCTGGAACTTCTCGGTTCCGCCGTAGACCGGCCGCCGGCCGGTCTTGTCGCGCAGGAAAATGTTCGTCAGCCGGTTGGCGATCTCCTCGGCAACCTGATAGAGGGTCATCCGCCGGCCCGAGCCGGTGGGACACTCGACAGTGAAATCGTCGCCGTAGTAGGAGTAGTACTGCAGGAGCGCCCGGATGATGAGGCCGTTCACCGGCATCCAGATCGGTCCGCGCCAGTTCGAGTTGCCGCCGAACATTCCCGTATCGGACTCGGCCGGTAGATAATCCACCCGATACTCCTGCCCGCCCACGTTCATCACGAATGGGTGGTCCTTGTGGAACCGCGACAGCGACCGTATGCCGAATTCGCTCAGGAACTCGTTCTCGTCGAGCAACTTCTCCAGCACGCGTCGGAGCTTGCTCTCATCCAAAATGGACGCCAGCCTGCGGCCAGCGACCCCGCTCTTGACGGGATCGTGAATCCCCGCGCTGATTTCAGGTCGCGACTGGAGGAACCAGTTCAGCCGCTCGCGGAGTTCCGGGTACTTCTCTATCAGTTTACCCTCGAACACCGTGGCCGCGCACAGAGGCAACAGGCCGACCATGGACCGCACCTTTAACCGCTCGGCCCTGCCGTCGGGGGTGCGCAGCACGTCGTAGAAGAACCCGTCCTCCTCGTCCCACATGCCCGTCTCGCCGCCCATGTGCATCATGGATGACGCAATCCACAGGAAGTGCTCGGCAAACTTCAGGGCCATGTCCAGGTAGTCAGCATCGCTGATCGCCAGTTCCGCGGCGATCTGGAGCATGTTCTGGGCGAAGAGGGCCATCCAGGCCGTGCCATCGGCCTGTTCCAGGTACCCGCCGGTTGGCAAGGGGGAACTGCGGTCGAACACGCCAATGTTGTCCAGCCCCAAAAAACCACCCTCGAACACGTTTCGCCCGGTGCGGTCCTTGCGGTTCACCCACCAGGTGAAGTTCAAAAGCAACTTCTGGAAACTACTCTTGAGCCACTCCCGGTCGCCCTCGCCAGTCTTCACTTTCTCGATGATGTATGTGAACTCCGTGGACCATGCATGGACTGGTGGGTTCACGTCGCCGAAGTTCCACTCGTAGGCCGGGATCTGGCCGTTGGGGTGCATGTAGCGCTCGCGGAGCATGAGCTTAAGTTGCCCCTTGCCGAAGTCCGGGTCCACGAGTGTGAGGGCGAGGACATGGAAGGCCAGATCCCACGCCGCGTACCACGGATACTCCCACTTGTCCGGCATGGAAATGACGTCACCGTTATACATGTGGTGCCAGTGATCGTTGCGCGGTGACTGTTTGCGCGTTTCTTTGAACGGGTCTGAGCCCCTCTCCTCAAGCCATTTGTCCACGTCGTAGTGATAGAACTGCTTGCTCCACATCATCCCAGCCAACGCCTGCCGCATGACGTTAGCGCCGTCCGCGCCGACCGCCGCTGGGATCACGGTCGCATAGAACTCGTCTGCTTCCTTCCGCCGGGTGTCCATCATTGCGTCGAACGCGTCACCGAACGGAGCGTCTTTCGCTCCGTTGGTCTGAGGAAGTGTGGATGGTGGGACATCCGAGAGTCGCAGCCGGATCACTTGCGTCTCACCAGGGTTCACGGTGATGCGGTAATGTGCGGCCACCTTTGTACCTGTCTTCTCCGGATTGATGACCCCCTCTTGGCCATGAACGATGTAGTTGTTGATCCCGTCCTTGACGTACGGCGTGCGGTTCGGGACGCCGAAGATGCGTTGGGTGTTGGTTTCGTTCTCGGTGAACAGTAGCGCGAGCTCGCCCGCGGCGTAAAGGTACCGTTCGCCGATCACCGGATGGGTCGCCTTGACGACCGCACGTCCTACGACCTGCTGCAATATTGGGCGTGCGGGGCCGGTGTGCCAGGCCCACTCATTGCGGAACCAGAGCGTCGGCAGGACATGGAGAGTCGCTGGCTCTGGCCCGCGATTGTGGACGGTAATCACAACCAAGATGTCTTCGGGCGATGCCTTGGCGTACTCGACGAAACAGTCGAAATACCGATTCTCGTTAAAGACGCCGGTATCGATCAGTTCGTATTCGAGTTCGGTTCGGCTGCGTTTGCGGCTGGTCTCAACAATGCCCGCGTAGGGATATGCTGCTTGTGGATACTTGTAGAGGTACTTCATGTATGAGTGCGTCGGGGTGCTATCAAGGTAGAAGTAGTACTCCTTGACGTCCTCCCCGTGGTTCCCTTCAGCGTTGGTCAAGCCAAAGAGACGTTCCTTAAGAATCGGGTCCTTGCCGTTCCAGAGTGCCAGTGCAAAGCAAAGGTGCTGTCGGTCATCCGAGAGGCCGGCTATACCATCCTCGCCCCAGCGGTAGGCGCGGGAGCGGGCCTGGTCATGACTGAAGTAGTCCCAGGCGTTCCCCGTTTCGCTGTAGTCTTCCCGGACAGTTCCCCACTGTCGCTCGCTCAGGTAGGGACCCCACTTCCGCCAGGGAATGGACTGCTCACGTGCTTCAGTCAACCGGCTCTGTTCGGCGTTCATGACGACACTCGTTTCGGTTAGTCCTGCTCCGTTTGAGAGTTCTCGTGTCGGTTGTCGCGATTATGGAGGGAATCCCTCCGAAACCAAAACCAGCGACAACCCCCGAGGCTCTCCACGGAGCCACTTAAAATGGCAGGCGAAGCATGTACTTGTAATGACCCGGCACTGGCTCCAATTCTGTCTCTTCGGTCGGGGTGAACGGCTGGCGGTCATCCCAGGGGTTGTCGCTCGTCGGCAAGATCCAGAAATTTCCATCCGCATCCCGGACGACCCACTGTCTACTCGACCGATCCACATAAATCGCTACCACCTGCTTCCTTACTGTGAGCATCGCGCACCTCCGGACTTGGTCGTCTTGGGGAACTCGCGGCCTTACGAGTAACATTTCTGTCGCGCTGCCATCCGATCGCCTTCGAGGCGCTGGCCCACTTACGGGCCCGTTACTCGCCCTCCACCGTCCGATTCGGTCTGAGCCAGCCGGACGGCACGGGTTGTACTACCAAGCTGCTTCATTCAGGTCCGAGAACTCAGCACTCCGCATACCGCCTGTCGCTGCTTCATTCGAGATTGTCAATCGACTACAAAACGCCCGGGATCGGCTGACCCTTTGAATGCCGCAAGAAACCAAATTCCTTCTGAGTGTGGGCGGCTGAGGCACAGTCGTCTTCGGAGTGTCAGAACCGCACACCAGGCAACTGGAACAAGACGGGAGACATTCGGTCATTTTCGTGCCCGGCAAGGATAATGGGATCATCCGTCGGGCACCGGGCTGAAGTTCGTGACGGAAACTACTTGCTGTCCGTGGGCTGGTCGTTTTCCGGCTGTTGAATTCGGACCAGCATCAACTGTTGTGGCGGCTTGTCCGTGGCGAAGTGGACGAGCACGGTCGTCTCATCGCGTGTCAGGTTGGCAATGCCGGCCTCGAACACCGGTGCCTTGCGGTCGCCGACCGTCCATGCCGCCCGCTGTGTCTCCTTGTCCACCGAACCGTAGACGGGTTGAGTTTCGTCGGTCACTGCGTTGTAGTAGTTGCCACGGATGATCCCGTCTTTGGTGATCGCCAGTTGGAAGATGTTGGTCGACTTCTCGTCGCCCTCTTGAACGAGAGCGAACACGCCAAGCGGCTGAAAATCTTCGGCCTTGGGTTCGACTTTCGTGATCTTGCCGACAGTGGCGATGGCGGTGGCCTGTTCGGTGTATTGTTCGGCTGGCACTTCCGTTTGGCCGTTGATGACGACCGTGTTGCCGGAATAGACAACGGTCTCACCGTAGTCGTAGGAGACCGGTACGGCGGGGTAGCTACAGTACGAGGCCACCGTGCCCCACGTGGGAGTGGCCCAAAGGCGTGCGGTCGTCCACCCGGCCACGAACCAGGCGCCGGGGTAGCGGGCGTACCAGCCGGGGGTGAAGGTGCGGTAGTAGCCGAAGTTGGTGCGTACCACTCCGCCGGTAGCCGCGAGTGTCGTGCGGGAGGCGTAGTAGGTGCCGTAGGCCGACCGACCAACGGCTGCCCGTGTGGCGACAGCGCCTCCCGGGCCGACCGCGACCCCGCCCTTAAATCCACCCGCCGCCGCTCCGTAAGGACCGACCGCAACACCCCCATGACTTCCGACTCGAACCGCCCCACCGGGACCGACAGCCGTGCCGACGCGTGTTCCACCGGCTACCGCACCTTGTGGGCCAATCGCGACCCCGCCGCGGTAGGCAGAAGAGAACGACCCGCCTGGTCCGGCCCCGACCGTCACGCCGCTTCGACCGCCCGCTCCATACCCACCCGGCCCGACCACTCCGCCTGCGGTACCTACTCGCGTGGCCGTCTTTCCACCGGGAGTCGTGACCTGCACGGCCCCCGCTCCGCGTCCGTAACTCACCCCGCCGGGGGTGGTGCCCCCTCTCCCGGCGCCACCATAGTTGACCGTCGTGCCCCCGGCGGTCGTGTAGGACCCTCTCGTCGATCCGGCGGAGCGAGTTCCTCCAGCCGGCCCGACGACAGTCCCCCCGGCACGTGTTGCGGCTCCTGCCCCGTACGGTCCTACCGCCGCGCCGCCAACTCGTCCGCCAGCGACACCCACTCCACCTCGGCGCTGAGCTTGCGAGTCGTGACCAGCCGCGAACACGATGACCGCTGACGCCGCAACCGCGAATATCATCCGACGCATGGCTGTTCCTCCCGGTGTAGGAAGTTTCAAGTTCCACGTGTTCCAGGAGTTCCAAGCTGAAGGGAGTATCGCTTGAGTTCTTCAACTTGACACTTGGAACTACTGGAGCTTGGAACTATTTGGTTTTGACGCGGGTTACCTTGATCGGAGGCAGGTCGGGCAGTTCCTCATCGTCGAGGGTCCGCCCAGTCGCGTGCCAGAGGAACGAGTCGCCATCAATGGGTGTCATGAGGTTCGTGGCGGTCATGATTTGACCGTCCGCGGTTGCTCCTCGGGCGGTGTACACCCACTTTTTGCCGTCGCGCGCGACGTCGGCTTCGCCAACACCGCCCTCGTCCTCGAAGGTCCAGGTCCGGAGGCCACCGGTGGAGGGGTCTTTCCCAATCATCTGCATGCCGCTCTTGGTTTTCCCATCCTGAGTGATGGTGAAATGACAGCGGATGAAGGACTTGTTCCCGGCCCATTCGTACTTGGTGGTGACGACCGTTCCGTTCCGCTTCGCCTCCCAGCTTCCGATCAGCCACTCCAAGTCGCGAATGGCCAGACCGTCGCCGGGCCACTCGCGGGCAATCGCGATCAACCACTTCCCATCCTCGCGGGTGTAGAGAAAACTGCATCGGCTCACCGTCAGTTCTTTTTTCTTCCCTCGCAGGAGCTTGAAGTGTCCTTCCAGCACGGCTGTGTCGCGGGAGGGGAAACGGATCGAATCGACCTCGACCGTCAGAGCGTTGTCCGGGTTCTTGGTGAAGAACTCGGCGTACGCTTTTTCGAGGGCGGCTCGGCCATTGAAGGTGGTACCGTCGTCGCTGATATACTCGCCCTCGGACGTCCAGTGCGCGACCAGGACCTTGGCGTCGCCTTTCTGAAATGCCGAGGAAAAGCTCTCGATGGCCTTCTCGATCGCCGTCCGGTCGGCCAGCCGATCCGCGGATTTCGCGGGCGCTGCGACGGGCGTATCGGGTATGGGCGGAGCGGGGGCGGCGGACGTTGGGGGTTGGGCGGCGTTGTTCGGCTGGCCAGCGGCGACCGCAAAGCCAATCGCGGCGACGGCCAGGCAACCGAACAGGGCGACCCGGGACTGAGATAGTCGCGTCGCACTCATGGTGAAACTCCTCAGGATGCTTGGAGACTCGACAGATGGGCACGTATGCCCAGAAACCGCAGGCGATCCTCACTCCGCTTCCAGCTTCTTCCGTGCGTCGGCCAGCAACTTTTTCTGCTCGGCGGTCACTTCCGGGTAGTGGATGTCCAGCCCTCGGATCGTGCTCGTCACGATGTCGGCCACGACCGCCCGCGTCACCCACTTGTAGTCGGCGGGTACAACGTACCACGGTGCCCACTCGGTACTCGTGGCGTTCAGTGCGTCCTCGTAGGCTGCCATGTACTCGTCCCAGTACCCCCGCTCAGCCAGGTCGGAAGGGGAGAACTTCCAGTTCTTTTCCGGATGATCGAGCCGTTCGAGGAACCGCCGCTTCTGCTCGTCTTTCGACACGTTGAGGAAGAACTTCAGGATGATCGTCCCATTGCGGACGAGGTGTTGCTCGAAGGTGTTGATGTCTTCGTACCGCTCTTCCCAGAACTTCTTCCCGAACTTCTCACGAGGAAGCTGTTGGCTGAGCAATTCCGGATGGACCTTCACAACCAGCACGTCTTCGTAGTACGAGCGGTTGAAGATCCCGATGCGGCCACGCTCCGGCAGGCTCTTCATGTACCGCCAGAGGAAGTTGTGTTGGAGTTCCTCCGTGGAGGGTTTCTTGAAGCTGAAGACCTGGCAGCCCTGCGGATTCACCCCGCTCATGACGTGCTTGATCGTCCCGTCCTTGCCCGCTGCGTCCATCGCCTGAAGTACGATCAAGAGCGAGTGTCGCCCGTCCGCATATAGCAGTTGCTGCGCCTCAGCCAAATCGATGAGGTTCTGCTCAAGGACCTCCTTGGCTCGGTCTTTCAGTGCCTCCTTGCCAAATTCCTCGAATTCCGGCGTCTGCTTCCAGTGTGGGTTGAAATCCTTCAGCCGGATTTTCTTGCCCGCTGGGACGTGGAAGAGTTCGAGGATGTCTTTGCGAATCACGGTTTGCCCTCGCTCTTCTTGGCCGGCGCCGAGTGGAAGCACCGGGCCAGTCGGCCGTCATGGGTGAGGAGGTGTTCGACCTCTGGCATGACGTCCCGACTCGACAGTATGGTGTAAAAGCCCTCCTTCACCGCCGGGGCGGCCCGGACGGCTGTCAGCCACTCCGCCCGCGAGAACGGGTCGCTGGCGATGGTGTCCCAGAAGCCGGTGGCGTCGAAGAGGGCGGCGATTCGCTCGGTGTTTTCCCCCTGAAGGATGCTCACCAAGTAACTGGCGACGCCGACTTGCAGGCCGTGCAAGCGCGGCCGGGCGGAAGTGGCATCAAGAGCGTGCGAGATCAGATGTTCACTGCCACTGGCTGGCCGCGACGAACCGCAAACCTCCATCGCGATCCCATTGAGCATGAGCGCGGTCGCCAGTAATCGCATCCCGTCCAGGTCGAAGGCGGGATGGCCCAAAAACGAGTGGATCGATCCGTCCGACAGGAGCGCGGCGAAGTCATCGACTGGCTCGCCGGTGGCGTGGAACGCCAGTTTCCAATCCCGCACGGCGGTGAACTTGGCCACTAGGTCGCCAACTCCCGATAGGGTCAGAATTCGCGGCGCGGCGCCGCACACTGCGGTATCGATAACCACCCCGAATGGCAGCGCGGCGGGGAGTGACCGCCGCTTGCCGCGAATCGTCAGGCTTGACTGTGGGCTGCAGAAGCCATCGTTCGAGAGCGAGGTCGGGGCGGCGTAGTACGGCAGACGGCTCAGAAAGCCGATGTATTTCGCCACGTCGAGCGCTTTTCCACCGCCCACCCCGATGATGGCGGAAACGCCTTTCGGTAAGTCGGCGAACAGACGGGCGGCGGATTCGAGATCGTTGTCGGCCACCTCGATCCACGCGACCGGGTCGACGGCCTGCTCGTGCAAACCGCGCATGACGCGGTCGGGCAGAGGAGCGATGAGTCCTTTGCTGACAAGGACAGCGACCTTGCGGTGCCCGCCGCGAGCGAGATAGATGCCGAGGCGATCGAGCGCCCCATCCTTCGCCCGCACCAGAGTGGGGATGGCGATCTGAGTGTGTCGGAGCACGCTAACCCTCCCGTTTCAAGAGGATTCGGGCGATGTCCGCCCACGTTCGGAAGGGGTGGAAGGTCAGTCCTTCGCTCGCGAGCACATTGGCGAGGTCACCACGAGCGAATCGCAGATCGCCGGGAACCAAGCGAGCCGACTCCGCATCCGGGAAACCGTCACCGGCAAAGGCCACTGTCTGGCCCGCTTCGAGATAGGTGCGGACGACGCGAGCCTTGTCGATCCCCAGGGTTTGCGAGAGGTACGGCGAGTCCAGCGGCAACTCCATGATGAGTCCTTCCCCCGGTTCGAATCGCCCCGGGTTGGCGTGTACCTCGATATCCACTCCAGCCATGGCGAGCAGCCGGTGGATGTACCACTTGCACCCGGCAGAGGTGACTACGACCTTCCACCCGGTTCTCTGGAGGGCTTCGACTGCGGCGGGGAGTTCGGAGTCGAGTTCCATCTGATCGACCACGGCCAGCACCTCGGGCGTGTTGGCATTGATTGCCCCGAAGTACCGCTTCAGTGCCTCGAAATGCGTGAGCGCCCCAGCCCGATACTCTGCCCAGTAGTTAGGCGTATCGGACGGCAAGAGCGACTCAATTACGAGCTTGTAGAAGTCGTGGCTCGTCATCGTCCCGTCAAAATCGCTCACCAGCACTTTCTCAAGAGGCGCGGAAGTGCTCATGGCTTCAGCTCCTGTGTTGCGGGCATAACGGTCGGGACAACGCTTGGAGTAAGGGACGGTGGCTTGAGGACGTTTGTTTCGCCGGTGGAAGGCAGCCGGCGTGCGAAGAATCGGGCGGCGAACACCAGGACAACGACCCCCGCCAGAGTTGCGACGAGCAACATCACTTCAATGTCCGGGTCGGTGAAGTTCTGGGTAGCGATGAGCAGAGCGGCCGCGATATTCCGCTGGCCCGTCCCCAGCCCTAAAACCGAGCGCGTATCGAGCGACGGCCCGCCGAAGGCGTACCCAATCGTGAGCATCATCGAGACGAACACGATGGCGACCGCGATCGCCCCGCTACCGAATGTGCCCAGCACCGCTCCGAAGTTCAGGCCGAGAAGCAGTGCGACGGCCAGGATCATGCTGGCGTTTGAGGTCAATTCGAAAACCGGGCGCAGGCGAATTGCCCAGCGTTCGGATCGATTCTTGACGGCCATCCCGGCCGCCAGCGGCAGGAGCATGGAGAACAGAAGGGGGCGCAACAGCGGCCACGGCTCAGGCGTCAGCCCAGGGATCATGAGCGGCAGGACGACCGGCATGAAGAGCACGCTGCCAACCATGAGCAGGAGCATCAGGCCAACGGAGAAAGCGGCGTCCCCGCGCGCAAGCATGGCTAACTTCGGTAGGAACGGCGCGCCGGCCGCTCCGCCAAGCAAGAGAAGGCCGATCGCGTGCGCGCGATGCAGAGAAACGATCTGAGTCAGCGCGAAAGCCAAGGCGGGTGCGAGCACGAAGTTTGCCAGTAGAGCGAGAAGTACCAACCTCGCCCGGCGAAGTGGGGCGAGAACGTCACGAACGCCCAGGCCCAGCCCGGCCGTAACCATGCAGGTCACGACAAAGACCAGGACCGTGATGTTTGCAACGATCTGGAGTGACTCGTGCACGTCTGCTCCTCAACGAACGCATCGCCTCTTCACGATTCCGATCCGCCAACTCCCTGGTAATCCGCTACGGCGGCGCGCTTGCGATCCTCCTCGTCACGAAAACCTCGCTCGACAGCCTTCCTCAGAAGCGAGAGTTCCCCCTCCAGGGGCGACCGCCGATCCTCGGGCAACTTGAGGATCAACCGCTCCAGCATCGCCCGCAGTCGGCGGTCGACCTGGATACTCCCCGCGCCGTACTGGCGGATCTCGCCGACAGCCAGAAGCACGTAGTCGGGCCAATCCGGCGTGCCGTAGATCACCCGCACCTTACCTTCGTTGTCACGACCAGCACCTTCGTCGAGCCGGCGACGGCCGAGGAAGAGCAGCAAATTGTCGATCTGATCCAGAGCGAGGACTGCCGTCGTCGGGTCATTCACCGCCGGTGAGAGTGCCCGGCTGGCGATATCGACCAGGATGCGGAACACAAACCGCGGATCCTGCTCCAGAGTCCGCTCCGCGCCGACCGCGACGCAGCGCCGAAGAGCGTAGGGGGAGAGCTTCACTCCGCCGAAGACACGGAAGAGGAGGTCGCCGGGGCCGATCGAGTCGCCGACCTGCGGGACCAGTTCAATCACCACATCCGCCTCGCGGGCCAGTCGAGTCAGGTGCGCCAGACTGAACGCCAGGATCACCCCTGTCCGTCCGGTGAACTCGACCTCCTGTGTGGGCATATGCGGGTGAATTGTCGTCTCGGTCTGCTCGGGCACGCCGGGATCGTACGCCATCGGATAAACCTGTTCGATCACTTGCCGCCCTCGGACCGCGACCGACTGCATGATCGTGCTCGGTCGCAGACCGGCCGAGAGCCGTTGGACGAACAGGAAGAACGCGACGATGCAGGCTAGGTTCAACAGCACCGCCACCCCAACGAGCAGGTCTGGGACGGCCTGCTCGACTCGTGCGAGGGCGGACAGGGTGAAGGTGTAAGTGAACGTGAAGAGCGCAAGGGTGAGCCGCACCCAGGGCAGGGCGAATACGAAGGCGATGACGCGCGGGGTGAGCTGCCCACTGGCCAACTGCACTACGATCAGCGTCGCTGACAGGACGAAGACGATAAACGTGAGCATGGAGCTGGCGAGCGCTCCGAGGACAGCCCGTGCGCCGTCCGGACTGAACCCGAAGATCACGTATCCGGTCTCGCGGTCGAGCCAGCGGACTAGCGGGGCACAGCCCAGAGCCAGCGCCAACGCCAGCCCCGCCCAGAGCACCAACGAGGTGCGGAAGGTGGAGAGCAGGCGGTATCGTTGTTCCCAGGACATGAGTGCCATCGGTTCAGGGTGATTCTGGAGGCGCCGGTCGGGGCGGTCATTCCACCGGGCAGGCCTGGGCGCCCCACACGTCCCGGGAGTATTCAAAAATCGTCCGGTCGCTGGAGAATTTCCCGCTCCGGGCGACGTTGTGAACGGCCTTCTGGGCCCAGCCCTGTGGGTCCAGGTACAGGGCCGCGACCATCTGTTGTGTCTCGACGTACCCCTGCAGGTCGGCGAGGTGCATGTAGTAGTCGCCCTTTGTCAGCAGTGTCTCGCGGATGGGTTCGAAGATTCCGGGTTCGTCTGCGCTGAAGTGGTTGTTGAAGATCAGATCGAGCGCGGCCCGCGTTTCGGGCTCATTCTCGTAGTGCCAGTGCGGGTTATACCAGCCGCGGTTGTTCAGCACCTGCTCGGCCGTGAGCCCGAACATGAACACGTTAGCCTGGCCAGCCTCCTCGGCGATCTCGATGTTCGCCCCGTCGCGGGTACCGACCGTCAGCGCGCCGTTCATCATGAACTTCATGTTGCTCGTGCCGCTGGCCTCGTAGCCAGCGGTCGAAATCTGCTCCGAGACGTCGGCTGCGGGGATCAGGTGCTCGGCCAGCGTGCAGGAGTAGTTCGGCAGAAACTCGACTCGGAGCTTTCCACGCACTGCCGGATCGGCATTCACTACACGTCCGATACTGGTGATGAGCTTGATGATGACCTTCGCGAGGTGGTAAGCGGGGGCCGCTTTCCCCGCGAAGAGGATGGTCCGCGGAGGAACGTTGTGTTTCGGATCCGACCGCAGACGGTTGTAGACAATCACCACCCGCAGCGCGTTGAGAAGCTGCCGCTTGTACTCGTGGATGCGCTTGATCTGCACGTCGAACATTGTGTCCGGGTCGAGGCTGATTCCGCTCGTCGTCTTGATCCAATCGACGAACCGCGCCTTGGCGGCCCGTTTAGCGGTCAGGAACGAGTTCCGGAAGCCGGCGTCGCCAGCGAGCGAATCGGCTTTCCGCAAGACGGACAGGTCGGTGATCCAGGCAGGGCCGACCGCATCGGTGAGTAACTTCGCCAGCGCCGGATTGGCCAGGAGCAGCCAGCGCCGCGGGGTCACGCCGTTGGTCTTGTTGTTGAACCGCTCGGGGAACAACTCCGCGAAGTCGGGTACAGTCTGAGTGCGGAGCAGTTGCGAGTGAATGGCGGCGACGCCGTTGGTGCTGTGCGTGCCGACGATGGCCAGGTTCGCCATCCGCACTTTGCGTTCAGGAGTGTCCTCGATCAGGCTGACGCGGGCCAACTTCTCGTTGTCGCCGGGGTGTTTCGCCCGGACGCCATCAAGGAATCGGCGATTAATCTCGTAAATGATCTCGAGGTGCCGGGGGATGAGCGCCTCAAACAACTCCACCGGCCATTTCTCCAGTGCTTCGGGGAGCAAGGTGTGGTTGGTGTAAGCAAGTGTGCGGACAGTTAAATCCCAGGCCACTTCCCAGCCGAGTTTGGCTTCGTCGAGCAGGATCCGCATCAGCTCGGGGACGGCCATCGCCGGGTGAGTGTCGTTTAGCTGGATGGCTACCTTGTCTGGCAGGGCCGGCCAGTCATTGCCCCGGTCGCGGAACCGGTGGATGATGTCCGTCAACGAGCAGCGGACGAGGAAGTACTCCTGGAGGAACCGCAGCGACCGGCCGCGCGGGGTGGAATCGTCCGGGTAGAGCACACGCGTGATGGATTCGGCCAGCACGTGATCGGAGACCGCGCCGAAGAAATCGCCACCGCTGAATTCGCCGAAGTCGAACACGTGCGGGGTGGCGGCCTTCCACAGCCGGAGAGTGTTGACCGTGTTCCCGCCATAGCCCACAACGGGCCGGTCGTAGGGAACGCCCAGGAGGTTCATCGTCTGACCGAGGTGGACCTGGACCTCGCCGCCGTGAACCTCGAACGCACAGCCAAGCGGGACCAGAACCTCCTCCGCGGGCCGGGCCACTTCCCAGGGGTCGGGATGCTGGAGCCAGCAGTCCGGTTGCTCGAGTTGGTAGCCGTTGGAGATGTCCTGGCGGAAGATGCCGTAGTCGTAGCGCAGGCCGTAGCCGATGGCGGGGATCTGGAGTGTCGCCAGGGAGTCGATGAAGCAGGCCGCCAGTCGGCCGAGCCCGCCGTTGCCCAGACCAGCGTCGGGCTCCTGTTCCAGCACTTCCGGCACCTTGATTCCCTTGGCCTTCTCGAAAGCGTCGGTGACGGGCGACAGGAGTAAGTTTGCGACGTTATTGGCCAGCGAGCGGCCGATGAGGAACTCCATCGACAGGTAGTAGACCTGTTTCGGGTTGGCGTGATCGTGCTGATGATTGGTCTTCACCCAGCGCTGGGACAGGACGTCCCGCACGGCCCAGGCGATGGCCTCGAACTGTTCCCGCGGTTTGGCTTCGCTCGGGTCGATGACGTGGTCGAAAACGAGCCGCCGCTCGTACAGTGCCTCGTCGCGCCCGGTAAATTCAACGGGGCCGCAGCCGTAGTGGCTGAGCAATTTCGCAACGCCATCGTGGGTGGGAACAGGAGGGATCTTGGTCTTGCTCATCGCGGGGTCCTCATTGGTGCGTGTTGGGGGAAGAGCCTCAAGCCATCTGGCCCTGTCGAGCTTTCCACTTCGCGTGATGCTCACGGATCGCCGCGACGATTGACGGACCGTCGGGAAGTATCTGCGGGATCTTCAAGTCGTCCGGGTTCACCAACGAGCCGTCCGGTCGGAGCATGACGTCGCGGGCCCACTCGATGAGTCCGTTCCAGAAGTTGCCCGCCAGGATGAGCGGCGTGTCGCGCAGGTGGCGCACCTGGAGGAGTTGCCAGACCATGAGCATTTCGAGCACCGTCCCGATGCCGCCGGGAGTGACGATGAACGCATCCGAGACCAGCACGAAGTGGCGCAGTCGAGTGAAGAACGTCTTGTGCTGGAAGGCTTCCGTCACGAACGCGTTGACGTCTTGCTCGAACGGCAACTCAACCCGGATGCCGAGTGACTTCTGCTGCATTCCGTCAGAAGAGGCCAGCTTCGCTCCCTCGTTCGCCGCCTGCATGAGCCCCGGCCCGCCGCCAGTCACGATGTCGCAGCCCAGGCGGGTCAGTTCGGCGGACGTGTCGCGCACGGCTGCGTAGACCCAGTGGGACGGGTCGATGCGGGCCGAGCCGAAGATCGTCACGCGGTAGCGGTCGCGTTTGGTGGGCCGCAGGCGGGTCAGTTGGTTGACCGTTTCCCACAGCCCGAGCACCGACTTCGTGAGGATTTCGATCGCCCCCTTCTCGTCCGAGAGGGACACGAGCTTGCCATCCGCTTCGGATTCGTCGCTCACTGGTTGCTCCACTCAGCCCAGCATCCGCCGGGTGTGATTGGCGATCATCAATTCCTCGTTCGTCGGGACGACCCAGGCCGCCATCCGGCCTTTCGCCCGGCTCATGCGCGGGCCGCCCGACTTGTTCGCGATAAACGGAGCCTAAGCAGTTGGCCGCAGTTGCGTTTGAGTTTTCAACGAGCCGCGTCGCAGGAGTAGATGAGAACCCGGCAGGCCCCGTTCTCATCTCCTGTAAGGGAGCGAGGAACGTTACCCGCTCCCTCGCTCGCGGCTCGTTGAAAACCCTTACAAACCACCGTGGCCTCGCGCTTAGTTGCTCTGCCAAAACCGTGGGTCGGTTGTCGCCTTTGGGCTGCTTCGAAGCGGTTTTCCCCAGAGCGCGACAACCTCAACCACGGTTTTGGCAGAGCCAGTTAGTAGGGCCATTTCCAGTTCGCGGCCTCGGGCATATCGACGCCGTGCTCGTAGGCGTAGTTCTGACACGCGATCTGCATGTTGCGGAACTTCTCCTTGGCGTGTGCCCCGGCCACCTTGAGCTTCGGCACGCGGTCGATCACGTCCATCGCCAGGCTGAACCGGTCAATCTGGTTCTGGATGGCGAGTTCCAGAGGGGTGTTGATATTCCCCTTTTCCTTGTAGCCGCGGACGTGCATGTTCGGGTGGTTCTTGCGCCGGTACGCTAGCCGGTGGATGAGCCACGGGTAGCCGTGGAAGGCGAAGATGACCGGCTTGTCCAGGGTAAAGAGGCTGTCGAAGTCGCGGTCGGTCAGCCCGTGGGGGTGTTCGGTATCCGGCTGGAGCTTGAACAGGTCTACCACGTTGATGAAACGGATCTTCAGGTCCGGGAACTCCTGCCGGAGCATGTCCACGGCGGCCAGGGCCTCCTTGGTCGGAATATCTCCAGCCGAGGCCATCACCACGTCCGGCTCCTGCCCCTGGTCCGTGCTCGCCTTTGACCAGATGCTAATCCCCTTGGTGCAGTGGCCAATGGCCTCGTCCATGGTCAGGTACTGCAAGTGCATCTGCTTGTCGGAGACGATGACATTGATGTACCCCTCGCTCTTCAAGCAGTGGTTGGCGACCGAGAGGAGGCAGTTCACGTCCGGCGGGAGGTAGATGCGGGTCACGGCGGCGCTCTTGTTCACCACGACGTCGATGAAACCGGGATCCTGGTGCGTGAAGCCGTTGTGATCCTGCCGCCACACTGTCGAGGTGATGAGCAGGTTCAGACTCGCGATCTTGGCCCGCCAGGAGAGGTGGTTGCAGATGGTCAGCCACTTGGCGTGCTGGTTGAACATCGAGTCAATGACGTGAGCAAACGCCTCATAGGTGCTGAAGAAGCCGTGCCGGCCGGTGAGCAGGTAGCCCTCCAGCATCCCCTCCAGGGTGTGCTCGCTAAGCATCTCGATCACGCGCCCATCGGGGGCGATTTCGGTTCCGTCGGAGTCTTCGGAGAAGTATTCCTCCAGCCAGAGCTTCTTCGAGACCTCGTAGATCGCGTTGAGCTTGTTCGACGTATTCTCGTCGGGGCCGAACACCCGGAAGGCATCCATGTTCTGCTTCATCACGTCCCGGAGGAATACGCCAAGCGGCCGGCAGTTCTCGGCCTCGGTCGTGCCCGGTTTGTCGAACTTGATGCCGTAGTTACGGAAATCCGGCATGCGGAGCGCCTTCTTGAGGTGCCCGCCGTTGGCGTGTGGGTTTGAGCCCAGTCGGCGGGTGCCGGTGGGCATGATGGCCTTGAGTTCGGGCTTGAAGCGACCATGCACGTCGAACAATTCCTGTGGTTTGTATCCGCGCATCCAGTCTTCGAGTTGCTTGAGGCGGCTTGGATCCTTCTTGACGTCCGCCATTGGCACCTGGTGGGCGCGCCAGCTCCCCTCCAGCTTGTGTCCGCCAACTTCGGCAGGGCTTGTCCAGCCTTTGGGAGTGCGGAGGACGATCATGGGCCAGCGCGGACGGAAGGGCGTGCCGCTGCTGCGTGCCTGCTTCTGCGCAGCGCGGATGTCGGCGACGCACTTCTCGAGCGTGGCGGCCATTGCCTGGTGCATCGATTCGGGGTCGGATCCTTCCACAAAATAAGGAGTCCAGCCCGTCCCGCGGAAGAAGTCCTCGATTTCCTCGCGCGTTACACGCGCCCAGATGGTCGGGTTGTTGATCTTGTAGCCGTTGAGGTGCAGGATCGGCAGGACTGCGCCATCGCGGATGGGGTTGAGGAACTTGTTGACGTGCCAGCTCGTGGCCAGCGGGCCGGTCTCGGATTCGCCGTCGCCCACCACCGCGGCGACGATCAGGTCTGGGTTATCAAACGCGGCCCCACAAGCGTGCGAGAGGACGTAACCGAGTTCCCCCCCTTCGTGGATCGAGCCCGGCGTTTCGGGTGTGCAGTGGCTGCCAATCCCGCCGGGGAAGGAGAACTGTTTGAAGAACCGCAGCATCCCCTCCTCATCCTCGCTGCAGTCCGGATAGACCTCGGAGTACGAACCCTCCAGGTAGCAGGGACCGAGCACACCCGGTGCGCCGTGACCGGGCCCGGCCATGAAAATGACATCCAGGTCGTGCGTCTTGATCATCCTGCTGAGGTGGATGTAACAGAACGCCAGGCCGGGGCTTGTCCCCCAGTGTCCGAGCAGGCGGTCCTTGACGTGTTCTGGCTTGAGTGGCTCCTTCAGAAGTGGGTTGCCCTTGAGGTAAGTCATCCCGAGGGCGAGGTAGTTGGACGCCCGCCAGAAGGCGTCGATCTTCCGGACCTCATCGGCGTTCAGCGGCGCTCCTGGCACTGTCGACCGGGCCTTCCCGAATGCACTGATCGAGGCCATAGTCTCGCCATCGGCTGAAGGGACTTTCGCGATCGGAGGAGTCATCGTTGTGGCCATTGGCTGAATTCCCTGTGAGGATTGAGGTCGGTCGTTGGGGTGATCAGTTGAAACCTCGGGTCGGTTGTCGCTGTGCTTGGTTCCTTGAGAGTCGTTTTGGAGAGGGCGCGACAACCTCAACCGAGATTTCAACAAAGCATCCTTGGGGGCGAATCACTCGCTCCGGTCCAGTTCGTCGAGGGCCTTACGGATCACCTCGGCGCTAGCCCGAAGTTGGGCCTGTTCGTGCGCGCTGAGCGGCAACGGGAACGTCTCGATGACGCCGGCGCCGCCGACGAGGCGAGGGAGGGCGACTGTCACATCGCGAACACCAGCCACATCGGGGTCGGGAGAGCACACCGTCAGGATGGAACGTTGGTCGTGCAGGATCGCGTCCACAATCCGGGCCAGCGCACTGCCGATGCCGTAGTAGGTTGCGCCCTTTCCACCGATGATCGTGTATGCCGCACGCCGTACTTTCTGATCGATGCCGCCGCGCACGGCTTCCGAGAGGTCGATGCCGCGCATCCGGGCGAAGGCTTCCAGCGGCATTCCCCCAACGGTGGCCAGCGACCACGTCAGAACTTCGGAGTCACCATGCTCGCCAATCACGTAGCCGTGGACGTGGTGGGGATCGACTCCGCAGTGCGCGCCGAGCAACGAGCGAAACCGCGCGGTGTCGAGCGTCGTCCCCGAGCCGAAAACTCGCCCCGGCGGTACCCCGAGTTCGGCGGCGAAGCGGGCGGCCAGATGGGTCATCACGTCGACGGGGTTAGTGGCGACGATCACAACCGCTTCCGGGGCGTACTTGAGAACAGCGGGGACAATCTCGTGAAACACCGCGGCGTTCCGCCGTAAAAGGTGCAGCCGCGACTCTCCCGGCTTTTGCCCAACACCGGCGCAGAGCACAACTGCCCGGCAACCCGCCAAGTCGGCGTAGTCGCCAGCCCGTACCTCCAGTGCATGAGCGAATGGCACAGCGTGAGAGAGGTCATCCGCCTCTGCGACGGCACGGTCCCGATTCTTGTCCACCAGGACAATCTCACGGCCGACGCCCTTCATCACGAGGGAGTACGCTGCAGTCGCGCCAACCAGCCCGCTGCCGACTACGCCGACTTTCATGGTGCCGCCTCGCTTCGAGACTCCCACTCGAGGGAGTGCAATGGGTATCCAGTGTGGATGTTTGCGCACGTCGACCGAGGCGGCTCGGCGCACAACGCATCCGTTCGCTGTTGTTTGGAAGTCGAGGATTGGCGGAAGCGGCCCTGGATCTGCAGCGTGGGGCCAGGCACTCAAACTGTCGCGCCCGCGTTGACTCGTTCGAACGCAGATTTCGATTCTTCGTCGATGAAGTAGTACGTCTGCCCGCCGCGTTCGAGCGTGGCACCCGCGGCGAATTTCGGGAACTTCACCTTGGCGACAGGATCTTCCACGAACTCCGCCTTGTCGTACAGTTCGCTTTCGTGGATCTGGATGTAGAGTTCCACGAACCCGACGATCTGATCGTCCAGCCACTTGCTCAGCCCGTCGAGGTCCGGGGCGGCAATGGGAGTGTTGAATTCGGCGTGGGAGTCGAACCTCCACAACACCGGGACGATCCGCAAGTCATATTCGACGACGAGATTCTTGATATCCTGGTCCGGCACAATTGAAAACGTTAGCGTGATGTACGCTTCGGTTGAGCGGAACTCGAATCGTGCTGACCGGCGCGTCTGGGATACCGACGGGGTGATCGCGACCCGGTCACCGGCTCGCTTCGCGAGCGCCTCCAGGCGTGGACGCGTGATCTCGACGACCTTGGCCTGGATCTTCTCGTATTCCGCCAGGCGTTTCTGCCGTTCTTGATAGAGAAGCAGTTCGCGCTGCTGTTGCTGTTTGGCCTTCTCCTTCACGACGGTAAAGGCGCTCTCGATCCGATTGACCAGTTCATTGACGTCGCGCATGGTGTCTCTCGGAGTTGAGTATTGATAACGATCGACCGACTGACTTGTCGGACTCCTTTTAGCACTGCGAGTGCCACAATGCGAGAGATTTTCCATTTGCTTGCGCACCTTCCATTTTTCCGTCAAACTCGCACCTGTTAATGCATCGCGAATGGGCCCGCGTGATTTTCGCCTGTTTTTGGATGTGCGAACTCGCACACTCGCGGTGGGAATGGCACATGGTGAGTCGGGATGGGCGTGTCAAGCAGTGCGATCACCGGAGTCAGCCAAATTCGACCAATGGCGTCCCACGCAATAACGATGTCCATCAGCAAATGGCTACGCCGAAGGGTATTCGCGCCCAGTAAGGAGACTGAAACCGACGATGGGATGAGTACGACCGACTTTTGGCGAGGGCTTCACCGAAAGTGGCGACATCGCGTTGCCAGTGAATGGTGGCTGCCGGAATTTGGATCAGGCCGCGTCACGGTAGTAATGCCTTGGAAGTCCGCCGAGCCTCTGGCCACTGGTGAAAGACGATGCAGCCTGCTCATCGTCTGTTTGCCGGCATCAGGAATGGTAACGAGAGCGTGTCAGCATGCAGTCTGCTATCGTCCGACTTGTGGTACCTCACCTGGTTTTGCCAGGCGGGTCACGGCGAGGGTTGGGCCAGGGCCAGGCATGATGAGATATCGTCCCTCTGGAGTGAAAGCTACGCCGCAAACCGGGCGATCGGAGCCGGGCAACACCCACGCCTTCGCGCGTGGGGGGTTCGCTGTCACGTCCCACAGTCGCACGGTGCGATCAGCTCCAACCGAGGCCAGCAAGCGGCTGTCCGGGGCCCAGACACAGGACTCGACCACTCCGCCGTGGCCTTCCAGAACCTGCCTGAGTTCGCCTGTGCCTGCGGCCCAGATACAGATGCCCCGGTCTTCTCCCCAGGAGGCGAGTGCATGCCCATCCGGACTGAAGGCGACGCCGGTGGCCTTTCCGCGGTGTGCGGGCAGGACCGGTCGCAGCTCGCCGGTCGCCACCAACCAGCGACAGATGCCCTCGCCGCCGCACGAGGCCAGCTCCCGGCCATCAGGACTGAAACAGATGGATCCGCGGCACGGTCCAGAGCCAGTGAATGTGCGGACGAGCCGCCCCGCCTCTGTGTCCCAGAGTTTGACGGCCCCATCCTCGCGCAGCGCGGCCAGGAACCGTCCGTCCGGACTAAAGGCGAGACACCGGATTGGGCTCTCGGTGGGGAGTCGTCCCCGCTCCTGGCCGCTCGTCACATCCCAGAGCCGAACCGTCAGATCCGTGACAGACGCCGAGGCCAGCGTCCTGCTGTCCGGGCTGAAGACAAGGCAGCGGATGGCCGACTGGTGGCCGGCTAACTCCGCTCGCGGCAAGGTCGTCGCAAGATCCCACAAGCGGAGCGTATGGTCGTTACCAGTCGCCAAGGTGCTTCCATTGGGACTGATCGCCAGCGCGTGTGGCGGTTTTGTCGGAGTGAGGACGCGTTCTTGCCCAGTTCCTGTGTCATACGTTCGGAGGTTGCGATCAGCGGTGTGGATCGTCACTTCGTAGAGCGTTCGCCCATCCGGGGTCAGCCCAAAGGCGGCCCAACCGCCTTGCCCCTTGAGAGTGAAGGTCGCAAGTTCCTTCCCGTCGATGCCCAGACGCTTGACGATGTGTGATTCATTGTTTTCGTCGGTGTGCCAGTTGTGTCCGCCAGCCAGCACTGATTTACTGTCCGGGGCAAAGTCGAGCCACGCAGCCCGGACCGGGACAGTGCAGACCGTCTTGTAGCCGGTTGTGTCCCATATCCGTAACCCGGTCTCATTGCCGCCGGCCAGCAGCTTGCCGTCTGGGCTGCACGCGAGCGCTGTGACGGGGCCACCCGGCCCATCGAGCGACTGTAGTTCAGTGCCGGTTGTGGCGTCCCACACCTTGGCCCCGTCTTCGCCTCCCGTGACGACGCGCCCATCCTGGGTGAAGACTGCCGTCGCGACAGCCCCCATATGCCCCTTTAAGACGAACAGTTCCGTTGTCTTCTCCGCATCCCAGATGCGTGCAGTCTCATCGGCCGATGCCGTGACCACGCGGTGGCCATCAGCGCTAAACGCGATGTGATTCACGTTCTTGCTGTGCCCACGCAAACTGAATAATTTCTCGCCGGTGCGAGTGTCCCAGACGGTGACAATGGCGTCCTGTTGCCAGTTCCCAGCGGCGAGACGCTTACCATCTGGACTGAAGGCACAACAGTATACGCGACCCTCCAGCCCCGTGAGGGTCCGCAGGTGCCGCCCCGATCGAGCGTCGAATAGGAGGATCTTGTCGTCACAGGGCACAGCCAACCTCCGCCCGTCGCGGTCGGTGACCATCCACGAATACAAACCTTCTGGCAACTCAAACGCTGATCCACCCAGAACACCGACGACCTCAGGAGGCAATTGCTTGCGGATTTCCTCGGGCAAGTCGTCGGGCCGGAGGGCATCAAGCACGCTTGGGCGTTTGGCCAGTTCCTCCGGAGCTGGTGGGGTTGGAGAACCCGTTGAAAGGATCTCTGGGGCGTCGTTATCTTTGGGTACCGTTGCCAGACGTTCCGCACTGCGATCGCGCGAGAGCAAGAATGCTGCGCCCACGATGCACAGGAGCAGAACACCAACCGAAAGGATTACAGCCCGGCGACGCTGAGAGAGTGGCCGCGTCGGTGGGATCGGTGACGAGATTGGGTATGGGTGTTGTAAGTGCGCCAGGTGTCGGGCCAACAGGTCGGCGACTTCTTGCGCCGACTGGAAGCGTTCGGCAGGATCCTTCGCCAGCAGCGTCATGATAATGTCGGCAAGCCAGTCGGGGATGTCCGGATTGACCTCCCGGATCGGGCGTGGGGTTTCTTCGCAGACTCGCTTGAGGACGGCCATTGTGTTGCTGGCCCGGAACGGTGGGCGCCCCGTGCAGAGTGCATACAACACGCTCCCGAAGCTAAACAGGTCACTGCGATGATCCAAATCCGCGCCGCGCGCTTGTTCGGGGGACATATACATGGGTGTGCCGGCGATGACCCCCGATTGGGTGAGACTGGCATCGTCCACGGCACGCGCAAGGCCGAAGTCCGTAATTTTCACCCTCTCGACACCGTTCTCAAGGAGGACATTCGCCGGCTTGATGTCACGGTGGATCAGTCCGCATTTGTGGGCTGCCGCAAGTCCTTCGGCGATCTGAATGCCGATGCGCAGTATTTCTTTCACCCCCACCGGCCCGCTCTCGCGGAGTTTATCCTCCAGGGACCGGCCGGGGATGAATTGCATGACAAGATAAGGGACCATCCCGGTCTGCTCTTCGATGGCGTGGATGGCAATGACGTGTTCATGAGCCACGGCGGCTGCGGCGTGGGCCTCACGCAGAAAGCGGCTCCGCGCTGTGGCACTGGCGGCCAGCGCAGGAGCCAGCGCCTTGATCGCGACGACCCGGCGCAATTTCTCGTCGAACGCCTTGAGCACCAGCCCCATGCCCCCGCGGCCAACGATCTCCTCAACCTCATAGTGGTCCAGTCGTCCCAGGTGCCCGGGTTGTCGGGGTGGAGCGAGAAAAGACAGTTCCGTACTCGACATTGAGGGAGAATTGTCCGGCGTGTCTGGAGTCGCGTCCTCCAGAGTTGCGACGAGTCGCCCCAGCGCCGGCTCTTGGGGGGTGGCTGCAGTGCCTATGAGAAGCGTGGTATCCCAGGATTGCGAACCCGCCGCCAACTCCTCCAGTCGGCGCCGACATGCCGCACAGCCCTCCAAATGCCCGGCGAGCGCCGCTTCTTGTTCGCGTGGAAGCGACTCATCAATGAGGGCTTTCAGGTAGTCGTCTTCGGGACATGTGGCCGGGACGTTCATTCGAGACCCCTTCGTGATGCGGGGCGACCGGGCCAGCGCCGTCAAGCGCCGACTGCATCTTCCCAGCGTTGCACTTGTTGTTTCAGACGAGCCATCACGCGGCTCTTGGCCAGGTACACAGCCGCCACCGATAGGCCCAGTTCGGTGGCGACTTCATCGCCCGATCGCCCCTCAACGGCGGTCTGCCAGAAGGCCTGCCAAGTCGTGTCGCTCACCGCCGGTCGCACCTGATCGGCTGCCCAGGCGAATGCCCGCTGCCGGTATTCCTGCTCCCAGCGGTCCGCCTCCTCGCGAACCGGGTGCTCGTTGAGAAGCCGCATTACCTGACTATCGCCACTTCCGGTACCAGCCCGGCGCCGGCGGTCGAGAAAATCGCACAATCGACGGTGCGTCAGGGTAAAGAGCCAGCCGCGAAAGGTGCCGCGTGCTGGGTCGTACGATAACCGGCCCGCTGCCGCGCTGGCTGCGCACAACACTTCCTGCGTGATGTCGGCGGCGTCGGCGTCTTGCAAACCCTTGCGCCGGGCGTGCCGGTAGACCAGCGGCGCGTACAGCCGAACGAACTGGCGCCAGGCGTCGGCATCGCGCGCGTCGCGCAGTCGCACCAGCAGGCTCACACTTGTGATCGGCGCTGGGATCACCGATGTCATGAAATCACCCTCTGGGGGTTATTTCGGCGGTGAAAGCAGAACCTATCGTGCCAAACGCCGATTTTCTCGAAAGGAGGCCAACTCGACTGGTGCCAAATCTCATTGTTCAGGCGGCCGGCTTGGTCATCGCAAGCACATATCCCAGCAACACTCGCCGCCCACTGCCCATCATGAGTCCGCGCTCGCCAATGACCAGCGCCTCGTTGCGGCAGTTGGGATGTAATTCTTCCGCGTGATTCCGACTGATAATTCACCGCATTGCACACGAGTTGTGAAGCTGTGTCAGCCATCGCGCGTGGCTCATCGCTCACCCACCATCGCCGCCATCGACTCACCGCCAATCTCCCAGGTGTGAAAGTAACGCACCGCGTTATCCGAGGGGCCAGAAAACAGGTGACTCGTCGGGTCCAGGCATTCAGACAGGAAGCTGACCGTTGCATCCCCACCAGGCTAACGAGCGCATCCGCAAGGTACGAATATCCCGTTTCACCCAAACGGAAATGTTGTTTCTTTCGGCCAAGCCCGATTGGTTCATCCGATCGGTCAGAGAGCACCCTTCAGATTCAGAAATGACATCGGTCGCTGGGAAACTTCCAGTCTGACAACCGTACGCGATAGGTTTTGCGCGGAGGCCCGAATAGCTGTTGGCACACGAATTACCACAGGCGCGCAGTTCCTCATCATCCAGGGAAATGCCAATGTTCGGATCAGGTTGGAACAGCAAGTTGCCCTCCTACGGCCTCAAGCGAGGAAGAAGGACCAGACTGGCGGTGGAAACGCTGGAATCACGCGACCTCCCGGGGGTCCTCGCTACCAACAGTTTGCTGGAAGGCGCGAGTGCAGGAAGCGATTCGGTCATTCTCACGACCACCGACGCCTGGACGGCGACGAGCAATGACTCGTGGTTGCACACGACTGCCAGTGATACGGGCAGCAGCGTGGTGGATTTCACCTTTGATGCGAACACGGGCGCGACGCGGACGGGCACGCTGACCATCGACGGGCTAACCCTGAGCGTCACTCAGGCCGGTAGCAACTACACCGCTGCCAACCCCATTGTCACACTCGTCGGTACATCAGGGCCGACCAGCCCCTTTGGTGTGGCGGTGGACAGTTCGGGCAACGTCTACTTCTCCGACACCGCCAACAACGTGGTGAAGGAGTATGTGGCGGCGACGGGCACGGTCCAAACACTCGCCTCAGGACTGGATGCCCCCAATGGTGTGGCGCTGGACAGTGCGGGCAACGTCTACATTGCCGACTTCAGCGACGGCTCGGTGAAGGAGTACGTGGCGGCGACGGGCACGGTCCAAACACTCGCCTCAGGACTGGACGCCCCCAATGGTGTGGCGGTGGATAGTTCGGGCAACGTCTACATCTCCGACCTCGACAACACGGTGAAGGAGTATGTGGCGGCGACGGGCATGGTCACCACACTCGTCTCCACGGGACTGAGCTTTCCCGATGGTGTGGCGGTGGATGGTGCTGGCAACGTCTATATCGCCGACACCAACAACAACGCGGTGAAGGAGTATGTCGCGGCGACGGGAATGGTCAATACGCTCCTCTCGGTATTCAACCGACCCTATGGTGTGGCGGTGGACAGCTCGGGCAACGTCTACATTGCGGACTCCGGCAGCAATGCGGTGGACGAGTATGTGGCATCGACGAAGGGCTACTCAAGCCTCGCCTTCAGGAATGTGATCTTCCCCACTGCTGTGGCAGTGGACAGCGCCGGCAATGTCTACGCCCCCAACGGCCGAGCGGTGGAGGAATTGGTGCGGGCCTATGTGCCGAAATCCCCCGTGACCGAGTCGTATAACGCTGGAGCCGATCAACTAGCCGTGGTTCTGCCCAGCACACAGTCTCTCACGGGTCTCTTCGCACCCACCAGCAACCAAAGCTGGCTGACAATCACGGACACAAACAATGGCATCGTATCCTTCAGCTATACGGCCAACACGAGCGCAATTCCCCGCACGGCACTCGTCACTGTGCTGGGCCGGACCATCACGGTGACTCAGGCGGGCATCCCGAATCTGGGCACATCGACCTTGGTGGAAGGCCCGAGTGCGGGAAGTGATTCGGTCATACTCACGACCACCGACGCCTGGACGGCAACGAGCAATGACTCGTGGTTGCACACGACTGCCAGCGGTACGGGTAACGGTCTGGTGACCTTCACGTTCGATCAGAACACGGGTGCGACGCGAACGGGCACGTTGACTATCGATGGCTTGACGCTGAGCGTCACTCAGGCTGGCAGCAACTACTCCGCTGTCAACCCCATCACCACACTCGTCTCCACGGGGCTGAACCGACCCTATGGTGTGGCGGTGGACAATGCTGGCAACGTCTACATCGCCGACGCCGCCAACGGTGCGGTGAAGGAGTATGTCGCGTCCACGGGTGTGGTCCAAACACTTGCCTCCACTGCACCGAGCTTCCCCCGTGATGTGGCCGTGGACAGTGTTGGCAACGTCTACATTGCCGACACTCAAAACAACGCTGTGGATGAGTATGTGGCGGCGACGGGGACGCTCACCACACTCGTCTCCACGGGACTGCACAGCCCCCTTGGTGTAGCAGTAGACAGTGCTGGCAACGTCTACATCGCCGATACGAACGACGGTGCTGTGAAGGAGTATGTCGCGGCAACGGGGACGGTCACCACAATCGCCTCGGGACTGGGCGCTCCCGCTGGTGTGGCGGTGGACAGTGCTGGCAACATCTACATCGTCGACGCCTTGACCACACTGAAGGAGTACGTCGCGGCGACAGGCACAGTCACCACACTCGTCTCCACGGGGCTGGACCAACCCTATGGTCTGGCGGTGGACAGTTCGGGCAATGTTTACATCACCGACGAACTCAACGGCACGGTGAAGGAGTATGTGGCAGCGACGGGCACGGTCCAAACACTCGCCTCGAGGGTGAGGAGTCCTTTCGGTGTGGCGGTGGACAATGCTGGCAACGTCTACTTCTCCGACACCACCAACAACGCGGTGAGGGAATTGGTGCGGGCGTTCGTGCCGACGTCTCCGGTCACGCTATCCAACACCGCCGGCTCCGGTCAGTTGTCAGTCGTTTTCCCCAGCACAGAGTCGCTCACCGGTCTCTTCGCGCCCACCAGCGACCAAAGCTGGCTGACAATCACCAGTACAAACAATGGCATCGTGTCTTATAGCTACGCGGCTAATACCGGGACTACTTCGCGGACCGCACACATCACCGTGTTGGGCCAGACTATCACCGTCACTCAGGCGGGCATCCCGCATCTGGGCACCTCAGCCTTGGTGGAAGGGCCAGCGATGGGCACGGACTCGGTGGAGTTGACGACCACCGACACCTGGACCGCGACGAGCAATGACTCGTGGTTGCACACGACTGCCTCCGGCACGGGTAACGGTCTGGTGACCTTCACGTTCGATCAGAACACAGGTGCGACGCGGACGGGGACGCTCACCATCGACGGGTTCACCCTGAGCGTCACTCAGGCTGGCAGCAACTACACCGCTGTCAACCCCATCACCACACTCGTCTCGGGGGTGACCTACCCCGATGGTGTGGCAGTGGACAGTTCTGGTAACGTCTACTTCACCGACTCAAACAACGTTGCGGTGAAGGAATATGTCGCTTCTACGGGTATGATTCAAACGCTCGTCTCCACCGGGCTTCAGTCCCCCCTTGGTCTGGCGGTGGACAGTTCGGGCAACGTCTACATCGCCGACTATGGCAATAATGCTGTGTTTGAGTATGTGGCGGCGACGGGCTCGCTCACCACACTCGTTTCGGGACTGAACCACCCTGAGGATGTGGCAGTGGACAGTGATGGCAACGTCTACATTGCCGACGCACTGAACGACCCGGTGAAGGAGTATGTGGCTGCCACGGGTGTGGTCCAAACACTCGCCTCGGGACTCAACCAGTCCGATAGTGTGGCGGTGGACAGTTCGGGCAACGTCTACATCGCCGACGAACTCAACAGCACGGTGAAGGAGTATGTGGCAGCGACGGGCACGGTCCAAACACTCGTCTCCACGGGACTGGCCATCCCCTTTGGTGTGGCGGTGGACGGTTCGGGTAACGTCTACATCACCGATACTCTCAACCACGCGTTGAAGGAGTATGTGGCTGCCACGGGTGTGGTCCAAACACTCGTCTCCCGTGGGGTGAGCGACCCCCAAAGTGTGGTGGTCGATAGTCTGGGTAACGTCTATTTCGCTGACGTTGGGCATGGGGTAGTGAAGGAGTTGGTACGGGCGTTCGTGCCGACGTCTCCGGTCACGCTATCCAACACCGCCGGCTCCGGTCAGTTGTCAGTCGTTTTCCCCAACACAGAGTCGCTCACCGGTCTCTTCGCACCCACCAGCGACCAAAGCTGGCTGACGATCACGGACACAAACAATGGCATCGTGTCTTATAGCTACACCGCCAACACCAGCGCGGCCGCCCGCACGGCACACATCACCGTTCTGGGCCAGACTATCACCGTCACTCAGGCGGGCATCC
>Ga0209062_1001585_pt1 | contig 38264 bp, 40 predicted proteins | sample Coa_R2_2_FD_187158 | JGI IMG/M metagenome (GOLD analysis project Ga0209062, IMG submission 187158) | Surface soil microbial communities from Centralia Pennsylvania, which are recovering from an underground coalmine fire - Coalmine... | ecosystem: Environmental > Terrestrial > Soil > Unclassified...
GCCTTCCCGCCGGTCGCGATGTTCGCGCACCTCTCGGTCGCTTCGCTCGTCGGCATCGCCGGGATCATCGAGCTGGTCGGCGGCGCGCTCGCGATCGTCTATTGCTTCACCTTCCTCTATTTCGCGGCCGCCGGCGCCGGCCCCTGGAGCGTCGATGCGCTGATCGATCGGTCGCCGCGCTAAAATCTTCGGCAAAAGCCCGGCAATTTGGCGGGGTCCGCGCTTGACCGATCCTTGAAGCTGCTCACAATCGGGAGGGCGGGGGAACGCGGTCTCGTGGGGCGCGCTATGGCAACACTTGGCGATCTCGCCGCCTATCTGCTGATGCTGATCTCCGTCGGCGCGGTCGTGGTCGCCATCGAGGCGCTCAACCGCCACGATTGAGGCGAACCGCCGCCGCTCCTCGACCGGGCCGTTGACGATGTAGCTTCCGGAAGCTACTTTGTTGGCATGCGCGCCGTTGGTCTCAAGACGCTTAAGAACAAGCTCAGCGAATATGTCCGCCTCGTCGCCAGCGGCGAGACGGTACTGGTCACGGATCGCGACCGGGTCGTCGCGGAGTTGGGGCCGCCGCGTGCCGGGCGCAGTCCCTTGCTGGCGGACGCCATGCTGGCCGACGCGGTTCGCAAGGGATGGCTTACGCCGCCGGTGCTGACGACGGGCGACGCACCGCCGCGCTTGCCCGTCGCGCCGCTGGGAGAATTGCTCGCCGAGCTGGCCGCTGACCGCGACGGTCCATGATCTATCTCGACACCTCGGTCGCGCTTGCACATATCCTCGCCGAAGATCGGGTACCGCCGACCACATTGTGGCATCAGACACCGGTCGCGAGCCGGCTTCTGGAATACGAGCTGTGGGCACGGCTTCATGCGCGCCGGCTTACCGCGTCACACGGCGACATTGCCCGCACCCTTATCGGACGTGTGGCGTTATTGGAATTGGCGCCGACGGTACTGGCGCGCGCTCTTGACCCGTTTCCTGTTCCGGTGCGTACGCTCGATGCGCTCCACCTTGCATCGATCGAATTTCTCCGCGGCCAGGGGCAGGATGTGCGGATCGCCAGTTATGATGAGCGTATGCTGCTGGCGGCGCGCGCCCTCGGCATTCCGTTGGCAATGCTCTGAGGATCTGAAGAGGAGCGCGGCAGTGAAGCTCTATGACTGCACGACCGCACCGAGCCCGAGGCGGGTGCGCATCTTTCTCGCGGAGAAGGGTGTGAGCCTGCCGCTGGTGCAGGTGGATCTGCGCCATGGCGAGCAGCTTGGCGCGGCGTTCCGCACCATCAACCCCGATGCCACGGTGCCGTTGCTCGAGCTCGACAACGGCACGCGCATCGCCGACATCGTCGCCATCTGCCGCTATATCGAAGAGATCCATCCCGAGCCGCCGCTCATGGGACGCGACGCCGAAGACAAGGCGATCGTCGAAGCCTGGCAGCGCTGGTGCGAGCGCGAAGGCTTCTACGCGGCGATGGAGGCGTTCCGCAATGCGACGCCGGGGCTCAAGGGCCGCGCGCTGCCCGGACCCGACGATTACGAGCAGATCGCGGCGCTCGCCGAACGCGGCCGGACGCGGCTCGCGCGCTTCTTCGAGCGGCTCGATGCGCGCCTCGGCGACAGCGCGTTCATCGCCGGCGCGCATTACACCGTCGCCGACATCACGGCCCTCGTGTCGGTCGATTTCGCCGGCTGGGCGAAGATGAAGCCGCCGGACACTCTCGCTCATCTGCTGCGCTGGCATGCGGCGGTGAGCGCGCGGCCGAGCGCCAAAGCCTAGACCGGCGGCGCGCACCTACCCTTCTGGCTAGTATGGCCGCAGCTCGACCGTTTCCGCTATCTTTTGCGGTATATGGCGAGGGAGCGCTCTATGGATCGTGTCGAGCCCGGTATCCGCATCGAGACGCGCGAGGATCTGCTCTACCTGCTCGCCGAGGCCGCGGAGATCGAGCACAATCTCATGTGCTGCTATCTCTATGCCGCGTTCAGCCTGCGCCGTGGTGTGGATGGGCTCGGCCCTGCGGAAGCCCGCGCCGTCGCCGATTGGCGCCGCGCCATCCTTGCCGTCGCCATCGACGAGATGACGCATCTGGCGCTCGTCGCCAATCTGACCGCGGCGCTGGGCGGCTCGCCGCATCTGGGGCGCCCCAATTTTCCCGTGAGCGGCGGCCTCTATCCCTCGGGCGTCGTCTGCGAATTGGCGGGCTTCAGCCGCGACACGCTCGACCATTTCATCTATCTGGAGCGTCCGGAAGGCTCCGACATCGCCGACAGCCTCTCTTTCGCCGCGCCGCGCCGCTATGTCCGCGAGCGCCCCGCCGGGCGGCTGATGCCGAGCGCTCAGGACTACCCGACCGTCGGCCATCTCTATCGCGCGATCCGCCACGGGCTCGACACGCTCTCGGCAAAACTCGGCGAGGCGGCGCTGTTCTGCGCGGGTCCGGCGGCGCAGCTCGATTCCGTCGAGGCGCCGCTTCAGGGGCTCGGCACCGTCGCCGATCTCGCCGGCGCGCATCGCGCCATCGATACGATCGTGCATCAAGGCGAAGGCTCGCCGGGCCATAGCGAGGAGAGCCACTATGAGCGCTTCCTGGCGATCCGCGCCGAGTTCGAGGCGCTGAGCGCGGCCAACCCCTCCTTCGCCCCGGCTCATCCCGTGGCCCGCAACCCGGTGATGCGACGGCCGCCCAATCCCGAGGGCCGCGTCTTCATCACCGATCCCGAAGCCGCGCTCGTCCTCGACCTCGCCAATGCGCTTTACGGCCACATGCTGCGCTGTCTCGCGGGCATCTTCGGCCGACCGGCGGAGGAGCGCGCGGAGAAGCGCCTTCTGATCGGCGCCGCGATCGAGCTCATGCGGGTGATGTCGCCGGTCGCGTCATATCTCGCCTCGCTTCCCGCCGGTCCGGCCTATCCCGGCATCAATGCGGGAATGACCTTCGCCATGCTGCGCGATGTCGGGCGCCTGCCGGCGGGCGCGAGCGAGCAGCGCGTGCTGGGCGAGCGGCTCCAGGCGATGGCGGATTATGTCGCGACACTGTTCCCGGCCCCGCATGCGCTGGCGACGACGGCGGAGCAGCTCGCCGGGTTGGCGCAGCGATTCGTCCCGGCGGCGGGCGAGCCGCCGCGGCCCCAGCCGAGCATGCCGCCCGCGGCGATCGCCGCGGCAGCATCGCCCGCGCCTGAGGAAACTCCGCCCGAGGTCGCCGAAGGGCGCGACATCGTGCTGAGCTTCGACACGATGCGCTGCATCCATGGCCGGGCTTGCGTCCTCGGCGCGCCCGAGGTGTTCCTCTCCGACGTCGTTGGCCCCTGGCTTTTCCCCGACAAGATGCCGGCAGACGCACTTGCCCGCATCGCGCAGAGCTGTCCCTCCGGCGCGGTCACCTATCGGCGCAAGGATGGCGGCGCGGATGAGGCGCCGCCGCCGGTCAATACGCTGCATCTGCGCGAGAACGGCCCCTATGCGCTCCGCGCCGAGTTGCGGCTCGATGGCGTGCCGTTGGGATTCCGCGCCACGCTCTGCCGCTGCGGCGCCTCGAAACGCAAGCCCTTCTGCGACGCCTCGCACAGCGCTATCGGCTTTGACGCGAGCGGCGAGCCGGCGACGCGGCCTTCGGCCAAGCTCGCACAGCGCAACGGTCCGCTCGAGATCCGGCCGCAGCGCAATGGGCCACTGCTCGTCATCGGCAATCTCGAAATCTGCGCCGGCACCGGGCGCACCATCGAGCGTGTGACCGAGACGCGGCTCTGCCGCTGCGGCGGCTCGCAAAGCAAGCCCTTCTGCGACGGAACGCATCTGCGCAACGGGTTCATGGCACCCTGAATGGAGGTTCGGATGAAGATCGCGGTGATCGGCGCCGGCTCCGTCGGCGGGACATTGGGGCGGCGCTGGGCGGAGCTGGGCCACAGCGTCAGCTTCGGCGTGCGCGATACCTCGGACAAGGATGCGAAGGCGCTTGTCGCGGGCATCAAGGGCAAGGCGCGGCTTGCGAGCGTCGCGGAGGCGGCGAAGGATGCGGAGGTCGTCGTCCTGGCGACGCCCTACGCGGCCAATGCCGCGGCGATAACAGCCGCGGGCGATCTCTCCGGCAAGATTCTGATCGACGTGACCAACCCGCTCAAGCCCGACCTCACGCTCGCCATCGGATTCTCGACCTCGGGCGCCGAGGAGGTGGCGAAGCTCGCGCCCAAGACGCGCGTCTACAAGGCGATGAACCAAGTGGGCGCCGAGGTCATGGCCGATCCCCATTTCGCGCCGGGGAAACCGGTGATGTTCGTCGTGGGAGACGATCCTGCCGGGAAACAGACGGTGCTCGATCTCGTCTCGGCGCTGGGATTCAAGGCGATCGACGCCGGCGAGCTCGCTATCGCCTGCCTCATCGAGCCCTTCGCGATGCTGTGGATCCATCTGATGGCGCGGCGCAAGTTCGGCCGCCGCTTCGCCTTCGGACTGATGCGCCGGTAACGGCCGCAACCGGCGCTAGAGGTCCCTCCTCGTGAGAAACCCGCTATAGTAGAATAGCCACATGGCTAGCTCGACAATTGTTAGTGCCGTCGGCTAGCCTCCGATGGAAGGAATAGTACGCCGCGGTTCGGCACAGACGCATGGGGGGAAGAGAATGGGGCAAGCCGATCACGTGGCCGCAGGACGCATCAACGTCACGCGCCGATTGCTCCTCGAGGCCGGCCTCGCCGCCGGCGGTCTTCTTGTGTCGAGCCGCCTCGTCCTGGCCGCAGGCGAGAGCACGGCCGCCGCGCCGCAGGCGGTCGCGGTCAATGCCTGGGTGCGCATCGGCGCCGACAACTCGGTCACGCTCATCACCTCGCAATCGGAGATGGGGCAAGGCATCTCGACGACGCTCACCGCGGCGCTTGCCGATGAGCTCGGCGTCGATTGGACGCGCGTCAAGATCGAATTCGCGCCCTTCGGCGAGGCTTATCGCTTCCCCGAATACAAATGGATGTTCACCGGCAACAGCGAGAGCATCTCGACTTTTTACGAGATCGTGCGCCGCATGGGCGCGGCCGCGCGCGAGATGCTGGTCTCGGCCGCGGCCTCCCGCCTCGGCGTGCCCGTGGACAAGCTCACCGTGGCCGATGGCGTCATTCGCGACGCCGCCTCGGGCCGCTCCTTGACCTTTGCCGCCGTCGCCGCCGATGCGGCGAAGCTGCCGGTGCCAGCAGAGCCGCATCTGAAGCCTCCGGGCGAGCTGCGTTATGTCGGTCGCGCGGTGCGGCGCTGGGACATCCCGCCCAAGGTCGATGGCAGCGCGGTCTTCGGCATCGATGTGAAGGTGCCGGACATGCTGCTCGCCGCCGTGCGCTGCGCCCCCGGCCTTGGCGGCAAGCTCGCGCATTACGATGCTGCGGCGATCAAGGCGAAGCCGGGCGTCGTCGCGGTGGTCGAGGTGCCCTGTGGCCTTGCTGTCGTCGCCAAGACCTATTGGCAGGCGCGGCGCGCCCTCGATGGTGCGGAGCTCGCTTGGACCGGCGACGATCCCGGGCTCGACTCGGAACGGATCTGGGCGACTTACCGGGAAAAGCTCGAGGCCGGCCCGTTCGTGACCAAGAAAGCGACGGGCGATGCGGCCCAGGCGATGGCGGCTGCCGCCCACAAGCTGGAGGCGGTCTACGAGATCCCCTTCCAGGCGCATGCGACGATGGAGCCGATGAATTGCACGGCGCATGTCACCGACGATCGCTGCGACATCTGGGCGCCGACACAGGGCGTCGAGATCAGCCAGGGCGTGGCGGCGCAAGTGACCGGGCTTCCCAGCGACCGCATCCACATCCACCGCACGCTCCTCGGCGGCGGCTTCGGCCGGCGCCTGCTCGCCGATTTCGTCAAGCAGACGCTCATCATCGCCAAGGCGGTGGGCCGGCCGGTCAAGCTGATCTGGTCGCGCGAGGAGGACATGACCCATGACGCCTACCGCCCCGCCATGCTGCATCGCGTGAGCGGCGCGCTCGACGACAAGGGGGCGGTGACCGCACTCGCTCATCGCGTGGTGTCGCCGACATATTTTCTTTACGTCTTCCCGCGCAATCCCAAGATCGCCGATTGGTCGGCGCCCTTCGAGCCGCCGACGCAATATGATTCGATGGCGGTGGAAGGGCTCGTCGATCCGCCCTATCGGCTCGCCAACCTCTTCGTCGAGCAGCATTACCTCGAAAGCCGGGTGCCCGTCTCGGTGTGGCGGACGACCGGGCACGGACCCAACAATTTCGTGCTCGAGAGCTTCATCGACGAGCTCGCCGCCTCGGCGCGGCAAGACCCCGTCGCCTTCCGCCGCAAGCTCCTCGATGGCAATGCGCGAATGCTGGCACTCCTCGACCTGGTCGCGGAGAAGGCGGGATGGGAGAAGCCGCTCCCTGCCGGCCAAGGCCGCGGCATCGCCATCGCCAAGGCCTTCGGCAGCCTCATCGCCCAGGTGGCCGAGGTCTCGGTCAAGGACAAGGCGGTCAAGGTCCGCCGCATCGTCACGGCCGTCGATTGCGGCAAGGTGCTCGATCCCGGCATCGCCGCGTCCAACATCTCCGGCGGCGTGGTGTGGGGGTTGTCCGGGCTCAAGACCGAAATCACCATCGACAAGGGACGCGTGGTGCAAAACAATTTCGACGCGTTCGAGCCGGCCCATCTCTGGGAGACGCCGGCGATCGAGACGCATTTCATCGAGAGCGGCGCGAAGCTCGGCGGTCTAGGCGAAATCGGGCCCGTGCCGACCCACGCCGCCGTGTGCAACGCCATTGCCGCCGTCACCGGTCAACGCATCCGCGTGCTGCCGCTGTCGCGCGCCGGCTTCACGCTGAGCTGAGGAGCGCGCCATGATCACTTTCCGCATCAATGGCCGCAGCATCGACGTCGACGCCGATCCCGATACGCCGCTGCTCTGGATCATCCGCGAGCAGCTCGGCCTCACCGGCACCAAATATGGCTGCGGCATCGCCGCTTGCGGCGCTTGCACCGTGCATGTCGATGGGATCGCCGCGCGCTCTTGCTCGTTCCCGCTGAGCGATGCGGCCGGGCGCGAGGTCACGACGATCGAGGGCCTGTCGCATGACCGGTCGCATCCGGTGCAGAAGGCATGGATCGATCATCAGGTGCCGCAATGCGGCTATTGCCAATCCGGCATGATCATGGCGGTGGCGGCGTTCCTTCAAGAAACGCCCAAGCCCAGCGATGCCGATATCGATGCGGCGATCACCAATATCTGCCGCTGCGGCACCTATGAGCGGATCCGCGAAGCGATCCATGCCGCGAGCGAGGGTGGAAAAAGCCGATGAAAGCCCCCTATCTGCTCGCCCTGATGCTCATCGGCTTTGCCGCGGCTCCGTCGCGCGCCGAGACGGTCAATACCGAGTCCCAGGCGCTCTTCACCCGGATCGCCACGGTGCTGAAATCGCCGCGCTGCATGAACTGCCACACCGACGCGGATCATCCCTTCCCTCGCCAGGGCGATGACCGCCATCGCCATCTTTTCAACGTTGCGCGCGGCCCCTCGGATATCGGCGCGCCCGGCCTCCATTGCGGCACGTGTCATCAGGACAAGAATAACGCGGCGAGCGGCGTGCCGGGAGCGCCGGGCTGGCGCTTGGCGCCCCTCTCGATGGCGTGGGAAGGGCTGTCGGATCGAGAGATCTGCCGCGAGCTTCTCGATCCCACGCGCAATGGGCAACGCAACGCGGCGGCACTCGCCGATCATTTCGCCCACGAGGCGCTCGTCGCCTGGGCCTGGTCGCCCGGCACCGATCACAACGGCCGAGCACGGGCGACGCCGCCGATGACGCATGACGAATTCAACCGCATGGTCGAGCGCTGGCTCGCGACCGGTGCCGCTTGTCCGGAGTGAGCATCGCGGCCTGTGCTCCGGCATCGGCACGCTGAGTGATGCGCCTCGCGGCTGTCGCGGCGCTGTGCCTTGCCTGCGCCGGTACCGCCGCGGCCGACGAAGCGGCGCCCGCCTGTCCGGTGAAGCTTTATCGCTGGCAGGAAGATTGCCGCGCGCTCGCCGGCCAGGATCTCACCGGCATCGACGCGTTGCGCCTCGTGCCCCTCGGCGATGACGCAACGCTCACCTTCGGCGGCTCGGCGCGCCTCGCCTTCGAGCAGGTGACGGCGCCCAATTTCGGCTTGGGTCACTTTCCGGAATCGGACGCCTTCGCGCGCCTGGGCTATCTCCATGCGGATCTGCGCACCGCCGCGGGGCCGCGCGTCTTCTTTCAGCTCGTCACCGCCGAGGAAAGCGGTCGCGAACCGATCGAGCGGCCCTTCGATCGCGACACGCTCGACGTCTACCAAGCCTTCGTCGACCTGCCCTTCTCGGCGGGCGAGGTGCCGATGATGCTGCGCCTGGGGCGACAGGAACTCGACCTCGCCGGCAATCGGTTGGTCGCGGTGCGTGACATCGCCAATGTGCGCCGCAGCTTCGATCTGGCTCTCCTCGAAGCGCGGCCCGGGGGATTCTTGATCGACGCCTTTGGCGGCCGCCCCGTGCTGCCCAATCCCGGCATCTTCAACGACGGCGGCGATCCGCATGAGAGCTTCGCGGGGCTCACGGTGGAGCATCCCGTCTTGACCCAACCCGGCTCGCTGCTCTCGGCCGGAGCCTTCGTCTTCCGCCGAACGCGCGCCCAGGCGATCTATGCCGAAGGGGTGGGACGCGATGATCGCGACACCTTCGGCGTGCGGCTCCACGGCAATGTCGGCGCCTTCGACATCGCGGTCCAAGGCGCGCTCCAGCGCGGCACATTCCGCCAATCGGCGATCGATGCGTCGGGCATCGCGCTCGACGCCGGCTGGCGCCTCGTCGATTGGCCCGGCCAGCCGCGCTTGGGATTGAGCGGCGGACGCGCCAGCGGCGACAAACGGCGCGGCGATGGCAAGCTCGGCACCTTCGACGTGATCTATCCCAATCTCTCCTATTTCACCGACGCCTCGCCGATCTATCCGGGCAACAGCGCCGATATCGAGCCCAACATCACCATCTTTCCCATCCGCGGCGTCACCGTGCAGACGGGGATCGACATTCTCTGGCGCATCAGCAATCAGGACGCCGTCTATGTGCCGCCGGGCATTCCGCTGATCCCCGGCACGGGGCAATCCGCCGATCACGAAGTGTCGCTGCCCTATATCCGCGGCTCCTGGTCGCCCACTCCCCATTGGCTCATCGAGCTTTCCTATGTCGCGATCCTGCCGGGCGCGCTCATCGAGGAGGCGGGCGGCCATCGCGCCCATTATTTCCGCAGCGCCGTCACGGCGCGGTTCTGAGGGCGGCGCGCGTCCTCTACGAAAGCTAGTTTCGCGACGCCGAACGGAGAGCTATGGTTCCATGGGGGACCCGCCCCGGAAGGCGGCCCTGGGCGCGTCCAACGCGCCGAAATCGGGAGGTACACGCATGACGGATGATCCCAAATGGCCAACCGGTCCCGGCATCCCGCCGCTCGATGCCGCAGCGCACGGCCTCGATGCGATCGCCAAGGTGCAGAAGGATTTCATCGGCAATCTCGAAGGCATGAGCCAGGCTTGGCTGAGCCATACCCAGGCGACGGCCAACCTCGTCAATGACCTTATCACCCAGCTCTGGAAATCGCGCTCGGCGCCGGAGACGATGACCGCCTATCAGCAATTCCTGAGCCGCCGCATGGAGATGATGGTCGAGGAAAGCCGCCGCTTCTTCGCGACAAGCGAGAAATTCCTCGATGCCGGCGCCAAGATGCTGGCCAACGGCTTCCCGGGCGCGGTCGAGAAGACGGTGGAGGGGATCAAGACGGGGAAGCCGGAAAGCGGCGGCAAGGAGGGCTGACCCTCACACATACTTCTCCAGCACGTCGAGGCTGCTGTCCCAGCCGATATGCTCGAAATTCTCGGCGATCCAGCGATCGGCCGTCTCGTAGCCGAGCTCGTGGAGATGCTCGAGAAAGGAGCGTTCGGTGTTGAGCTTGCTGAGCGCGCCGAACTTCGCGAGCTCGACTTCGGCGCCGATCTGGTGAAAGCGCACCGCCGAATAGCGCTCATCGTCGAGGAGCCCGCCCTCGATCAGATTGGTGATCGTCGCGATGCCTTGCATCTCGCGCACGAGGCTCGCATTGAACGTCATTTCGTTGATGCGGTTCAGGATGTCGCGCATCGTCACCGGCACTTCCGGACGGTTGAGCGGATTGACTTGGACGATCACCACATCGCTGCTGTCGCATTCGTCGATCAGCGGATGGATCGCGGGATTGCCGAGATAGCCGCCATCCCAATAATGCTCGCCCTCGATCTCGACCGCCTTGAACATCAGCGGCAGGCACGCCGAAGCCAGAAGCGCGTCCACCGTGAGTTCGGACGTGCGGAAGATGCGCGGCTTGCAGGTCCGCACATTGGAGGCATTGACGAAGAGCTTGATGTCCGTGCGGCGCCGGAGCCCTTCGAAATCGACGAGATCCTCGAGCACGTCGCGCAGCGGGTTCATATCGAGCGGGTTGAGTTGCGACGGCGACCAGATGCGCGTCATGAAATCCCAGAGGATGAAGCTCGGATCGGCGTCGACCCGCCACTCGTCGGAGAAGCCGGGAAAGCCGCGCATGAAGCTGCGCGGCAACCGGCAGAGATCGGCGATGCGGCCCCAGAAGGCGGCGAGCGCATCGATCGCCCCTTGGCGCTTGCCCCGTACGAAACCATCGGTGAAGACGACCGCGTTCATGGCGCCGGCACTGGTGCCGCTGATGCCGGAAATATAAAGGCGCGGATCGCTCATCAGCCGATGCAGCACCCCCCAGGTGAAGGCGCCATGCGAGCCGCCGCCCTGCAAGGCGAGGCTGATCTGCTTGGTTCCGGGCCGGCCGGGACCGTGATCATGCGGCAGCGGCAGCCGGCCCGGCGCGCCGCGGCTCGAATCAGGCATGATCATTCCCCTCGGCGCCGCGCCGTGCGAGGGCTTGCCGCCCGGCGCAGGGCGCGCGCATCATCGCAACAAAAGAAGAAGACCGTTCATTCATCTCGGCGGCTCAGACCGTTTCGCGCAGCCGCCTTGCCGCGAGGCCGGCGCCGCCCAGCCACGCTAGTACGCTTCCCTTAATCAATTCTTTTTGCGGTAAATCATACCCGGATTTGGGGAGGGGCGGCCTCGGACGGAACGCGGTGCTAGCGGCGGCGCAACCGCCGGGCATTGGCCCGCGCGGCGCGGTGCCAAGGTGCCAGCAACGCGTCGGGGTCGTAAGCCGTGTGCGGCATCATCATCGCCAGCGTCGAATGCTGCGCCGCCCGCAGCTTCTCGAAGAGCATGCGCCGGTATTCCGCATCCGTGCATGTGCCGCCGATCATCATGGCCGAGCGATGGAGGATCGTCTCCCAGGAGGCGAGCGCCAGCTCGGTCATCATCATCATCGGCAGTGCCGGGGCGCGCCGTCGCCTGTAGGGTTTTGCTGCCATGGTGTTCAGAACAGAGCCTCCGCCGCATCGTTCCGGCCTGCGCTGTTTTGACTGACCGGGGATGTCCGGGCGGGCGCGATCGTCTATGCTTCCGCAGCATCGATGGGAGCGCGGAGGGGCGGAATGAGATTCGGCGTCTTCTACGAGCATCAGCTTCCGCGGCCCTGGAACTCGGGCGACGAGGCGCGCCTCTTCCACGAGGCGCTGGACCAGGTCGTGCTGGCCGACCGGCTCGGCTATGATTATGCCTGGGAGGTCGAGCATCATTTCCTCGACGAATACTCCCATTCCTCGGCGCCCGAGGTCTTCCTCGCCGCCGCCGCGGCGCGCACGACCAAGATCCGCCTCGGCCACGGCATCCGCCAGGTCATCCCCAACTACAATCACCCGGCGCGCACGGCCGAGGGCCTGGCAACGCTCGACATCATTTCGAAGGGCCGCGTCGATTTCGGCATCGGCGAGGGCGCGACGCGGCTCGAATTGGGCGGCTTCGGCATTCCCGCCAAGGAGAAGCGCGCCATGGCGCTCGAAGCGGCCGAGCAGATCGCCAATATGTTGGTGCTCGAACCCTATCCGGGATTCGCCGGCAAGTATTTCTCGATGCCCTGCCGCAACGTGCTGCCGAAGCCCGTGCAGCGGCCGCATCCGCCGATGTGGATGGCCTGCACCAATCGCGACACGATCAAGGTCGCGGCCGCGCTTGGCCTGGGCGCGCTTGCCTTCTCCTTCCTCAATCCCGCGGAGGCGCACACCTGGTCGGAGATCTATTACGGCATCGTCAAATCCGAGCAATGCGTGCCCTTGGGCCACAGCGTCAACGCCAATATCGCGATGGTGTCGAATTTCTCGGTGCATCGCGATCGCGCCGAGGCGATCCGGCGCGGCCATGAGGGCTTCGAATTCTTCGGCTATGCGCTCAACGCGCTTGTGGCACACGACACGGTTCCCGGCCGCACCGATCTCTGGGGCGAGTATCTCCGGAAGCGCGGCAATCGCACCGAGGAGATCGTCGCTAGCACCTTCGGCGCCGAAGACTACGCCTCCGGCATCGGCACGCCCGAAGACATGAGAAAGCATCTCAGGGGATTTCAGGAGGCCGGCATCGACCAGGTGATCTTTCTCCAGCAGGCCGGACGCAACAGGCATGAGCATATCTGCCAGTCGCTCGAGCTCTTCGCCGCCGAGGTGATGCCCGAGTTCAAGGCCGAGGCCGGTGAGCGCGAGCGGCTGAAGGCGGCGGATCTCGCGCCCCATATCGACGCCGCGCTGAAGCGCAAGCAATGGATGAGGCCGCTTGCCGACCACGAGATTCCCGTGGTGAAGGCCTCGGTCGCCCGCGCGCAGATCGGCGGCGGACCGCGCATTTCGATCGATTGACACGCTGCAACAGGAGGACGGGAATGGCCCAAGCAGAAAGCATCCGGCGTCTTGAAACCGAAGAAGTGCGCGTCACCGAATGGCGCTTCCAGCCCGGCGATACGACCGGGCATCACCGGCACGACTACGACTATGTCGTGGTGCCGCTCACCACGGGAACGCTGCGCGCGATTGCCGCCGACAGCGATGTCTCAAGAGCGCTCACGCCGGGCGGCGTCTATTTCCGCAAGGCCGGGGTCGAGCACGACGTCATGAACGACGGCGACACGCCTTTCGCCTTCATCGAGGTCGAGTTGAAGGACCGGCCGGGATGAGCGTGGCAGTTCTGGGCATTCCGTTGATCGTCAGGCCCGACAAAGCGAGGAAAGAGCAGCAGCGACCTCGGTGCGCTCGGCGGCGCGTTTCCGTGGGTTAAACCCGGTCCAGCGGTCGGTAGGGGGGTGAGGGAAGCTCAACCTCGATCGAGTCGCCTTGCCGGACAGTACCGCCCGTTCTCACGACGGTCATGATCCCCGTCTTTCGGATCAGTTGTCCACCCGGCGCCCGATCCAGCACCGCCGCAAGCAGGCCAGGCTGAAATTGCTCGATCTGGACGCAAGGATTTCGTAATCCTGTTGCCTCGAGTACCGCCGCGCCACCAATTCTCAAGAGCGCGCCTTTGGGCAAGCTCAGCAGATCGATGCCCCGCGTGGTAATGTTCTCTCCCAGATCCGCCGGACGCACGCGAAAGCCCTTCGACTCCAGTTCATCAAACAGCTCGGCGTGTATCAGGTGCACCTGGCGCAGGTTCGGCTGGCTGGGATCTGCCTTGACCCGCGATCGGTGTTTCACTTGGCGTCCTTGGTGGGCATCCCCTTCCACGCCCAGCCCGGCCACGATTTTGATTTCCGCAACGATCTGCTTCGAAAAGCGATGTTCGTCGTCTCGTGCGACGGCAATGACATGACCGATGCGCGTCACCTCATACGGCTCCTTCGTGCATTTGCTCGTGCGTTCAGCATGTGTACTCACTACCGGGCGATTTCAATTCGGTGATCACGCGAGCGCCGCGACCCAGGCGGCGGGCGTGAGGCCGTAGGCGCGCTTGAAATGCCGTGACATATGGCTCTGGTCGGCGAAGCCCGCCGCGAGCGCGGCGTCGGCGAGCGAGGCGCCCTCGCCGAGCGATCTGCGCACCTCGTCGAGCTGCCGCATGGTGCGAAAGCGGCTCGGGCTGGTGCCGAACAGCGCGCGGAACTGGCGCGCGATCGTCCAGCGATCGAGACCGCATAGGCGTTCCATCTCCGCCAGCGAATGGCGCCGGGCAGGCGTCGTGGCGATGAGGTCGCGGACCCGCGATAGGCGCGACCGAGCGAGAGGGGCGCGCTCCCCATCGCTGCCGCCCGTCGCCGTGGCGACGAGAAAACCCGCGATCGCCACAGCGATTTCGGTGCGCGACAACTCGTCGATCTCGCCATCCATGTCCCAGGCATCACGGGCAAATCCGTGGGGCAGAAGTGCCGCCTCCACGATCGGCGATGCGACGAAAGGTAATCGCCGTCCGTCGAGCGCCTCCTGGACCAGTTCGGGATCGATATAGATCATCCGGTAGGCGAAGCCCGCTTCGGTGCCGGCCGCGCCATCGTGCAATTCGTCGGGATGCAGGACGTGGCATTGGCCGGCCAGACAATGGCGTTCCACGCCGCGATAACGGAAGCGCTGTACTCCGGCGATGGTGATCCCAATCGCATAGACGTCGTGACGGTGCGGAGCGAAGGCCGGGCCGCGGAAGCGCGCCTCGATGCGCTCGATGCCTTGCCCTCCCCGGCCGATGCTTATGCGGCCCTTGCGGGCGGCACCCATACCGGCGTCTTGGCACAAAGCTTCAAGCCGGCCTGTGTCGCTTTCGCTTATGGTTGCAGTCATGGCGCGAGGTTAGCGCAAATCCGCCGAAAATGGAGCGACCGTGATATTGACCGACATCGGAGGCCCGTTGCTGGCGCTGACCCTCGCCGCCATCGCTGTCATGGGAAGCCCCGGCCCCGCGACCATCAGCGTCACGGTGGTTGGTGCGTCTTTCGGAATGCGCCGCTCACTTCCTTATGCGATCGGTCTGATCGCCGGAACCTCCGTGGTGCTGGTCGCGGTGTCGCTCGGCGTCGTCGCGCTCATCCTCGCGATACCGCATGGCGCTGCTCTCCTCGCCGGCATCTCGACGACCTATATCCTTTTTCTCGCCTTCAAGATCGCGACCGCCCCGCCGCTCCGGGGCGTGGGAGATTCGGTCGACGCGCCTGCCTTTCTTGGCGGCTTCCTGCTCGCGATCGCCAACCCCAAAGCCTATCTCGCCATCGGCGCGGTCATCGCCGGCACAACGGTGGTCACGTGGGATCACCGTCTCGACGCCCTCGTCAAGGTCGTGCTCCTCGCCGCGATGATCGTCGTCATCCACCTCTTCTGGCTCGTTGCCGGCGCGTCGCTCTCGCGACTGCTGCGCGATCCACTGAGCTCGCGCATTATAAGTCTCTGCCTCGCCGCGGCGCTCGTAATCGCGAGCCTGGCGCTGCAATGGCGCTAAGAGCCGCAAGGGGCGGAGCGGCGGAACCGGCGCCCGCTGCCGCTTGTCCTGGCCGCATCCCTGCCGTCAATTCGGGCGACAACGGCCGACCCGTTCTATCAACTCGACGCCATCCCGCGACTGGCGCACAGTTCCGCTCACGGCACGCTCTTTGCCGAAGAGCGGCATGACCGCCATCAAGGGGAGGGGTTCATATGTGCAGCGGCAGCGATCATCATGAGAGCCACGACACCGGCGCCGATCGGGAGAACAGTCCTGCCGTTCCTCCCGAGATCCGTCACGAGCGGCGCGATTTCCTGAAAGGCGCGCTCCTCACCGCCGGCGGCGCGGCGGCGCTTGCCGGAACCTCCGGCGTCTCGCTCATCACCCCCGCCGCGGCACAGACAGCCGGAGGCCAGGCGCGCGCCAATCATTGGTACGTGCCCGCCACCGACAAGACGGTGCATTGGGGCTATTTCAGCAAATCATTGAAGCCGGTGGTCGAGGTCGATAGCGGCGATTTCGTCACCATCGAGGCGCTGACCCATCATTCCAATGACGATGCCGAGCGCATGGTCAAGGGCGATCCCGGTCTCGAGAGCGTCTTCCGTTGGGACAAATCGGGCAAGGGCGTCAACCGGCGCGGCGCCGGGCCGATGGATGCCTCGCTCTTCGGCCGCGGTGCCGGCGAAGGATTGGGCGTCCATATCCTCACCGGCCCTGTCTATATCCGCAACGCGGAGCCCGGCGACGTTCTCGAGGTGCGCATCATCGATGTGAAGCCGCGCCCTTCGGCCAATCCGAAATATCCCGGCAAGGCCTTCGGCAGCAACGCCGCGGCCTGGTGGGGCTACCACTACAAGGATCTCCTGACCGAGCCCAAGCCGCGCGAGGTCGTCACCATCTACGAGATCGACGCTACCGGCGACCGCAACTGGGCGCGCGCCGTCTACAATTTCCGCTGGACGCCGCAGACCGATCCGAGCGGCGTCGTGCACAAGATCATCGACTATCCCGGCGTGCCCGTCGATCACAGCACGATCCAGGAGAATCACGGCGTCCTCAAGAATCTCCGCATCCCCATCCGCCCGCATTTCGGCATCATCGGCTTGGCCCCCGCCGAGGCGGAGATCGTCGATTCCATTCCGCCGGGATATTTCGGCGGCAACATGGACAATTGGCGGGTCGGCAAGGGCGCCACCATGTACTACCCCGTCGCCGTCACCGGTGGGCTCCTCTCCGTCGGCGACAGTCACGCCTCGCAAGGCGACAGCGAGCTCTGCGGCACCGCGATCGAATGCTCGCTCACCGGCACCTTCCAGCTCATCCTGCACAAGAAAGCATCGCTCGCCGGCACATCGTTGGCCGAGCTCAACTATCCGCTCCTCGAGACGCAGGACGAATGGGTGCTGCACGGCTTCAGCTATCCCAATTACCTCGCCGAGCTCGGCGACAAGGCGCAATCGCTGATCTACGAGAAATCCTCGGTCGACCTCGCCATGCGCGACGCCTTCCGCAAGACGCGTCACTTCCTCATGAACACCAAGGGCCTCACCGAGGACGAGGCGATCTCGCTCTGTTCGGTCGCCGTGGATTTCGGCGTGACGCAGGTCGTCGACGGCAATTGGGGCGTCCACGCCATCATCAAGAAGGCGATCTTCGCCGGGGCCGAGGTTTAGACCACTTTCCCCTCACCCTCCCGCCGCTGCCGCGTCGGGTCCCTCCCTCTCCCCAACGGGGAGAGGGTCGGGGTGAGCGGGCGCTTCCATAACGATCGGCAATAGCCCGAGCCACCGGCACAGGAAGAACAGCCGGCGGCCCTGGGTGAAGCTGATCGCAATCATCAATCCAAGGCTCACGCTGCCGATGATCGAGCGCAGCGCCAGCGCCTCTCCCAGCGGCATGATCTCGCCGATCCAGAGATAGGCGGCCGCCTTGACGAAGAAATAGGCGGCCCAGGCCAGCGTGAAGAGCCGGAAGAAATGTGTGACGTCGGGGCGCACGGGAAAAGCCTCGCCGCGCTGCTCGGCAATCTCCTGGATCATCGGCTTCTCCCCCCGCGCGCCGAGGAGGAAGGCGCCGCCGGTGACCACATTGGTGATCACCGCCTCGTATTTGAGCATGAAGGGCGCCTGCGCCAGCAGGTCGATCGTGCCGAACACGAGGGCGAGACCGCTCGAGAGGAGATAGATCCGCGTCACCGGCAGGCGCCGCCAGTAGCGCCGCGCGCCATCGATGAGGATGAACGCGATCGTGCCGGCAATCGCCACCTTGAGCCCGAAGGCGCGCGAGAGCACCAGCAGGATGATGAGCGGCCCGAACTCCCAGAGGATGAATTTCAGCACATGGCTGAGACGCTGCATGAGGGTCATCGGCGCTTCGGCGGTCAAGATGGGACTCCGTAGCGAAAGGAGCGGCGGGGCGGCACCAGCCACCATAGAGCAAGGACGCCCAGCCCCAAAGCGACATAGAGCAGGGCGAATACCCAGATCGGCAGCGGCCAATAGATCACCGTATTGACCCAGCGTTCGATCAGCGGCGCGGCGCTCCCCCGCTCGCCCGCGCGGTTGAGCAGCTCGCTCTGCCAGAGCGTAAGGAAGCAGGCTCGGCCGAAAACCGCCTGCACGGCGACCACGCCCCAGCAGAGGAGATGGAGCATGCGCCACCATCTGATCCGCACGAAACGCCAACCCCGCCACGCACCCAGCGGGATGACGGCGAGACCCAATACATTGAACAGAATGACGCCCAGATGGAGGAGCAAGACCGCTCCCGCCAGGAGCGAAAGCTGCGCGGGCGTCAATCCGTTCATGCCGTCAACCAGCGGCGCATCGCCTCGGTCACTTGCGCCGGCTCTTCCATGGTCGAGAGATGGCCACAGCGCTCGACGACAACAAGGCTCGCATTGGGGATGAGCGCAGCCATCTCCTCGCTCAAGCGCAAGGGCGTCGCCGCATCCTCGCGTCCGCATAAGACGAGCGTCGGCACCGCGATCTTCGGCAGATCGGGCCGGCTGTCGGGCCGGCCCATGATCGCCGCCTGCTGGCGCAGATAGGCATCGCGGCCGACCCGCTCCGACATGGCGATGACAGCATGGGTGAGCGCGGCGTCGCCCAGGCGGTCGGGATGGAGGTAGAGCGGCAGCATGCGTGGCGTGACACCCTTGAACTGGCCTTTATGCGTGAGCTCGATGAGGCCGCGCCGGCGGGCCGATTGCTCCGGTGTGTCGGCACGCGCCGAGGTATCGAGAAGCGCAAGCCGCTCCACCCGCTCCGGCGTCTGCCGCATGATCTCGAGCGCGACATATCCCCCCATCGATAGACCGGCCAGCGCGAAGCGCGCCGGCACCTCGTCGAGTACGCGGCGCGCGATCGCGCTCATCGATTCGTCGCGCGTGAGATCACCGATCCAGGGCTCGGCGACATCGAGCAACCCGGCGATCTGCGCCTGCCAAAGCGCGGCGTCGCAGAGGAGCCCCGGAAGCAAAACGAGCGGTGTTTTATCGGCCATCGAAGTCCCTCTATCCGCTTTATTAAGACATTCTTGTGACAGTATAGAGGCCGCTTGCCGGCGATGGCGGGCGGCGTCCGGCGCGAAATAATTTGACTTTCTCGCGCAAAGCCCCAATTAAAGGGCGACTCCAACAGTCACGAACGAAAGAGCGAAGTATACACCCTAATGAATTTTGCTGATCTCGGCCTTTCTTCCGAGGTACTCCAGGCGGTAGCGGATGCCGGTTATACGGCTCCCACCCCCATCCAGGAACAGGCCATACCCCATGTGCTGACCGGGCGCGACGTGCTCGGCTGCGCTCAGACCGGCACAGGCAAGACCGCCGGCTTCACCCTCCCGATGATCGATATTCTTGCTGCCGGACGCGCCAGGGCGCGCATGCCGCGCTCGCTCATCCTCGAGCCCACCCGCGAACTCGCGGCGCAAGTGTCGAACGCCTTCGAGATCTATGGCAAGCATCACAAGCTCAGCATGGCGCTGCTAATCGGCGGCGAGAGCTTCGCCGATCAGGAGCGCAAGCTCGATCGCGGCGTCGATGTGCTGATCGCGACGCCGGGACGCCTTCTCGATCTTTTCGAGCGCGGCAAGATCCTGCTCTCCGACGTCAAGATCCTGGTGATCGACGAGGCCGACCGCATGCTCGACATGGGCTTCATCCCCGATGTCGAGCGCATCGTCGGGTTGCTGCCGAAGATCCGTCAGACGCTGTTCTTCTCGGCGACGATGCCGCCCGAGATCCGCCGCCTCGCCGATGCTTTCCTGATGAACCCCAAGGAAATCTCGGTGGCGCCGCCTGCCTCGCCGGCCGCGCTGGTGACGCAGACGCTCATCACCGTCGAGCCCGAGGACAAGCGCGAAGCGCTCCGGCGCCTCATTCACGGCGAGGATGTCAAGAACGCGATCATCTTCTGCAACCGCAAGCGCGACGTCGACATCCTCCATCGCTCGCTCGTGAAGCACGGCTTCAGCGCCGCGGCGCTTCACGGCGACATGCCGCAATCGAAACGCACCGAGACGCTCGAGCGCTTCAAGGAGGGCGATGTCCGCCTCCTCGTCGCGAGCGACGTGGCGGCGCGCGGCCTCGACGTCCAAGGCCTGTCGCATGTCTTCAATTTCGACGTGCCGATCCATGCCGAGGATTACGTCCACCGCATCGGCCGCACCGGCCGCGCCGGGCGCGAAGGCCGCGCCTTCACGCTGGCAACCCCCGAGGAAGGGCGCTTCGTCCAGGCGATCGCCAAGCTCATCGGCAAGGAGATCCCGGCTGCGGCAGTCGAGGGCATCGCCGGTGCCGAACTCTCCGACGAGGAAGACGGCCGCCGCCGTGGCAAACCGCAGGCGCGTGGTCGCGACCGTCGGCAGCGCAAAGGCGAGAGCCACGGTCAGCAAGCGCCGCGCCGCGAGCGCGGCAATGACCGACGCGATGGGGGAAGCCGCACCGAACGGCCGCCGCATCCGCCGCGCGAGCCGGCCCCGCGTCCGATCACGATGGATCCCGAGAGCAATGTGACGCCGCTGCCGCCGCGCCGCGACGATCACCGGCGCGACCACGACGACGACCGCCGCGTTGTCGGTTTTGGCGATCACCTTCCCGCCTTCCTCGCGCGCCCGGCCAGGCTGGCGCGCGGCTAGGGTTGAGATTTTTGCGCTGATCGCCGATCTTCTCCTCGTCGTCCCGGTGAAAGCGGGGATGACGAGCGCGGAGCGCAGGCAGGAGGAGGTCGGGCGGTGAAGACGATCTTCGTGATGGTGAAATGCGATCTCGGCAGGGCCTACAAGGTCGCCGAGGAGGCGGTCGAGACGGTCGAGCAGGTGTCGGAGGTCTATTCCATCTCCGGCCAGTACGACCTGCTGATGAAGTGCTACCTGCCGGTTGATATGGATATCGGCCATTTCGTCGTCGAGAAGCTGCAAACGCTGCCCGGCATCAAGGACACCTTCACCCTCATGGCCTACAAGGCCTTTTCCGAAGACAAGTCGTTCTGAGGCCAATCCTCCGAGATTTTTTCCAGGCGTTGTCGAAATGCCGCCGGCTGGGCCGTCAGTCGATCGAGCGCCGCCCCTCGCGCTTCTGACGGATGAGGAATTGACCATGAACTACACGCTGTTGATCTATGAGAGTCCGGCCGATTTCGCGCTCCGCACCGACCAGCAGAAGCAGCAAGCCTATTGGACCGCGTGGTCCCGTTATGCCCAGGCATTGCGGGAGGCCGGCGTCCTCGTCGGCCGCGCCGGGCTCCAGCTCCCGGAGACCGCCACGACGCTCAAGCTGCGCAACGGCGAGCGTCTCGTCCAGGACGGCCCCTTCGCCGACACCAAGGAGCAGATCGGCGGCTTCTTCATCATCGATGTGCCGAACCTCGACGTGGCTCTCGACTGGTCGGCGCGCTGCCCAATCGGACCCGGCGGGACCATCGAGATCCGCCCCGCTCTGTTGCCGTCGGGCTGATCTCTCCTCGTGCGCCGTCAGGGATCGGCGGCGCGCGATCTCACCAGGCCGAAGACCTCCTGCGGCTCGCTGACGCCGCGGAGCCGGTGCCGGCCGAGCGATTCGAGCCGGTGGCGCTCGCCTCCGGCGGCGACCGCGAGTGCGGCCGAGACCAGCACATGGCGGCCGAGCGTGCCGCACAGCGTTTCGATCCGGCTTGCCTCGTTGACGGCCGGGCCGATCACCGTGAAATCGAGCCGCTCCTCGCTTCCGACATTGCCGTAGAGCACATCGCCCAAATGGAGCGCGATATCGGCCGCCATGATCGCCTCCCCCGCCGCCTGCCGCCCGGCATTGAGCGCCGCGACCTTGGCTAGCGTCTCCTCGGCGGCATCGAGCGCCGCGGCGGCGGCGGCTTCGGCCTTCCCTCCGAAATCGGCGAGCGCAAAGGTGGCGAGCAGGCCGTCGCCCATGAATTTCAGGATCTGGCCGCCGCTGCACTCGACCGGCACGACCATCGCTTCGAGATAAAGGTTGAGCGCCGCGATGAGCGGTTCGCCTGCGGTTTTGTCGGCGAAGCTGGTGAAGCCGGTGAGATCGGCATAATAGAGGACGGCGCCGATACGCTCGATCGAGCCGCGCCGGACCTTGCCGGCGAGCACGCGGTTGCCGGCGTCGTGGCCGAGATAGATGGTCAGCAGGCTGCGCGCGATGCGGGGCGCGACGCTGGCCTTCGCCGCGATCGCGAGCAAGGGAACGAGACTGCCCAGCCGCTCGATCTCGGTCTCGGCGAAGCCGCCTCGCCGGTCGGTCGCCCAGGACGTCATCAACCCATTCGTCGGTATCGCCTCGCCGAACGGAACGACCGAGCAGACATAATCGGTGATGCCGGCCCGCGCCAATTCGGTCAGGATCGGAAAATCGCGCGGACACGCCGGATCCTCCAAGCGGCGGCGCAACGTCCCGCCGCCGTCGCGTGCCAGCGGTGCGAAGGGGCTCCGGGCGAAGCCATCGCTTCCATGATCGATCCGCTCGATCTCGACGCCCCCCTCGCCGCGCCGCCACAGGCAGGCGACCGCGCCATAATGCGGATGCAGCATCCTCAAGCCGATCAGGCCACGCGCCAGGGGAAAGCCGCCATCGACCAGCCGCTGGCAAAATCCGTCCATGATCTCGACGGGCTGGGCACCCAGCAAACCTTGCGCCGCCAGCCATTGCTCGATCGTCTCGGCCATCGCGGTATGCGGCCCCTGCCCGCCCCATTCATGTCAATCGAAGAATTTTTGCGGGCACAGTCGAAATGCCGCAAGCTCGCCCGTCATGGGATCGAGCGAGGCCATTTTCGCTCTTAACCATGAGAGGCCAGCCATGAACTATACGCTCATCATCTTCGAAACCGCCGACGATTTCGCCGCGCGCACCGATCCCGCCAGGCAGAAGGCTTATTGGGCGAGAATCCCTCCCTATCTCAAGGCGCTGACCGATGCCGGGGTGTTCGTCGGCGGCGCCGGACTCGAGCCGCCGGCGACCGCCGCGACGCTGACGCTGCGCGACGGGCAGCGGCGGGTGCAGGACGGCCCCTTCGCCGACACCAAGGAGCAGCTCGCGGGATTCTTCATCATCGACGTGCCCGACCGCGACGCGGCGCTCGAATGGGCGGCTCGCTATCCCGTCACGCCCGGCGGCTCGGTCGAGGTAAGGCCCAACCTCAAGCCCATGCATTGAAGGAGGCGGCCATGTGTCCCGCCTGCGTCGCCACCATCGCCCTCATTGCGGCAGGTGCCGCCTCGGTCGGCGGCTTCGGCGTCGAGATCGCCAAGACGCTTCGCACGAAGGCCGATGATGCGGATATCGACGCCGCGATCCCATCCCATGGAGATCAAAATGACCCATCCGAAAATCGTGTCGCGATCTGAGTGGCTCGTGGCTCGGAAGGAGCTGCTCGCCCGCGAGAAGGAAGCCATCCGTCAGCGCGACGCGCTCGGCGCCGAGCGTCGCCGCCTGCCGATGGTCAAAGTTGAAAAGGAATATATCTTCGACGCCGCCGACGGCGCGAGGAGCTTGCGCGACCTGTTCCAAGGTCGCCGCCAGCTCATCGTCTATCACTTCATGTTCGACCCCTCCTGGGAGGAAGGCTGCAAGAGCTGTTCGCATTTCGCCGACAATTTCGCCGGCCTTCCCGTCCATCTCGCGGCGCGCGACACGGCCTTCGCCGTCATCTCCCGCGCGCCGGCCGCGAAGATCGAGCCGTTCAAGCGGCGGATGGGATGGACCTTCCCGTGGCTCTCGTCCGCCGGAAATTCGTTCAACTACGATTTCCAGGTGACGATGGACGAGGCCGCCGGGAGCCGCGAATATAATTTCACCGATGTCGCGGCACTGAAACAGGCGGGCAAGATCTGGATGGACGAGCTACCGGGCCTCAGCGTCTTCCTGCGCGAGGGCGACGACATCTTCCACAGCTACTCGACCTATGCCCGCGGCCTCGATCCGCTCATGAACACCTACAATTATCTCGACCTGACGCCGCTCGGGCGGCAGGAGGAAGGGCTGCCCTGGGCACAGGCCTGGGTTCGCCATCACGACCGGTACGAGGCGTGAGGCAATGATCGACAGGGACGCGCGCCGTGCGGTCGAGCAAGCGGCGCGCGCTTCCTATAGCCGCCTCCTCGCCTTCCTCGCGGCGCGCTCGCGCGACGTGGCGGCGGCGGAAGATGCGCTCGCCGACGCCTTCCGGGCCGCGCTGGAGAATTGGCCGCGTTCGGGCGTGCCGGAGAAGCCCGAGGCGTGGCTCCTCACCGCCGCCCGCCGGCGGCTTCTCGACGGCATCCGCCACGCCCGCGTCCAGGGCGAGGCGGTGCCGACCCTGCTCGCCGTCGCCGACGAGGCGCAGGAGGTGGCGGCGGCCGGCGTCGAATTTCCCGACGAGCGGCTGAAGCTGCTCTTCGTCTGCGCGCATCCCGCCATCGACATCGCCGCGCGCACGCCGCTCATGCTGCAAACCGTCTTGGGATTGGACGCGGCGCGCATCGCCTCGGCCTTTCTGGTGCAGCCTTCAGCGATGGGGCAGCGGCTCACCCGCGCCAAGGCCAAGATTCGCGACGCCGGCATCGCCTTCGAGCTGCCCGAGGCCAAGGAGCTGCCGCCGCGGCTCGATGCCGTGCTCGAAGCGATCTATGCCGCCTATGGCAGCGGCTGGGACGATTTGGCCGGCGCCGATCCGCGCCGCAAGGGGCTCGCCGTCGAGGCGATCGGCCTCGGCCGCTTGCTGCTCCGCCTGATGCCCGAGCCGGAAGTTCAGGGATTGCTCGCGCTCATGCTTCACTGTGAGGCGCGGCGCGAGGCGCGCCGAAGTGCCACGGGAGATTATGTGCCGCTCTCCGAGCAGGAGGTGGCGCGCTGGTCGATGCCGATGATCGCCGAAGCCGATCACCTGCTGAGTGAGGCCGAGCGCGCCGGCCGCATCGGACGCTTCCAGCTCGAAGCGGCGATCCAATCGGTGCATGCGCGCCGCGTGACGACCGGTGAGACGGATTGGGAAGCGATCGCGCTTCTCTATGAAGGGCTCGTGCGCATTGCCCCCACCATCGGCGCCCTTGTCGGCCGCGCCGCGGCGGTCGCCGAGGCGCGCGATGCGGCAATGGCCTGGACCCTGCTCGAGGCCATTCCCGTCGATGCCGTCAAAACCTATCAGCCCTACTGGGCGCTCGCCGGTCATTTGCTGAAGCGGCTGAACCGCGCCGAGGAGGCCGATGCCGCCTATAGCCGCGCCATCGGCCTCTGCGAAGATCAAGCGCTCCGCGATTTTCTGGCGCGGCAACAGCGGCGGTGACGGCGCGCGCTATGCGCCCTCCCACACCTCGCGCATGCGCTGGCGCTGCCTCTCGTCCGGCAGGGCGCCGGACCCCGCGGCGAGATTGTCGGCCATATGCGCGGGATTGGCGGTCGCCGGGATGACGCAGGTGACGGCGGGATGGCCGAGGATGTATTTGAGGAAGAACTGCGCCCAGCTCGTGCAGCCGATCTCGTTCGCCCAAGCCGGCAGCGGCCGGCCGCGCACGCGGCGGAACAAGCCGCCTTCCTCGAAAGGCCGGTTGACGATCACCGTGACCCCGCGCGCTTGCGCGACGGGCAGGAGCCGCGATTCCGCGGCACGGGTCGCGATCGAATAGGGAAGCTGGACGAAGCCGATATCGGGCTCGCTCTCGAGAAGGCGCGCGAGATCGCCGAGCGCGCTCTCCGTGTAATGCGTGATGCCGATATAGCGGATGCGGCCCTCGCTCTTCATCCGCCGCAGCGTCGGCAGATGCGTGCGCCAATCGACGAGATTGTGGATCTGCATGAGATCGATCATGTCGCTGCGCAAGAGCTCGGCCGAGCGCTTCATCTGCTCGATGCCGCGCTCGCGCCCGGTGGTCCACACCTTGGTCGCGAGAAAAGTCTTGGGCCGCGCCTTCATCGCCGCGAGGAGATCGCCCGTCACCGCCTCGGCGCGGCCATACATGGGCGAGCTGTCGATCATGCGCCCACCGGCATCGAGCGGCAGTTCCAGCACTTGCCGCAAGGGCCGGCGTGCCGCCTCGCCATCATCGACATCGAAGGTCTGCCACGTCCCGAGCCCGACCACGGGCATGGCCTCGCCGGTCGAGGGGATCGGCCGCGTGATCATCGGAGAACGCGTCATCGCCACACCCCACTTGCCGCCCATCGCCATAAGCGCGGCGCCGCACAGCATCTGAAGAAACGCCGCGCGGGAGATGCCGGCACGCCGCGCCATGGCTTGCTACGCCCTCGCCTGCTCTTCGATAGCGCCCGATTCCGCATTGGCGTCCCCCTCCTTTCCTTCCAAGGCGCGTTGCCGGCGGCCGAGCCAAAGCCCGTTGACGAGCCAGAGCACCGCAATCCCGATCGCCACGAGCGCCGCGGCGCCCGCTCCCACCCCGTTCAACAGCGCGACCGACCAGGCACCCACCTGATCGCCGAGGCGATAGACGAAGGTATCGATGAAGCCCTTCGCCTTGTAGCGGTCCTCGCGCGGCACGACGGTGAACAGCACCTCGCGGGTTGGCCGCGCGATCGCGTAGTCGCCGGCGCGCCTGATCACCTGGAACACGGCGATCGCGCCGAGGCTCGGCGCCACCGCCAGCACGCCGAAGCCGATCGCGGTCACCGCCGGCAACAGCGCCAGCGCCACGGCGACGCCGAGCAGGAGGACGATCCGGCCGGTGAAGAAGAGCTGCACCAGGAGCGTCAGCACATTGACGCTCAGATCGATCGTCGCGAGGAACGCGGTCTGCGCGCCGCGGTCGGCAAAGCTGTGGCTCACGATCGCCGCCTGTTGGAAATAGAGAAAGGTCGAGGTCACCGCGAAGAGCAGCAGGAAGAAGCTCACGCTCAAGAGATAGGGCGAGCGGAAGGCATGGGTGATGCCGGCGATGATGCTGCCGCCGAGCGGACGCTCGTTCGTCGACGCATCCGAGGCGGCGCTGGGCTGCCGGTGCAAAGCCGGCGAGAGCTTGGCGAGGCGCGCCACGCCGAAGACGGCGACCTCCAGCAGGAGGGCCGCGCCGATCAACAGCAGGGTCGGCGAGACGTGGCGCGCGAGGCTCGCGGTGATGCCCGAGCCGACGATGGCACCGACGGTGGCGCCCGCGGCGATGAAGCCGAAGAGCCGCTTGCCCTGCTCGGCGCTGAAGAGATCGACATTGAGCTGCCAGAACACGGAGACGACGAAGAGATTATAGACCGAGACCCAGATGAAGAAGATCCGCCCGATCCACACGGTCTGCGCGGCGCTCGCCACATGCAATGCCGCGGCGAAAAGCAGGATGTTGAGGGCGAAGAAGCGATAGGTCAGCGGGATGAAGCGGCTCCTCGGCAGCTTCTTGACGAGATAGGCGAAGGGCAGATTGAGCAGGACCGTGCCGGCGAGCGTCCCGGTGAAGAGCCATTGCAGATTCTTGACGCCGCCGGCGATCCCCATCTCGTCGCGGATCGGCCGCATGATGTAGTAGGAGGAGAGGACCGCGAAGATGTAGAGCCAGCACCAGAGGACGGCCCGCATCTCCTCCGGCCGCACCGCGACCAAGCGTTGCAGCAAGCGCAGGCCGAGCCCGGCTCGGCCGCCCGTATGGCTCACTTCAACGATGCCGCGATCTGGCGGATCTCCTCGGGCGTGTGCTCGCCGGCCAAGGGCGTCCCCGGCACGAGATACTTGCCCATGGCGAGCCCGCCGACGAGCACCGGTTCGAAGCCGATCTCCTTGATGAGGCTTTCCGCGAGTGCCACGGCCTCGCGATCATCGCCGGCGATCGGCACGCCCACCGCTTCGCCCTGGCGATGCGCGTCCGGCTCCAGGCGGGCGTAGTTGATGGCATTGAAGGCGCGGACGAGATGCGCACCCGGCAGCAGCTTCGCCGTGGCGAGGCCGGGGCCGCCCTGCTCCCCGGCCCATTTCACCATCTCCTCGCCATCGCGCCGCGCGATCGGGTTCGAGACATCGATGACGAGCCGCTTGGCGGCGAGCGCCTTGCCGTGATCCTTGCCGATCTGTTCGATCGCGGTATAGGGAACGACGAGAAGGATGACATCGCCGAAGGCGACCGCCTGCCCGACGGTCCCGGCTTGTGCCGACGGACCGGCGCTCGCGACGAGGTCCTTGAGACGTTCGGGATTGCGCGAGGAGAACATCACGGGATGCCCCGCCTTGGCGAAGAGCGTGCCGAGCGCACCGCCCTCACGGCCGGCGCCGATCGTCCCGATCTTGAGCGAGGTGCCGGCGCCTTCCGCCCAGGCGGCAACGGGCGACGCCAGGGCCGCGCCTGCGGCCAGACCGCCGGCCGCGAGCAGAAGAACGTCGCGCCGCGTGAAATCGAGCATTGGACCCTCCGCCATGAGCCGCTCCTCCGCGAGATGTGGCTGCCGCGCGACTATAGGCGGACAGAGGCCTCGCTGCACTTCAGGATGGCGAAAGCAGCCCTGCCCTACACGCATGACACGGCTGGCATCGGCGCCGCCGCTGTCGCGGTGGTGAACATCGTTTCGCTTCGAACGACGACGCAGCGAGCGGTAGTTTGGGCGAGATCTGAGATTTTCGCGCGTTACGGATGTTACCTCTGGCGGGACGGGAAGACCAACGCCTGGGCGAGGAGAGCGCTTGCGGAGCTTCTGGTCGCGGAAGCCACGAGCCATCGCCTCGGCGGCTGGCCGCGGTGGCCCGCCCTCGCCGCCGCGACCGCACTCCACGCCGCCATCATCGCCGGCGCCATGCTCGATTGGCCCAAGCCCGAGGCAGCACCCCCGACCGATCACATGCCCATAAGGCTGGTCGTCGCGGGGCCGCCGATGCCGGAGGCGGAGCCGCCAGCGCCGCCCGAAAAGGACCCGGAGAATTCCATGGGCGAGCTGGCCTCGCCGGAGGCGCTTTCGCCGACCGCCAGCGACCTCGCGGAATACGCGATACCGTCACCACCCTCACCGGCGCCATCGGTGGAAAGTGCCGTTGGAGACCCGCTGCCTCCGCCGCCCCGGGCAAAACCCAAGGCTTACCTGCCGCGCAAGGGCCGCGCCGCGATCCCGACCGAGCAGCCGAAGGACACGCCGTCATCCGCCTCGGGACCCACCCTGACCGGCGTCGCGGTCTACCGCGTCTTCGTCGCGGCGAATGGCGACATTCGTTCGATCACGCTCACGCAATCCTCGGGCACAAAGGTCTTCGACGAGGCGGGCATCGAGGTCGTTCGCAACACCATCTTCGAGGCGCAGGCGCAGGGTCAGAGCGCCGAGACGACCGGCTCTTTCGAGGTCACCCTGCATTTCTCTCCCGATCAGCCCTGAGATGCCGGCGCACCTCTTGAGAGCTTGCCCCACCCGCGCGCGTGCCGTAGCATTATTTTAGACCTAAAATAATTGCGCTGCGCCGCGCATCGAGGATTTGTGACATCGACAGGACCGGAAACGACAAAGCCGCTCGCCGGCCGGCACGCCGTGGTGACGGGCGGCGGCACCGGCATCGGCGCCGCGGCCGCGATGGCGCTTGCGCGCGAGGGCGCGCGCGTCACCGTGATGGGGCGGCGCGCGGAGAAGCTTAGGGCACAGGCGAAGGCGATCGCCGATCTCACCGGAAGCGATGCGGCGATCGAGCCGGTCGATGTCACCGATGCCGCCGCCGTGCCCGCCGCCTTCACCGCCGCCGCCACCCGCTTCGGACCCGTTGCGATCCTCGTCAACAATGCGGGCGGCGCCGCGAGCGCGCCTTTCGGCAAGACCGGGCTCGACGCGCTCGAGCGCATGCTGGCGGTCAATCTCAAGAGCACCTTCCTCTGCACGCAAGCCGTGCTCAAGAACATGCTCGCCGCGAAGCACGGGCGCATCGTCAACATCGCGTCCACGGCGGGTCTTATCGGCTATGGCTATGTCTCGGCCTATGTCGCGGCGAAGCATGCGGTGGTTGGGCTGACGCGCGCGCTTGCGCTCGAGACGGCGAAGAGCGGCGTCACCGTCAATGCGGTCTGCCCGGGCTTCACCGACACCGATCTCGTCGCGCGCTCGGTCGCGACGATCACGGCAAAGACCGGCCGTTCGGCCGAGGAGGCGCGCGCCGAGCTCGCCAAGACCAATCCGATGGGACGCCTCGTGACGCCCGAAGAGGTCGCGGCTGCCGTCGTGTTCTTATGTCTGCCCGGCGCCGCCGCCATCACCGGCCAGGCGATGGTCGTCGCCGGCGGCGAGGTGATGCCGTGAGCGACGCGCGGCTCAAGCCAGTGCCGTCGCCGCCCGATCGCGAATCCGCGCTGCTGAGCGACGACAAGCTCGAGCTCAAGGTGTGGCTCCGCCTCCTCACCTGCGGCAATCTCATCGAGAGCGAAGTGCGCGCGCGGCTGCGCGAGGCCTTCGACACGACGCTGCCGCGCTTCGACCTCCTGGCCCAGCTCGACCGCGCGTCGCAAGGCCTTACCATGGGCGAGCTCAGCTCGCGTCTCATGGTGAGCAACGGCAATGTCACAGGGCTCACCGACGCGCTCGAGCGTGAAGGTCTCGTCTCGCGCGAGCCCGAGCCGGAGGATCGTCGCAGCCTGCGCATTCGCTTGACGCGGGCGGGCAAAGAGGCCTTCGATGCGATGACGCCCGCGCATGAGGAGTGGATCGACGCGATGATGGCCGGCCTCACGCGCGCCGAGATGGCGCATCTGCTCGACCTCCTCGGCAAGCTCAAGCAGTCGGTTCGCCGCGCGACGACGCCGTAGATACTGCCATGAGTGAGGCTATCGCCGATCCACGGCCGGACGTGCCCCATGTCGCTCTCGATATGCTGGTGCGCCATCCACGCCTCGCCGAGGCGCGCAAGCTCTATCTCGATCGCTTTCTCGCGATCTATGGCGGCGACCCCTTCCTCGTCCGCCTGCTCATCGAGAGCGGCCGTATCCTCGTCTTCGTGCTCGCCCTGGTACTTGATGCCGGACAGGATCCTGCTCGTCCCGAGACATGGCTGACCGTCGGACGCCTCAAGCGCGAGTTGGCGATGTTCGGTATGGCGAGCGCGCGGCAGATCGACCACCTCATCCGTCGCCTGTGCGCGGTCGGCTATATGGGCTCGCGACCGGCGGAGCAGGACCGGCGCGTCCGCATCCTGGAGCCGACGGAGCGGATGCGGGCGCATGACCGCGACTGGCTCGCCGCCCATTACGCGCCGCTCGCGCTGCTCTGCCCTGAGAACGATTACGGGCCGATCCTACGGCGCGACCCTGCCGCCCAAATGGCGCAACGTTACGCCGCGGTGACCTTGTTGCCAGTGGCCGCCCAGATGTTCACCACCTTTCCCGATATGCTGTTGTTCCTCAACCGCGCCGGGGGCTTTCCCGTCATCGCGGCACTGTTGCAGGCCGCGATGGCCGACCCGGCGTCACCCCATGCGGCCGTGCCCTTTGCCGATGTCGGCGATCGCTTCGGCATCTCGCGCACGCAGGTGCGGAACCTCCTCGTCGAGGCGGAGCAGGCGGGCCTTGTCAAGCTTCATGCGCGTGGCGGCCAAAGCGTCGAGATCCTCCCGCGCCTCTGGACCAGCCACGATCGCGGCATGGCCGCCGGCATGTACCTGCACGATCTCGCCTACGCGATCGCGACAGGGCGCCGTCGTTTCACGGAAGCTGTTTGATCGCGCCCACGCCGATTTGAGCGATATGCGCAATCTTTTCCGTCGGGGACAACCGGCGCCGATATAGCGTAGCACCGCCGACACGGGACGAGATCTGTGGGAAGAGCGCCCGGTGACTGGCGACAATCGAGATGACCGAAGGGCAATCATGAAGAGACACTGGCTTGCGCCCATCCTGCTCGCCGCTCTCGCCGGCAGCGCGTCGGCAGCGGCGGCCGAGAAGAGTTACGGACCTGGCGTCATCGACACCGAGATCAAGCTCGGCCAGACCATCGCCTATAGCGGTCCCGCTTCCGCTTTCGGCGTCGTGGGTCGCGTATTCTCCGCCTATTTCAAGAAGCTCAACGACGAGGGCGGCATCAATGGGCGGAAGGTTAGCCTCATTAGCCTCGATGACGGCTACAGCCCGCCCAAGACCGTCGAGCAGACGCGCCGGCTCGTCGAGCAGGAGCATGTGCTGGCCATCACCGGCTCGCTCGGCACGCCCACCAACGCCTCTGTCCAGCGCTATCTCAACGAGCGCAAGGTGCCGCAGCTCTTCATCTTTACCGGCACCTCGCGCTTTCGCGACCCGGCGAATGCGCCGTGGACGATGGGCGTCGACCTTGCCTATCGCGACGAGGCGCGCGTCTTTGCCGACTACATTCTCAAGGTCGCGCCCAATGCCAAGATCGCCGAACTCTATCAGAACGACGATTACGGCAAGGATCAGGTCGCGGGGCTCCGCGCGGCGCTTGGCGGCAGGGCCGAGCGCATGATCGTCAAGTCGGAATCCTACGAGGTCACCGATGCGACCGTCGAATCTCAAATCGTGTCGCTGCAGGCCTCCGGCGCCGACGTGCTCGTCGCCACGACGACGCCGAAATTCACCGCGCAGATGATCCGAAAGGCCTATGACATCGGCTGGAAGCCACTTATCTTCATTCCATTTCCGGCATCTTCGATCCCGCTGGTGCTGCAGCCTGCAGGGCTTGAAAAGTCCGTGGGGGTGATGACCGCGGCTTTCGTGAAGTTTCCCGGCGATCCCGTTTGGAAAGACGATGCGGAGATGAAGGACTATCTCGCTTTCATGGCCAAATATGATCCCAGCGACAATCCCGACGATTTCCTGGCGATCGCCGGCTATTACGGTGCCGCCGCCACCGCCCATGTGCTGCGCCAGTGCGGCGACAGGCTCACGCGCGACAATGTCATGTACCAGGCGACGCATATGGCCGGCGTCCGCATCCCGATGCTGCTGCCCGGCATCGTCTTTATGACCGCGCCCGACGACTACAACCCGGTAAAACAGATGCAATTGCAGCGCTTCGACGGCAGCCGCTGGACACCGGTCGGCGAGATCGTCGGCGGGCGTTGACATCAACTCGACGGAAGGAGAGCGTTACAGAATGAGAGTTGCCTTGGCCGCGTTCCTCCTCCTGGCGCTGTGGACATCCCACGATGGGCGAGCCGTCGCCGCCGATTGGCCGGACTGGGCCTATCCCTGGGCGCCCGATTTCAAAGTGGCGCCCGCCGACGACACCCCGCGGCACATGCCTGACAGCGGCGCCACCTTCACTACGCGGCAGGCGCGCGATCTTTTCTTCTCGCCCGACTGGCATCCCGCCGACCATCCGCCGATGCCCGAAATCGTCGCCGCGGGAAGGCGCCCCGATGTGCGCGCCTGCGGCTCCTGCCATCGCGCGGAAGGGACCGGCGGCCCCGAGAATGCAAGCCTTGCCGGGCTTCCCGCCGACTACATCGTGCAGCAGATGGCCGACTTCAAAAGTGGCGCGCGCCAATTCTCAGGGCCGCAACGGAGCGCCGTGACGCTGATGATCACGATAGCGCAAGCCGCCAGCGAGGAAGAGGCACGAACCGCCGCCAACTATTTCGCCGCGCTCAAGCCGAAGACGAACATCAAGGTGGTCGAGGGCGACGCCACTCCCAAGACCGATATCGCCCGTCTCTTCTACGTGCTTTCACCCGAGGGCGGCACCGAACCTTTGGGACAGCGCATCATCGAGGTCCCCGCCGATGTCGAGCAGTTCGAGCTGCGCGATTCCCGCGCACAATTCCTCGCCTATGTGCCGAACGGCAGCGTTGCCAAGGGCAAGGCGCTGGCCACAGCCGTCCGATCCTACGCGTCGCCCGCTTGCGGCACCTGCCACGGGCACGACCTCAAAGGCCTCGGCGCCGTCCCCGGAATCGCCGGCCGCTCGCCGAGCTATCTCGCGCGCCAGCTCTACGACATGCAGCAAGGCACGCGCGCGGGTGACGCTAGCGCGCTCATGCGCCCGGTCGTCGCCAACCTTTCGCATGACGACATCATCGCGCTGGCGGCTTATCTCGCTTCGCTGGCGCCGTGACGGCGTGATGTGTGCGGCATCGCCGCCCCACCTCACCCTCCCGCTGCGCGGGTCCCTCCCTCTCCGCCCCACTGGGGCGGAGAGGGTTGGGGTGAGGTGGGGTCTCCTTCTACGCGCTCTTGGCATAGTGCTTGCCTTGCTCATCACCAGCGCGGTTCGTGCCTCCGAAACCGCGACCCCCCGCATCACCCTCTCGCTCCAATCCCTCGACGGCCGCAACGTCACCGAAGCCGATCTGCCGGCCAAATGGGTTCTCATCTATTTCGGCTACACCTACTGCCCCGATATCTGCCCGACGGCGCTTCTCGATCTCAGCCGCCTGCTCGATCTTCTGGGGCCGCTCGCCGCGCGCATCCAGCCGGTCTTCATCACCATCGATCCCGCGCGCGACACGCCCGAGGTGCTGAAACAGTATGTCGCCAATATCGATCCGCGCTTGCTCGCGCTCACCGGCAGCGAGTCGGAGATTCATGCGGCGGCGCAGCAGTTTCACTTCTATTATGTGCGCTACCGGGATCCGAAGCTCGGCGCCGATAGCATCGATCACAGCTCGTATTTCTTCGTCATCGATCCCGACCGGCACCTTGCCGCCGATTTCGCGACGCCGGATGTCGGACCCGAGGAGATCGCCGCGCGCCTGCGCCCCCTGCTCGACAACTTTGAGGCCGCTCGACACTTGGACGGCAAATAGGTGGAGGCGGTCGGCGGCTTGTTGGGGAAGTCTGGAAAGCGCCGCGGACGGCCCCGGGGAACCGTAGAACCGAGCCAAGCGATTGCCTTGGCGATACCCCGCCGCGCCCGCGGAACCCTCATTGCTGTAGGGTGCTCTCATGCCGGATACCGCCGCTCCAATAGCTCGCTTGCCCCGCCCGCAGGTGCCCCCGGCGGGACGGCCGTTCTCGGGCCCCGAGACATTGCTCGTCGGCGCCCTGGTGATCGCCGCTTTGTATTTCGGGCGCGAGGTCTTCGTGCCCGTTGCGCTTGCGACCTTGCTGTGCTTCCTGCTGGAGCCGCTCGTCCGGCTGCTCCGGCGTTGTCGGCTGGGGCGGGTCCCCTCGATCCTCGTCGCGGTCGTTTTGGCCTTCGCGGTGATCGGCGGCCTCGGCACGATCATCGGTTCGCAGGTCGCGCATCTGGCGGAGAACCTGCCTGAATATCAGGCGACGATAACGCGCAAGCTTGAGGCGCTGCGCGGCAGCACGGCGCAGAGCGGCGTCGTCGAGCGCGCCTCATCCTTGCTGAAGGATCTCGGCAACGAGGTGAAAAAGACGCCGGACAAGGAGGGCGGGCCGATCGCGCCCAGCGCGGGGTCGCCCACCGGCCAGATGCAGAAGCCGATCCCGGTCGAGATCCGCGAGCCGCCGCCAACGCCGCTGCAACTCCTGCAGAACATCATCAGCCCGCTACTGTCGCCGCTGGCGACGACCGGCGTCGTGATCATCTTCCTCGTCTTCATCCTGCTGCAACGCGAGGACCTGCGGGACCGCTTCATCCGGCTCGCGGGAACGCACGATCTGCAACGCACCACCCGGGCGCTCGACGACGCCGCCGCGCGGCTGAGCCGCTATTTCCTGATGCAGAGCGCAATTAACGCCGTTTTCGGCGTGATCATCGGCGGCGGGCTTTGGCTGATCGGTGTACCGAACCCGGCGCTGTGGGGCATCCTCGGCGGATTGCTGCGCTTCGTGCCCTATGTCGGCGCGCCCATCGCGGCGATCTTCCCTGCGACGCTCGCGATCGCAGTCGATCCAGGCTGGTCGATGCTGGTATGGACCTTGGCGCTATTCCTCGTCACCGAGCCGATCATGGGCCAAGTCGTCGAACCGTTGCTCTATGGTCACAGCACCGGCCTCTCCGCCGTCGCCGTCGTCGTCTCGGCGGCCTTTTGGACCTGGCTTTGGGGACCCATCGGCCTGCTGCTCTCAACACCGCTTACCGTATGCCTCGTCGTGCTCGGCCGCCACGTCGAGCGCTTGCAGTTCCTCGATGTGATGCTGGGCGACCGGCCCGCGCTGGCGCCCGAAGAGACCTTTTACCAGCGCGTTTTGGCAGGCGATCCCGGTGAGATCGCGGAGCAGGCGGAGGCCTTCCTCAAGACGGGCTCGCTGATTGACTTTTACGACGAGGTGGCGCTGAAGGGCCTGGCGCTCGCGCAGACGGATGCCAGCCGCGGCGCGCTCGACGAGGAGCGCCGCTTGCGCGTCAAGGAGACGATCGACGAGGTGATCGACGACCTTTCGGATCACGAGAGCATTGTCCGGCCCACCGAGAATGTCGAGGAAGGGAAGAGCGCCGCGACCCAACCGCCTCCGGCGCTGTCTCCCGACGAGATTCCCCCGGCATGGCGCGGCCAGCCAGTGCTCTGCGTGGCTGGCCGCGGGGCACTGGACGAAGCGGCGGCCGCCCTGCTGGCTCAGCTTCTGGATGGGTATGGGATCGGCGCCCGCATCCTGCCGGCCCAAGCAGCGCTGGCAGCGAACCTCGCCCATTTTGACGCTGCTAGTGTCCAAGTCATTTGCCTCTCCTACCTCGATGCCGGATCGTTCACGCACGCTCGCTATCTCGTCCGGCGCCTTCGCCGCAAGGCGCCCTCCGCCCCGATCCTGGTCGGGTTCTGGGCGCTTGCCGAGGAGGACCAAAGCAAACGGGACAGTGTGCTGCGTGCGACCGGCGCCGACCATCTCGTCATTTCTTTCCGCGAGACCATCGAGGATATTGTCGCCCTTGTCCGGCAAGTGGCAACCGACAGCTGGCCGTCGGCGGCGCCTTCGCCGGAGGCAAGACCAACCCGGCCGGCGATGGAACCACAGGTCCTTGCGACGCGCCGCTCGCTCGACACCGTGTCCCCGGACCATAAGAAGCCCGCGACGCCCGACCGTTGGGAACCGGCCGGCAGCGTTCCGGCGGAACCGTAGATAGCGAGGATCGAGACGGCGGAAATCTTCATCACGGTGGACTCTCCGCCATAACGGCTCGATTCTACATCAATGGGGATGTGCACCGCCTCGAACGCGGCGCCAAGCATCGGCGCATCGCGCGGATGAAGGGCGGGGCTCTATTCGATATTGGAAGGAAACCGACCATGACCCTTCGCCTCAATCGTCGTGATTTCGTCGCAGGCTCGGCACTTCTCGCCGGCACGGCGCTGGCGCTCGGACCCGTGCGCGTCGAAGCCGCGACACTCGCCGCGCCCGAGATCGACCGCCTCACCATCCGCGTCCTCGTCGATAGCGGACACGAGCTTTTCCTCGACAAGACCGATCATCCCATGGTCAAGGTCGAGCGCTCCGGCATCGGCATCATCGGCGGCTCCGCCGCGCTTGCCGGCATCAACAGCCAATGGGGCCTGTCGCTCTATATCGAATCGACGGCCGCCGGCGTGACACGGCGCCAGATGCTCGATTTCGGCTTGACGCCCGATGTGCTCGTCAACAATGCGACGCTTCTGGGCGTCGATCCCGCCACGCTCGACGGGCTCATTCTGAGCCACGGCCATGGCGATCACTATGGCGGTCTCATCGGCTTCATCGCGAAGCACCGCGCGGCGCTGCGCCCGGACATCGCGCTGGTGGTGGGCGGCGAGGATAATTTCTGCTGGCAATATGTGAAGAAGCCCGACGGCAAATTCACCGAGTTCGGCGTGCTCGACCGCGCCGATCTGAAGCGCCTCCATGTCCCCTGGTCCACCGCCGAAGAGCCGCGCCTCATCGGCGACCAGGCGATCTCGACCGGGCGGATCGCGCGCGAGAGCATCGAGAAGGTGCTGCCCAACACCTATGTCCAATATGGCATGCATGACGGCGCGGGTTGCGACGCCGGCCATTTCACCGCGGCCGAGCGCCAGGGCGAGATCGTGCCGAATCAGCATTGGCACGAGCATGCCACCTGCTTCAATCTGCGAGGCCGCGGCCTCGTGGTGATTTCAAGCTGCGGCCACGCCGGCATCATCAACTCGGTCAAGACGGCGCAGAAGGTGACCGGCATCAACAAGGTGCACGCCATCATCGGCGGCTTCCACCTCTACCCCGCCAAGGCCGATTACGTCGCCGAGATCGTCCAAGGCATCAAGGCGCTCGATCCCGACGTGGTGATCCCCATGCATTGCAGCGGCGTCAACTTCGTCGCCGCGGCGCATGAGATGATGCCGGACAAGCTCGTGACGTCGACGACGGGGAACAGGTTTACGCTGGGGGTGTGAGCCCAAACCCGTCTCCCGCGGCTCCCACCTGCTGGATTGCTTCGCCTGCGGCTCGCAATGATGGGTGGATGGCCCCCTCTTCACGGCATCGATGTGCCAAAGTTGGCGTGTTGGACAACCAACTGAACAGGGCCATCCATGAAAGAGGTTAGCATAATCGGTTTGGACATCGCCAAGAAGGTCTTTCAGGTGCACGGGGTTGACGCCGCTGGGACAATCGTGGTTCGCAAGACGCTGCGGCGCTCTCAACTGCTGGCGTGGTTTACGAAGCTGCCGCGCTGCCTTGTGGGACTGGAAGC
>Ga0209062_1001591_pt1 | contig 38114 bp, 32 predicted proteins | sample Coa_R2_2_FD_187158 | JGI IMG/M metagenome (GOLD analysis project Ga0209062, IMG submission 187158) | Surface soil microbial communities from Centralia Pennsylvania, which are recovering from an underground coalmine fire - Coalmine... | ecosystem: Environmental > Terrestrial > Soil > Unclassified...
TCGACCGGGTTCTCAACACCGGGGTCACCGAGTACCTGGCCGAACAAGAACACGCCCACCCGTCTCCCGCCTACTGGTCGTACGCGGCCTGGGCCATCTTCGGAGTGGACGAGCGGCCCGTGGGCGTGATGGTCCAGGTGACGGACGTGACGGAGGCCACGCTCTTCCGTCGCCGATCGGCGGACATGAACGAGGCCCTCGTCCTCTCCTCGGTCCGCCAGAACGAACTCATCGACACCCGCGCCAAGTTGCAGCTACAGCTGGCGACCGCGCAGGAGGCCGAGCGCCGCCGGTTCGCCCGCGACCTGCACGACACCACCGGCCAGATCATCGCCGCGCTCGCGCTGGGCGTCCGCGCCGTCCGCGACGCCGGGCCGCTGCCGGACGCGGCGCAGGGCCGCCTCGACCACGTCCAGCGACTGGTCGATGAGCTGGCGCGGCAAGTCCACGACCTGGCCACCCGGCTGCGGCCGACGGCGCTCGACGACCTCGGGCTCGTGGCCGCGGTCCGCCACCTCGTCGCCGACTGGTCTGCCCGCACCGGCGTCCCGGCCGAGTTCCAAGCGCCGGCCGGCACCGCGCGGTTCCCGCCCGAGGTGGAGACGGCCCTCTACCGCGTCGTCCAGGAAGCACTGACCAACGCCGCCAAGCACGCCGGGGCGCACCGCGCCGCCGTCATCATCGGGCAGACCGCGGGCAACGCGGTCGCGGTCGTGGAGGACGACGGGGTCGGCTTCGACCCCGACGCGACGGCGCCGACGCCCGGTCGCCCGCCGAACGGGCGCGAGCGGCTCGGTCTGGTCGGGATGCGCGAGCGCGTGGCCCTGGTCGGCGGGAAACTCGAGATCGAGTCCGCGCTCGGCCGGGGTACCACGGTCATCGCCAGCGTTCCATTATCCACCGGTCGGGGCGAGTGACCAGCGCACCGGCCCGAGGACGGGGGCACCGCGATCGGTCCCGGAGTGGCGAAATCGGAGAGCCCGATGTCGGGCCGAACCCTGGTCCAGGAGCGCGTCATGACGGAACTGGTGTCGGCCGTGGGGGCGGCCCCGTTCGACCTGCCCCAACTCTGCCGATACTTCTCGGAGCGGTCGCCCCAGCCGATGGTCGCGGTCGAGGGAGCGACGCACATCATCCGCTACCTCAATCCGGCCTTCGCCCGCCTCGTTGGGAGAGAGGTGAACGATCTCGTCGGCCGTCCATTCTCCGAGGCCGTGCCGGAAGGGGGCGAGAACGGCTGCCTGGCGCTGCTCGACCGGGTTCTCAACACCGGGGTCACCGAGTACCTGGCCGAACAAGAACACGCCCACCCGTCTCCCGCCTACTGGTCGTACGCGGCCTGGGCCATCTTCGGAGCGGACGAGCGGCCCGTGGGCGTGATGGTCCAGGTGACGGATGTGACGGAGGCCACGCTCTTCCGTCGCCGATCGGCGGACATGAACGAGGCCCTCGTCCTCTCCTCGGTCCGCCAGCACGAACTCATCGAAACCATCGAGCGCGGCGAGCGGGAGCGACACGCGTTGGAGGCCCAGATGTTCCAGGCCCAGAAACTGGAGAGCCTGGGCGTCCTGGCCGGAGGCATCGCTCACGACCTGAACAACATGCTGACGCCGGTCGTCGGGTTTACCGAGTTGGTCAAGGACGCACTCCCGAAAGATGCGCCCGTCGTCCCGATGCTCGACGCCGTCTCGACGAACGCCCGCCGGGCCGCCGATCTGGTGCAGCAAATGCTGGCCTTCGCGGGCAAGGGCCAGTTCGTCGTCCGGCCCCTGGACCTCACCGACCTCGTCCGCGAGATGGCCGGGTTACTGGGTACAGCGGTCTCGACCAAAGCCGTACTCCGCTACGAGTTGACCCGCGGCCTCCCCCCCGTCGAGGCCGACGCCACGCAGCTCCGCCAGGTCGTCATGAACCTGGTCGCGAACGCCGCCGAGGCCGTCGAAGAGCGCGGCGGTACCGTCACCATCTCGACCGGCTTGGTTCAAACCGCCCCCCCGGCGCAGCAATCCGGCGCGAAGACAGCTCTGCCGAGCGGGTCGGCCATTTTCCTGGAGGTGGCGGACACAGGGTGCGGGATGACCGCGGACGTGATCGAGAAGATCTTCGACCCGTTCTTTACCACGAAGTTTACCGGCCGGGGGCTGGGTCTGGCGGTCGTCCAGGGGATCGCCCGCGGGCACCGCGGCACCCTGCGGGTCCACAGCGAACCCGGCCGGGGGAGCACGTTCCGGCTCATCCTCCCCAGTTCGACGATGCTCGCCGCTGCGCCGGTCGGATCCCCACGGCCGGACGAGTGGCGGGGGACCGGTACGGTGCTGGTTATCGACGACGAGTTCGGGGTTCGTGACATCACGGCCCGCATTCTCGAACAGGCGGGCCTCACTGTGCTGGTCGCAAGGGATGGTCGAGAAGGGTTAACCGTGTTCCGCGAGCACCAGCAGGAGATCGACGCCGTGGTTCTGGATCTGACCATGCCGGGGATGGGCGGGCTCGAAGCCGCGGGGGTGTTGCGCGGTCTCCGGCCCAACCTCCCCGTCGTCCTCGTGAGCGGTTTCAGTGTCAAAGAGGCGACCCTCCAGACCACGGCCCCCGGGATCACGGCGTTCGTCCAGAAGCCGTTCAACACAGCCGACCTGCTGGCGGCCGTTCGTCGTGCGCTGGGGCAGTGACGCGAAGGGCGGTCTGCTCATTCACGACCGCGACGGATATCCGGTTGTGTTCATGGTGTGCGAGCCATCGACGCGATATTACCCGGTGATGACGAGAGCCAACTGGATGCTCCTGCTCGTTGACGAAGTGATTTGAGCCGACAGGCTTGGACAAACGACTTCCGCGTAAGCGTATCGAGGTCGACGGTCGGGACAGGTGGGGCAGCGAGCCGGAGCGGACAGAGGAGCGCGAGCAGAAAGTCTATCTGTGAGATGAACTGATCGAAGAGATGGGAACGCTGAATCGGGGTCTCTTCCCAGTGTCGGGCGCGAAAAGCGGAGGAAGCGGTGAATTTGGATATCTCCAGCGCTTCGCGTTCACGACGCCGAGATTAAATTTAAATAATTTTTTGAAAATTAATTTATTTTGTCGACCGATTTCCATATAATGAACCCGCTCAACTGATCTCGGTACTCGCCGAACAGATGGGCTTGGAAGGACGGAACCATGTGGAGCTTAAAGTTGGTTGTTTTAGCAGTTCTCTGCCTGACTGGTTTCTCGGCGGAAACACGCGGGTCCATCGCCCCGACTGTGGAAAGCCAGGAAAGGTACCTCGATTCGTGGCGGCCCTCACGTGAAAGGTTGCAGGAGTTGCAGAAAGAAATGCCCGATCGGTCCACTACCCCTCTCGACCTTGCCGATCAGAATAACGTGTAATTCTCATCTGGACCCAGTATTAAATCGAACCATTTACAGGCCGCCCCACAAAGGGCGGTCGTTTTCGTTAGCTTCAGCAATTCGTAGGAAGCGATGTAACCAATCTGATCTACACAGCCTTATCCTGCTTCGGTTTGAACATCGGGGACAGTGCTTCGCACCAGGCGATCACCACTTCCAGTCCTCGCATCGCTGCCGCTAAATCGGTCGCCGGAGTTCTCGTTACTGGCTCCTTCCCCATCCGCGCCGCGATCCGATCCGTCAGCCGATATACCTTGCCCATCACCTCGACAGGACTTCCGGTCTCCGCTCTTCCGAATACTACCCGAAGGATGCGGCACCACACCGCAAGCCGATCTGGCACGGCATGCGTCGGTTCAGGGATATTGGCGTTGCCATACTTAGCAGAGTAGCCACGGAGCGCTGCCAGGTGCACATCATTCGCTCTCTGACGGGCGTGGAGATCGCTTGTCTTGTGTCCTTGTTCTGCCAGCAAGCCGTCCCACTTTGCCTGGAGATCAAGGACATGAACGACGGCCGTGGCCTGTTCGGGGGAGAGTTTTTCGGCGTCGTGTTTGGTGAGTTGTGGCATGGCAGCCTTCTGTGAAGAGTTAGCAGAATCATCGTCATGGATGAATCGGCAAGTCCATAGCGAAGTGGGGAAAGTGAGGAAAGGTGGGTCGGCAACACCCACCATATCAGAAGTAAAAGTTACAACTGCAGACCGTGCGATCCAGCGGAATTGCTGGTGAAAAGCGGCTTCGCTCTCGAAAGTTGCACTTCGGCACGGCCAGTGCTTTACCTCATACCATCGAAACCAGTCGGGTCAGAATTCCTCCGGCCCACCCCGCATTCCCCCAGCAAGTCCAACAACCTATCAATGAAAGCCGGTGGCTTCGGCCGCCGGTTTCAGCTTTTTCTCTACCTTGAGCAACTGTTGAATCGCGGATGTTCCATATCTCGCCGTTCCGGTCAGAACGCGGAGGGTCGGCAGGATCTGTGCTTCGCTGGCCTCTTGAGTGGCCGCACAAGACTGTCATCTGCCGATCCGAAGCGGTAGTCGTCGGCTTCACCGATGTCGCCGGTGATGGCAAAGGCGTCCGCCTCGGTTTCCGCGAGCATGTCGAGGAATGCCTCCAGAGTTGGAGGGTTGAGGAAGTTGAGGTGGATATCAGTCAGCCGTGCGAGTTTCATTCCGTGGTTATGGCACCAGCGAGAAATGCAGTCAACCGGCTGCGTTTCTGTCGCGGCGCGGGTACAATGGTGAGTCGCCCGTTACCGCAGATCAGATGCGGAATACCGAAGTGTGTCGCTCGTGGATCGTGTACCCTCGCGCTCGATCCACTACCAGCTCAGACCTGGAGCCGGGAAGACACGAAGCGCGAGTGAGCGATAAGCGAAAGGGCGACCCAATTGGCTCGCCTCTCACTTCAGGCCCTCTGTCCGCCGGGATTGTGCTTGAAGCTGTCGGCCTCCTTTCCGCCATCCACCTCCGGCGGCACGACCAGTTCCATGACCTCCGCACAGCACCGGGGCCAGCCGTTTCGCGCGTAGGCTAGCTGGTCGGCGGGGGTGCATTCGGCCGTTCGAGCACACGAGCCGCATCGAAGAAAAGGCCTCGGCTGAAAGGAGTCCGTGGACATCGTGGGTCCTGACGGGCGACATCGGGTTACCCTTCGGTTTGTTTTGCCGTTCCGGGCCCTTCTGGCGCCTCGCGAATGTCAAAGGTGTTCGGACCGCTCCGTCGGGCCGTGCCACTCACCTCGCGGTCACCTCACGTGAGTCGGCAAGTCGTCTCGAAAGGAACGGGCGGCTGATCTCGTGATCGATGCCGGTGCGCCCGCACTGCGGGAGGTGCGCTTCCGCGTACTGATTGCCAGCGGTCGCAGTTCACCGAATACGCCGTTCTCAGCTCCGCCCCCGACTGGGCTTGGCGTCGAGTGAGCGGCTGGCGTACCGGAGAAAGATCGAGAACACCCAAACCACACAGACGGTCGCCGCCAGTGAACCACCCATCCACACCCACCGCTGGTTGCCGTCGTGAATCATCGGGGCGAGCAGAGTCGACAGAGCGAACGTGAAGCACACGGCGGCCAACAGGCCGATGAGGAGAACCTTCCAAGTTGGCATGTTCGTATTCCGGGGGAGAGGTTGATTGCGGGCGGAGGAAATCACCGCAAGTTATTCTAAAGATTTCAAAATCTTTAATCCAATTTATTTCTGCAATTTCACATAAATCGTACTGGCACTCGCGTCGTTCTCGCGAAGAGGTAGTTCTTGCGCCCGATGGCGACAACCCGCAAGGTCCGCCGGTGGCGTTGTCGTCGATCTGAAGAGACCCGTTTCCGTCCAGCGTCGACACTTCCAGGGAGTTTTCGGTGTCGCCTGCACGTCGGTCCGACACGCTGGCGCACTTTCGGGATGGTCTCTGGCAGGCAGGACGGCTCGTATGTGCGACGAACGTACACGCCGTAATCCGGCTTGTCAGATGGACAGATCGCCGGCAAGGAATCCAACAACCCATCCCGTCGGTCGGCAAGCCATCCAGCACGACAACATCAAATCATCCAGAAAGACGACAAGCAGACTGTTCATGCGGACGATCGGACAGAAAGATTGCTTGCCGGCTGGTCGAATGGACAGCCTACCAGCCAGCTTGCTGACTGTGTGGCAAGACAGCTGTCCTAGTTCGAATCCAGGCCGGGTAAATGAAGAAGCCCCGCAAGCACAAGCACTTGCGGGGCTTCTTCATTTACCACAACGTCAGAGAGATACCAATTTGTAGCCAAATCGTAGCTGAATTGTAACTCACGTCGGGGAAGGACTTTTCTTTGTGAATTCTTGTGTGGACTATACCCCCTCTCTGAACGCAGGTTAGAATCTCATCTTGACCTCATATCGGATTCAGGCTCGAAAGGGGAACGCGAGATGTCGCCTATCGAACTGACTTGCCCCGGGTGCCAGCGGATCCTTCGCGTCCGTGGGGTCACGGCCAATCATCGTGTTCGTTGTCCGCGCTGCAACGAAGTGTTCGCGCCACCTGTTCTTGCCGACGCAGTCACCACCGAACCAGCAGCCGACGTAGCCCCGCAACCACCCGCAGTACCGGTCGCCGAACCAACTCCGGTCGCCAGTGCGCCTGAGCCGGAAATCCCCACTGCGGATCTTGGCGCCGCCGCGCCCGACTCACCGGTCGGCTCCTCCGCGCCCGAACCAACCGATGACGATATCTTCGCCAAGATCGCGGCGGCCGATGATCCGGTCACAGCCGCGGCCGAAGTACGGAAGCCAAAGCCAACGCCGAGCGAGCCAGAAGAGGACACTCCGGCCAAGTCCGGCGATACATCACGCAAAGAAGCCAGGAGCGAGCCCAAGCCCAACAAGAAACGCCGCAAGGCCAAGCGGGACGAAGAACCGATCGCGGGAGCCATCAATCCGTTCGTACTGATCGGTGGGCTTGGCCTTCTCGCGACGATCGTCCTGGCTCTGGGCGGTTTTTTTGTACTCCGGCACCTCAACCGGCAAGCCGACGAAGTAGCTGAACGCGCACAGGCAGAGGCGACACGCGAATACGAAGCCGCGCAGCGCGAGCGTGACGCCGCGAACAAACGCAAATCGCAAGCGAACACCGAGCCGGCCCAACCCGCCCCGAACAATCCGGAACCGGCCCAACCCGCTGGCCCTGGGGCGCTCAAACCGGGCGGGCTGGAACCCGCGCAACCCGACTTTCCACCGTTTGAGCCACCTGTTCAACCTCCTGGCCGCCCCCCCTTCAATCCCCCCGGCTTTCCGGGCAACCCACCCGGATTCCCCGGCTTCCCAGGCAACCCGCCGGGGTTCCCCGTCAATCCGCCGGGATTCCCAGGCAATCCACCGATGCCTGCGAAGGTGAACATCGTCTTTCCCCCCGTGACGCCGGTTGCCGTCAAACCAGCCCCACTCGCGCAGGACACGGTGGAGTTAAAATTGCCTGGCACGGTTACGGATGCGTGTATCGGTGGTGGGGGTCGGTACTGGTGTCTTCTGCTGGGTGATGAAAAACAAATTGCTGTGTTCGACGTGAACGAGGCGAAGATCACCAAGTATCTGCCTGTTACAAGCGGAAACGTGAAGATCGCTGCGGGGATGAACAAACTGGTGGTCGCTGATTCCGATGCTGGAGCGCTGACGCGATTCGATCTCGCAACCTTTCAGAAAGACCTGACCGTTCCGATGGCTGTCGGCGGAACAATCACCGCATTTGGAATGGGGTCGGCGTCGGCTGGTCCTCTGTTCCTCCAGGCCGCTCAGGGTGGAGGAGCACTCGGACGCAAGGAAACGGTATTTGTCGATCTCATCACGCTCAAGAAACTGGATGTGCCCTGGCTTGGGCTGTGGGTGGCGAATCGGGACAACATGCACTACCGATTCAGCCCCGACGGCCGGACGATTGGGTCGTGGTGTACGTCGCACACGCCAAGCGGGTTAAACGTAACAATCCTCACCGAGACGGGCGTCAAGGGCGGCTTCAGCGAGCATAAATCCGTCGGGTTCGTTCTTCCTGCGGCTGATGGTTCCGTCATCACCGCAGAGGGCGTTTATAGCTCTGCGGGCAAGAAGCTCGCCGGGCCAGGAGGCTACTTCTTCCGTCTGCCTGCGCAGGAGGGTCGGTTCTACCTTACGATCCCGGGCGGCGGCGGGGCTCAGGTGAACACCGGCCGGGGAGACGAGGACAAGCCCACCGTTCTCTACTCCGCAGGAGAGGGGCGCGTCCTCGCCAAGTTGCCGGATGTCGCTCTCCCCGCTGGAAACGAAGCGTGGGCACCCAGTGATTTCCTTGCAGACAAGAAGGTTCTCTTCACCACCGAAGGCAAATTGATCGCCGTCCTCGACAAAACCGGCAACAAGCTCCTCCTACACCGCTTCGATCTGGAGGCGGCCCTCGAAAAGGCAGGCGTCGATTATCTGTTTGTCACAAGTCGTCCGCCGGTAGCGGAGCCTGGCAAACCGTTTACCTACACGCCCGTCGTCAAGTCGAAGAGGGGCGGCGTCACCTTCAAGCTCGATGCTGGTCCGGCGGGAATGAAGATCACACCCAACGGCGTCCTGACCTGGGAAGTCCCCAAGGACTGGGCTGGCACCGAGAACGTGATTGTCACCATTTCGGACAAGTCCGGCCAGGAAATCTTCCACACTTTCAAGCTTGGAACTCCGCCGGCACCGGCCAATCCCGGTGGCCCGGTGATTGGTTTCCCACAACCCGGCCTCGCACCCGACGCGGGTGAGCCGAAGGGCGATATCGTCCTCCCCGCGGCCAATCCGGCGCAACTCACCCGCACCAAGGCTGCCGATAAAGCGGAGATCAAGTTACCAGGAGTCGTTGATGCAACCTGCATCGGCGGTAACGGACGATATGTGCTCTTGCGCATTCCTACTCAGAAGCAGGTCGCGGTGCTGGACGTATGCGAGGGCAGAGTTACGAAGTCCATACCCATCCCGGAAGACAATGCCCTGATCGCCGCCGGTAACGAACACCTGTTCGTACTTGCCCTGACCGCCAACGTCATCCAGAAGTGGAACCTTAAAACCTTCGAGAAGGAAACCACCGTCGCCAATCCGCTGGAAGGAACTCCGCGACAAATCCTCATTGGCCATGCCGCCGATGGCCCGCTCTTCGTGATCGGGCCGAACGCGGCACTGGACACAAAGACCTTCAAGGAAATCGCTCTCGGCCGCGCACTGGGCAATATGCCACGTAATGTTCGGTTTCCAGCCCAGGCCAGTATCTCCGCCGATGGTCGGATATTCGCCTGGTCATCGACGGGGTTCGCTCTGTCCAGTCTGGTCCTTGACCCGAATGGAGCAAAAAACTACCTTCAAGCCATCTCGGTCGGAGCGATTGTAGTCGGTCCAGATGGGACACTCTTCACTGGTGGTGGGCTATTCACCCCGGAGTTGAAATCGGTTGGTGAACGGAAACCATTCCTGCCGTCGAATCACACTCCCATTCCCGCAGCACATGGCAAGCTGTACCTGTCGATCGCGACGAACGATCGCCCACGGCTGGAGCCGCGTGCAACTCTGAAGCTGCTGGGCGAGAACAAGGAGATCGCCGACCTGACCGATCTCGCGGGGCTGGACATACCCAAGAACCACAACCAGTTGACGGCAAAGGGGCTGCGACTGCACGATCGCGTTTTTATCGTTCCGGACGCAAAGGCCATCGTCATCCTGCACGGCAGCGCCGACAAGGTGACGATTCACACTCTCGATAGTGAAGAGCTCCTCGATAAGGCGGGTATCGACTTTCTATTCGTGACGAACCAACCGCCGGTCGCGGTGTGTGGGATGCTCTTCACTTACAAGCCAGAGGTGAAGTCGCGGCAAGGCGGCGTGACGATCAAACTCACGGCGGGACCTTCGGCGATGGAGGTCTCTCCCGAGGGCACTCTCACCTGGAAAGTGCCGCCCAACTTCGCCGATACATCGGTGGACGTGTCTCTCACGATAACTGACAAGTCGGGCCGGGAGACGGCGCACTCATTCAAGCTACCCGTTTCTTCGCGCCCGTGAGGGATCTGGTCATTCTTCCGCAGCCAGTCGGATGGCATACTCCCCGAGTGCTTCGCCCGCGGCGGCGGCGAATTCGTCGGCTTCGTCGATCTCGAAGCGAATGAAGCCGAACGGCTCACGGGGGTCGATGCGCACTGCCAGATCGATCCACCGGCCGCCAAGTTGATACGTGAGCCAGCCGGCTTCGAGCGGTTCGTACCGCGCGCCGGGGACGCCCGCGATGACGGTCAACTCGGGACGTTCCGGCTGCACTAGCCGCGACACTTCGCGAACGGTTTCTTTCAGCAGCGGATACACTTCATCCGGCGGCGGCGCCAGTTCCCAGTCGCGACCGTTGACGCGGTAATAGAGCAGTCCGCCCTCTTCACCGAAGCGCACTTCCAGTTGCGTGGCCTTGTCGCGAAGCGCATTCAAGATGATGACGTGCAAAAACCGCCGGGCTTCCGGCTCGGCGAGCAGTTGATCGGCGGATTCGTAAGTGAGCAAGAGCGGTCCTCAAAATAGTAGGAGGTCTCCGTGTGCCGTTGCTGACGGCACACGGAGACCTCCTACTACTTTATTGCGATGTCGGCGGCGCGCTGGTAAACGCTTGCGGCACGGCCGCACGTAACACCATTTCCAGTTCGTCAAAATCACCTGTATCCATCATGGGCTGTTCAATAACGAGCGTCTGTGTGCTCAGATCGTGAACAATCAGCAGCTTGTCGTTGCCGGGGTTATGCGGTCCTTCGCGGCGAATCCAGCGTATCGCCTTGAAGGGGATCTCCGCTGGCTGCACGAGTGGTTGATTGAAGTTCTTTGGTTCCTCTCGTTCGTCCTCATCCTCCGCGGTCGAATTCTCACGGAGATTCGCGGGCAACAGCAGCGAAGTGGTCGAGACACGCATAAGCGGCGGATTGATCGTCTCGCGAATACCCATCACGATTGCGCCAAGAGCCAGCAGGAGCATCGGCGCGGTGCAGACGCCGATCATTGTGAGCGCGATCCCCAGAGGCAACTGATTGGCGCGGAGCTTATCGCACCCCACCGGCACCAGAACCGTCCCGATGAAACCCAATACGCCGAACAACAGCGCTGTGCAGCCAGCCACTCGCCATCCACTCCGGTACGGATAGGCCCGTTCCAGCTTGTCGTTGTCAAACGTCATTGGGCGGCTCCCCGCCATCAGGCACAAGTACGCCACGCAGCCGACGCAGTGCGCGAAGATAGCGCATCGACGACGCGGCTTCCGTGAGATTGAGGGCGTGTGCCACTTCCTGATTGGAAAGTCCTTCGTGGTGCCGCATCAGAATAATTTCGCGGTCATCTTCGGAAAGTTGATCGATAGCGGCGTTCAGTCGGCGTTGCAGCTCGAGTTGAATGGCTTCGGATGTAGGTGTCCGCTCCGTGTCGATCAGTTGAGCGATGAGTGACACACTCGATTCATCGGCCCACGTGGGGCGAGCGATTGGCTGCTCGCGATCCACACTCCGCCGCTGTGCGAGCCGGTGCCGGCGGTGCGTATCGATGATGCGATCTTGCGCCAGGTGCCGCAGCCAGAGGTGAAACGGCATATCCGGCTTCTTGAGATAATCCGTGAGCCGTTGATTGGCTTCAACCAGAACATCCTGAACGATATCGGACGCATCAACACGCCGCGCAACGGCGGGATCGAGCCGCAGGCCGATCACCTGGCGTAGCGGTTCGCGAAACTCCCCGAGCAACTTGTCCACGGCTCCCGGCTCGCCCTTTCGGGCATCGTCGAGCAGCCGGTCGGTTTCTTCGCGGTTGGGCCACATGAAGGCATTTTACGGAGAACGAGCGAGATGAAGAACCCAGGAGAATGCCGAGAAGACAACAGAGCGGTCTGGCCTCGTGCTTGATGTCACATTGTCTCAGCCATACCACAACTTCATGCACACCCAACCCTGGATCGCGCCGTCGGGCACGGCTGGTCTGATCTTCGATTGCGATGGCACGCTCGCGGATACCATGCCGGCACACTACAAGGCGTGGACCGCAATGCTCGGCCGATTCAATATCCCCTTCCCCGAACCGCGATTCTACGCGATGGGCGGAATGCCGACCGCCAGCATTATTCGCGTGCTGGCGGGGGAAGTCGGCGTGATCGTCGCTGATGTCGAGGCGATGGTGCTGGAAAAGGAACAACTGTTCCTCACCCACCTCGACGCCGTGACAGCGATTCAACCGGTCATTTCCATCGCCGCAGCTCATCTCGGGAAGTTGCCGATGGCGGTGGCCAGCGGCGGCTACCGCGACACCATCACGCGCACCCTCGACCGTCTCGTCATCCGCGACTGGTTCGACGCGATGGTGACGGCCGAAGATACCGCCCGGCACAAGCCAGACCCGGATGTGTTTCTGGAAGCCGCGAAGCGGTTGAACGTTGATGCCGCGAAGTGCATTGTGTTTGAAGATACCGACATTGGGCTGGAAGCCGCACGACGGGCCGGAATGCGCGGCATCGATGTACGGCCGTGGCTGAAACGATAGACACACGTAGTTCATTTCCGTGTTGCGGCTGCCGCGATCCTCCGCATACGATTTACATTCATCCCGTCCGCGGAGTCCGGCATGCGATACGTCGCTCTCTTCGTGCTCGTCTGGGCCCCCACCTTCCTCTGCGCTGCGCCCGCTCCGAAGGCCGGGCCGCCGCGTGTGTTGGTCGTGTCGACCGAGAAGGAAGGCAATTGGGAGATTTACCTCGTCCAGCCTACCACCGGCGAGACGAAGAACCTCACCAACCACAAAGCCACCGACACCGACCCGGCATGGTCGCCTGACGGTAAGCGGATCGCGTTTGTTTCTGATCGCGATGGTAGCCGGGAAATTTGGATGATGAAACCAGACGGCACGGAAATGCAGCAAGTTACGAAGAAAAGCGGTGCCTGTACCAGCTTGCAGTGGTCGCCGGACAGCAAACAGATCGCGTTTGTTAGCAATAAGACCGGAAACGACAATATTTACACCGTCGATGTCGCGTCGGGAAAGATCCTCCAACTCACAAAAAAGCCGAACCCGTGCCGCCAGCCGGCCTGGTCGCCAGACGGAAAGAAGATCACGTACACCATCTTCGGTGGCCGATGGCATGGCTACATCATGAACGCCGACGGAACCGAAGAAGAAGGGATCTCTGGCGAGTCCGGTGCCGTGGATATGGTGTGGTCACCGGATGGTACTCAAATCGCTTTCACGGACGCGCGTGGAAGTCGCGGTTGGCGTCTCTTCGTCATGAGTGCTGATGGCAAGAATGCCAAGTTGCTCAACAAGAACGACAACGGGTATGGGAACGTCTACCCGCAGTGGTCCCCGGATGGAAAACGCATTTCTTATGGCGAAATGGTGGATGGGGTCGTCCAAGTCAGCGTGATTGGCGCGGATGGGACCGGAGCGAAGGTCATCACCTCAAAACACATGCACCTGTTCACGCGCTGGTCGCCGGATGGGAAGACGCTGAGTTATTGCCGCTTCGAAAAAGGCAAACCCAACGTCCTCCTCGTGAGCGATCCTGATGGCCAGAACGCGAAGGAACTCCTCAGCGGAGTCGATGCGAAACCCGCGGAGTGGAAGCCGAAATAATCCGGTCCGTTAACGAGCCGGAAGCGCAAGCGACGGCAAGAGACCCGTCGCTTAAGTTTCCGGCTCGTTATCGGCTCACCAGATCCCGATAGAAGCTCTCAAATCGCTTGCACATTGCCTCGCGGCTGAACTCGGCATTCACACGCCGCCGAGCGGCAGCGCCTAACCCCGCGGCCCGCAGTGGATTTGCCAGGAGTTCGCCAATCGCATCGACCAGCGCGGCGCTGTCTCCAGGGGGAACCAGCACTCCACACTTTCCATCCTCAAGAAGACGCGCGTTCGCACCCACGTCGGTGGCAATGATCGCCCGCCCGGCAGCCATGTATTCGAGAATCGCATTGGACATACCTTCCGAGTGTGACGGAAGAACCGCCACATCCACCGACCGCAGGAAGGCCGGCACATCGGCTACTGAGCCGCGGAGGACAAAGCGGTCGTTCAGTCCCAGCTCGGCGTGCAGTTGCGTGAGTTCATCACGCTGTTCGCCATCCCCAGCCACTTCGAACACCAACTGCGGAAACTTCGCCAGCGCCACTTGCGCAGCACGCATCAGGCCATCGATGTTCTTCACCGCCCGAAGATTGGCCACACAGCCAACCCGAATCATCTTCTTCGATGTGTCCGGCAACATGAATCGGCGGAAGCGTGCGGTATCTACACCATTCTCCAACACCACCACGCGATTTGCGCGGATCCCATCGCCCGCGACAAGTGATTCTTTCCCCTCGTTGGTGTTGGTCAGAGTTGCGTCCACGAATGGCCGCATCATTCGGCCCAGCACACGATGCCGCCGCGTGAGCCAGTAGCCGAGGTTATTTCGCACGCGCAGCACTTTTTCGATACCGCAGAGTTTCGCCAGCGGTGCGCCGAAATATGCGGCATCGAGGAAGTATGTCTGTAGCACATCCGGTCGTTGTTCGCGCCAGAACGCACGTAACCGCTGGGCCGCGACCATGGCGCGTGGGCTCAGGAGTTTCCGCACGCCGAGACGAATGACAGGACAATCCGCAGGTTCGAGCGCCCGCGAGAGATCGTCTTCGCCATCGAGCAGTACCAGCGATGGCTGCACCTGAGAGCGGTCGAAAGCCCGAATGAGCGCGAGTAATTGCGATTCGGTTCCAGCGCGGCTGAGGCGGTCAATCATGAAGCAAACGCGCACCGGATTGGGCATCGATACCGGCGCGGGGGATGTGAGGCGGGGAGCAAGCACTGCGGACATCCTGTCTCCTCAAGCAACCAGTTCAGGTGTGGGACGCAAGGTGTGAATCAATCGGAGGTAAGCGGCGGCTTGGGCTTCAAAGGTGAACAGTTCGCGCATCCTCTGACGGCCCGCCGCCCCCAATCGAGTGCGCAGGGCCGGGGCAAGCAGAAGCTCATTCACTCTCGTTGCGATGGCAACAGGTTGACCCGACGGCACGAGAAACCCACTCACACCATCGGCGATGACTTCCGGTGTGCCGCCCACCGCGGTGGCAACGACCGGCACACCGGCGGCGCTTGCTTCCAGAGCAATGTTCGGCAAGCCTTCCGTGTACGAGGGGAGCACCACAATATCCGCGCCGCCGAGGAGTGAATCGAGATCCGTGTGGAAGCCGGGCAGCACCACCCGACCGCGGAGGTTGAGCTGCGCTATGCGTTGTTCCAGTTCCCCGCGGAGCGGACCTTCGCCGAAAATCACCACGCCGGCGGTCGGATTGTCGCGGCAGATGGTCGCGGCGGCTTCCACCAGCACGCCAAAACCCTTCTCGGGGCTGAATCGACCGGCGCCCAGTACCACGTGCGAAACGGCACTGGCGTTGCTGAAAAAGCCGAGAAGGCGTTCGCGTGCCGACGAGTCCGTTTGCTCGAACGCACTGAGCCGGGCGCTATTGCGAATCACACTCATGCGGCTTGCGGACACGCGGCACCACTTCCGCACTTTCTCCGCCTGTCCTTCCGACACGCAGACAACGTGATCCATGAGCGGCAAGTGCCGGCGGTCAAGCCACTCATAGAGCTTCACTTTTCGCGTTTCGGCGGTCCATCCTCGCGACACCGCAATGGCGGGGATGCCGGTTCGCCGGGCGGCGAGCCGACCGAGAATGTGCGCTTTGTAGCCGTGGCAGATAAGCACATCGCACGCGGTCGCGCGGATCAGTTCGCTCAGTTCGCGCACGGCCGCGAATACCTTCGGGTAATCGTTCTTGAGCGGTGTGGTGGCGAACCCATGCCGACGCACTTCCGTGAGGAAAGCCTCTCCTTTGCCGCCTTCTGGGAAGGTTGCAAACGTGGTGCGGACGGAATCGGGTAGAGCCAGGGCCAACCCGAGCATTTGCCGCTCTGGGCCGCCGAAGAACGTGCTGGCGGTGAGATGAACGAGATTCATGTCCCGTGCGCGTCCATGCGTCATACGGGGGCGAGACTCTACAAGGTTGGAAGTGTAGAGAGCGAAGAGGGGAGTTGTCTACCCGACTTTTTCACTGCGTTGACATTTGATTTCGGCAGGTCGAGAACACCCAGCGTGCCAAATCTGGGGAGTGGAACGTAGCTGACTCCGAGAGTGGGAAGCCGGCTGCTCAAAAACCGCTTTTCTCATACAGGAACCCGATGAGACTGTCGCGGCTCGTTAAGGAACGTGACACTTCCAGCGGGTTCATGTATCAGACAAATAGATCCGCCACCTTGCACGAGAAGCCAGATAGCACATCGCCGCCGTCAAGAGTATCGCTCTCGTCGAGTTCCGTTCCGCGCATGCTGCCGCGGTACACAGTCACAGTTCGTGTATCGGGATCAACCAGCCAGATGAGCGGGACACTGTAAAAGAGGTACTCCTTGATCTTCGCCCGCAAGTCTTTTCGTCTATCGTCCGGCGATTGGACTTCGACGGCAAGGTCTGGTGGAATCAGGAAATACCCTTCCGGTGGTTCTGGTTGGCGAGTAATGCTCCAGAACGCCACGTCTGGTCCACGAACGGTATCTGGTCCCTTCTCCAACACCACGCCAGTGTCGTTGGAAGTCACCCACCCGAGCTTGTTGGGTTCCACATAGTTGCCGAGAAAACGGTTCATCCGCGAACACACAATCCCGTGCTTGCCTTTGGGCGGCGGCATAACGATGACCTCTCCACGGACGAGCTCCAGGCGCGACCCATCGGCCGGATCAGGCATTTTCGCGAGCTCTTCGGCGGTGATGAGCGGTTGCTGTGCAATTGACATCGTTCGTTCCTCCCGCTGCAGTTTCGGGTGGGTTGTTGTGCTAAGGGGTGCGTACCGTGTTTTGTGTGCTCTTTCGGCACGAACCCTCGCACAACAACCCACCTGAGACTCTACTCAACAGGAAGCATAACGCTCCCCGCTCATCACAGGCAATCTCAGCCCTTCGCCACCTCCACCCATTTGCCCGCCTTCGCGGAATCGAGAACAGCATCGAGGACACACTGCGTTTCGAGCGCATCGCGGAAGGTCGGACCTTGCGGCTTGCCGGTTTCCAATCCTTGGATGAAGTCCGCGACCTGATGCGTGAAGCTCGAATCGTAACCAATGGCCAGCCCAGGCACCCACCAGTTCGCCATGTAGGGGTGGTCCGGGCTGTTGTCGGTCACATGCACGCTCTTCCATCCGCGAATCTTGCCTTCGTCCTTGTAATCGAACACCTGCAGCCGGTGTAGATCGTGCAGATCCCAGAACAGCGACATGTTTTCGCCGTTGATCTCGAACGTGTAGAGAGCCTTGTGGCCGCGCGCGTAGCGCGTGCTCTCGAAGTTACCCAGTGAGCCGTTGGCGTAGCGGCACATGAACATGCAGGCGTCGTCGATGCCGACCTTCTCCACCTTCCCGGTGAGATTGTGCATCCGCTCCTTCACGAATGTTTCCGTCGTGGCACACACGCTGTCCAGTCGACCGTTCATCCAGAGGCTCGTATCAATGCAGTGGGCGAGCAGGTCACCGCTCACGCCGCTTCCAGCCGCCGCAACATCGAGACGCCACAATCCTTGCCCACCTTGCGGGAGGTCAGCCTTGATGGTCCAGTCCTGAAGGAACTTGGCGCGGTAGTGGAAGATGCGGCCCAGGCGGCCTTCGTCGATGAGCTTCTTCGCGAGTGTGACGGCGGGGATGCGGCGGTAGTTGTACCACACCATGTTCGGCACGCCGGCTTTCTCGACGGCCGCGACCATTTCACGCCCTTCCACAGCATTCATGGCTAGAGGCTTTTCGCAGAGAATCGCCTTCTTGTTCGCCGCTGCTGCAAGGGCGATTTCTTTGTGCATGTTGTTGGGCGTGCAGATGTCGATCACGTCGATATCAGGACGCTCCACGAGCTTTCGCCAGTCGGTTTCCGTGCTCTCATAGCCCCACTGATCCGCAAACGCCTTGATCTTCGCGGCGTCACGGGCACATGCGGCCTTGAGCACCACCTGGTGTTCGGAGGGAAAGAACTGCCCCACCTGCTTGTACGCGTTCGAGTGGGCCCGACCCATGAACCCATAACCAATCATCCCGACGCGAAGTTGTTTCTTTGCCATGAGAGAGGCGCTCCAAAGGAAAGAGAAAGAGTGGCCGCAGATTAACGCAGAAAGACGCAGATTAAATCAGAAAGATTCGATTTTTGGCCGGGATCGCTTGCGATCGTTATCGAACGCGAGCCGCTTGAATTTGAGTTTCGGGCCAAAGTTGAGTAATAACCCAACCTCGACGGAGGATGCTTTGAGGTAATTCAAGAGTTGCGACTCGTTGGCAGACACTAACTCACTCGCGGACTTCAATTCAAGGATCACAGCCCGTTCCACAAAGATATCAGCGAAAAAATCTCCGACGAGATGGCCCCGGAAAAACACCGGAAGGTGAACTTGTGTTTCAACCTTCAATCCCGACTCCGCAAGCGCGATCAACATAGCTTTGTGGTAAACGCTCTCCAAAAAGCCGAAACCAAGTTCGTTATACACGTCGAAGAAAACTCCAATGATCTTCTCGGTGACCTCACCGTGCTTGAAGTCGTCGTGTGGGGCGAAAGCCGTGGTGTCCATCGTGATTCCTCTTGAAGAGAGTGGCCGCAGAAAGACGCAGATTAAATCAGAAAGATTCGATTTTTGGCCGGGATCGCTTGCGATCGTTATCGAACGCGAGCCGCTTGAATTTGAGTTTCGGGCCAAACTCGATCATGGCAAATCTTCTGTCTTGATCTGCGTCTTTCTGCGTTAATCTGCGGCCGCTCTTCGTCTTGTTGGCTCTTACTTCTTCTCCTTCTCCGCGAAGTGGTCGAATACTTCCTTCGCGATCTTGCCGATGAGCACTTGCGCGGCGTTGTCGGTAACCCAGCGTTTGTCCTCGTTTTCGTCGGTCATCACACAGAGCGCTACGGGCCCGGATTTGGTGTAGATGATCCCGGCGTCGGTTTTGGACGAGTTTACCGAGCCGGTTTTGTGTGCAACAACTGTCCCCGCCGGCAGGAATCGCGTCATCTTCTCCTTGTCGTCGCAGGCTTTCAGGTGGCTGAGCATCTCCTTGCACGCTTCCGGCGAAGCGACCTTCCCCGCGTCGATGAGCTCGAGGAGCTGAACCATTTCGCGAGCGGTGGTGCTGCCGAGGCCGTATTTCTTGGTCGCAGCGGGGTCGATACTCGTTGTGCTACCCTTAAACACCTTCGCGTTGATTTTCGTGTTCTTCAGACCAAGCTCCGCCATCCGCTTGTTGGTAGAGGGGATGGCAATCTGATCGAGAACCATGTTGGTCGCAGTGTTGTCGGAGAAGACAATCATGAGCCGCACGGCATCTTTGAGCGGAAACGTGGCACCATCGGAGAAATGCGACGTGAGAATCCCACTGCCGGGAACCTTGTCGTCCTTCTTCAGAGTAAGGGTGGTGTCGAGCTTGACCTTTCCGTCCGTCGCCTGCCAGTACGTTTCCACCATGATCGGCAACTTGATGAGGCTGGCGGTGGGCATCACCGTATCGGCGTCGAGGTAATACGATTCGCCGGACTTGAGGTGCTTCACCGCGACCGCGACCTTGCCTTTGTGATCTTTCACCAGCGGCGCGATGTGACTTTCAAGATCCGCGGCGGAAATCGGCGCAGCGCAGAACACGACCGCAACGAGTGCAAACAGACGCATGGGGGAACTCCAGAAATGCCACGAGCCGTCTCACTTGACGGCTCGTTTTCAAGATAGGGAGAAGATGGGTCACGCGGCTCGCGCTGCATCCGCGAAGCTGCTGAATAGCCGGGCCATACCGGGTTGTGTTTCGGTCAATTCTTCCGGGTGCCACTGCACCGCGACAAGATACTGATCGTCCATCCCCTCAACACCCTCGATGATACCGTCCGGCGCGTGAGCAGTAGCCGTGAGGTTCGGCGCGAGTTCCTTGATGGCCTGGTGGTGCATGCTGTTCACCGGCACCACCGTATCGCCGATGATCTCACCGAGGCGCGAGCCGCGTTTCACCGCAATATCGTGAGCCAGGAACTTCCGGCTTGGTTGTTCCGGCGTGGGGAAATAATCGTGTTTGAGTGCCGCGGGGACTTGCGCGGTCACATCCTGATAGAGTGAACCGCCGCACGCGACGTTAAGAATCTGAATCCCGCGACACACCGCCAGGACCGGCAGTCCGCGGGCGATCGCGTGTTGCAGAAGTGCGATTTCGACCGCGTCGCGGTCGAAATCGGTGGTACCGCAGAGCGGTGTCTTCACTTCGCCGTAGCGGCTGGGATCGACATCCACCCCGCCGGTGATGAACACGCCATCGAGTCGGTCGAAGATTTCCTGGAGGGTGCCTGGGTCGTGTGGGATCAGCGGAATGAGCCACGGCACAGCGCCGACTTTGCGCAGTTCTTCGATGTAACTTCGGCCCATGAGCCAACACGGCTGACGTTCACCCGGCACACCGGGAAGCGTTTGTGTGGCGATCCCGATGACGGGTCGGCGGGACATCACGGACTTCTCCGCAGGCAATCAGGGGCAAGAGGATAGTGTTGGAGAGGAATAAGTACATGATAACAGGCGGGGAATAGCAGCGTCCAGCGCCTGACGTGTGTCTAACGCGATCAGCGCTCACTTCCCCTTCTTATCGTTCTTATCGTCATTCTCTGGCGTGTAGCGATAGTAGACTTCCAGAGTCAGCAGACACATACAGGTCGTGCCGAGCCGGCCGCAGTTATTGCCAAAGCCCAGGCCGTTGTTATCGATGGTTGGCGGCCAACTGCCGCGATTGGTTGGCTTGCGATCCTGAAGTTTCAAGAGGAGATCGGGCAGTCCGCCGGTACGCTTCCCATCTGCGCCCTGCGGGCCTTCGTTCCAGGTCTTCCACTCTTTGCCGCCATAGAAACGGACGACCTGCGTGGCGTAATAGGTGTAATAGAGATCCAGTTGCAGGTTTTGCGATATGGGGGCGCGGGCCATGAGTCCCTTCGCGCCCTCGGCAAAGCCTGTGGTTTCGCGTCGCCAGCCGTCCACGTAGTAGCGGCACAACAAACCAATGGCCGTGAGCGAAGTGGCGGGGGCAGCCCGCGAGGTATTGTCGTAGCCATACGTTGATTTGGTTTGTCCAGGACTGACAGAGTCGAGAAACTTGATGGCCTTCTCAATCACCTTGGGATCCACCTCGAGATCCTGCGTGAGTTGTGCGGCGTGGAGCGCCTGAATTTGCCAGCCGAGGATGGAAGTGTCGTTATCTCTTCCGGGGTCGTAGCCCCAGCTCCCTCGGGGGCCTTGCGCCTTCTGGATGAATGTGATGACGGCCTGGGCGGCTTGCTTCAGTTTGGGATCGCGGGTCATGCCATAGGCTTCGCACAGGGCGAGCGAGGCAATGCCCTGCGAATACATATTCGTCACTGTCTTGAATCGGCCGTAGTTCTGGCCCTGGGTCATGTCCACATCGCGCACGAGCCAGTCCAGCCCGGCCTGCACGCTCTGCTTGTATCGGCCTTCCTTGTGCGATTGCCCCGCGCCGAGGAACGCCAGCACCGCCATTCCCGTCGCCGCAGCGTGGTCGTTGGGGTGGCCGAGATCGTACTGCCAGTTGCCGCCCTGTTTTTGCATCTGCGCAAGCCAGGCGAGGCCGAGCATCACGGCTTCTTCCCCTTCTTCGCTACCGCCAAATTCTTTCAGTAAACGGGCCTTGCCTTCCTTGGTGCGTCCGGCGAAGGGATCGGGTTTCTTCGGTTCAACTTTCGGAACCGGATCGTATGGAGCGGCGAAAGAACCGACAGACACTAGCGGCAAGAGAGCAGCCAGGAAGAAAAAGCCGGCGCGTCGGGTCATGGCGAAACCTCGGACGGATAAAGCGGATTGAATGTACCGCGAAATGAAGGAAAGCGAAAGAGAGCGGTTGCTTCTTACTTTTCTCGCAATGCTTCCTGCACACGAGTGAACGCCGCGTCAGGATCGATTTCGGCGAGCGATTTCACCCGCGAGCAGATTTCCATGAGCACACGATCCTGCACGCGACCGCGTTCCAGTGCTTCGGCATAAGGAACACGGTGGAACGAAACCATCGCGTACTTCGACACAAACTGACCGGGGTGGCGTTCTTCCAAAATGTGTTCGAGTTGCCGCTTGAGTGCGAAATGCGGATCGGCGGATGTATCGCGCATCTCGACGAAGTTATCGAGCGCCAGTTGCGCGATCGCGTCGGTGTTCGGTTTCCGCGTAGCAAAGAAGCGCGGGAAGATTTCGTACCATCGGCCACCCTGTGCGTCGAACAGTTCCATCAACGCTTCGCAATCTTCAAACGCGCAGTTCATCCCCTGCCCGAAGAAGGGCACGATGGCGTGGGCCGCGTCGCCCAACAGAAGCACTTGGCCGTCGAGGTGCCAGGGGGAACAACGCACAGTGACGAGTCCACCCGTGGGGTTGTGCCGAAACTCGTGCTCCAGATCCGGGATGAGAGGCACTGCATCCGGAAACGTCTTTTCGAAAAAATAGCTCGCGGCGTGGGCGAGATTGCTCATGGCGAGCTGAGTGAAACTGGTCGATCCCTCGTGCGGAAGGAATAGCGTGCAGGTGAATGACCGGTCGAGGTTCGGCAGCGCGATCATCATGAATCCGCCACGCGGCCAGATGTGCAACGCATTCGGCTCGATGCGGAATCCCCCATCCGCCGCTGGAGGAATCGTCAGTTCCTTGTAGCCGTGTTCGAGATACTCCTGCGAATAGTTCATCTTCGTGTGAAGCATGAGCGCAAGCCGGACGGCAGAGGCCGCGCCGTCGGTGCCAATCACCACCCGCGCTTCCACGTTGAATTCGCGGCCGGTTGATTCATCGCGGATGTGAAGCGCGCGAGTGCGAAGGTCGTAGCCCGTACAGCGATGATGAAAGTAGACTGTGGCGTTCTTTTCGCGACCGAGGGCGTCGAGCAACTGCGCGTTCAATCCGCGACGGCTGACGGAGTGAATGACTTCGTCCGCTTTGCGGCCATACGGGATGAGCGAACATTCCCCGTGAACCGGGTGAATGTACCGCCCGCGCATCGGAATCGTCTGTGCCAGTACTTCCTCGGCCAACCGCACTTGCTTCAGAGCATGCAGTCCACGAACGGAAAGCGCAAGATTGATCGATCGGCCTTCCTCGATCTTCTCCACGCGCACATCTTCCCGGCGTTCGTAAACCGTGACTTTTAATCCCCGGCGTGCGAGCATCAGCGCAAGCAGTGTCCCAGACAACCCTCCCCCAACGAGCGTCACTTCTGACATGCGAGCACCTCCACACACCGCACAATGTCCGCGAAGCGGTTGTAGAGCGGCACTGGGGCGAGGCGAATCACGTCTGGTTCGCGCCAGTCGCAGATCACTCCGTTGGCGATAAGCGCAGCGAATGTCTGTTTGGCGTTGTGTTTCACGCGGATGGAAAGTTGACACCCGCGACGAGCTGGCTCCAACGGCGTGAGGATTTCAATGGATTGGGGAAGCAGTTCTCGCAATGCACGGTCGAAGAAGCCGGTGAGCATTTCACTCTTGGCTCGCAGATAATCCATCCCGACTTCTGAGAACAATTGCAACGATGGCAAGAGCGCAGCTAACGAGAAGAGTGGAGGATTGCTCAACTGCCAGCCCTCCACACCCGGGGTCGGCTCAAAATCCGGTCCCATCGCGAACCGGCTGTGTTTATCGTGTCCCCACCAGCCGGCCAATCGCGGCAGCGGCACGCGTGCAAAGCCATGCCGTTCGTGAACAAAGCAGCCTGCAACGCAACCCGGCCCACCGTTGAGATACTTGTAATGGCACCACACGGCGAAATCGACATCCCAGTCATGTAGCGTGAGCGGCACGTTCCCAGCCGCGTGCGCCAGATCGAACCCCGCGAGAATCCCATGCTGGCGAGCGGTTGTCGTAATGGATTCGATGTCGATGAACTCGCCGGTGTAGTAATTCACGGCGTCCATCAGCACGAGATAGAGTTCGCTGTGGTGCCGGTCGATCAGTTCGATGATGTCCGTGGTGCGAAGCGTATATTCGCCGGGTCGGGGCCGGGCGACGACAATGGCCTCCTCTGGAGTGTAACCGCGAAGGGCAATCTGCGACGCAATCGCATAGCGATCGGAGGGGAACGCCGTGTGCCCAACGAGTACCTTGAATCGCTGGCTTTGAGGTCGGTAGAAGCTCGTGAGCATCAGATGCAAGTTCACCGTCAGCGTATTCATCGCGACCACTTCATAGGGCCGCGCACCGACGAGCTTGGCGAGATGCTCACTAAATAGCTCGTGATACGATACCCACGGCCGAACTGGCTTGAAGTGCCCCTCCACACCCATCGTTGCCCAGGCTTGCAACTCTTGTTCAACGCTTTCGCGCGCGGCACGGGGAGCAAGGCCGAGCGAGTTTCCACACAGGTACGCGACTTCGGTGCCATCGGTGTGGCGAGGGATGTGAAAACGGTCGCGGTAAGTCGCGAGGATATCGGCGTGGTCGCGTGCAAAAGCGGCTTCGCGAATTTCTTCGAGCGTCATTCGCCGTCTTCCAGATAGAAGAGAACCGGGCGAGACGGGACCGCATCGGAGACAAGATGCGGCGTCTGAATCGTGAGTCGGTAGCGTCCGTCGGGCACATCCTCCGGCACGAAAATCATTTCGGTGACAGTGCGCTGTCTCGCGCTTGCGTCGGGCAATTCCTTCGAGCCAGGCGGCATCTCCCAGAACACACGATGCGCGGAGAGCCTTCCTCCATCATACAACGGGTCGAGCGACGGCAGATCGACAAGTAAGTGATTTACGCCCGCCGCGCGAATGGCCTTCATTGCTTCGGGAGTGAAGTACGGAGTGGTGTCATTTTCCCAGCGTTGCGTGCGTTTGCGGGCGTCGTTGGGGAGAGTACGGACGATGAGGGCTTCCATGAATCCCGACGGAATGCCGGCAATGGCGAGCGCGACGGCTTCCCCTCGGATCTCTCGGCCGCACGGTTGAACGGAAATGAGCAGACACGGCAGGAAGAATGGCAGTGTAACCGCCGAGAGTGGGAAGCGTTCCGTGGTGAGATGCCCCACGCTCTCTGTATGTGTGCCGTGACAGTGCGGAATGAACTCGATCACTTCGCAATTGCACGAGGCGCCTTGGCGTGTGTCGAGTGTGAACCCGTCGCCAGAGAAAGGCCGTGCGCTTGCGGGCGGAGCGTGATAGGCGTTCGGCTGCGGCCCGTGCGGATCGAGCGGAAGCGAGAGATCAACCCAGCGGCCGAAAGGGAAATGTGGCATGGGGATTCCGTACTGGGGCTACTAGCATTGTGGCGAACCGCGGATGGCGAACCCTGCCCGCAAGGGCAGTGGGTCTAGCTAGCGAACCCCTGGTCACCCGCTGCCCTTGCGGGCAGGGTTCGCCTACTCCAACTCTTCCGGCTTCACGTTCAGCCAGTTGCAGGCCGTGCGAAAGAGCAAATCTTCCTGCACGGCCTGCGGTAAGTTCATGGAGCGGATGAGCGAGCCGGGTTCGGTTTCGCCAAGTGGGAAAGGATAGTCGGTACCCAGCGCGACGCGATCCGAGCCCATCACGTCGAGCAGATACTGCAACGCACGAGCGTCGTGAACGAGCGCATCGACGAAAATGCGGCGGAGATAGTCGCGCGGATTCACGGTGTTGTGGATGGCGCACAGGTCCGGTCGGCAGCGGAACCCCTGCTCGATGCGACCGATGGTCGCCGGGAACGATCCACCGCCATGAGCAAATGCGATCCGTAATTGCGGCACCTTCTCCAGTACGCCGCCGAAGATCAGCGACACAATCGCCCTTGTGGTTTCGGCGGGCATACCGACCAGCCAGGGCATCCAGTATTGGCTCAGTTCGTTCTTGCCGAACATCTCCCACGGGTGAACGAATATCGCTGCACCGATTTCTTCGGCACGTTGAAAGACCGGCAGGAGCGATTCCGTGTTCAGGTTCGCGCCATTGATGTTGGAGCCGATTTGCACGCCCCGAAAGCCGAGTTCCTTCACGCAGCGGTCGAGTTCCCGCACAGCCAACTCGGGAGCCTGAAGCGGGAGTGTACCGAGGCCAATGAATCGCCTGGGATACTTCCGCACGGCTTCGGCGATGTCGTCATTGAGGAAGCGTGCTACTTCGTAGCCATGTTCCGGCTTTGTCCAATAGCTAAACATCACGGGGACGGTGGAGAGTACCTGCACGCACACACCGCATGCTTCGCATTCCTCAATCCGTTTCTCCGCGCTCCAGCAGTTCATCTCAACAGCACGGAAAAACTTGCCATCGATCATCATGTGCGCGCAGCCAGGTTGCTCATGGGCCAGTTCGACGAAACCGCCATAGCCGAACTTGTCGGCCCAGCGCGGCAAGTGGGGAGGTAAGATGTGGGTGTGGATATCAACAGTGAGCATGAGCTATTCAGAGTAGTAGCAGGTCTCCGTGTGCCGTTGCCTTCACGGCACACGGAGACCTGCTACTACTTTGCCTTCGGATCGGGGAATCGTGCCCCACACTTTTTACATACGCGTTTAGATTCATCGCCATAGAAGCGAGCCAATAGCGGCGGTAGTTGTGTGACAATGTTCGTGATATGAGCGAACTCTTCGTGGAGCTTGTTTCCGCATTGCTCGCAATACCACTGGAAGCCGTCCATCTCCCCCTCGTCGCGTTTCTTCTCGATCACAAGGCCAACGGTATTCTCCGGCCGGCGCGGCGAGTGAGGAACACGCGACGGCAGGAGGAAGATTTCGCCTTCGCGAATCGGAATATCGACGATCTTTCCATCCTCATGCACTTTCAAAACGATGTCGCCTTCGACCTGATAAAAGAACTCCTCGCCCTCGTTGACATGGAAGTCGCGTCGCGTGTTGGAGCCGACCGCCATGATGATAAAGTCGGCATCTTCCCACACCAGCTTGTTGCCCACCGGCGGCTTGAACAGGTCGCGATGCTCGTCGATCCAGCGTTTGAAGTTCAGCGGAGTGCGGAGCATTGGCGTGTTCCTTGTTAGCACCACCCGCTGCCCTTGCGGGCAGGGTTCGCCTATCCCACCGTGGCAATCACCTTGAGTTCCACATGGATGGGTGTTGGTAAGCGGTTCACTTCAACAGTGGTCCGGCACGGTTCGATCGAACCGAAATAGTCGCGGTATACCTCGTTGAACTGTTTGAAGTCGCGTTCGATCGATGTGAGAAATACCGTCACATCAATAACTCTCTCCAACGACGATCCCGCATCTTCAAGAATCAACCGGATGTTGCGAAACACGGATATGGCTTCTTGCACAATATCGTAAGTAACGACATTCCCGGCTTCATCCATTGTAACACCGGGAATGGTCGGGCTCCCGCGTTCACGCGGACCGATGCCGGAGAGAAACAGCAGATTCCCGACCTGCCGGGCATGCCGGTACGCACCCACCGGTTCCGCCGCTCGTTCCGAAACAATCTTGCGTTCAATGAGCATGATTCACGAGAATTTGAGGCACACGTTCTTCGGTTCCGTGAAGAACCGCAATGCTTCCCAGCCGCCTTCGCGACCGACACCCGATTGCTTCACTCCGCCGAAGGGCGTGCGGAGATCGCGGAGCATCCAGCAATTCACCCAAGTGATCCCAGACTGAAGATTCGCCGCAACGCGGTGGGCGCGGTCGAGCGATCGCGTCCAGAGTACCGACGCCAGGCCATACGGCGTATCGTTGGCGAGTTGCACGACTTCGTCTTCTGTTCGGAAGCAATAAAGCGACACGACCGGCCCGAAGATTTCTTCCTGACTCGTGCGGCACTGCGATGACAGACCGTCGATCACCGTGGGGGAGAAAAACCACCCTTTTGCGCACCGCCCCGACAGCAAGACAACTTCGCCACCGCAGAGAATCGTGCCGCCTTCCTTGCGGGCGAGATCGATATAGCTGCCGACCTTGACCTGATGCTGTTCGGAAACGAGCGCCCCCTGCTCTGTCTTTGGGTCGAGCGGATCACCCACGATCAAGCGTTTCGCACGCGCCACGAACTCCGACCTGAATCGCTCGTAGATTCCTTCCTGCACGAAGATCCGCGAGCCACAGAGGCAGATTTCCCCCTGATTCGAGAACGACGAGCGGAGTGTTGTGGCCAGCATGGCGTCGAAGTCCGCATCATCGAAAATCAGCACTGGGTTCTTGCCGCCCAGTTCGAGCGAGAGCTTCTTGAATAACGGTGCGGCGATACCGGCGATGCGTGCACCGGTCTTCGTTCCGCCCGTAAACGATACCGCTTTGATCGTGGGGTGTGTGCAAATCGCTTCACCAGCCTCGAAACCAGTGCCGTGAACGATGTTCAGCACGCCGGGCGGTAAGTTTGCTTCCGCGCACAGTTCCGCGAACATCGTCGCTGTGGCCGGCGTGATTTCGCTCGGCTTGGCCACAACGCAATTCCCGGCCGCCAGCGCCGGCGCGATCTTCCATGTGAGCAAATACAGCGGCAGGTTCCACGGCGAGATGCAGCCGACCACACCCAGCGGTTGCCGAAGGGTGTAGTTCAGCACGTCGGCCGAAGTCGGGTGGCACTCACTGGCAAAGTGTTGAATTGCCCCCGCGAAAAAGCGGAAGTTTGACACGGCACGCGGAATATCCACACTGCGAGCCAGCGATACCGGTTTGCCGTTATCCTTCGATTCGGCCTGTGCGAAGCGTTCGAGTTGGCTTTCCAGTTTATTCGCAATGGCATCGAGAAGTTCAGCCCGTTTTTCGGTGGGCATTGCACGCCAGCCAGGCGACGCACGCTCCGCCGCAGCACACGCAGCATCGACATCACTCCAGCTCGAAGCCGTCACTTCTGCATACTGCTGACCGGTCGCGGGTTCGTAAATGGGCAAGAATTCACCGCGGCCGGCGGGCACAAATCGGCCGTCGATGAAGTTCAGGAACCGCTCGCGGTCAGACACAGTGCAACCTCCCGCCATCCACCGGGATACTCACGCCGGAAATGTAACTCGCCGCTGGCGAAGCCAGGAAAGCGATCACCGCTCCCACTTCGGTCGGTTCCGCGAAGCGTCCCAGCGGAATCTCCGCCTGCATTGCGGCTTCGACTGCTTCTTGCGATGAATCCGCCGCCTTCCGTTTGATGATCGATTCCAGGCGGGCGGTTCGCGTTGCTCCCGGCAACACATTATTCACCGTGATGCCAAATTTCCCAACTTCACGCGACAGAGTTTTGGCCCACGACGCCATCGCGCCGCGCATGGTATTGGAGACGCCCAACCCCGGGATTGGCTCACGCACCGAAGTGGAAATGACGTTGACGATCCGGCCGTAGCCGAGCGTCTTCATCGTGGGGAGAACCCACTGCATCAGTAAATGCGAGGCGAGAAGGTGCTGCCGAAACGCCACGAGTAATTGATCGATGGTCGCATCGGCGATGGGGCCGGGCGGCGGACCGCCGCTATTGTTCACCAGAATGTGAAATACCGGCGGCGCTTGAAGCTGCGATTCCAGCGCGGGAATCAGTCCTTCGATCTGCTGCAGGTCAGCACGAAGGAAGCGAAAGCCGTGTTCGCTCGGCGGTTCGGATCGTGAAAGAACAGTCACCGCAGCGCCGCGCGCCGCCAGTTCGCGAGCGGCTGCCAGGCCAATTCCCTGCGATCCGCCACACACCAGAGCCGCTTTGCCGGAGAGGTCGTTGTGGATCATGGTGCGCGAATGCTAGCCCTTCGCGGCACGCGGTACAAGTGGGTTGTGGGTAGATGGTAGAGAGTGGAGATAGGAGCCGCAGATCACGCGGATAAACACGGATTAGAATAAAAATGAATGAATGGCTCGTTGCTGATCCGCGTTTATCTGCGTAATCTGCGGCTCTGCCAAAAATCTCAAGCAGCCTGTCGCACAATCGCAGTTGGTTCCGCGCTCATCTGCCGAACCAATTCGGCTGCATTCACCAGTGTGAAGCCGTTGGCGCGGACGGCGTCGAGGAACTCTGGCTGGGAGAGAAGTGCTAGCTCGCGCGCTCGACGGTGGATGAGTCCATCCGCCAGCGTGCCGTCGCGTCCGGCGAGTGTCGCGTCGAAATGGCCGGGGTGGCAACTGAGTTCCACGAACCGCCCGGTTGCCGAAGACAGCCAGCGAGTAAAGAAATCCGGTTTCTCGGTGAATGGCGGATCGGTGACGCCCAGGAGCGTGTCGTTGCCAGGCAAGCCGGTTGCGTGGTACCGTCGGGCAGCGCGGCGGCCCTGCCAGCTCAGGATGACCCGTTTGATCCGTGCTCCAGGTACTTTGCGAAGAGTCCGCAGAGGTTCGATCACACGGCGCACGAATGGGCGTGGGAATTCGGCCAGCACGCGCGTCAGGATGTCTCCCACTTGGCGAAAGACGTGAATGTGGTGGTGGCCATTCACGTTGGCGGGCGGAGTCCCCACCAGATCGATGAATCGCTCATACTGGGCGCGGAGTTCGGCATGCAGTTCCACTTCTCGCACTCGGCCGAACGTGAGCCGTTTGAGCAACGTTCCCAGGCTTGGGAATCGGCCATCCGACCCAACAAGCGACGGAACTTTCCCAGGTGGCAACACAGGGGCGTCAATGGTCAGGCACGGGTGCCAGCCGAGTTCAACCGGCTGCCCCGCCGCACGCCAGACCGCTACCCCTTCTTCCGCGAATGGCGAATTGACCAGGAGTACAGTGGAAGTGACGACCCCGCGAGTAGCCAGTTCGAGAATTCCGCGTGTCGTTTCCGACCCGATGCCGAAGTCGTCGGCCGTGACGACTAGGAACCTGGACGCCTGGGACGACACGCGATTCTCCCTCCACGGGTGATAATCAGGCTGCCTTCGAAATTGGCGCCGGTACGAGTGCGGCGGGCACGGTTCGGTTTCGCCAGCGGCGTCGGATTCGCCACACCTCGCGGAGCATCCGGAATCCGGTACTCGTTCGGGTTGTGCTTGCCCGATTGTCGTAGCGAACGCAAACCGGCGTCTCGGTCACCGTGATTCCCGCTCGCGCACATGCCGTGAGCAATTCGCAATCGAAGCCGAATCCGTCGCACTCCAGTTCCGGCACCACTCGCTCCGCGGCGGCCGCCGACATCCCCTTCAATCCGGCCTGAGTATCCCCATACGGCAGTGGAAGCAACCACCGCACAACCCCTCTGAACAGAAGACTCTGCACCCGACGCCGAAAGGTGTAGCCCAGCAGCGTGGGCGGCACTTGCAGCCGACTGTCGGGGTGTTCGCGGGACCCGATGGCGACCTCGGCTCCGTGCCGCAGGACATCCGCCAGCCGCAGAATGTCCTCGAAGGAGTAAGCCAGGTCCACATCCGTGAAGATGCGATGCATTCCACGTGCAGCGAGGAGCCCCGTGCGGACGGCGTGGCCCTTACCGCGATTTTTCGGGTAGCCCAGTACACGAAGGCGTGGATCGCCAGTTGCGGCCAGCGCAGCGAGCCGATCATCGGTTCCGTCGGTGCAGCCATCGAGAACGAACAGGACTTCCCACGCCGTGCCTATCTCAGCCTGCTGAGCAACGAACCGTGTCAGGGCGTACCACGTCCCTTCGATCTCCGGGCCAGGATTGAAGGCGGGCAAAATCAGGCTGAACACGGCTCCATCCTGTTCACGCGAGAACCAAAAGTGTCTGGGCGTCCGAGACACGGCCGGTGACCAATTTCGGCCGCCGACTGTCACTTACTTATCGGCACACCCGGCCGCGGAAGTGTTACCTCTTTTGGGTTCAGCGGCATAGTAAACAGTTTTGACGTCGCTACGGGAAGACGAAGACTGACGTACCAGACCAGTAAAGTCCCCAACATGGTGAAACCCAGATCCCGAACGGCCTGATAACCCGGCAACACCGGCACACGTGGATAGATGCCCGACACCACGTGCACGACCATCACCGCTGTTAAAATCAATCCCCAGTGGAACTTACCTCGCTGCTCCAGTTCCCACACCACTAACCCCAGGACGGCCGGGAGCGCCAGTGCCATGTAGTGTGTGTGGTTCACTGGCGTCACGGCAACAGCCACAATCGTCAGCCCACTCAGGAGAAACAGCGTCCGGTATCGCTCATCCGCGATCCGCCGAGCCGCCAGAAACGTCCACACGATCATCACAACCGCAAGAATCGCGTGAGCAAGTTTTGTACCTGTGGAAGCCGTCCGGGGCCGGGGTTCCACCCCCCAGTTCACCGCAGTGTGAATGATCGACCGGATGGACTGATTGTCGGTTCCGGTCATGCTGGTCAGTTCATCAGAGAGCGCTCCGGGTTTCGTCGTCAGACCCGGCAGAAGTGTCTGGTTCACAAACGTTTCCGTCGTTTCCAGCGCCTGCGATGGACCAAGTACCAAGACAGGAATGAGCACGATCCCAGCAAGGACTCCCAAAGTGAAGTGACAGACCATCCGCCAATCGCGTTTCACAACGGGGTAAAGAATCAACAGCGCTGGGATTACTTTTATGCAAGTTGCCGCGGCCAACCACCAACCGGCGGCCGCGCGGCGACCACGCAGCACCGCCACGATACAGCCAACCACAAGCGCCACGACCAGGATATTCACTTGCCCCCGCACCACTGTACTTCCAATGGCAGGCAAGCAGATTAGCACGGGCCAGAGGCGAGTCCACCAGAATCGGCGAGTCCCCGGCGCGGCAATTCCCAACCCCCCGCGCCGGGTTTCTTCCAACACTCGACACAGGTGATGGACCGACCACGCCAAAAGCGCAACACTCAGCAGATACCAAACCGCTACCGAAATGGGGTAAGGCACGACCCAGGTTGGTTGGGAGGTGCCAGGGGGAGCATCCGCAAAAGGAATGAGTGCGATCGCGAGAAGTGAAGGATACGTGTAATGCCAGCCGTGATCGTCGGGTACGGTGTAGGGGTTTAACCCCTCACGAATGGCCCAGCTCGCCCGCAGATACACCGTCAAATCGGTATGTCGTGTTTGCAGATAAGCCGAGCGAATTTCAGTCAGAACACCAACGGCAACAAACACGAACGCGAGCAGACCGATCAAGAACCGATCACGCCAAGTCAGTGGTGCGTCAAGCATGGTGCAGTCCGTTGCGTGCGGGATACATCTCTGATCGGTCCGTCACCTTTGCTCGGCCCAACTTTTCCAGCCGGGAATGCCGGATGAAGCCGGTTACCCTGGCAGCCTGGGCGACTTGCGCTGAGTGTGCCATCATGCACGGGGATTGAGGTCTATACCACGATTGCCTTCCCGTGTAAAACCCGTCTGATTCACACCCGTCATTTGCCCTCCGGGTTCGCCCCTCTGACCCCTTCCGTCACGCCCAATGAGGCAATTCCTTTCCCTGGCCCTACCGAACCCGTACGATGGGACTGTTTTCTCCTCGCGGAATCGTCAGCATGCCGGATCAGTCCAACCTCCACGCGAATTCCCAAGTCACCACCGCCGCCGCTCCTTCCGAGGAGGGCAACTCCACCAACAAGAGGATACAGGAAGAGCCGTCAAGCCAGGAACAAGGGACCGTCGTCCAGCCGCGTAACGCGGAACTACGCGCGGCGGTCGAATCCCAAACCGGCTTGCGAGTAACCGTTGCCGTTCCTGGCTACGACATCCTCAGTGAGTTGGGTCGCGGCGCAATGGGGGTGGTCTACAAAGCCCGACACAGCAAGCTCAACCGACTTGTCGCGTTGAAGATGGTACTCGGAGGGCGGGTGGATGAAAAAGACTTGATCCGTTTTTTGGCGGAAGCCGAGGCCGTTGCTACCGTTAAACACGCAAACGTCGTGCAGGTTTACGATTACGGCGAAGTTGACGGCCAACCGTTCATGGCGCTGGAATTCTGCCCCGGCGGCTCCCTCGCTCAACAACTCAGTACAAGTTCGCCTTTCAGTCCAAATGAAGCAGCCAGGATCGTCAGGCGAGTTGCAGCGGGGGTGGCAGCAGCACACGAAGAGGGAATCGTTCACCGCGACCTCAAACCCGGCAACGTACTCCTGACCGAAGACGGTGAGCCGAAAGTTGCCGACTTCGGGTTGGCGAAGCGAGCGGCATCCGAATTGACCGCGACTCAGGCCGTGATGGGTACGCCATCCTACATGTCTCCCGAGCAAGCTGGCGGGAAAACGAAGTTCGTCGGCCCACAGGCCGATGTCTGGGCGCTGGGAGTGATCCTCTACGAGTGTCTTTGTGGCACACGCCCCTTCTCCGGCCACACGACCGGCGAGGTACTCGCGAAAGTGCTGAGCGCGGAAGTCGCTTCGGTCCAAACACTCCGGCCCGATGTGCCCAGCGATCTCGCACTGATCTGTCGGAAGTGCCTGGAGAAGAATCCCGCTGACCGCTACCCCAGCGCGCGTGAGTTGGCCGACGACCTGGACCGGTTCGATCGCGGGGAACCGATCAGCGTTCGTCCTCTCGGCGCGGCCACGCGAACCGTCCGATGGGTACGGCGGAACCCGGTCGTCGCCGGGTTGCTCGCGATGGTGGTTCTCATCACGCTCGGTTTGATCGGTTCGCTTTACGAGCAATACCAGGAGGCCGTTCGACGTGCGAATACGGAACGCGAAGCCAAGGAGAGTGCGGAACGCGAACGCCAGCAAGCCGACATTGCCCGCCAGAACGCCGAAAAAGCAACCCAGGAAGCCAAGCTGCGCGAAGAAGCAGACCGACTCCGGCGGCAAGCCGAGCAACGTGCTGCTCTCTTCACGGCGCAAGCGGCCAACGCCGACGCTCTCATCGCGCTACTGAACGACCTCTTCCGTTCGTCAGACTCGCTCGCCAGTTTCTTCGGCGACACAGTTCCGCTTCTCGCCGGTTCGGGAAGCGAAGGACAAGCCGCCACTTTGGGACCGTTCTTGCGCAACGCCGCGAGCCAGTTCCGCGCCAGTCTGACCGATCCTGCCGTTGCGCTCGTTCGCGCGAAATTGCTGGCGAGCATCGGCAACGGCATGAAGACGCTGGGGATGTTCACCGATGCGAAAGAGGTGCTGCAAGAGGCACTCGCCTTGCGCCGAGCGAACCTGCCCGACACGCACCCCGATGTCTGGCAAAGTGAACTGGATCTGGGCCGCCTGGAAGCGGAAAGCGGCGATTTCCTCGCCGGGATCGAGCGATTTCGCAAGGTATTCGAACTGCAAAAGCGTGCGAATGCGGATCTCGCCGCGATTCTCAACACACGACTCTACGAGGGCATCACGCTGGCGACTGCGGGGTTCCCGGAGGCCGAAACGGTTTTGCGTGACGTCGTCAAAGAGCGTGAGCGGTTGAACGGAAAGTCCCACAAGGACACCCTGCTCGCGAAACTGGCTTTGATCGCGTGGTTCCTCGATCGGCAGCGGTGGGCCGAAGTGGTCACGCTCTTCGCCGAGTTCCGTGAGGGAATTCAAAAACTCCCGGATGGACGCGTTCGCGAGATCTTCGAGCCGATCATGGACTGTCAGGCCAAGGTCGCCCTGGCCAATGCCGCCATCGCTCCTGGATCGGTCCTGGCCGGCTCCCTCCGAAACGCGATCGCGGGACTGCGAAGTGACATCGGCCGACTGGAGAAAGTCCTTCCCGACGATCACCTTCTCCTGGTCATCTTCCGCTTTGAACTAGCGAAACTGTTGCTGCACATCAACGAGGGACGCGAGGCCGACGCACTGCTCACGCGTGTCCTCGCTGATACGAGGAAAACCGTTGGGGTTGCGCATCCCCGAGCATTAAACCTGCTCACGGTTTATTCGCGGCATCTGGTGGCCACCAAGCGCATTAACGAGGCGCGGGCATTCTATGATGAGGTCGAAAAAGCGAACCGGAAGCGATTCGGCTCGGAAAACCCGTGGTTGAGCATTATCCTCCTCAAACGAGCCGCATTCGAGCAACAACAGGGAGCCAACGACAAGGCACTGACTTCGGCGAAGGACGCCCTGACGCTCCTGAATCGCGGGAAGTTTCTCACTACACTCAGCGCAATCCACGACCTGTTCGAAACCGCGCAGATTCTCGGTTCCAGTTCGTCCCCACCACTTCGCGCCACCGCCCAGCAACTGTTTAGCGCGTTGCGTCCACTCGTCGCCAAGGTCTACGGCCCAAAGAGCGAAGAAATGGCGATCGCGCTCGTAACCGAAGGGAAATTGCTCTACGACACAGGCGACAGAGTAGCGGCGGCGGCACTTTTCGCGCAAGCGCTGGCGATTCTGCCCGCAGTCCCGAAGCTGGAGCCAATCCAGAGGGCCAATGTGCTCTTCTGGTCCGGTCGGGTGGCGATTGAGTGCGGTCAATTCGCCGAAGCCGAGCGACTCTTCCGCGACCTGCGCGAAGCCGGGAAGAAAGTGCCGGACTACTCTCTCGGGAATCGCGAAGAAGACGCAATCTGCCTGGCAAGGTCGCTCGCCGCGCAAGGGCGGTACAAGGACGCCATTCCATTCTTTGAGGAAGCGAAGAAATATGCCGTCCAACTGAAAGCGGCCGAGAAGCAACTCGCCTGGGCGGATATGCTCATCGCCGAAACACAACTGGCAGCCGGGCAACGCGACGCCTACCTGAAGACTCTGAAGGCGATGTTCCGGCAATACGGCAAGTCGCGAGATGTGAATACCTTAGCGCGACTCGCCTGGGCCGCCGGGTTGAATTCCCAGCCGGAAGGCTGGGAACCAGCCAAATTTGAGGCTGCGTACAAGGCCGCATATCAGCCCGACACGCTGTTCCCATGGGGCTATCGCGGCTTGGCGTTGGTTCGCCTGCGGTGCGGCGACTTTGCCGGCGTGGAAGCAGCACTCGAAAGAGCCGGAAAGACCGTTCATCCGGTCGATCATCTCATCCGTGGCTTGGCTGCCGCCGCCCGCAAGAATCCCGCCGCCCGCACGCATCTGACGAAAGCCGAAGCCCTGATTGCTGCGGAGAAGCCAAGCGACAAGAACCCATTCGCCTACGCCGGGCGGGCGTGGAACCAGGATACGGAAGTTGCGATCCTGCTCACCGAACTTCGTGCGGCTCTGGCGTTGCCCGTCGCACCGCCACCGCACGCGAAAGAGTGAGTTGGTTTGCGAAGGCCCTTCCAGGATGCGGAGCAACTCCCACATCACCCTTCATCAGAACTGGAAGATCATTTCCATGAAGCCGGAGAACAGGCCAGGGACCGGGCTGTCCTTGGCGTTGTACAGCGCGCGGAATCCGCTTCCCGGAATGAGTACCGCAAGACCACCCAGGAAGATGGCATTGTTGTTCAATCGGGGCCGATACTCGTACCCCGTGCTCAAGTCCACACCGATAAAGCGGTTGATGTTGCTCTGGAATACGAACGTTTCGAGCACGTTGGTCTTGTCGAAGAACAGCACGTTGACGTTGTTAATCGACCGCAATCGCGGTGTGATGTCGATGTCCACCCCGCTGTTAATCAACCACAAACCGGGGTTCACGAAGTTACTTTGCCCCTGGATGCGGCTCGAACGCAAGTTCGCGTAGTTACTCTGATCGTTCGTCAATCCGACGCCGAATAGCGGAATGCGCTGCCGCCGCCAGAAGCTGAACTCACCGCCAAAGTTCTGGTTGTCAAAGATACCGTCGAAGCCAGTCGCGTGTCCGTTGTTCGCATTGCCGTCACCCGACTGATACAGACCGCTGACACGGAACCGCGCCCAGTCGCGGTCGTAGGACAATTCTAACGCGGCCATCTGCGCGTTGATCGACACCGGCTGCCCCGCGATGGGGTTCATGCTATCGTGACCGAGCACCCAGTAGAATGCGTGCGAAATGTTGTAGCGGTCGATGTGGCCATCGCCGGTCCAACCAAGGTAGTACGCGTCCACGGTGTGAGGAGTGAACACACCAGCAGGGTCTGGACGCACCAGAAAGCCGTTCTTGTCGAACTTGAACGCAGACGGGTCGTTGTTGTAGTGGAAGCTCAATTCTGTCGTGTAGCCGGGGAAAATGAAGTCTTGCCGGTAGATGTTCGCGATGGCGATATTCTGTCGGCGGTCGGTGAACGTATTGAGTTGGCTATTGGTGTCCTTCTCAAATTGCCGGAAGTACGCGATGTTATACTGTGTCCGGTTGCCGTCCGCGTTACCGAATAGGCGGATACCTCGGTTCACGTCGCTGAAGATGAAGCCACGGAAGTCAGACGTGAACGGCTGCGAACCAGCTCGAATCGAGATGAAGTCGTATTGCGGGCTGATATCGGCCAGTTTGTATTCGCCGAACCACTCCTGCAGTGTTGACCAACTCCGTTCGCGGAGCGTTCCTCTCCGCACGTCGGGACTGACGACGGCAAGTTCTTGCACACTCAAACTGTTCACGTTGAACGCCGGCGTCAAT
>Ga0209062_1001592_pt1 | contig 38069 bp, 27 predicted proteins | sample Coa_R2_2_FD_187158 | JGI IMG/M metagenome (GOLD analysis project Ga0209062, IMG submission 187158) | Surface soil microbial communities from Centralia Pennsylvania, which are recovering from an underground coalmine fire - Coalmine... | ecosystem: Environmental > Terrestrial > Soil > Unclassified...
GAATGTGCCACTCCTGGCCCTTTTTGGCAGCGAAGCGATACGTGTGGACTTCGCCTGGCTTCGCCAGGATGCCGTTGAGCGCGGCAGGGAGCTGCGCGGGCGTATTCTCCTGGGTGTAAAGCACGTTGGGGTACGGGGAGACCCGCAGTAGATTCGCGGAAGGGGCGTTGCCGAAGTACTCGAAATTCCCGGGTCTGCCCGGGAGAGCGATCGATTCGGCGCGCTCGCCCGCGGGATCGCCGAGAATTTTGGCTTCGATCGTGCCGCCGGCCGGTCCGCCCGCGGGGAAAATCGCGGTGGGGCGCGAGAAATCGCCGATGTGCGCGCGGTACCAGGCCTGCCGGGGCGGGTCGAAGATCTGCTGCCGGATTTCGATGAAGTACGGGCCGGCGCGCGGAGCGAGGATCGAGAGGACGGGATCTTGAACGTAGAGCGCGCTATCGTCGTTGCGGGCGATCTCGGCGCCCGCGGCATCGAGGATGCGGACAGCGAGATCGTTTTCGCCGCCGAAGTGCAGCGTGCCGAGGCGCGCGGCTTCGACTTCGACCGAGATCCGCTGGCCCTGCCGCGCTTCGACGCGGTACATGTCGATATCCATGTCCGGGCCGGGGAGGATCTGGCCTTCCACCGTGACGTTCATGGGGATCGGCTTGGCGCGTTCGATGGTGTCGTTCTGACCGATCTTGTCCTCCCATTCGTAAATCGTGGGAAAGCGGCTGACCCAGAACGTCACGGCGTCGCTGAGGGCCGTGGCGGTGCGGACGCGGAGGACATGCTCCCCGATCGGGCAATCGGCGGCGATGTGGAATTTGACCTTAAAGCCGTCGCCGGGCTTGGCGTAGGGGACGAAATCCGACGCGGTGATGCCGGGCCCGTAGAAGAGCACCTCGCGCGGGTTTTCGAGGGACACGCCATGGAATTCGACTTCGACCGTCGCGCCGCGGCTGCCGCCGCGAGGCAGCAGGTAATCGATCATGTAACGGGTGTCGGCGTGGAGTGGGAGAAGGGCATTCACCGCGGAGACGCAGAGAGCGCAGAGGAAACGCAGAGAAAACCATTGAGGGAGGTGCTCTCCGCGGTCTCTGTGTCTCTGCGGTGAAGTAGGGCGCTTCACGCCAGCAGCCCTTGAACCACCTTGCCGTCGCGCACGATGTCGATGGGCCTTCCGCCGGGCGCAAGCAGCCGATCGGTGGAATCGATGCCGAGCTGGTGGTAGACGGTGGCCAGGAAATCTTCCACGCTGACGGGATTCTCGTCGGGCTCGCTTGCGGTGGCGTTGGATGCGCCGTAGATCGCGCCGCGAGCGATGCCGCCGCCGGCCGCGGCGTAGGAGTAGACGCGCGCCCAGTGATCGCGGCCGGCATTCTCGTTGATTTTCGGCGTGCGGCCGAATTCGGACGTGACCATCACGAGCGTGGAATCGAGCAGGCCGCGCTGATCGAGATCGGCGATCAGGCCGGCGAAGGCGTGGTCGAACGCGGGCATGCCGTTGGCCACGGCATCCTTGATGCGGAGGTGGTTGTCCCAGCCGTCGGTGCCGTTGTACATGACGGTGACGAGGCGGACGCCGGCCTCGACGAGGCGGCGGGCCAGCATCAACTGGCGGCCCACCGAGATGACTCCGCCGCCGCGCGGATTGCGATATTCGCCGTACAGTTTCGTCATCGCCTCCGGCTCGCCTTCGAGCGAAAAAGCGCGGCGCGCTTCGGGCGAGCTGATGAGCTTGTAGGCCTGCTGATAGAACTCGTCCATGGCGTCGAGCTCGGCGGGGTTGGCCTCGGCCTGGCGGAAGTGGTCCTCGATGGCTTCGCGCGCGGTGCGGCGCCGCTCGAAGCGCGATTCATCGATGCCTTTGGGCAAGGCGATATCGCGCACCTGGAAATTCCGGCGGCCGGGATCGCCGCCGAGCTCGAACGCCCCGAATTTGGAGCTGAGATAGCCGGTGCCGGCCGCGGGCGGCACATTGGGCACGCCGACATAGGCCGGCAGGTTCTTGCGCGGGCCGAACTGGTTGGCAACCACGGCGCCGAGGCTGGGATGCTGGATGGCGGGCGTCGGCAGATAGCCGGTGAACATCTGGTAGGTGGCCTGGGCGTGATCGGGAATACGGCCGGTGATGGAGCGGACGATCGTGATCTTATCGGCGATTTGCGCGGTGCGCGCGAGGTTCTCGCTCAACACGATGCCGGGGATTTTCGTCTTCACGACGCCGAGCGGGCCGCGGTATTCGATGGGCGCTTCGGGCTTGGGATCCCACGATTCCTGATGCGCCAGGCCGCCGGGGAGAATGATCTGAATCACGCTCTTGGCGGGGCCTTCAGGGCGGTTGACGCCGCCTGTTGCCGGGCGGACGACGCTGGCGCGCGCGGTGGCGCGGAACAGCTCGGGCAGGCAGAGCCCGAGGCCGCCGAGGACCCCGACCTGAATGAAGCTGCGCCTTCCGAAAGCAGTGAGGTAACGCGGCCCTGGGCAGGAACAGGGCTTCCGGTTCTCCATGCAGGTCCCTCCTGGCGGCGATCCGCTATCTGGCAGCATATCGCCAAACGTGTATGCTTGGCGAACCCGCCGGGAATGAGAAAGTTGCGGATGTTTTTGTGCGCCCACGCGCATCCGCGCGGGTTATCGTACCGCCATGCGTTTGCCGCACGAGCCGGTGCTGCCGCTCATTTCAACGGCAGTAGGTGCGCGCGGGTGGCCAGACAAGTCAACGGAAAGAATGGCCCCGCTCGTCAGGGCCTCCGCCCAGCTGGCAATCATTCGCAGCAAACTTGGCCCTCTCGCTTCCGGCGTCAATGGATAGCCCCTCAGGAGAATGACACTCGGCCCTGCGGCGCGGGTGCACGCGAGGATTCGGGGAAAGTCGAGGTCATTTGTAATAACCACGAGACCACTGTGCGCTGCGAACCCGTCCTCTGCGTCGATCGGGCCGACCGTTGACCAGTGAACGGCGTCGTGTCCGGCCGCGGAGAGATATGAGGTCCACCGGGGCGTCAGGTTCATATCGACCAGGAATCGCATCTACGGAGCGACCAGCACGTCGTGCCCCTGCGCGAGCTCGGCCGCGTAGGCCAACGCCTCGCGGATATCGGCCTCTTCGATATATGGAAAATCCGTGAGCAGGTCTTCGATACTGCGGCCGGCGCCGAGTTCGCCGACAATCATGCTGCGACGTCGATGAAGGGGAAACAGCGGTCATTGTAGGTGCCGCGGGCGCCACGAAAATTGCCCGTGTTTGTGTGCCCGCGCGCATCCGCGCAGCCCGCCCGGATTCCGATCTGATAGGATGACTTCGCTCGCGGCGGCGTATTTTCCGGCGGAGCCCCCCCACCGTTGGCGTTTTTGCGCTGCGCGAACAAGGGGGATTGGTATGCCAACGCGGCAAAAGGTGGTTCTGGCGCTGCTGGGCGCTTACCTAGCGGCGGGTTTGGGGACGGTGCAGGCACAAAAAAAGGCCGTCGATCCAGGCGTTCGCACCGGCGCCGCGGGAGCGGGCGGTCCTTTGACGGGCCTGAGTGCGGTCGAAACGGCATTCTTTCAGGATGGGCGCGCGCGGTTCGCGGAAATCGAAACCGTAACGGGCGGGCCGAATAACGGACTGGGTCCGCGGTTCAACGCCGACCAATGCATCTCCTGCCATGCGCAGCCGGCTGGCGGCGGATCGAGCCCGGCGGCAAATCCGCAGATCCCCCTGGCCACGCTGAATGGGGCAAGGAACATCGTGCCGTGGTTCATCACGCCGCGAGGCCCGGTCCGCGAGGCTCGCTTCAAGCGCGGAACGAACGGAGCGCCGGATGGCGAGGTGCATGCGATTTTTGTGATCAGCGGACGGCGCGACGCCGCGGGGTGCAACATCGACCAGCCCACCTTCGTGCCCGCCGGCAACCCGATCACCGGCCAGGGCGGAAATCCGAACCTCACGTTCCGGATTCCGACTCCCATATTCGGTGCGGGACTGATCGAGGCAATTCCCGATTCCGAGATCCTGGCGAATATGCGGGCCAATATCGCGGTGAAATCGCAATTGGGCATCGGAGGCCGGCCGAACGCGCACCTCAGCGGCAACGTGAACCTCAGCGCCAACGACGGGACCATCACGCGCTTCGGCTGGAAGGCGCAAAACAAGTCCCTGCTGATCTTCGCGGCCGAGGCGTACAACGTGGAGATGGGGGTCACGAATCAACTGTTTCCTCAGGAGCGCGATGAGTCCGCGGGATGCGTGTTGAACGCCACGCCCGAAGACACGCTCAACTTCACGGCCGCCTCTAATTCGGGTACGGCGGTGGTTTCCGATATCGAGGCGTTTGCCAACTTCATGCGCATGCTGGCGCCGCCCACGCCCGCGCCGGAGACGCCCTCGACGCAGATGGGCCGGGCCATTTTCGTAAGAGTCGGCTGCGCCCATTGCCACACGCCTTCGATGACCACGGCTCCAAGGGTCGCAAGCGGCGGCGGACCCGGACCGAGCGCCGCGCTCTCGAGCAAGACGGCGAATCTCTACTCCGATCTGCTGATCCACCACATGGGCAAGGGACTGGCGGACGGCATTACGCAAGGCGCGGCGGGTCCGGATGAGTTTCGCACCGCTCCGCTCTGGGGCGTGGGGCAGCGGATCTGGTTTCTTCATGACGGGCGGACGAGCAACCTGCTGGAGGCGATCGACGATCATCGCAGCCCGGGGAGCGAGGCGAGTCAGGTGGTCGAACGCTTTCACAAGCTGAAGCCGAAGGACCAGCAGGATTTGATCAACTTTTTGCGCTCGCTGTAAGTGATAGTGCTTAGGGTAAACGGTCCGGCTGCTGTGACATAATCCCATGCCAGAGGAGGTGTCATGGACACGTTTTTCCGTCTGGGCTGCCTGTTGACGGCCGGTGCTGCGGTGCTCGTACCGGCCCTCTCGACTCCGGCTAACTCTGCCACTCTTTGCGTCAACCCCGCCGGCGCGGGCGGGTGTTACGCCAGTATTCAATCCGCCGTGAATCACGCCTCGGCCAACGACGTCATCAACGTGGCGCGCGGCATTTATAAGGAGGGTGTGGTGATCGGCATACCGCTCTCGCTGAACGGCGCGGGCGGCGGCGGGTCCACCATCGATGCGGCGGGGCACCCGAATGGTGTGCTCATCGACGGCTTCAATCATCCCGGTCTCAGCAACGTCACGGTCAAGGGGTTCACTGTCGAGAATGCTCTCTTCGAGGGCATCCTGGCGGTCAGCGCCAATAACGTCATCATCAGCAACAACCAGGTGATCAACAACGACACCAGCCCAGGGCTCAACTTCACGGGCGAGTTGACAGGGTGCCCCGGCCAGCCGGCTTACGAGACGGATGAAACCGGCGACTGCGGCGGGGCCATTCACCTGATCGGCACCTCCAACAGCACGGTGTCCGGCAATACCATCGCCGGGAACGCCGATGGCCTGCTCCTCAGCGACGAGACAGCGGTCAGCCAGAACAACCTGGTCACGCAGAACACCGTCGTCGATAATCCGAAGGAATGCGGGATCGTGCTGGCGTCTCACCCGCCGGTGGGCGCCGCCCCGCCGAACCTTCCGGCGCACCACGGGGTCATCGGCAACACAATCCAGTTCAACCTCTCGCAAGGGAACGGCGTTCAGGTGGGCGGGTCCGGCGTCGGCCTGTTTTCGGATGGAGCCGGTCCGGGAACGGTCGCGAACAACACGATCCAGTACAACATCCTGGTGGGCAACGGGCTGGGCGGCATCGCGCTGCACACCCATGTCGGACCCGCGTTCGGAGCGCCGGCCGATAACATGAGCAATAACAAAATGATCGGCAACTATATTGCCGGCAACCTCGCGGACCTCGACGATACCGCTACTCCCGGCAGCGTCGGCATCAATCTCAACAGCGGCGGCGGAGGCTCGCCGATCAACGGCACGGTGATTACCGGCAACATCATCAGCGATGAGGATGTGGATGTCGCGATCAACACGCCGGCGCCGGTCGCGCTGCACCAGAACAGTCTGCTCGGCCGCAAGATCGGTGTAGCCAACGTTTGCATGTTCGATCACGCCACCATCTGCACCGGCAGCATCGATGCCACGAACAATTATTGGGGATGCCCTGGCGGGCCGGGTGCGCCGGGGTGCACTTCCATCAATCCCGCCTACAGCCAGAACATCACCTTCACGCCGTTTCTGACGCAGCCGCCGCCGTTTTAGCGCTGGGGGACGTACCGACGCCCCGTCGGAAGCCGGTCTTGGGTCCGCCGCCGCGCCGGATATATACTAGCCACCGATCTGGAGGACGCCATGCGGAAGCTCCTTTACGTGCCTGGCGCGGCGGCTGCTGTGATTGCGGCGGGTCTGATTGCCCCGCGTAGCGATGTCAATGCGCAGTCGAGCGCGGTCAAGGTCAAGCCCACCGAAATCGGCGGGGTGGTGGCGAGCGCCAGCGGGCCGGAGGCCGGCGTGTGGGTGATCGCCGAGACCACGGATCTGCCGACTCGCTACATCAAAGAGGTCGTCACGGACGACCGGGGACGGTATCTCATCCCGGACCTGCCGCCGGCCACCTACACCGTCTGGGCGCGCGGGTATGGCCTGATGGATTCTCCGAAGGTCGCGGCGAAGCCCGGGAAGGCAGTCGATCTGAAACCGCCGGCCGCTCCGGACGCCGGGGCGGCCGCGCAGATTTACCCGGCGAACTATTGGTACGCGCTGATGAAGGTTCCGGAGAAGAGCGAATTTCCGGGCACCGGCCCTTCCGGCAACGGCATCTCGCCGAACATCAAGACGCAGGGCCAATGGCTGCATCTGGTGAAGACCGATAGCTGCGAGTCCTGTCATCAGCTCGGCAATCAATACACGCGCACGATTCCGGCCGTCTTCGCGAACCTGGATTCGCCGGCGCAGGCGTGGCTGCGGCGCGTGCAATCGGGCCAGGCCGGCAATGCGATGGTCGGGGGACTGAACCAGTTGGGCCCGCAGCGCGCGGCGGCGGAATTCGCGGACTGGACCGCGCGCATCGCGAAGGGCGAACTGCCGGCCGAGGCGCCGCCGCGGCCGCAGGGGGTCGAGCGCAACATTGTGATCACGCAATGGGACTGGGCTGACGAAAAGGCCTACCTGCACGACGAGATCTCGACCGATAAGCGCCACCCGTCCGTCAACGCCGACGGACCAATCTACGGGTCGCCGGAGGAAAGCCGCGATTATCTGCCGGTGCTCGACCCGGTGCTGAACACGGCATCGCGGGTCGCGGTACCGTACCGCGATCCGGACACGCCGGGTCAGCCGAAGCCGCTCCAGGCCTCGCCCATCTGGGGCGATGAAGCGATCTGGGACAGCCACACCACGGTCCACAACCCGATGTTCGACCAGCGCGGCCGGCTCTGGTACACGTCGCGCATCCGGGCGGCGGACAACCCGGCCTTCTGCAAAGCGGGATCGAGCCTCATCTCGGCGATCCTGACGCCGGTGGAGCGCTCGGGCCGGCAGTTGGCCGTCTACGATCCGGCGAGCGGCAAGACGGAGATGATCGACACCTGCTTTTCGACGCATCATCTGCTGTTCGCGGAAGACGCGAATAATACGCTGTGGACGAGCAGCGGCGGCGGCGGCGGAGTGGTCGGCTGGCTCGATACGAAGATGTGGGACCGGACCCACGATGCGGCGAAATCGCAAGGCTGGACGGCTTTGGTCCTGGACACCAACGGCAACGGCCGGCGCGATCCCTATCTCGATACCGAACAGCGGGTGCCGACCGCGCCGAGCGGCGAAAGCCTCGGCACGGCGGCGGCCCTCAGCGGACCGGCGGACCCGGCGCGGGATACGCGATTGAACGCGGCGTTTTACGGGATTGCGATCGGCACCGACGGAATGATCTGGGGCAGCGTGCTCGGCTTCCCCGGCGGGATCGTGCGGCTGAATCCGGGGCCGCATCCGCCGGAAACGGCGCTGGCGGAATATTACGAAGTGCCGTTCCACAATCCCAAAGCCTCCGTTTCCGGATTTTCGCCGCGCGGGCTGGATATCGACCGCAACAACGTCGTGTGGGTGGCGCTGGCGAGCGGCCACTTTGCAAGCTTCGATCGCCGCAAGTGCAAGGGACCGCTGAACGGCCCGCAGGCTACCGGCCAGCACTGCCCGGAAGGATGGACCCTATACCAGACGCCCGGCCCGAATTTCAAGAATGTGACGGACTCGGGGAGCGCGGACTCGCACTACTATGCGTGGGTCGATCAGTTCGACACGCTGGGATTGGGGAAGAACACGCCGATGATCACGGGCAACGGCTCGGATTCGCTGATGGCGCTGGTGAATGGCAAATTCGTGGTCCTGCGCGTGCCCTATCCGCTGGGCTTCTTCGCCAAGGGTATGGACGGTAGGATCGACGATGCCAGAGGCGGCTGGAAAGGGAAGGGCGTCTGGACCACCTGGGGCACGCGCACGCCGTTTCACGCCGAAACCGGAAAGGGGACTTTGCCCAAGGTGGTGCATTTCCAAGTCCGGCCCAATCCGCTGGCGGATTAGACGGTCTTCACCGGAGCGCCTCCAATACCTTCGCGTGCAGCGCCGGATTCGCCGAGGCCACCAGGTTGGGCTGCCACACCACGTCCGGGTCGCCGGCGAGCGACGTGAGCACGCCGCCCGCTTCGCGGACGCACACCGCGACCGCCGCGATATCCCACGGGTTCATACGGGGATCGATGGCGACATCGATGCGGCCCTGGCACAGCAGCGCATAATTGATGCAGTCTCCCGACCAGCGGAAGCGGCGTGCCTGCGTGTATAGCCGCGAGAGGCGGATGGGCGACTGCGGGCAGTGCGGGTCGAGATCGGTGCGTTCGATGGCGGTCGAAATGATGTAGGCCTGGGCCGGATCGTCGACCTTCGAAGTGTGCACGCGGCGCGGCGCGCGATCGCCGCTCTGCAGCCAGCAGCCATGGCCGGCCGCGGCATAGACCGTTTCGCCGAGCGCATGCGCGGCGATGATGCCGGCTCGCTGCTCGCCCCGGCGGAGATATGCGATGAGCGTGCCGAACAGCGGCAGACCGATGGCGAAGGAGGCCGTGCCGTCGATGGGATCGAGCAGCCAGAGGTGCTCGGCGTCGCGGGCGCTATCCCCGCCGAATTCCTCGCCCATGATGGCGTGAGCCGGGAAGCGCCCGGCGATGCGGCGGCGCAGCAGTTGCTCGGCTCCGCGATCCGCCTCGGTGACTTCCGATCCATCGGCTTTATGATCGACGGCCACGTTTTTCCAGAGGGGAAGGATGAACTGGCCGGCTTCGCGGGAGAGCGCCAGGGCGAACTCGATGATCTCGGGCAGAGGCGTATCGGGCATAGTTCTATTCTGCCGAGTTGCACCAGCCGCTTCATGGCCGAAAATGGCGCACAATCGTACCTCTTGCGATAGAATGGGTGGCATTTCACAGTGATCATCGATCGGGCTCCACTACTGGACTTACTTCAGGCTTGTCTGGATTCGAAGGCCGAATGGAATGAGTTCATCGGCGCGGCGAAGCCGGTCATCCAGGCCGCAGTTGCCCACACGCTGCGGCCCTGGCGCACGCCGACCGCGGGCGAAATCGAAGACCTCACGCAGGATGTGTTCGTGGCTCTCTGCGCCGGCGATTTCGACCGGCTGCGGCACTTTCGCGCAGAGCGGCCGGAAGCGCTGCATGCGTACTTGCGGACCATTGCGGCATCGGTGGCGATCGACTCGCTGCGGGCCTCCCTCGCCCAAAAGCGCGGCAGCGGGCGGCTGAGCCAACTGCCCGACGAGCCTTCCGGCATGGCGAGCTACAGCGCGGAAGAAAACATCAGCCGGACGATTCTCCTGGAACAGGTCGACCGGTGTTTGAAACGGAATCCCGAGGTCAAGGACCGCGACCGGTGGATCTTCTGGATGTACTACCGCGACGGCCTGACGGCGCGCTCGATTTCCGCCATCCGGGCCCTGCAGCTCACGCAAAAGGGTGTGGAGAGCATTATTCAGCGCATGGTGCGGCACGCCAGGGAGTGTGTGGAAAAGCGGAGGGCCGCTGAAGGAAAAACGGCCCAATCTCCGATCTAAGAGAGGTGATGCGTTTTTGAAGGAAAGGAACGAGAGACACCTCACCACGCGCGACATGGAGCGCGCCGCGGCGGGGGAACTGGAGCCGGACCGAATGGCCCACGCGCGCGCCTGCGAGGAGTGCGCGAGCGCGGTCGAGGCGTATCGGGTTTTGGCGGCGGAGATCGGGCGCGCTCCCCATCCGAGTGACATGGAGCCGAAGACAGCATGCGCAAGTATCGAGGATCTCAGCCGTTTGGCGAGCGGCGGCCTGGCTCAGCCGGCGGCCGCGGCCGTTTTGGAACATGTGAGCGGCTGCGCCCGATGCGGCGCGATTCTGCGGGGCGCGTTGGGCGAGGACTCGCTAGTCATCGAAATGCCGAACGCGAGCCGGCGGCGGATCTGGCGGATGGCGGCATTGGCGGCCGGTGTCGCAATCGCGGCGATCGGAGGCGGGCTCTGGCTCGCGCAGCGAAACGCGCCGGAGCGCTTGCTGGCGGCCGCTTACACCGAAGAGCGGCCTTTCGATCTGCGGCTTCCCTCCGAGGGATACGGCCCGGTCCGGCAGCAGCGCGCGGGCGCGGTTTCGGCGCTCGACCGGCCACGGGCTTTGGCGAAGGCGGAAGTGGAGATTCAGGGCCTTCCGGAGACGCCGCGAAAACTGGCGCTGCGCGGCCGCGCCGAGCTGCTCGAAGGCCAATTTCAAAATGCGATCGAATCGTTATCGAGGGCGCAGGAGGCCGAGCCGGACAACGCCGGGCTGCTCGCGGATCTGGCCTGCGCGTATCTGCTGCGCGGCGATGCGGAGCACCGCGCGATCGATTACGGCCACGCGCTTGATTTGCTGCGCGCGGCCTCCAAGCGGCAGCCGAACGATCCGCGGACGCTATTCGACCTGGCGCTTGCTTACCAGCGCGCGGAGCTGCTGGAGGAAGCAATCGGCGCGTGGCAGCGGTATCTTGCGGCCGAGCGCGATCCGGGCTGGATCGCGGAGGGGAAGCGGCGGCTCGCGGACCTCGAAGCGCGACGAAAGAAAGCGGCCGCGCTGCGGGGCGGAGTCCGTTCCGGCCCGCAGGCGTTCCTGCTCGCGGCCAAGGGCGGCGGCGAAGTGATCGACCCGGAGCAGTTCGAGGACATCGCCTGGCGCGACTGGCTTCCGGCGCTCGACCGGTCCCCGGAGGCGGGGGAAGCATTTACCGCGCTGGCGCGCAGCTTCATGGAACGGTACGGCGATACCTCGCTGCAGGATGCCGCGCAGGGGGCGCGGGCCGGGCTGGACGAGCTGGCGCAGGCGATCGCGAAGAATGCCGCGGGCGAATACGATGAGGCGCTGCCGCTCGCGCGCGAGGCGGCGCACCTCGCGGTCCGTGCGAACCGGGCGGCAAGCCTGCGCGCCCGGCTCGAACTCAGCTACGCACGGCAGCGCGCCACGCCGGCGGAATGCCTGGAGATCGCGTCCGGGTTGCGGCGCGATCTGGCGGGGACACGGTACCGCTGGATGAGCGCGCAGGCGACCATGCAGGAGGGGATTTGCCGGCTTCGCGCGGGGGAATCGGGAGCGGCCGGAACCCTGTTTCAGCAGGCGGCCCGGATGGCCGAGGCTGCCAATCTGCGGGTGCTCCGCCTGCGAGCCGTGGGGCTCGAAGGGAATCTCAAGTACGTGACCGGGGACCTGGCCGGCGTGTGGAATGCCTCGGAGGAGTGCATGCGGGAGGCGTGGAGCCTGAGTGCTCCCGCCGCCCGCTTTTACCAGGCAGAGATGGACCTGGCCAGGGCGGCGAACGGAATGGAATGGCCGCAGGCCGCGGCGGCCTTCGCGGCGGCGGCGGCGCGAAGCGTCTCCGAAACTGGAAACAAGCTGGTCGGCGCGGGCGGGCACGTCTATGCCGCGGCGCTGTTGCGGCAGGCCGGCGAGGAACAGGAGGCGCGCCGGCAACTGATGGAAGCCGAGGGCCTGTTCGGGCAGACGCCGCAGACGCCCACGGTGCGCTCGATGCGGGCGAACGCGAGGCTGGGGCTCCTGGAGCTCGAACCGGCGGCGGGAACTTCGCTGGAGCCGCTGCGTCAGGCCATCCGCGATCTCGATCGCGCCTCGTGGGATGCCCGGTTCCGCGCGCAAGAGGCGCTGGCGCGCAGCCTGGCCGCCGTGGGACAGTCCGGCAGCGCCAAGACGGCGTTCGAGAACGCAATCGCCATCTATCGCTCGGAATTGCGTTCCTTCTCCGACCCCGCGCAGCGGATCGCGGGCGCCGATCTGGCCGCCGGCGCCTTCAAGGGATTAGTGCAGATGCAGATCGGCCAGGACGCTCGTATGGCGCTGGCGACGTGGAAGGACTTCCGGGGCGCGCAGAGTCCGCGCGAGAGCGAACCGGGGCCCGGCGTTGCCGTGCTGCACTACGCCGTGCTCGACCGCGGCATCGCCGCATGGGCGGAACGTGACGGCGCGATCGAGGGCCGCATGGTAGCTGAGCCCACGGAGAGCGTTCACGGCGCGCAACGCCGAGTGCTGCGCGCCTGCGCGTCGCCCTCGGACGACACCTCCGTTCTGCGAACGGAAGGCCGGCGGCTGTTCGGGTGGCTGGTGCAGCCGTTTCTGCAGATGCTCGCCGGCGCGCGCACGGTGGTGGTCGATGCCGACGATTGGCTGGCGGGCATTCCCTGGGCGGCGCTGACGGACGAGCACGGCCGGTTTGCGGTCGAGACGTGGCCGTTCGCGATGGGCCGCGCCGCCGCGGGACCGGCGAAGATGCCGCGCGTGGTGGCGATTTCGGCGGCAGCGCCGGGCTCAGCGGACGGCCGCTTCCCACCGCTCGAAACCGCGGCGGAAGAGGCGCGCGAGGTGGCGGCCGAGTCGCATGGCGGCGAGATCGTGTCTTCGGCCGCGGAGATTCGCGCGGCCATGGCGCGTGCTCCGAAACAAGGCGCGATCCTCCATTTCGCGGGCCACGGCTGGAGCAATGCGGGAGATGGCGGGCTGGTGCTGCCCGCCGCCGAACCCGGCGCGGGACCCGAGTTCCTGGGAGCAAACCAGATCGCGCGGATGGATTGGCGCGGCTGCCCCCTGGTGGTGCTCTCCGCCTGCATGACCGGGACGGGCGAACTACGCGGGCCATTCAACCCGCGCAGCCTGGTGCGGGCATTTCTGCTCGGCGGAGCGGATGGAGTGATTGCATCGAGCTGGAACGTCGATGGCGCGGCGACCGCCCGGCTGATGCGCACGTTTTACCGGCGCCTCGCGGAGACGGGAACAGCCGAAGCCGCGCTGGCGCTCGCCCAGCGCGAACTGATCGGCGCCGCCGGCCTTTCGCACCCGTATTACTGGGCTGCGTTCGCCGTATTTCGGGGTAACTAAAGCACAAACACAGCAGGAGGACACTTATGGAAGAGAGAGGACCACAAACGCTTTACGTGATCTTCCACGGCGCGATCGCGTTTTACCAGACGGACAGCAGTATTTTGGCCCTGATTGCCGACCTGGGTTCGGACCATCAGTATCTTGCGGGCTCCTGGTTGGCCGAGCAGGAGTTGGAGCGCGGCTCGGTTCATGCGCTCACGGGGGTGGCGACGACGGGAAAGGACAAGTTCAAGTATCCGATATTCGCGAAGGCGGACGTCGACTGCACGGGCCACCATTGCGACGCAATGGGCTCCATGGGGATGGGGAACGCGCCTTACGCGATTCTGCAATTTCCCCTGCCGGAGAAAGCAATGGGAATGTTTGAAGTGGTAATAAGAGATGGGAGCATCCAGGGCGTCAACGGAGATGTACGGATTCCGTTCACACCGGTGCTCCAATACACGATCAGCGGCAAACCGCGCCTGGGTTCGCATTGGCCGGGTGACGGAATCGATCCCAGCAGTGAAGCCGATCTGCCATACCGGACCCTGCATGTATTCGCGGAAAATCCAGTTCCCCTCGGGATTTTCAGGCAGGCCCACGTGTCCACGGCGTTCGGCCGCGCTTGCGGGCTTCTCAGCCAGACAGCGTCGTTCACGGATAAGCTGAGCGTCGCTCTCCCGGATCCACTGCCGTGTCTGCCGTGCGGACTGGAAGACCGGATTTTCGAGTTTCAGCCGCTCGGCCAGCGGATTCAGGCCTTACACCAGATCGGCCTGTCAAAACAGGAATGCCCGGACCGGATTTACGATCCGTGGAAGGATCGGCCCTCGATCAAGGAGGCTTATTGCCAATATTTCAACGTGGGTTGTCCGCCGAGCCCCTTGTTGGGCGACGACATCACCTGCATTCCCGCCACCGCTTCAGGCGGCTCCAACTAAGGCAGGCCGGGCCCGCGCTAGCTTACGCCGGCCGTGCGAAGTTGCCGGGGCTCTGCGCCGTCGCGCGCCACGCCGGCTGGCGTTCCGGCCTCGCCTCGGCGAGCGCGCGGCGGACGCCGGCCGCATCGAAATCGGTCGCATATACCGGAGTGCCCGGCTGCTGACGCCAGGATTGATCCAGGCCGCCGGCATCGACGGCATCGAATCCGAGCTGGTCGACGAGGCGCATGACGACATCCTTCGCCCGCTGGTCGTCGCCGGCCACGGGCAGCGCAATCCGGCCGGGAGTGCCAGCGGCGCGGCCACGCTCCATCAGGTGCTGGGCATAGATGTTGTTGAACGCTTTGACGACCGGCCGGCCAAGCTGCCTGGCGACCCAGCGACTTTCGACCATCCCGTCCTCGATTTCGGCGATCCGGCCGTCCCGCTGCTGCGGGTAGTAGTTGCCGGTATCGACGACAACGACGCTCTCCGGAACGCCGGCGAACAGGTCCTTCGGCAGCTCCGGGATCTTGCCTTCGGGAATCGTAACAATGACCACTTCCCCGGAACGGGCCGCTTCGCGCACGGTCACCGCCTTGGCGCCGGTCTCCCGAGCCAGTCCGGCCAGACTCTCGGGCCCTTTCGAGTTCGCCACGAATACCTGGTGTCCTAGCGCGGAGAGCCGCCGGGTCAGCGTCCCACCGATGTTGCCTGCGCCGATGATGCCGATCTTCATTGTGCTTCTGTCTCCTTCCACGGTTGGATGCGGAACGGGCAGCCGCGTCGCAGTTTCGTGCCTGCCCGGGTGCGGCCCGGCACAATCCCGCGGCGGATGGGCTATATTGATCGAAGCCCCTGAATGGCCGCGATGCCGACCCAAGATCCCGAGGTCCACAGTCTCCCCTACGGAACCGGATGGCTCCCGCTCGGCGCGGCCGCGGCGCGCCTGACGGCGCGGGCGGCCGCCCCGATCGCGGACGAGCGGCAGGCAGTCGCGGACGCGCTCGAAAATCCGATCGGAACCGAGCCGCTCCGCCGGATCGCGCGGCCGGGCGAGCGTGTGGCCATCATCGTGAATGACATCACGCGCCTGACCCGCACCGATCTCATGCTGCCGCCCATCGTCGAGACACTGAACGGCGCCGGCATTCCCGACCGCGACATCTTCATCGTGTTCGCGCTCGGCATCCACCGCCGCCAGACCGATGACGAACGGCGGCAGATCGTGGGCGATGAGATTTACCGCCGCATCCGGTGCTTCGATCACGTAGCCACGGATGAGGCCAGCCTGGTCGAGATCGGCGTCACGAGCTTCGGCAACCGCGTCGAGATCAACCGGGAGGTCTGGGAGGCGGACCGGATCATCCTCACGGGCGAGATCATCTATCACCTTATTGCCGGGTACTCCGGGGGCCGCAAAAGCCTCGTGCCGGGCGTCGCCGGCTTCCGCACCACCACCTTCAACCACCGCATGATTTTCCACCCGGACTGCCGCTCCGGGAAGCTGGACGGCAATCCCGCGCATGAGGACCTGCTGGAGGCCTGCCGGATGGCGGAGCCGGACTTTCTCGTCAACGTGGTACTCAGCCCGGAGGGCCGGCTGATCCGCGTGGTGGCCGGCCATTACGACCTCGCGCACCGCGCCGGCTGCCGCACGGTGGACGAGATGCTGCGCGTGCCGCTCGCGGAGCCGTACGACGCCCTCATCGCCTCCGCGGGCGGATTTCCGGTCGATATCGACCTGCGGCAGGCGCACAAAGGGCTGGAGAACGCCTGCCACGCGCTGCGGCCGGGCGGCTCGATTCTGTTCTTCGCGGAATGCCCGAACGGCGCCGGCATCCGCAGCTTCGAGGAATACATCCGCCGCTACGCCGATTATCGAGAGATGCAGGCGGCGCTCGATCGCGAGTTCGTTGTGGGCGGCCACAAGGCTTACTGGGTGGCGCGGCTGGGCAGCCTGTATGACGTGCACCTGGTTTCCGCGCTCGATCCGGAATTCGTCCGGCGGTGCCATTTCACGCCGGTCGAGCCGGGCCGCCAGCAGGAAGCCTGGGAGCGGATCGTACAGAAGGCGGGACCGGGCGCGCGGGTCGCGGTGCTGCCCTATGCCGGCTTCACACTTCCCGCGGTAGAAAAAACGAAGGAGGCCACGTTGCCATGACGCCGGGCGCGCAACTGCAGACGGTTCACGGAAATTACATCGGAGGGGAATGGGTCGATACCCCGCAGCACGACCCGGTGCTGCTGCCGTACGACGGCACGCGCGTGGGCGAGATTCCGCGCGCCGGGCGCGACCTGCTCGACCGGGCGGTCGCGGCCGCGCGGCGCGGGCACGCCGCGATGCGCGCGCTCTCCAATTACGAGCGCGCCGACCTGCTGCTGCGCGTGCGCGAGCTGGTCCGCCGCGATCTCGCCGAGTACGCGCAGCTCATCTGCGCGGAGACCGGCAAGCCGATCCGCGAAGCCAGGGTGGAAGCGGAGCGCGGGTTGCAGACACTCGAAGCGGCGGCGCACGAGGCCCGGCAGCTTCGCGGCGAAGTCGTGCCGATGGATTTCTCCGCCACCGGCAAGGGGCGCATGGCGATCACGGTCCGGGAGCCCCTGGGCGCAATCGGCTGCATCACGCCGTTCAACGTGCCCTTCAACCTTGCTCTGCACAAGGTGGCGCCGGCGCTGGCGGGCGGCAACGGCGTGGTCCACAAGCCGGCGACCAAGACGCCGTTGAGCGCGCTCCGGCTGGCCCGCACCATCGAAGAGGCCGGCGCGCCCGCGGGCGCCTACAACGTAATCACGGGCAGCGGCGCCGAGATCGGCATGGCGATGGCGGAGCATCCCGGGCTCCAGATGCTCACGTTCACCGGCAGTGCCGAAGTGGGGCGCGCGATTCGCGCGCGCGCGGGCTTCAAGAAGGTCACGCTGGAGCTGGGCAACAATTCCGCCGTGATCATCGAGCCCGGCTCGGATCTCGACACCGCAGCCGCCCGCACGGTGCAGGGCGCGTTCGCGCACAGCGGCCAGGTATGTATCTCGGTGCAGCGCGTGTTCGCGCACCGGTCGATCGTGAGCGGTTTCCTGGAGCGGCTGAAGGCCGGCGCGGAAGCGCTACGTATCGACCATCCTTATGAGAACTCGACGGACATCTCATCGCTCATCGACGAGCGCGAAGCCATCCGCATCGAGGAGTGGATCGGCGAGGCGGCCGCCGGCGGTGCGCGCGTGATCACCGGCGGCGCACGCAGCTTCGCGACCATCCGCCCGGCCGTGCTGACCGATGTACCCGATGGCTGCCGCGTGGCGTGCCAGGAGGCATTCGGCCCGGTGGTCGCGGTGTATCCCTACGACGATCTGGAAGAGGCCATCGAGAGGGCCAACGCCACGCCGTACGGTTTGCAGGCGGGAATCTTCACGCAGGATATCCAGCGCGCGTTTCAGGCGGCGCGCAAGCTCGAAGTCGGCGGCGTGATGATCAACGACATCCCGATGTACCGGGCCGACCACATGCCCTACGGCGGCATCAAGGAAAGCGGCGCGGGGCGGGAGGGCCCGCGGTACGCGCTCGAAGAGATGACCGAGATGAAGCTGATCTGCTGGAAAATCTGATGCCTCCCGGATCGCCGGCTACCTCCGCCACCGCCGCCGCGCACGATCTCCCCGAGCGCACGCGCCGCCGCGTGACCCGCCGCCTGATTCCGTACCTGATGTTTGTCTACTTCCTCGCGTACCTGGACCGCGCGAATCTGGGCGTCGCCAAGCTCCAGATGCAGCGCGACCTGGGCTTCAGCGACGCGGTGATCGGCTTCGGCGCGGGCATCTTCTTTCTCGGCTATCTCCTGCTCGATCTTCCCGGCAGCCTGATCGTGGAGCGCTGGAGCGCGCGCAAATGGATCACGCGCATCATGATCTCCTGGGGCATCGCAGCGGCGGCGATGGGCTTCGTCGCCACGCCGCTGTTCGGCGCCCTGTTCGGCAACGCCCGGCCCACGACGCAGTTCTACGGGCTGCGGCTCGCGCTCGGCATCGCGGAAGCGGGCTTTTTCCCCGGCGTGATCGTCTATCTTTCGCATTGGTTCCGGCCGGAGGACCGCGCGCGCGCCAAGGCGTATTTCATGGTCACGCAGCCGGTGGCCGTCGCGCTCGGCGTGCCGCTTTCGGGCTGGATTCTGGAGCATGTGCACTGGGCCGCGCTGGCCGGGTGGCGATGGGTGTTCATCCTGGAAGGTCTGCCGCCCGTGCTGATGGGCTTCGTCACTTGGTTTTACCTGACGGACCGGCCGCAGTCCGCGCGCTGGCTGCCGGAGGACGAAAAACGCTGGCTGTGCAAGGAACTCGAGGCCGATACGGCGCGCAAGAGCTCGGCGCACCGCATCGACATTCGCGACGCGCTGCGCAATCCCCAGACATTTCTGCTCATCGCCATCTTCTTCCTGATCGTCACAGGCAATCAGGCGCTGATCTTCTTCCTTCCCTCGATAACCGGAAAGATGCACGCGCTGCCCGCCGCTTTCCGCACCGCGGCCGCCGGGCTGCCGTACGCGTGCAGCGCGGCGGGAATCCTGCTCAACGGCATGTGGGCGCACCGGACCGGCGCGCTGCGCTGGCACACGGCGGTTCCCATGCTCGCCACCGGCGTCTCGCTCGGTCTGGCGGTGCTGGCGGGCGACCGCGCCTGGCTCGCATTGGGCATCTTCTGCCTCGCGGGCTTCACCTCCCAGGCCTACTTGCCGGCCTTTTTCACGCTTCCCTCGACGATGTTCGGCAAATCGGCCGCGGCGGCCACGGTGGGCCTGGTGTGCCTGGGGAACCTCGGAGGATTCGCCGGCCCGTGGCTGTTCGGCTATCTGAGAACCGCCACGGGGCGCTACGATGCGGGCCTGTGGGTGCTCGCCGGCTGCATGCTGCTCGCGGGAACTCTCGCGACGCGCATCCGCATTTCGTCCCCAACCCACGATCCCCAACCCCGAATCCCATGACTAAGAAACCCGAAGAGCTTCGCAGCTTCCGCTGGTTCGGCCCGGACACCATGCGCGGCTTCAGCCACCGCTCGCGCATGCTGCAACTCGGCTACCGCCGCGAGGATTTCACGGGCAAACCGGTGATCGCGATCGTCAACACGTGGAGCGAGATCAACCCGTGCCACGCGCATCTGCGCGAACGTGCCGAAGCCGTGAAGCGCGGCGTGTGGCAGGCGGGCGGCTTCCCGGTCGAGATCCCGGCCTTCTCCATCACCGAAACGTACATGAAGCCCAGCCCGATGCTCTACCGCAACCTGCTGGCGATGGATACCGAGGAGGCGCTGCGCAGCCTGCCGGTCGATGGCGCGGTGCTGATGGGCGGGTGCGACAAGACGACGCCGGGGCTGCTGATGGGCGCGATCAGCGCCAACCTGCCCGCGATTTTCCTGCCGGCCGGCCCGATGCTGCGCGGTAACTGGAACGGCAAACCGCTCGGCAGCGGCACCGACCTCTGGAAATATTGGACAGAGCGCTGTGCCGGCACGCTCGCCGAGGAAGACTGGCGCGCCATCGAGGCCGGCATTGCGCGCTCCCCCGGATTCTGCATGACCATGGGCACCGCGGCCACTATGACGGCGGTCGCCGAAGCGCTGGGAATGACGCTGCCCGTCGCTTCCTCCATGCCCGCCGCCGATTCCGGCCATCCACGGCTCGCGCTCGAAAGCGGGCGGCGCATTGTCGAGATGGTGTGGGAGGACGTGAAGCCCGATGCGATCCTTACGGCAGCGGCCTTCCGCAACGCGATCGCCGTGGATCTGGCGATCGGCGGCTCGACCAATGCGATCATTCACCTGGTGGCGATGGCGCGCCGCCGCGGCATCGATCTCCCGCTCGCCTTGTTCGACGAAATCTCGCGCTGTGTCCCGGTGCTCGCGAATATCCGGCCTTCCGGCGAATTTCTCATGGAAGATTTCTACTACGCCGGCGGCCTGCGCGCTCTAATGTCCGAAATGCGCGATCTGCTCGACCTCGGCTGCCTCACGGTGAACGGCAAGAGCCTCGGCGAGAACCTCGACGGCGCGCGCATCGTGAACCGCGAGGTGATCCGCCCGCGCGAAGCGCCGCTGGTCGCAAGCGGCGGCACGGCGGTGCTCTACGGCAGCCTCGCGCCGTGCGGCGCGGTGATCAAGACCGTCGCCGCCGATGCGCGTTTCCACCGCCACAACGGTCCCGCGGTCGTGTTCCGCGATTATGCGGACCTCGACGCGCGCATTCACCGCGACGACCTGGCCGTGGACGAGAACTCGGTTCTGGTGTTGCAGAACGCCGGACCGCTCGGCGGACCGGGGATGCCGGAATGGGGCATGCTGCCGATTCCCGACGTGCTGCTGCGCCGCGGTGTGCGCGACATGGTGCGCATCTCCGACGCCCGCATGAGCGGCACCGCGTACGGGACCTGCGTGCTGCACGTCTCGCCCGAAAGCTACGTCGGCGGGCCGCTGGCGCTCGTCCGCGACGGCGACCCGATCCGCCTCGATATTCCGGATCGCCGGCTGGATCTGCTGGTGCCCGAGCCGGAACTGGCGCGGCGGCGCGCGGAATGGCGGCCGCCCGCGCAGGCAGACAGCCGCGGTTATCTGGCGCTCTACCGCGAGCGCGTCACGCAGGCGCATGAAGGCTGCGATTTCGATTTCCTGGCGCGGCCGGGCAATTCGGCCGAGCCGGAAATCCATTGAAGGCCACGCGATACCTCGGCCGCCGATGGCCTAAACTAGAAGCGAGGGCAGAAGGTCATCGTGGACGCCTTGGCGGAGAAACTGGACGCTCGACTGCGCGACTGGAAGCCGGAGACGGCGGCTGAGGCGCGGAAGCGCATCGCCGAGGTGATTGAACTCGCCGATCACGACGTGCTCGACGTCGCACGCTCGCGTGCCGCCGAACAGGAGGTCCTCGACCTGCTCGATGAAGACCCGGCCCGGTGAGATCTGGCTGGCGGACTTGGGACTCGCCGCCAAAACGCGTCCCGTCGTCATCGTCTCCCGTGAAGACCCCGACCCGCCACGATCCCTCGTTTTGTACGTCCCCCTCACTACGCAGCAAAGAGGCAGTCCGTATGAGGTGCGGCTTCCGTTCCTGGATCCCCAACCCGCTGAGTTGAAGCGGCCAGCTGAACTATTTCGGTGAATTCGAGCCCCCTCGTGGCCTTACCTCCTCTTCGCCCTCCGTAATCGCCAGCCGCCGGTTCGCCGCCACATTCCTCCACGTCTGCACCTTCCCGCTGGGCCAGCGGACTTCGATCCGGTCCGCCGCGGATGCCTGCCCCAGCCCGAAATACAGCGCCATTTCGTTCTGGGAATAGAAGCTGCCGCCGCTCATCACTTCATCGACCTGGCGCCCGCCGCCCGCTTCCACCGTGACCCGCGCGCCGATCGCGCTCCGGTTCGATTGCGTGCCCGTCAGCGCGACCGAGAGAAAGTTCTGCCGCGCTCCAGTGTTCTTGAGCAAACTGGGCGTGGCATTCATGTTGACGATGACGATTTCCGGCCGCCCGTCGCCATCGACATCCCCGACCGCCAGCCCGCGCGCTGGACGCAGCACATCGAGCGCCGGGCCCGCTCTCTCCGTCACATCCTCGAAGCGGCCGTTCCCCAGGTTGCGGTAGACCAGCGTCTTCTGCCGGTAGCGGTCGCCGACCGGCGAGCGATCGACTTCGGGATACACGTGGCCGTTCGCCACAACCAGGTCCTTCCAGCCATCGTCATCCAGATCCACGAAGGCGATGCCCCAGCCCAGCAGATGGTGGGTCGCGAGTCCCGCGCGCTGCGCCACATCCTCGAAAAAGCCGCCGCCCTCGTTGTGAAATAGCGAGGGAATATCGCCGGAGAAATTTGTCTTGGCGATATCGAGCAGCCCGTCGCCGTCGTAATCCCCGACGGCCACGCCCATGCCGGACTGCAACTGCCCGTCGAAATTGTAGGCCACGCCGGCGGCCGCGCCCCGCTCCTCGAACGTGCCGTCGTGCCGGTTGCGATACAGGAGGCTCGGGGTCTGATCGCAGGCGACGTAAATGTCCGGCCAGCCGTCGCCATCGAAATCCGCTGCGGCCACACCCAGGCCGTACCGCGCGCCCGGCTTCAGGATACCGGCGGCGGCCGATACGTCGGTGAAGGTGCCGTCGCGGTTGTTGTGATAGAGGACGTTGGTCGCGGGCGTCAGCCCGTGCGGGCCGCACCAGACCGGCAGTCCTTTCCAGTTGCACGCCGGATCCTGGCCCGGCTTCGGCGTCTTCGCCAGGTCGAGTTCCAGATAATTCGCTACGAACAGGTCGAGCCAGCCGTCCCGGTCATAATCGACGAACGAGCAGCCGGCGCCGAAGCGAACGCCCGTGACGGGCAGGTGCGCCTCAGCGGTCGCATCGGCAAACCGGCCGTTGCCGAGGTTCTTGTAAAGGCGGTTGTGGCCGTAGTAGGTAATGAGAAGGTCCGGCTTGCCGTCGTTGTTGTAGTCGCCGGCGCACACTCCCTGGCCCCAGCCCTCGACGGTGAACCCGGCCTGCCGCGAAACATCGGTGAACCGGCCGTGGCCGTCGTTCCGATAAAGCTGCACGGTGCGCGGCGGAGCGCCGCCGCCCTCGATCGTGGTCCCGTTGACGATGAGGATATCGTTGGCGCCATCGCCGTCGTAATCGAAGATGGCGGCGCCGTTGCCCGTCGATTCCAGAATGTAGGTTTTGGTGTCCTTGCCGCCGAATGTGTTCGGCAGGTTCAGCCCCGCCTGCGCCGCCACATCGACCATGCGAATCGCGGGGAGTGTGCTGCCCACGACGGCGGCAGCCAGCAGCAGACTCCAGGCCGCGTATAAGGCGTAAACACGCATCGCTGTGAACTCAAACTCACCTAACTCACGGCTACTAAACCCGCCATCCTGAAGAATTTCCTTGACCTCGAAACCGGGCTGTCATATTCTACTCAAAAATCAGCTCTTGTGCTGTCCACCAGGAGCTAGTGGTCTCTAATCTTTTAGAAGGCTTGTTCGTAGGAGGGGCTATGAACCACGTAACGCGCCTTGCGGTCCTTTCGATTCTCGTCCTGTCGTGCGCCTTCGCGCAGCGCGATCTTTCCACGCTAGCCGGTACGGTCACGGATAGCACCGGAGGCGTGGTTCCCAACGCCACCGTCAAAATCACCGATCAACAGACCGGCGAAGTCTACCAGACGGTCACCAACGCGGCAGGCGAATTCGTCCGCCCGGCGCTGCGTCCGGCCGCCTATTCGGTCGAGATCAGCGCGCCGGGATTCCGCAAAGCCGAGCAGAAGGATATCCAGCTCCTGGCGGGCCAGCGCACCGGCCTGACGTTCACCCTTACGGTCGGCGATGTCGGCCAGACCGTCGAGGTCACGGCTGCCGCGCCGTTGCTGCAGACCGAAGGCACGCAGGTCGGCGCCAACGTTGATACGAAATCGGTCGAAGATCTGCCTCTCGGCGGCAAGCGCAATTTCGCGTACCTCGCGCGACTCTCGCCCGGCGTCGTCCCCGCCGAGCCAGGCGCTCGCGACGCCGCCAACGGCGGCTTTTCCGCGAACGGCGTCCGCTCCAACGGGCAGAACAATTTCCTCCTCAACGGAGTTGATAACAACATCAACACCATCGACTTCCTGAACCAGACCGCGTACGCGATCGGCCCCTCGACGGAAGCCATCGCCGAAATGAACATCATCACCAACGGCTACAACGCGGAATACGGCCGCGCCGCCGGCGGCGTGATCAACGTCAACCTGAAGTCCGGCACCAACGCGCTGCACGGCGAACTTTACGAGCTCCTCCAGAACCGCGCTCTCGATGCGAACCGCTGGGAGAACAACCTGGCCGGCGTTCCCAAGGGCCCGTTCATTCAGAACCAGTTCGGCGCCAATGCGGGCGCGCCGATCATCAAGAACAAGCTGTTCATCTTCGGCGATTACCAGGGGACTCGCATCGCCAGCTCCGGCGGCTCGGTGCAAAACCTGGGCTACGGCGGCTTCTACACCATCCCCACGGCGGCGATGAAGCAGGGGAATTTCTCGAGCGAGCTAGGCGGGCAGATTGCCACCGACCCGATCACCGGCGCATCCATCAACCAGGGCGTCATCTACGACCCGGCTTCCACCGTCTACCAGAACAACGTTCCGGTCTCTCGCACGCCGTTCCCCGGCAACATCATCCCGCAGAGCCGCTGGGATCCCGCCTTCGCCAAGATCCTGCAACTGTATCCCGCCACGAACCAGCCCATCAAAACCGGCACCTTCCCCACCAACGACTATTACATCGTCACTCCCGGCAAACAGGTGGTCGACCAGGGCGACGGCCGCGTCGACTACAAGCTCAGCGAACGGGACAGCCTGTTCGGCTCGCTGAGCTGGTCCGATACCGTCAGCACTTCCGGTGTGCCCTTCCCCGGTCCGCTCGATGGCTCTCCGTTCCAGGGCGCCGGCGAAACCGACCTGGCGCGCAACGCGCAGATGAGCTACACGCGCGTGTGGAGGCCCACGGTGGTTTCCGAAACCCGCGTCGGCTTCACGCGCCTGGTGACCTCGCGCATCGGCGCGAACCCCGGAACGGATCTCTTCCAGCAGTTCGGCATCGGCGGCTATGATCCGACCGGCGCCACGGCGAATAACGGCGGGCTCCCGCAGTTCGGCATTAGCAACTACTCGCAGATCGGCGCCAACGACTGGATTCCCACCAAGGAGTTCAACAACGTCTGGGATTTCATCCAGAACGTCGCGATCAGCAAGGGCTCCCACGCGCTCAAATTCGGCGCCGAATACCGGCCCATCAAATTCCCGTTCTTCCAGGTCCCCGATCCTCACGGCAATATCGGTTTCAGCACCAATGAAACGGCCTTCCCGTCGACGGCGAAGGGTTCGGCCGGAGCCGCCATCAACACCGTGACCGGAGACGCCATCGCTTCAGCGCTGCTGGGCGTGGTGGACAGCGGCAACATGTCCACGACGAACTTTGTCTCCTCGCAGAAATCCGCGTGGGCCTTCTACGCCCAGGACGACTGGAAGGTGAGCTCGCGTCTCACCGTCAATATCGGCCTGCGCTATGAGCTGTGGTCGCCCATCGATGAGCGCTTCGGACGCCAGGCGAATTTCGACCTGCAGAGCCTGACACTCTACATTCCGCGCGGCCCCAACCAGGACGCGCCGCTGCCGCCGAACTTCTCGACCATCTTCCCGGAGATCCACGTCTCCCGCGGCCAGGTGCCCAGCACACTGGTGCCCTGGGATAAGAAAGATTTCGGACCGCGCCTCGGACTCGCGTACCGCTTGGGCGAAAAGACCGTCATTCGCGCCGGCTACGGCATCTTCTACGGCGGCGAGGAAAATCAGGGCGGCAGCCCCAACCGCGGCGAAGGCGTTCCGTTCAATGAAACCGTCAACCTCAACCGCGCGGCGAATATCAGCGGCTTCATCGGCGTTTCGCAGCCGGAGTGCACCGGTTGCGATTTCTTCCCCGGCGGTTTCGCGGGCGGCTATCCCCTCAATGTCTTCAGTCTGCCGGCGCCCGTGTCCTTCCGCGGCGTCCAGAGTGATTTCCGCAATCCGCTGGTCCACAAGTGGAACTTCACCGTGCAACGCGAACTGAAGGGCAACATGTCGCTCGAAGTCGGCTATGACGGCAACCACTCCGCCCACCAGGTCATCCTGTGGAACTCCGATCCAGCCGTCAACACTCCGTCGACGGCCGCCATCTCCTCCGACAGCGTGCGCTACATTCTGCCTCCGGCCGGATGCTCGGCGTGCGCGTCCATCGGCAACGGCCTCTCAATGACTTCCTCCTTCGGTTTCGGCAACTATGCCGCCATGCATGGCAAGCTGGAGAAGCGCTTCTCTCACGGCCTGCAGTTCCTCACCTCGTATACCTGGGGCCATTCTCTGGCGAACAGCGGCACGCCGCTCAGCGGTTCCAGCAACCTGGGCGCGCCCGATCCCACCAACCTGGCATCCGAATACTCCAGCGCGTCCTGGGATGTCCGCCACAACTTCACCAGCGCCTTCGTCTATGATCTGCCCATCGGCAAAGGCAAGGCGCTCGGCAGCAACATGGGCCGGGCGATGAATGCGTTGGTGGGCGGATGGCAGGCCAACGGAATTCTCACGCTGCGCACCGGCCAGCCGTTCACCCTCGCCTATAACGGCTGCCAGGGCGTCTGGGGACGCTGCCGTCCGGACTATATTCCCGGCCTCGATCCCAACGCCGCACCGCCCGGAGGCCGCAATCCCAATGAGTGGTTCAATATTGCCAATGTCGCCCCGGCCGCGGCCCTGACCGGCGGCAATCTTGGCCTGCAGACCAACTATGGCCCGCCGACCCGCACGCTGGACTTCTCGCTGTTCAAAGATTTCGCGTTCACCGAGCGCTGGAAGGCGCAGTTCCGCGCGGAATCCTTCAACATCGCGAACACGCCGCAGTTCAGCCAGCCCGATGCCAGTCTGCAGGACAGCAAGGCCCTCGGCGGCAACGGCAACTTCGGCAAGATCACCAGTACGCAGGCCGGACTGGAGCGGCACATCCAGTTCTCTCTGCGGCTGTACTTCTAAGCACCGCGCGGGGCCGGCCCGGCCGGCCCCGCGTCCTCCTCTTCCGGGCCCCATGCCTCCCTGTGCCTCTGCGCCGAAATCCATCCTGCCGCTCCTGCCGCTCCTTCTCTTCGGCCAGCAGTTCGACGCCGCCTTCCGCGAGGGCCTGATCGCCCTCAATGCGAATGACCTGCCGCTGGCCCAATCGCGCCTGGAAACCGCGGCAAAAATCGAGCCGCGCAATGCGCGCGTCCAGGTCGCGCTTGCCCAGACCTACTGGAAGCTTCACCGGCCGCTCGCAACCGAGTCCGCCGTGCGCGCCGCGGAGGCCCTGGCCGGCGGCGATGCCGTGGCCGGACGCACGCTTTCGCTATTTTTTTCCGAAGCGGGCGACCGCTACTATTTCGAAGTCGCCCAGGCGCATCTCGAGCGGCAGGAATTCGCCGCCGCCCTCGACAACCTCGATACCGGCTGCCAGAAATTCCCCGCGAGCGCCCAGCTCGTGCTGGCGCGCGGCGTCGCGCTGTACGGCCTCCGCCGCTTTCCGGAAGCGATCGACGCCTTCCTCCGCACGATCGAACTGGCCCCGGATGTCGAGCAGCCCTACGCCTTTCTCGGCCGCATGCTCGACCAGGCGGAAGACCGCCTGCCCCGCATTGCACAGGTCTTCGCGGCCTTCGCGCAGCGGGCGCCGGGAAATTACCTGGCGAGCTATCTCTACGGCAAGGCGCTCGCTCTCACGGGCGATACAGCGGCCGCCGAAAGCTGGCTCCGCAAATCGCTCGCTGTCAACGACAATTCGCCCGATGCCCATTTCGAGCTCGGAGTCCTGCTCGAATCGCGGCGCCAATTCGACGCAGCCGCCCGCGAACTCCACCGCGCCGCCGCGCTCAATCCGCGCGATCCGGTCCCGCACTACCACCTCGCGCGCATCTACGACCGTTTGGGCAAGCCCGCGGAAGCGCAGGAGGAGCGCGAGATCCACGCCCGCCTGTCTGCCGCGGCGCCGGGTGTAAAATGAGGGTCCGAATGCACCGCCGCCGTTTCCTTGCCGCCGCCGCTGCCTCTGCCGCCTGGCGCGGGCAGGCTCAACAGCGCGCCGGCAATCTCCTGCTGCCGAGCGATGAGCCGGACGAGCTGCACTTCCGGCTGATGTGGTACAACCCCGTGCCGCCGCTCGACCCCGCGCGGTATGAGCTCAAGATCCATGGCCTGGTGGAAAAGGCGGTCTCGCTTTCTCTCGCCGACCTTCGCCGTCTCCCGCAGGAATCGCAGAACTCGCGCATGAAGTGCGTGCAATGCTGGTCTTCGCGCACCGTCTGGGGCGGTTTCCGCTTCGGCCATCTGCTCGAAGCCGCCAGGCCGCTGCGCACGGCCCGCGCGGTCCGCTTCGATTGCGCGGACAAGTGGTACGAATATTTCTCGATCGAGGATCTGCTGAAGCCTCGCGTCATGCTGGCGCTCGATATGGCCGGCAAGCCGCTCGCGGACCGCCACGGCGCCCCGCTGCGCCTGATCGACCCGTCGCGCTACGGCTACAAGTGCGCCAAGCTGATCACATCGATCGAATTCGTGGCCGAAGGCAAAGGCAGCATGGCTTGCGACATCGGACCCTATTACTCGCCCGACGGCGACATCAAATCCGGCTACGACCACCCCCTCGACCTCGGCTCCAACGTCCGCCGCAGGATCTCCGGCGGCGAAATCACGGATTACTGAGATGCCGCGCCTCACCAAGCGCCGCTTCCTGCAACTCGCCGGGCTTTCGATCTCCAATCGCGTCGCGGGCCAGGTCCGACCGGCCCCCGCCGCCCGCCCCGCCAGCAAAGTCATCCTCGTCACGTTTGGCGGTGGCGTCCGCTACTCCGAAACCTTCGCGCCCGATGGCCTGCGCAACATTCCGCGCCTCGTCGCGATGCGCCCGCACGGCTATTTTTTCGCGTCCTGCATCAACTCCGGCGTGCTCTCGCATTTCAACTCGACCGCCAGCATCGTGACCGGCAACTGGCAGCGCGTCGACGATTTCGGCTTCCAGCCGCCCGCCGGCGCCACGCTGTTCGAGCAGTTCCGCAAGCAGACCGGCGCCGGTCCGCTCGATGCGTGGACCGTCGCCACCAACAAGAGCTTCGCCCTGATGGGCGCCGGCTCCGACCGCATGCTCGGCCAGCCTTACGGCGCTAATGTGGTCCTGCCGAAGCAGCTCCTGCTCGAAGCCGTGCAGGACGTAGTCAGGAAGGGGACCGCCGGCGGCGTGGCGGATCGCGACGCCGTCCTCCAACGCCTCGAAGGCATCCTCAGCGAAGGCTACGAAGGCATCGGCTGGACCATTTTTCAGGCCGGCCGCAAGCTCGACCAGCACGTCCGCGAAACATTGATCCGCGGCCTCGCCGATTACATCAACGGCCCCGAAGCCCCCACCTCCGGCGACGAGCTGACATTTTTCATCGCGCGCGAGATCATGCGCGAGTTCGCCCCGCGGCTGCTGCTCGTTAATTTTTGGGATATGGACGTGGCACACTGGGGCTCCTATTCGCTGTACCTCAACGCGATCACCAAAACCGACCGCCTCACCGGCATGCTGTGGGACGAAGTGGAGGCGAATCCCGCCTACCGCGGCCGCACCACCATGCTGGTCCTCCCGGAGCTCGGCCGCGACGGCGACCGCAACGCGGCCAACGGCTTCCTGAACCATCGCAGCGGCGACCCCTCCTGCCGCAACATGTGGATGCTCGCGATGGGCGCCGGCGTGCCGGGCGGCGCGACGGACCGCCCCGTCCATCACATCGATGTCGCGGCCACCGCGGCCGAAATCCTGGGCGTGCATCTGCACGGCGCCGCCGGCCAGCCCTTACGCGAGTTGCAGCTCTGATGCCCGCCGCGCCCCGAGTCTCGCCCGCGCTGCAAGCTTTGCTCGATAAGGGCCTGCTCGACCGCCTCCCCGCTTCCTTTTCCGCCTTCTGCTTCGACCAGATGAAGGAGTGGGAGCTGCTCTTCCCCGCCGAACGGAGCTACTTCGAGCGCCTCTTCGCGTTGCTCGATCGGACTCCTCCGCAGGAGTTCGACGAGACATTCCGCCGCCTCCGCGACGTGGAACAGCGCATGGGCGTCAACGCGAAGACGTTTCCCAAGGCGCGCTTTTCGCTGGAACAGGTCGACTTTCTCAACCGCAGTCCGTTCTACGCCGAGTGGCGCACCGCCGTGGCCGAGGTATTCGGGCGCATCGATCCCGCGCTCGATGCCGAAATCGCCCGCGCCGGACACCCCCGCCTGGTGATGGTCGTCGCACCGGCGCAACTCCCCGCCGATCCCTCGCGCATGTGGACGCGCATCGCGGCGCGCGGCCGCCGCATCGCGCTCGATCCGCCCGACGATCCCGCCGCCTATCTGCCGCAGCTCGGCGCCACCAGCATTCCGCAGCTCTACGCGGCGAAGCACGCGGAGCCGTACCATTCGTGGGTCATTCAGGCGGGCCGCTCCCTTGCGCCGGACCATCCGGCGGTCGTCCACTACAGCTACGAGGCGCTCGCAAGTTACCGCAAGCGGCTGATGCGCGAAGTGCAGTCGATCGTCGAGGCGAAAGAGGTTCCCGGACCCCGCCAGCTCAGCGGCCGCCTGAAGCAGCTCAAGATCCTGGCCTCCGAAGGCGCCGCGGCGGGCGACCCGATCCTCGCCGAGTTCGCCCGCGCCATTCTCCTCAGCGGCAACGGCACGCTGCTCATCAACAACACCTTCGTTGAATGGGCCGCCATGCAGGCGGTGCGCCGCGCGCGCCCAACCGTCGCCGCCATCGGCTTCGGCATCCGCAACAAGGTGAAGCCGTTCAGCAGCCTCCTGATCTACGAGGACCAGGACGCCACCAATCCCATCCCGAGCCAGGCCGATGTCCTTGGCTCCTACGTCGATCTCGAAATCTTCTATCAATACATCTGGCAGGAGTTCGAAAAGTACGCCGAATACCGCACCAATACGGTCTACGCTTTCCTCGCGGACGGCATGGAAGAGATGCTGGTCATCGCGCCGCCGGACTTCTCGCTGCCTGCCGGCCCGCTGAAGCTGCCGGCCGTGGCGCAGTGCCTGAAGGACTGGGTGGGCGTGTGACATGAACCGCCGCCATTTCCTCGGCACGCTCGCCGCACCGCTCGTCCTTGCGCCGCGCCACGCCGCCGCTGCGCCGTTCCCCGTTCACTTCCGCAAGCCCGCGCCGTATGAATCGCTGGAGCGCTTCATCGCGCCAGGCAATGACGATTTCCCCGCCGAAAAGACCGCCGCGGAGATCCCGGAGAAGCTGCGCCGTCTCCCCGAAACCCGCGCGCTACCCCTCGCGCCCGGCTTCCACGGCGTTTCGCCCGTGCCCGCGCGGTACCGGCCCGTGGCCGGCGACTGCTTCGAAGCCGAGTTCGGCGCCGCGGCCTTCGATGGCTACGACCAATGGCTCGCGAGCCTCGGCCCGGTCCGCGCCGCGCGATTCTACGTGCTGCCCGGCGATCGCATCCGCTACGAGATCGCGACCACCGATTCCTATCGCGTCGGCCTCTGGCGTCAAGTCTGGCGCGATGGCCGTCTGGCCGAATTCCAGCCGCTCTCGGAAACGCTCACGCGGTCGCCGCGCCCGCTGTTTCGCGATGCCACCGCCGAGCTGTTCGCCGGCTGCGAGTCTTTCCGCGAGCAGATGCTGCGCGGCGTCCCGTACTGGCGGGCACGGCTCGACTCCGCTTCGGGCATCGATATCTACGGCAGCAACGGCATCGCCGTGGGCGATATCGACGGCGACGGCGTCGACGAAGTCTACGTCTGCCAGCCCGGCGGCCTGCCGAACCGCTTGTACAAAATGCGCGGCGGCCGGTTCGAAGACATCACGGAACGCGCCGGCGTCGGCCTGCTCGATGACACTTCCTGCGCGCTGTTCGCCGATTTCCGCAATACCGGCGTGCAGGATCTCGTGGTGCTGCGCAGCGCCGGCCCGGTTCTCTTCCTGAATCAGCGCGACGGCTCATTTGCGCTCCGCGACGATGCCTTCCTGTTTCATGGCAGCCAGCAGGGGAGCTTCACTGGAATGTCCGCCGCCGACTACGACCGCGACGGCCGCCTCGACCTGTACCTTTGCACCTACACCTTCTTCCAAAGCGAAGACCAATACCGCTACCCCACGCCGTACCACGATGCCCGCAACGGTCCGCCGAACTTCCTCTTCCGCAACCGGCTCGCCGCCGATGGCTCGGGCTGCTTCGAGGACACGACCGAAGCCGCCGGACTGAACCAAAATAACGACCGCTTCAGCTTCGCCCCGGCCTGGTGCGACGCCGATGGCGACGGCTGGCCGGATCTCTACGTGGCCAACGATTTCGGCCGCCACAATTTCTACCGCAACCGCGGCGGCCATTTCGAGGACGTCGCCGCCGCCGCGGGCGTGGAGGACATCGGCCCCGGCATGAGCGCCGCCTGGTTCGATGCCGATGGCGACGGCCGCCCCGATCTCTACGTCTCGAACATGTGGAGCGAGGCCGGCCAGCGCGTCGTCGCCGATCCCACATTTCGCCCCGCCGCGACGCCGGAGTTGCGTGAAGCCTACCGCCGCCACACGAAGGGTAACTCGCTATACCACAACCGCGGCGACGGAACCTTCGCTGAAACGCCCGGCGTGGAGATGGGCCGCTGGGCGTGGTCCGCCGGCGGCTTCGACTTCGATAACGACGGCGTGCCGGAAATCTACTGCACCTGCGGCATGCTCACCGGCCCGAACCCGGCCGACCTGATGAGCTTCTTCTGGCGGCAGGTGGTGGCGAAATCGCCCGTCGCGGCGCAACGGTCCGAAGCCTACGAGAACGGCTGGAACGCCATCAATCAGTTCATCCGCGAGGACTACAGTTGGAACGGGCGCGAGCCGAACGTGTTCTACATCCGCCGCAACGGCCGCTATTTCGACGCCTCCGGGATCAGCGGCATCGACTGCGCGCTCGACAGCCGCGCCTTCGCGGTTACGGATTTCGATGGCGACGGCAACCTCGACCTGCTGCTGAAAAGCCGCCTCGCCCCGCAGATTCAGGCGTTCCGCAACGGCTGCGCGGGCGGGCGGAAGGCGATCGCCTTGCGGCTCACGGGCACGAAATCGAATCGCGATGCGATCGGCGCGCGGGCGGAGGCGGACGGCGTCGTGCGCTGGCTCGAAGCCGGCTCCGGCTATCTTTCGCAGCACACCAAGACGCTGCATTTCGGACTCGGCAATGCGGACGAAGTGCGCGCGCTGCGGATCCTGTGGCCCTCCGGGGAGCGGCAGGAGTTCCATGGGCTGCGCGCAGGGTTCCGCTACGACATCACCGAGGGTTCAGCGGAGCTCCGGAAGCAGCCGTTCGCGGCCCCGGCATCGCCGGCCGCGAGCGAACCCTACGCCGCCCCGGACAATCAGACCCGCGTGCATGATACGTGGCTGCTCGATCCCGTACCGCTGCCCGACCGCCGGCGCGGTCCGGGGCTGCTCTACATCGGCGCCGGCGAACGGCCCGCCATCACCGGGAACGTCGAGGTCGTTAACCTCTCCGGCGAGCCGGACGACACCGCCGCCCGCTACGCCGTCTTCCGCCGCTATCTGCTGGACTGGCGGCCGCCGCTCGATTTGCCCCTGCTGCTATTGATCGACGGCCAGTCGCGCGCGCACAAGCTGTACGCGGCTCCGCCGTCCGCGGCTGCGCTGGCCGAAGACCTCCGGCTGATGGACGCGGCCGGCCGCAAACGCTTGGCGCTGCCTTTTCCGGGCGATTACGTGGGCCTGCCGCGGCGCAACTATTTCAAATTCGGGGCGGCCTTCTACCAGGCGGGCTACCCCGATGAAGCGCTGCCGTACCTGGAAGCGGCGGCGCGCCAGTCGCCCGCTAACGGCAAGGCGCTGAACGCTATCGGACAGATTCACCTGGAGCGCGGGAGGCTCGCCGAGGCGCGCACCTGGCTGGAGCGCGCCGTGGCAATCGCGCCGGCGCTGGGCGAAGCCTGGAATAACCTCGGCGGAGTCGAGATGCGGTCGGGCAATCTCGAAGCCGCGCTGCGCAATTACCGGCGCGCCATGGAACTGCTGCCGAATGCGGTCTATCCGCTTGTGAATGCCGGACAAGTCGAGGCGCGGCTGGGCCGCAATGAGGCGGCAGTCAAACTCTTGAAGAAGGCGATCGAGATCGATCCCGCGGACGGCGGCGCCATCAACGATCTCGGCGTATTATATTCCCAAATGGGGCAGACCAACGACGCCATCGCGGCCTTCGAATATGGCATCCGCGTGGCGCCGGATAACGAGATGCTGTATATGAATCTGGGGCGTGTCTACGTCAGGCTCGGCGACCGCACCCGCGCGCGCGACGCCATGCTGCGGCTGCTCGAACGCAAACCCGGCAACGCGGCCGCCGCCAATGCCCTGCGCGAACTGGAGGGGCGATGACGGCGCTCGGCCTGCTGCGTCCGTCGTCCGCCGCGGGTGAGCCGGCGGACAGCGCCGGCCGCAAGCCCGCCAACGCCGCCGCCAACGCCCTGCGCAAACTGGAGGGGCGCCGATGAGAGCACTCTGGCTGCCGCTCCTGCTGTTCGCGGCCGGCGAGCCCGCGGACCTGGTGGAACAGGTCGCGGCTTCCGGGCAGGTCGCGGAGATCGCCGAGCCTTCCTCGGCGCGCCTCGCGCCGCCGGGAAGGATCGCGCCGGGGCCGCCGCCCACGCTGGGATTCCGGCTGATCGAAGGGCGGCTGCGGCATCGATTTGGAAATCTGGACCTGGTGCTGGACGATGCGGGGCATTAGCACACGCGCGGCGGCGATTGCGGCGCTCTGCGGCGGGATCGCAGCCGCGCAGACCGCAGCCGATGGCATCGCCGCGTTCCGCCAGGGCCGGTACGCCGAGTCGCGGCGGATCCTGGAAAAGCTCGCTTCGCCGGATGCAACGGCTCGCACCTTCCTGGCGCTGAGCCGCGCCGCGACCGGCGATTGCGCCGCGGCCCGCCCCGATCTGGAACGGCAGTTCGCGAACCGCAACGGCGGAACCCTGGAGCGCCTGGCCGGAATCGCGCTGGTGCAATGCGATCTCGCCGCCCACCGCACCGCGGAGATCTGGCCGGTGCTGGAACGGCTGCAGCAGGAATTTCCGGCCGATGGCGACGTACTCTACGAGGCCGCCAAAGCGCACCGCCAGGCGTGGGACGACGCGGTCTTCCAACTGCACCAGAAGGCGCCCGGCTCCTACCGCGTCAATCAAATGTCCGGCGAGATTTTCGAAATCGAAGGCCGCTACGCCGAAGCCGCGGCCGAATACCGCAAGGCGATCCAGAAGAATCCGGCGGCGCTGAACCTGCATTTCCGGCTCGGCCGCGCGCTGCTGCTCGCCTCGCACGAGCCCGCGAGCCTGACGGCGGCGCGCCGGGAGTTCGAAGCGGAGCTGGCGCTGAACCCGTCCGATGCCGCGGCCGAATACGAGATCGGCCGCATCCTGGAGGCCGGGCAGGACGCCGGGGCAGCCGCGCACTTCGCCAGGGCCGTCGCGCTCGATCCCAATTTTGCCGAAGCGCTGATCGCGCTGGCGAGAACGAAATCTTCCGCCAGGCAATACGGTGAAGCGATCGGGCTGCTCGAGCGCGCGGTGAAGATCGAGCCGGAGAGCGAGGCGGCGCACTATGCGCTCATGATGGCCTACCGCAACGCCGGGCGCTCCGCGGAAGCGCAGCGGGAAAAAGCCATTTTCGACAAACTGAACCGGCCTCCCGAGGGGGAATTCACGGAATTCCTGAAAAAACTCGGCGAAAAGGCGCCAAAACAGTGAAATGGGCCGTCCTGGGAGCGCTATTTTTCGCGGGATCGTCCTACCGGCCTGATTTTCGCAACGTCGCGGCGGCAGCGGGCCTCACCGCCGTGTTTCCGAACGGCGGCGATCGCGCGAAGCGATTCATCGTCGAGACGACCGGCAGCGGCGCGGCCTTCCTCGATTACGACAACGACGGCCTCCCCGATATTTTCCTGGTCTCAGGCGAAGGCGGCGTCAGCCGGCTGTATCACAACGAGGGAAACGGCCGGTTCACGGACGTGACGGCGAAGATGGGGCTCGGCAATACGTCCGGCTGGGGACAGGGCGTGTGCGCCGCCGATTACGATAACGACGGCTTTACCGATCTCTTCGTGACTTACTGGGGCCAGAACCATCTTTACCGCAACATCGGCGGCGCGCGGTTCGAAGATGTCACCCAGCGCGCCGGACTGAAGCAGGACCGCGTCCGGTACAACACCGGATGCGCGTTTCTCGATTACGATCACGACGGCCACGCCGACCTGTTCGTAGCCAACTACCTGAAGTTCGACCCGGCAACGGCGCCGGAGCCGGGCGCGAACCCGTACTGCTACTATCGCGGGCTCCCGGTGGTTTGTGGCCCACGCGGCCTCGCGTTCGACCGCAACATCCTCTACCGCAACAACGGAGACGGCACGTTCACCGATGTTTCCGAAGCATCGGGCATCGCCGCCGCGGATGAGAATTATGCGCTGGGCGTGGTGACCGGCGACTTCAACGGCGACGGGCTTACGGACATCTATGTGGCATGCGACCGCACGCCCTCGCTGCTCTACATCAACCAGGGACACGGCAAATTCAGCGAGGAGGCGGTGCTGCGGGGCGCGGCGTACGACGAGAGCGGCAAAGCGATGTCCGGGATGGGCGTTGCCGTGGGCGACTTCGACGGCGACGGGCTGCCCGATATCTTCCGCAGCAACTTCTCCGACGAGCGCGAGACGCTTTACCGCAATCGCGGCGGCGGCGAATTCGACGACGTGACGATCCCGGCGGGGCTCGGGCGGAACACGAACTATGTGGGCTGGGGCTGCGGCTTCTTCGATTTCGATAACGACGGCCTCCCGGACCTGCTGCTGGTGAACGGGCACGTGTTCCCGGAGGTCGACCGGCTGGGCATCGACATTCACTTCCGCGACCACGCGATCCTGTATCGCAACCTCGGCGGCGGCAAATTCGCGGACATTACCGCAAGTGCCGGGCCGGGAATTCTGGAGCGCCAATCGGCCCGCGGCGCGGCCTTCGCGGATTACGACAACGACGGGCTGGTGGAGATCCTGGTCAACAACCAGAATGCGGCGCCTTCGCTGCTGAAGCAGGCGATGCGGCCGGGGAACCACTGGATCACGCTCCAACTCGCCGGAACGCGGTCGAACCGTAGCGCGCTCGGCGCGAAGGTGCGGCTGACGGCGGGCGGCCGCACGCAGGCGGATGAGGTGCGGAGCGGCGGTAGCTATCTTTCGCAGAACGATCTCCGGCTGCATTTCGGCCTGGGCGCCGCGGCCGCAGCCGTCCGCATTGAAATCGACTGGCCCTCGGGCGCGCAGCAGGTGCTGCGGGACGTCGCCGGCGACCGCGTGCTGCGCATCGAGGAGCCGAGGCAGTAGCGATCCGCCGCGCGCTTCGCCCCGGTCCGGGCGGCGGCCGGACGCAGCGGGATGGCCTCCGGGGCATCACCGGCGAACGCCGTGCGGATCATCGAGGAGCCGCGGAAGTAGCGATCAGCCGCGCGCGCTCCGCCTGCGTCCACTGGAATACCGCGTCGATATCGGCGTCGCTCAGGCGCGCATTGCGGTGAATGAATGTGTAGATGGGCAGCGGCATCTCGCGGTCGCGCACCTGGTTGGCGATTTCGGAGAGCAGCCGCTCCTTGCGAACCACTGGGTACGCGGGCCACTGGGAGAGGTTCAGGTGACGGCGCCCGCGGGAAATGTCGCTGTTGATGAGCAGCGAAACCGGAAGGACGTAGCTGTACCAGGGGTAGTAGGTGGCGTTGGAGTGGCAATCCTGGCACGCGCGGTGAAAGATGGCGAGCACGCGTGGATCGACCTGCGCTCCTTCGAGCAGCGGCGTGGCAGGCGCGGTCGATTCGCGCGGCGCCGTCGCTACGGAGCCCACCGCGAGGACGATCACAATCGCGAGCAAGATGTTTCGCAGCCGCCGACCGGTTCGAGACATGTCAGAAACCAGCTTAGCCGAGCCGGCCAGGCTGGTGGCTGCCCCCGTTTCGCGAACCGAAAACCGCTAACGATTAGCGGTTCGGGAATGCAAGCTATTGATTCTGCTATGCCGGAACGAGTGAAACCGCTAATTTTAGCGGTTTTTCGTTGGCTATTCCGCCCGCACTCTTTTCTCATACAAGATGAGCCTGAAATCGGGCTTGGATTCTCATACAAGATGAGCCTGAGGGGCAGGTCGGGGATGCTGGGAGTTGACCATCAGGATGGACGATTCCGAAGCGACGAGTCTGG
>Ga0209062_1001595_pt1 | contig 38006 bp, 29 predicted proteins | sample Coa_R2_2_FD_187158 | JGI IMG/M metagenome (GOLD analysis project Ga0209062, IMG submission 187158) | Surface soil microbial communities from Centralia Pennsylvania, which are recovering from an underground coalmine fire - Coalmine... | ecosystem: Environmental > Terrestrial > Soil > Unclassified...
GCAGACAAATCCTCCATCAGGCCCTCCCGAATCGGTTGGGTCGCAGAGAATCAGTCCAGCATGCGGCTGACCAGAACCTTTCGTACCGTCAATGAGAAAAATGCGTTAACCTGACCTCGCTGCCCTGCAATAGCGCTCGATCATACTTGTGCTTGCCGCCAAACCGCGCTTAACCTTTGCGCCATGCGCCGTCGCCCGCCCGCGGCAAAAGGGACCATCGAGGCCTGAGAGGAAACGTCATGCGATTATCGCAGCCATTCTGCCTCCTAGCGCTTGCCGCCGCGGCGCTGGGCCTCGCTTGCAGTGCAGCGGGCGCCCAGGACTATCCCTTAAAGCCGGTGAGATGGGTGGTCGCCTATCCGCCGGGCGGCACCACCGACATTCTGGCGCGGCTCATCGGGCAGTATCTCTCCGAGCACCTCGGTCAGCAGTTCGTGATCGATAATCGCCCGGGCGCCGGCAACAACATCGGCACCGAGGCGGTGGCGAACGCGCCGCCCGACGGCTATACGCTGCTCCTCGTCAATCCCGCCAACGGCATCAACGTAACGCTCTACAAGAAGCTTCCGTTCAACTTTCTGCGCGACATCGCTCCGGTCGCCGGCATCACCCGGGTGCCGAACGTGATGGAGGTCAATCCCAAATTCCCGGCAAAGACGGTGGCGGAATTCATTGCTTATGCCAAGGCCAATCCCGGCAAGATCAACATGGCGTCGTCCGGCAACGGCACCTCGGTGCATCTGTCGGGCGAATTGTTCATGGCGATGACCGGCGTCAAGATGACTCACGTGCCCTACCGCGGCGCCGGACCGGCGCTCACCGATCTTATTGCCGGCACCGTCGACGTGATGTTCGACAATCTGCCGTCCTCGATCGAGTTCATCAGGTCCGGCAAGCTGCGCGCGCTCGCGGTCACGACAGAGGCCCGCAACCCGGCGCTGCCCGACGTGCCGGTTGTCGCCGACACGGTGCCAGGCTATGAGGCGAGCGCCTGGTTCGGCATCGGGGCGCCGAGAGGGACGCCTGCCAGTATCATTGAAAAGATCAACAGAACCGTCAATGACGCGCTCGCGGAGCCCAAGATGAAGCTTCGGCTCGCCGACCTTGGCGGCATTCCGATGACCGGCACGCCGGCCGACTTCGGCAAGGTGATGGCGTCCGAAACCGAGAAATGGGCGAAGGCCGTCCGGTTCTCCGGCGCGTCGATTGAGTAAGCGGTCGAGGCCATGAGGCCGGACCGAGTAGGATGGGTTGAGCGGTAGCGAAACCCATCAACCGCCTCTCCCGCGGCGCGCCTCTGATGGGTTTCGCTGCGCTCAACCCATCCTACACCTGCCACGAGCTGCTGCCCATGACCCGCAAACGTCCGCAAGAGCTGCGCAGCCATCGCTGGTTCGGCGTCAATGACCTGCGCGCGTTCGGCCATCGCTCGCGCTTACGCCAGTTCGGCTACGATTCGCAGGATTGGAGCGGCAAGCCGGTCATCGGCATCATCAACACATGGAGCGACATCAACGCGTGCCACGGCCACCTGCGCGCGCGAGCGGAAGACGTGAAGCGCGGCATCCTGCAGGCGGGCGGGCTGCCGATCGAGCTGCCGGCGATGTCGCTCGCAGAGCCGATGGTGAAGCCCTCCACCATGCTCTACCGGAATTTTCTCGCCATGGAGACCGAGGAGCTCTTGCGCAGCCATCCGATCGATGGCGCTGTGCTGATGGGGGGCTGCGACAAGACCACGCCAGGCCTCGTGATGGGAGCGATCAGCATGGGGCTGCCGGCGATCTACGTCCCTGCCGGCCCCGCGCTGCGAGGCAACTGGCGCGGCGAGACGCTGGGCTCCGGCTCCGACGCGTGGAAATACTGGGACGAAAAGCGCGCCGGCAACATCACCGAGAAGGACTGGGCCGAGATCGAAGGCGGCATCGCGCGCTCTTATGGCACCTGCATGGTGATGGGCACCGCCGCCACCATGATGGCGGTCATCGAGGCGCTCGGCCTCGCGCTGCCCGGCGCATCCTCGATACCGGCTGTCGATTCGAACCACATGCGCATGTGCGCGGCAGCCGGCCGCCGCATCGTCGACATGGTGTGGGAGGATCTGACGCCGGCGCGCATCCTTAAGCCCGCCTCGTTCGACAACGCCATCCGGGTTCACATGGCGATGGGCGGCTCGACCAATGCCATCATTCACCTCATCGCCATGGCGCGCCGCGCCGGCATCGCGCTCGACATGCAGCGCTTCGACGACATTTCGCGCGAAGTGCCGGTGCTCGCGAACGTGCGCCCCTCGGGCAAATATCTCATGGAGGATTTCTACTACGCAGGCGGAATCCGCGGCCTGATGGCGCAATTGCGCGAGCGGCTTGATCTCACCTGCCTTACCGTCACCGGCAAGCCTCTCGCCGACAGCCTCGACGGCGCCAGGGTGCATCTGCGCGACATCATCCATGCGCTCAACGATCCAGTTTCGACCGCCGGCGCGACGGCGGTGCTGACCGGCAACCTCGCCCCGCGCGGCTGCGTCATGAAACCTTCGGCTGCCGATCCGCGGCTGCTCAAACATCGCGGGCCGGCGCTCGCCTTCGAGGACTACAACCACATGGCCCGCGAGATCGATCGCGACGATCTCGACGTCACGCCGGACCACATCATAGTGCTCAAGAATGCCGGTCCCAAGGGCGGACCCGGCATGCCCGAATGGGGCATGCTGCCGATCCCCAGGAAGCTCCTCAAGGCGGGCGTACGGGACATGCTGCGCCTCTCGGACGCCCGCATGAGCGGCACCAGTTACGGCGCCTGCATCCTGCATGTGGCGCCGGAAAGCTACGTCGGCGGGCCGCTCGCTTTCGTGCAGACCGGCGACGAGATCGAAGTTGACGCGGGCGCGCGGCGCATCCACCTCCATGTGACGGACGAGGAACTCGCCCGCCGCCGCAGCGCCTGGCGTCCGCCGCCGCCGCATTATCAGCGCGGATACGGCGCGATGTATTCGGCCCATATCGGGCAGGCCGACGAGGGCTGCGATTTCGATTTTCTGCTTGCGGGCGAGAGGCTCCCGGAGCCGGAAATTCACTGAGAAGCGCAGTATCCGGATTGCCGCAAAAGCGCTATGCTCTGTCGCGGTGCGTCTTTTTTGAAAAGATGTTTGGTTTGTATGGGAGGCACGCCATGAAAATATCTCGACGCGAGACCATGCGGTTTTCCGCCGCCGCCGTGGCCGGATTGTCGCTTGCGGGGATCGAGCCGCGGGAGGTTGTGGCGCAGGCAGCGCCGCAGCCTGACGGCTTGGCGGACACCCAGCTTCGCAACATTTCAACCTTGCCGCTCAACCCCGATGGATCGGCGGTCGAGTACATGCCCCAGGAGGCCGGGGCGATCACCGGCGTGCTATGGCGCACCAAGAACCAGACGCCTCCCGGTGAGTACGATTTCCGCAAGATGAAGATCAAGGTCGACGCGCGGGGCACCGCGAAGCTCTCCGGCACCTTGACCTTCGACGTTCTCGACAAGCTGCCCCGCCACTCCTACGTCGTGCGGCTGCAATGCGGCGCGCCGATGCCGCGCGGCACGGTCAAGTGGACGGGCGTGCGCTTTTCCGACTTTGCCCATGCGATCGGTGCGCAAAGCTTCGCCTACTATGGCAGGCTGGTGGGCTCGGACGGATATTTCATCGACGAGGATATGACGACGCTCATGCACCCGCAGGTCGTCCTGGCCTGGCAGCTCAATGACGAACCTATACCGCCGCAGCACGGCGCGCCGCTGCGCCTCATCATTCCGTTCCGCTACGGCGCCCGCAGCCTCAAGGCGATCACGGAGATCCAATTCACCGCAACGACGTTCGCCCCGCCGAAGCCGTGGCCGACATGATAGGGATCGATTACAAACGCCGGTAAACATACGCCGCATCCTCCTGGATGGCCGCCTGCCTCTCCACCACATGGTGGTGCGGCGAGAGATGGCAGACCGGATCGGCGGCGCGGGCGTCGCCGGTGAGGGCGAAGGCTTGGCAGCGACAGCCGCCGAAATCAATCTCGCGGCGCTCGCAGCTCCGACACGGCTCCGGCAGGAAGGCCGTGCCCCGGAAGGCGTTGAAGGCCGGGTTCCGCTCCCAGATCTCGCGCAGCGAATGGTCTTTCACCGACCAGAACTCGAGTCCCGGGATCGACTCGGCGGCATGACACGGCAGAACGCGGCCGGCCGGCGTCACGTTGAGCGAGCGGCGGCCCCATCCGCCCACGCACGGCTTGGGGAAGCGGGCGTAATAGTCGGGCACGACGGCGTCGATGACGATGCGGCCGTGATGCTGTTTGCGCAGCGGCTCAATGCGGCCGACGGCGTCCTCGACCTGTTGGCGCGTCGGCATCAGGGCGGCACGATTCTTCAGCGCCCAGCCGTAATACTGGACGTGCGCGATCTCGACCCGCGACGCGCCCATATCGAGCGCCATGGCGACCAGTTCGTCGATACGGGTGATGTTGGCGCGGTGGATCACGATGTTGACGGTGAGCGGCAGCTTGAGGGCCGCCACCGCGGCCGCCAGCGCTCGCTTCCTGGCATAGGCGCCCGCATAGCCGGCGATGAGATCGGCGGATTTCGGCTCGCTGTCCTGGATCGATATCTGCACATGATCGAGGCCGGCATCGACAAGCTCGCGGAGCCGCTCCTCGGTGACGCCGACCCCTGAGGTGATGAGGTTTGTGTAAAGGCCGGCGTCGCACGCTGCCGCCATGATGTCGACGAGGTCGCGCCGCGACGCCGGCTCGCCGCCGGAGAGATGCACCTGCAGCACGCCGAGCGCCGCGGCCTCGCGAAACACCCGCGCCCAGGCGGCGGCGTCGAGCTCGCTTTCCCGCTTGTCCATTTCGAGCGGATTCGAGCAATAGGGGCAGCCAAGCGGGCAGCGATGGGTGAGTTCGGCGAGGAGGCCGAGCGGACTGTGGAGCGGCTTCGGCGGCTGGCCATTGCCGCCGGCATGTCCATTGGGGCGGCCGTCCGTGGTCATGGCATCATAGTTCCAGCAACTTCTTGTCTGCGAGCCCTTGCAGCAGCGCGGCGACATCGGCCTCGACGCGTTCGCGCGGCGCCCCGAAGGTGTCCGCGAGGTCATCCACGATCGCCGCGAAACTCGCCTCGCCGGTGCAGCGCCTGACGATCTCGGCGGCGATCTGGTCAGCCTTGAACACGCGCTCGGGCGCAAGCAGCATCCAGCCGCCCTGGGCTTCGTTGTGGACGAGCCGCACGCCGCGAGGCAGGCGGGGGCGGGCATCCGGCAGGATCGATGGCGGCGCGGCAGGGCTGCTCACGTAAGCTCCTTTTTCTTCTCCCTCCCTCGCCTGCGGTGGAGGAAATCAGAATTCACTCATCCGGCACGAAGGCGCCGGGCGGGATGTGCTTCGGCGCGACATAAGCGTGGTGGAGCGCATCGAGCATCGCCCACAGCACGTCGCATTTGAACTCGAGCGCCTTGAGGGCGAGCGCCTGCTGCTCCGGGGTTTTTGCATTCTCTTTGACGTAGGCGAGCGCGAACTCGCTGTCGCGTCGCGCTTGCGGCGGGCGGACAGAGAAATACGCCAGCGTCTCAGCGGTGACGAAATCGTAATGCCTGAGCATGCCCTCGATGCGCTCGCTGATGATCGCGGGCGAAAACAGCTCGGTGAGCGAGGAGGCGATGGCCTCAAGCAGCGTCTTCCCGGCCACGAAATGCACATAGGCTTCGACTGCAAAGCGCGTCGCCGGAAGCAGGCCCGCAAGCGACGTCACGTAATCGCGGTCGAGCCCGAGACCGTCGGTGAGCTTGAGCCAGCGTGCGATGCCGCCTTCGCCCGCGGCATTGCCGTCGTGGTCGACGAGGCGGCTGCGCCACTCGCGCCGCACCTCCCCATCAAGGCAGCGCGCGATCAGGCTCGCATCCTTCACCGGAATCATGGCTTGGTAGTAGTAGCGGTTGAGCGCCCAGGCCTGGACCTGGCCCTTGGTGCATTTGCCGCCATGGAGCAAATGATGGAACGGGTGCAGCCGATGGTAGCGTCGCGCCCCGATGTCGCGCAGCTTGGCTTCAAGCTCGTCCGGGGTGAGCAATGTGGTCATAGGTCGATCCTCATTCCGTCCTCGGCCACCTCGAAGCCGGCTGCTTCGACAGTGCGGCGTTGCGGCGAGCCTTCGATCAGGATCGGATTGGTATTGTTGATGTGGATCAGGATGCGGCGCCGGCCGAGGCCCGCGAGCGCCGCCAGAGCGCCGTCGGGCCCGCCGACCGGCATGTGGCCCATGCGGCGGCCGGTCTTCACGCCGGCGCCGGCCGCAATCATCTCGTCGTCCGAAAACAGCGTGCCGTCGAACAGCACGACATCGGCCTCTGCGAGGCGCGTCGCCATCGCGGCGGTGAGCCTGGCGGCGCCCGGAATGAAGACCAGTCGGGCGCCATTGGCGCGGAGTTCTATGCCGACATTGGCGTCGGTCTCGGCTTCGAGTTCCGGGTTGTCGCCTTCCAGATAGAGCGGCGTCTTGCCGGGAACCAGGAACAGCTCGGCCTCGATCCCGCCGGGCAGCGCGAACGGGCTGCCCGGATGAACCGCCTTGCGCGGCACCACATCGGCAGCGAGCACGCCAAAGATGGAATTGGCCGCAAGGGTCGACAGGGTTCCGGCCGTGCCGTAAAGCGCGAATGGCCCGCGCTCGCGCAGCGTCAACAGGCCGGCGGTTTGATCGACCTCGCCGCCGGTCAGCACCACCGCCGCAATTGGGCTCATGCGCAGGCCCCGCGGCTGCAATGCCGGGGTCGCGACGATTTGCTGGCGCAGGTCCGGAGATGCGTTGATGAGAACAAACGGAGCGTCACCCGGCGATGATGACTCGTTTGGCGCGGTCGTCACCGCGATGCTCGTCTGAGTCCGCGGCTTGACGCGCGGGTCGCCGGCCCACGCCAGCCGGCATACGTCGCAGTTGCAGTTCCACTGGGGAAAGCCGCCGCCGGCCGCCGCGCCAAGTATGAAGGTAGTGAGACGCATAAAAGCAGAAAGACGCCCCGTGAGGCGTCTATCCTTCCGGTAGTCTACCCCGCCCTGCTCTCCGTCCCCGCTCGCCGCGGAGAATAGGACGGGGCTCGGACCGAAACGATCCAATATGAGACAAATCAGAATTCGGCCGGGAGATAGCCGTTGATCTCAAGGCCAATGCAGATTTCGACGAGGGTCGGGGTTGTCCAAGCCATGCTCTTCCTCCTTGCTCGCGCCCATCGCGGGCGATAGTTCACTTAATTAAGTAAGCCCGATCCGCGGATCTTTGTAAATAAGACGCCGCCCTATACGTGTCATTGCAATAACCGATGGACGCGCAATTGATCAATCAAACAAGGGCCATCCCTTATACCTCTCATTGCAATACGCGATATCGCGGCCATGCAAAGAAATGGAAGAAGACGGCATCGTGCAACTCGCTACGGCGGGACAAGCCGGCTATTGTGTCGTCGTCCCGACTTTCCTACCCTGCCGCGCGCGCGGGGTAGAGCGGGGCGCGAATAGTCAGGCAGTCAATGACGCTTCATCAGCTTCGTATTTTCCTCGCGGTCGCGCAGACCGCGACACTCACCCGCGCCAGCAAGCAGCTCGGCCTCGCGCAACCATCGCTGTCCCAGCAGTTGGCGCGGTTGGAAGAGAGCGTCGGTACGCGCCTGTTCGACCGTGCGCGCAATCGCATGGAACTCACGGACGCCGGCCGCGTGCTGCTGCGCCATGCGCAGAACATTCTCAAGGAGGTCAGCGAAGCGGAGGCCGGCTTGCGTGAATTTGCCGCCGGCAAGCGTTCCATCATCCGCATTGCCGGCCTCAACTCGGTGGTCAAGGCGCTTTTGCCGGAGGCGCTCAAACGCTGCGGCGGCGTGCGTCCTGCACTGGAAGTCGATATTCACGAGGCGGCGCCGGCCGAGGTGCTGGAGATGCTCTATTCGCGTCAGGCGGACATCGGCCTCATCGGGGCGGATTCGGTCGCGCAATCAAGCATCGGATTCCGCCAGGTGCCGATCATCGAGGACCCTTACGTGTTCGCGGTTCCGAGGGCGATCCGGCTTGCCGCCATCAAGGATCTCCACGGCGCGCCGGAAAGCGCCGCGCGCGTGCTCAACAGCGCCATCGAGTTCAATTTCGGCACGCCGCATACGCTCCGCGTCCAGCAGTGGTACCAGCGCGTCTTGCCGGCGCACCGCATCGTCGCCCATTGCCGCACCTATGATGTGGCGCTCGAACTGGTTCGCGCCGGCTTCGGCGTGTGTCTTGTCCCGGCCATGACCGCGCTGGAACTCGCCGGCACGCTCGACGGCATCGAGCTTTACGCGACGGATCATGGCAATCGCCGCACCGTCGCGATCATCGCGGACCAGTATTTACGGCTTTCGCCTTACAAGGATCTGGTCGAGGCGCTGCAAGCGGCCGGACGCAGTCTGACGCTGCCGCCGATCCTGCCGATGCCGAAGATGATGGTGCAAGCGGAGGCCGAGGTGGAGGAGGCGTGAGAGCCCGCAATGAACAGATCGGTGCGGGAATAACCTCTATCCGGCGCAACCGCAGCGTCATCTCGACTACGCTTCGGTGAGATTGAGTCATTTCCCGAATCGTCATTTCCGTCATCGTCATGGCCGCCTACCGCGGCCATTTGCGTATTTCTTGCCGTGTTTCAGCGGGCAAGGCGTGAATGGCCGGGACAAGTGTTTTGTGGGGACGGCGGTCCGGTCAATGGTCAATAATATGAGATGGCATTGACCCCAACCCGTTCGTCCGCAAAGCTGGTCACCAGAAGCACTCAGCCAACCTGGGAGGAACCGATGTCGATGGGCGATATGAGCCGACGGGCCGTATTGGCGATGTTAGGCGCATCGGCGGCGGGCGCCGCGATCTCGCCGGCGCGAGCACAGCAGGCGCCGTGGTCGAGCGGAACCGGGCCGGCAAAGACCAAGGCGCCGCCGAACGCGACGGACTGTCATCACCACATCTACTCATCGCGCTTCAAGGTCGACCCCAACTCGACCCTGCGCCCAGGCGACGCCTCGGTCGCCGACTATCGGCTCTTGCAGAAGCGGATCGGCACCTCGCGCAACGTGATCGTGCAGCCTTCGACCTACGGCGTCTACAATGACGGCCTGATCGAGGCGCTGAACGAGTGCGGCCCGACCGCCCGCGGCGTCGCTGTCGTCAATACGAGCGTCACCGACGATGAACTCAAGCGGCTGCAGGCCGCAGGCGTTCGCGGCGTCCGCTTCAATCTCGCGACGCCGGGCGGCGCCACCACGATGGCGATGCTGGAGCCGGTAGCCAAGCGCATCGCGCCGATGGGATGGCACGTGCAATTCAACATGTCCGCCGATATGACGCTGGCGGCCAAGGACGTGTTGAGCCGGCTGCCGTGCGAGATCGTGTTTGATCATCTCGCCCACATCCCGCAGCCCGCCGGCCCCAACCATCCGGCCTTTGCGGCGGTGGTCGACCTCATGCAGAAGGGCAAGGCCTGGGTCAAGCTTTCGGGGGCCTATCAGGACACCAAAGTCGGCCCGCCGACCTATGCGGACACCATCCCTCTGGCGCAGGCCTATGTGAAAGCCGCGCCCGAGCGGCTGGTGTGGGGCAGCGACTGGCCGCATCCCAGCGAGCAGAGCAAGCCCGCTTTGCCCGACGATGCGGTGCTGTTCGATCTTCTGGCGCAATGGGCGCCCGACGAAGCGGTGCGCAACCGCATCCTGGTCGACAATCCGGCCAAGCTTTACGGTTTTTCTTGAGGGAAGAATCGTAGAGCGTGTGAAACACTGTTGGACCTCATCCTGGGCGGCGCGCGCTTGCGCGCGACCTGAGCTTGTCGAAAGACGAAGGATGGCCACAAGAGAGGCCGGGCAAGCGGCCATCCTTCGAGACGGCCACCCTCGACATCGGCTGTTGCCGATTTCGAGGCCGGGCCTCATCAGGATGGGGGCGGTATTTCCTCGCGCACAGGAGAGTGGGCGCTCTTCGACAAGTTGAGGGCGAAGCGTGCCCACTGCCCTCGGAACCTCCCCGGCTCGCGGGGAGGGTATGAATGGGTGACCACGCCGCATTGAAGTCGGCTGGCCCGACTTCAGCGGCAAATTTATCGGGGTCGGCAACAGCCGGGTTCGATAGAGCGCCTTCGCCCCCCTGCGCAGGCGTTATTTGAATTGAGTAAGGTCACGAATCAGCGCACCCAAACGCCCCGGTGCCACGCCCAGCGGCCGCCTTCCCACACATAGTGGCCCTTAACCCAATAGAACTCCGGCCCGGGCCGCGCCGGCACCACTTCGACCACTTCGGCTGGGATGGGCGGAACGACGCCGCGAATGTGGTGGCCGGGAATCCAGACCCAGCGTCCGCGCCACGCCCAATGGCCGGGCACCCAGTTGTAACCCGGACCGGGCGGCGCCGGAATGACTTCGACCCGTGGCGGCGGCATGACGCCCCGCTCGACGACCACCGGCTGGGCCGCCACGATGCTGACGCCACAGCTGAGCGCCAGCATCGTGGCGCAGGCCGATCGCAAGAAGTGACGCGTCGTGATTTTCATGATGATTTCTCCTGAAGGATGGAAGGAAGTTGGAGCCCGCCTCCAGCAACAATGTTAGTCGCCACGACCCCAACCCCCGCTGACGGCGTCGTTTATCCATCATTCATTTGACGGATCAACGGCCGCTGATGTGATCGCCATCACATTTTCTGTCGATTCCGACGGACGATTTTTGATCGGTCAAACATGCGCGCGCCAAGACGGCCGAAACGCAGAAGTGCCCGATCGCAGCGCATTTCTGGGTCGCCTCGGCGCGGTTATTATGGTGAAATCGTAACCTGATTTTTGCGCTGACCCGTGTTATATTAAAAAAAGTTAACGACCGCCGCGCGGGCTCATCGAAATCGGTTGTTGCCGATTTCGGCACGCGCATCGCTACTGATTGATCGAATACCGATCGATCGAACCAAGAGGATTGCCCATGAGTCTCCGCATCGACGTCGGGATGCGTCTCCCTATGCTGGCCTTGTTCGCGGCGGCGCTCGCTGTGCTTTCCGGGCAGGCTAGAGCCCAGGACTATCCGGTGCGGACCGTCCACATCATCGCCCCTTATGGGCCGGGCGGACCGGCCGATATCTTCTCGCGCGTCGTGGCGCAAAAACTTTCCGACAGCTTCAAGCAGGGCTTTGTGATCGAGAATCGGCCGGGCGCCAGCACTATGATCGGCACCGACGCGGTCGCGAAGGCGGCGGCTGACGGCTACACGCTGTTGATCATTTCCCAGACCCACGCCGCCAATGAATCGCTCGTCCCCAACAAGCCGTTCCAGCTGATGCGCGACTTCGCGCCGGTCTCGCCGATCTATGCGGGCGATCTCGTGCTGGTGATTCACCCGTCGGTGCCGGCGAAGACCTTGAAAGAGTTCATCGCGCTCGCCAAGGCCAAGCCCGGCGCCATGAACTATGCCTCGTCTGGCACCGGCTCGCAGTATCATCTCACCGGCGAGTTGTTCAAAACCATGAGCGGAACCGACATCGTTCACGTGCCCTACAAAGGCAGCAACGGCGCCCGCAACGATATCCTCGGCGGCCAGGTCCAGATGATGTTCGACACCATCGCTACCATGGCGCCGAGCGTGGAGGCGGGGCTGGTGCGCGCGCTCGGCACAACCGGGGAAGAACGATCTCCCATCCTCCCCGACGTGCCGACAATTTCGGAAGCCGGCGTTCCGGGCTTCCGCGCCTCCGGCTGGGTCGGCATCGTCGCGCCCGCCGCAACGCCAAAACCGATCGTCGAACGCCTCAATGCCGAAATCCGAAAAATTCTGGACTCCGCGGAGATTAAGGACTCATGGGCGAAACAGGGAGTCGTGCCGCTGTCGATGACCGCCGCGGAATTCCGCACCTTCATCAGCGCCGAGATCGACAAATGGGCGAAGGTCGCGCAGGCCGCCGGGGTGAAGATTAATTAATCCAATCTTAGAGCGCTTTCCGCTCATATCTGCACCTTCATCCGGAGTCATGGGCGGGGGCTGTCCCGGCCATCCACGTCTTTGCCTGCCGAAGGGGCGCACGAAAGACGTGGATGCCCGCGACAGGCGCGGGCATGACAGGGTAGGGTAGCGTGGACGGGATAGCCTTCAATCGTCGCCGAAATTCGCAAGGACCAGTCGCTTGAGCCGCGTCATATTGACGGCTCGCAAAAGCCGCTGCGACTGGGTTTGGGCTCAACCGATCCGATGCTGCTCTGGGCTTCGCTGGAATTGCAGCGGGCGGATACCTTTCATCCGCCGTCAGCCGCGGGGTGAATGCCTTGCGGCGGATGAATGTCTGCCCTCAGATAGTGCAGCATTGCGTTGAACAGGGGGGTTCCCGGCCCGGCAGCGGAATGATTAAGATGTCGAAGCGCGCGCCGGCACTCGCCGCGCGCTCATTCGGATGTTCGGGATGGAAGGCTCGCTGTACTACCGGGAGGACCGTTTCGACCCCTTCACGGTCGTTTTATTCAAGGCGCTGCAGGTACTCGCATTCTTGTTCTTCATTGCACTCCTGGCGATGAAGCCCGCGTCCGACCCTGGCAAGGTTATCAAGCGGGCCGAATTCATCATCACCATGACCTGGCCGGACCAGCATCCGGACGACGTCGACCTCTATGTGCAGGACCCGGCGGGAAAGCTCGTCTGGTACAATCAGAGAGATGTCGGCCTGATGGTGCTGGAGCGCGACGATCGCGGCGACACCAATGATTTCGCCGTAGTCGACTCCAAGAAGATCCCCCTCCCGATCCGGGAGGAATTGGTCAGCATTCGTGGCGTCATGGCCGGCGAATACACCGTCAATATTCACCTTTACCACCACATCGCCACCGCGCCGGTGCCGGTCTCGGTCAAGGTCGAAAAACTCAATCCGGTCGTCCAGGTCATCGACTACAAGACGTTGTTCCTCGATCATACCGACGAGGAGAAGACGGTCGTGCGATTCACTCTCGCGGAAGATGGGAGCGTCGTGCGGCTGAGCGACGCCGAAAAATCGCTGATCGACACGATTGCGTGGAAGAAGACATTCCGGAACCTGCGGCGTTAGAAGATCCTGGTGCTTGAGCGCATCCAGTCGAATAGAGGCGTCGCAGGGTGGCCAACGTCGCGACCCGCCTTTGCAGACCCCACACGCGATCACAGCGCTTTGATCACGCGTCTCCCACCAACCCCGGAAAGCTGTGATTTCTATCACTGCATTGCTCCAGTTGAAGCCGTAATATCAGCCGCAATTCCCGGCATGGGGCGTGAACGGCCGATTCAGGGGTCGTTCAGGATGGACCCGGAAATATGCGGTAGTGTCAGGTCGCGCTCGACGACGGTCGACCATGTAACGGTGCCCCATGATTCGGCCCACGCAACTTGTCCCGCTGTTTGCTGGCGCTTTCGGCGCGTTGATGCTTGGCGCAAGTTTCGGCTCGGCGCAGCAGGCGCCGGCAGCCGCGCAACCTAACCCCGCCCACCCGCCGCCGTCGCCGGCAGCGGCGCCCGCCCCCGCGGCCGGGCAACCGCCTCCCGCTTATCCGCAGCCCGCACCGCCCGCGCCCGCCCGGGCAACACCTGTCGTCATGCTGAGCCCCACTGACCTCGCTTTCATCGACCGGGTCACATGGGGGGCAAACGCATCGACGGCAGCCGAGTTCGTGGCGCTCGGCCGCGACCGCTGGCTCGAGCGGCAACTGCATCCCGGCCCGAAGGACCGGCTGCCGGCAGCCGCCCAGGCCATCATTAACGGCTTAGCCATTGCGACGCATCCGGTGACCGAGATCGCCTGGCCACTCACGGCGCAGCAGCGCAATGCCAACCAGATTCCTGATCCGGAGCAGAAGAAGACGCTCCAGCAGGCCTTTCAGCAGTCCCTCAACGAGCTGGGCCGACAGGCCGCGACACGCAGCCTGCTGCGCGATCTCTATTCGCCGGACCAGCTGCGCGAAAAGATGACGTGGTTCTGGTTCAACCATTTCAACGTGCATCTCTTCAAGTCCGACATCCGCGAGACCATCGGCGACTACGAGGAGCACCTGCGCCACAACGCGCTCGGGCATTTCCGCGATCTGTTGCGGGCGACCGCCGCCCATCCGGCCATGCTGCGCTACCTCGACAATGCCGAGAACGCGAAGGGCCACATCAACGAGAACTACGCTCGCGAAATCATGGAGCTGCATACCATGGGCGTCGGCTCCGGCTATACCCAGGAGGACGTGCAGGAACTTGCCCGCATCCTCACCGGCGTCGGCGTCAACTTCCAGCCGCCGGACCCCAACGCTCCGCACCCGCTGCCGCAGCCTGACCACATCCGCAACGGTCTGTTCGAGTTCAATCCCGCCCGCCACGATTACGGCGTCAAGCACTTCCTTGGCCACACCATCGAAGGTCGCGGCTTCGCCGAAGTCGAGCAGGCGCTCGATATCCTGGCCCGCCACCCGGCGACCGCGACCTTCGTGTCCCGCAAGATCGCGACGTATTTCCTGTCGGATACGCCGCCGGGCGCGCTGGTGCAGCGCATGGCGCAGTCGTTTCGCACGACTGACGGCGACATCGTCAGCGTGCTGCTCGTGATGTTCAAGTCGCCCGAATTCATGGCCTCGCTCGCCGCAAAGTCCAAATACAAGGACCCGATGCAGTTCGTGCTGTCCGCCGTGCGGCTCGCCTATGACGACAAGGTCATCCTCAATGCGCAGCCGATCATGGGCTGGCTCAACCGGCTGGCGCAGGGCCTCTACAACCATCCGACGCCGGACGGCTACCCGATGACGGCGGCGGCATGGAACGGTCCGGGCCAGATGGCGACGCGTTTCGAGGTTGCGCGTGCCATCGGCTCGAACGCCGGGGGCCTGTTCAAAGCCCCGCCGCCCGATACGACCGAGCGTCCAGCGTTCCCGCAGATCGCCAGCGCATTCTTCTTCAATGCGGTGCAGCCGACGCTGAGCGAGGCAACGCGCGCCGCGCTGGACCAGGCGGGCTCGCCGCAGGAATGGAACACGCTGTTCCTGTCCTCGCCGGAATTCATGCGCTAGGGAGACCGAACATGGATCGCCGCGATTTTCTCACGGGGGCCGTTGCCGCAGTGCCGATGCTGGTTGCGGGGCGCGTCTGGGCCGCTCCCAAGGCCGACATGCGCACGCTCGTGGTGTTCCTGCGCGGCGCCTACGACGCCGCCAATGTGGTGATCCCGGTGTCGAGCAGTTTCTACTACGAACAGCGGCCGACCATCGCGGTGCCGCGGCCCCATCCGGGCGCGCCCGACGCCGCCGTGTCGCTCACGCCCGACTGGGGTCTGCATCCCGCGCTCAAGGAGACCCTGCTGCCGCTGTGGCAGAAGAAGCAGCTTGCGTTCGTACCGTTCGCCGGCACCGCCGACGACTTGACCCGCAGCCACTTCGAGACTCAGGACACGATCGAACTCGGCCAGCCGGTGCACGGCGCCCGCAATTACAATTCCGGCTTCATGGCGCGGCTAGCGGGCGTGCTCACCCGCACCAAGCCGATCGCCTATACGGACCAGCTGCCGCTGGTGTTTCGCGGGGGCAAGGGGATCCCGAACGTCAGCATTGCCGCGGTCGGCAAGCCGGGCGTCGATAATCGCCAGGCCAAGCTGATCGAGGACATGTACGCCCATGACGCGCTCGGCGGCGCGGTATCCGAGGGCTTCAAGGTTCGCGACGATGTCTACAAGACGGTCTCGGAGGAAATGACGGCCGCCGACCGCGGCGCCGTGTCGGCCAAGGGCTTCGAGCTGTCGGCGCGGCGCATCGGCCGCCTGATGCGCGACCAGTTCAACCTCGGCTTCGTCGATGTCGGCGGCTGGGACACTCACGTGGGCCAAGGCGGCGCCGCCGGCTATCTGGCGGGCCGGATCGGCGAACTCGGCCGCGCGCTCAGTGGTTTTGCCGAGGAGATCGGCCCGCAGGCGTGGAACGACACGGTCGTGGTGGTGATCTCCGAATTCGGCCGCACCTTCCGCGAGAACGGCAACAAGGGCACCGACCACGGCCACGGCAGCGTCTACTGGGTGCTCGGCGGCGCAGTCAAAGGCGGCCGCATGGCCGGCGAGCAGGTCAAGGTCGAGCACGCCACGCTCTTTCAGAACCGCGACTATCCGGTGCTGACCGACTACCGCGCCTTTTTCGCCGGCCTGTTCGCCCGCGCCTACGGGCTGGACCAGAAGGCCTTGCAGCAGGTGTTTCCGGGCGTCGTGCCGAAGGATCTCGGGCTGGTGTGAGTTGCATGGTCCCGAGCCCGGATGGAGAGCCGCTCTTGCGGCCGGTAATCTGGGAGCCCCCGCGCCGTTTGCCGAAGAGGCTTACCCTCCCGCCGGCCGCCCAGGAAACTGTCTGAGATCGAAAGGTGATGGCCGATGTTCTTCCCGGGATGGGAGATTTACGTGTGGCGTAAGACGCCGTTCCTCTACCAGTTGGAACCTCACCGTTACTAGCTTAAGGACATCGCGGGCATCGGCCGCCCCAACAACTCCAGCCACGGTGCGGGCATTGACGGTTGCTGAGGCTACTTCAAAAGCTTGGTCAGGTTTCATCACCTCCTTCGCCCGCGCTCCGGCGAAGCCCAATCATCGACGAATCAGCGGGCGCGAAACAATCGTTCATTTCTTGCGGAGGTCAAGCCCATAACCGCGATGAAACGCCCTCTTCGGTCGTGCAGCTTGGGACACCACCGGGTTTTCGGAAAGGCTTATCCCGGTCGCTGCGCTCCATCCGGGCTACGGTCGGTCCTCATCTCCTCGCGATCGCTCGCCAATTTGCCGCCAGATGCTCACCTGCGCCATGCCAGGGCTTGCGCGGCGAGGGTCGAATTGTGGGCGCCGCTCATGCCCATCACGGAGGCGCGGAGGATGCCGAGGTTCGGCACTTTCGTGCGCAAAGCCCCGGCGGTCCACCCCGTTGGTGGTGGGGTTGTCGCCCATGCGGGTGCCGCCATGCGTATATGGGTCTATGGTAGGGGCGACCCTTGCGGTCGCCCCTCTTGCCCGTTACCAGTGCGGTGAGTGTGTGCGGTGCGCGGATCGTGGCGGCCACAAGGGTCGCCCCTTACAACGGCCAATGTCCGACGGGGTTGAGATGAGACGGTTGTGGTGTTTGGTGGCGATGCTCGGAGTGGTCGCGTCCGTCCCTGCGATGGCGCAGTCATGGCCGACAAAGACCATTCGCGCCGTGGTGCCGCTTACCGCGGGCAGCGCGGTCGATATCGTGCCAAGGATCGTGCTCGAACAGGTTGCGGCGCAGATCGGCCAGTCGATCGTCGTCGAGAACCGTACCGGCGCCAGCGGCACGATCGGGATCCGATCGGTGGCGACGTCGCCCCCTGATGGTTATACGCTGCTCGCCACCTCATCCAGCATCGTGGTTTCTCCCTTCACGGTCGCCAACGCGCATTACGACCCCATCAAGGATTTCATCGCTGTTGCCCCGCTCGCCAGCCTGCCCAATGTGCTGGTGGTGGCGCCGTCGCAGAACATCCACACCGTGCAGCAATTCGTCGCCAACGCGAAGAAGAAGCGGATCACCTACGGCTCGGCCGGCGTCGGCACGCCCGTTTATCTTGCCATGGAGAAATTCCGTCTCGCGGCGGGGTTTCAAGGGGATTTCATCCCGTTCCGCGGCGCCCCTGAGGTGCTGACGGAAGTCATAACCGGACGCGTCGATGCATATTACGCGCCGCTCTCGGCGGCGCTCGAATTCATTCGCAGCGGGAAACTGGTGGCGCTCGCCGTCAGCAGCAGGCAGCGATCCTCAGCGCTTCCAGACGTTCCGACCTCGCTCGAAGCCGGCTACCCCAACTCCGACCTGAATTTCTGGATCGGCATCTTCGTGCCGGCTGGGACCCCGCACGACATCGTCGTGAGGCTCAGCCGCGAGATCGGCATTGCGCTCGCGAATCCGGAAGTGCGCGAGAAGCTCGCCAATCAGGGCGTGGACCCGATGATGATGAGCGCTGAGGAATTCCAAGCCTTCGTCAAAGCGGAATCAGCGTCGATGGCCGAACTCGCGAAGGCGCTGAATTTGAAGCCGCAGTAGGATGGGTTGAGCGACAGCGAAAGCCGCCATCTGCCTCGCCGCCGGAACGGCCTGGATGGGCTCCGCTGCGCTCAACCCATCCTACATTTGCTCATCGGCAAAGACTCAAGCTCGGCCAGTGGCGTCCTGGATGAGCTTCCAGATCCGGTACGGCGTCGCCGGCATCTTCAGGTCGCGCACGCCGAAATCCCGCAACGCATCGACGATCGCACTGATGACGACGGCCGGCGCTGCGGTGGTGCCGCCCTCGCCGCCGGCCTTGATGCCGAGCGGATTGGTGGGCGACAACACTTCGGCAATGCGGGTGACGAACGACGGCAACAGATCGGCGCGCGGCATGCCGTAGTCCATCAGCGAGCCCGACAAAGGCTGGCCGGACGCCGCATCGAGATGAACATGTTCCCACATCGCTTGGCCGACGCCCTGGGCGATGGCGCCGTGGGTCTGGCCGTCGACAATGAGCGGATTGATGCAGCGGCCGACATCATCGACGCATGCGTAGCGGGTAATTTCCGCTTCGCCGGTATCCGGGTCGACCTCCACCTCGCAGATTGCGCAGCCGTTCGGAAACACCGGGTCGTGCATCTCGTTGTCGGTGACGACCGCAAGCCCGTCCGCAAGTTCGCCTGCGAGCTTCATGCGGCTCGCCTCGGCTGCCAGCTCGAACAGATCGAAGTTGCGATTGGTGTCCCGCGCCACGAAACGCCCGTCCGTAAATGTAACACGGTCCGCCGGCGTCTCCACCAGGGTGGCGGCGATGCGCCGTCCCTTTTCGATCAGCTCGGCCGCCGCTTTGGAAAATACCGTGGCAGCATGGCGCATTGACCGGCCCGAATGGGAGCCGCCGCCGACCCGCACCACATCGGTGTCGCCGAGGATGATGCGGACGGTGTCGGGCGGCACGCCGAGCAGGTCCGATACCACCTGAGCAAAGCTCGTCTCGTGCCCCTGGCCGCTCGGCTGGGTTCCGATCACGACGTCGACGCGACCGTCGGGGTGCACCTTGATCTGCGCCTGCTCCTTAGGAGCGCCGATCGAGGACTCGACGTAATTGGCGAGACCCCGCCCCGCCAGCTTGCCGCGGCGCTTGGCGTCGCGCCGTCGCGCCGGAAAGCCCTTCCAATCGGCGATTTCCATCGCGGTATTCATGTTCTCTTCATAGCGGCCGCTGTCGTAGACCATGCCGACCGCGTTGCGGTAGGGCATCTGGCTGGCCCGCACGAGATTCCTGCGGCGAAGCGCGACGCGATCGAAGCCGAGTTCGGCCGCCGCGATATCAATGAGCCGCTCGATCGCAAAAGTGACCTCCGGGCGGCCCGAACTGCGATAGGCCTGGGTCGGCATGGTATTGGTGAAGACCGCGACGGCGCGCAGGCTTGCGGCCGGAATATCGTAGGAGCCGGTGATCAGGCCGGCGCCCTTCGAGAGCGGCGACAGCGACACGCAGCGGGCGCCGACATTGCTGATATTGGTGGCGCGCAGGCCCAAGAACTTGCCGTCCCGGCGCAGCGCGAGCGCAACCTTCGTGACCAGGTCGCGGCCCTGATAATCGCTCAAGAAACATTCTGAGCGCGTTGCCGTGTACTTCACCGGCCGGCGCAGCTTGCCGGCGGCCCACAGCACAAGGCCGAATTCCACGAAGACGCGGTTGCGGGTGCCGAAATTGCCCCCGACGTCGCGGGAGAGCACACGCAGCCGGTCTGGCGCGAGGCCGAGAACGGCGGCGAGTTCGTTCCGCTGGCGCACGGCGCCGCCGCTGCCCGCATGCAGCGTATAGCGGCCGGACGCGGCGTCATACTCGGCGAGCGCTGCGCGCGGCTCGAGCGGAACGCCGGTTACGCGGTCGATGTGGAAGTCCATCGCCACCACGCGGTCGGCGGCCGCAAAGGCTGCATCGGTGGCGGCTTTGTCGCCGAAGGAGGTATCGACCAGAATGTTTTGCGGCGCCTCGTCCCATACGAGGGGCGCGTTCTCCTTCATGGCGTCTTCCGAGTGAAGCACGAAAGGCAACTGTTCGTAGTCCACCGCGACGGCTTCGGCAGCGTCGATCGCCTGCGCCTGCGTTTCCGCCACCACGGCGGCAACTGCCTCGCCCACATGGCGCGCCTTATCGGCCGGCAGCAGCATGTGCGGCCCTGTGAAGACCGCACCCCCGCCGGGAGCATGGAGCTTCATGTCGTATTTGGTCTTCGGCACCGGATCATGCGGAATTGGGCTCAGCTTGTCGGCGAGGCAATCGGCGCCGCTGTAGGTCCCGACGACGCCAGGCATGCTGCGTGCTTTGGAAAAATCGACGCCGCGGATGCGCGCATGCGGATGCGGCGAACGCACCACCGCGAGCCAGCACTGACCCGGCGCCGAGAAATCATCGCTGAACCGGCCGGCGCCGGTGATGAGTCGGGCGTCTTCCTTGCGTGCGAGCGGGGCGCCGATGAAACGGAATTGCGACGACACTGGCGGCTCGTTCATCCTCCTCATTCCGCCGTGATGTGCGCCGCCTTGATGATCGGCCACCATTTTTCGATTTCGCTCCTTTGAAAAGCCCGTAGCGCCTCCGGGCTGCGCTGGTCGGCGGGCGGGCCCGCAAGTCCCAGGGTCGCAAGCCTCTCGCGTACGGCAGGATCGGCCAGCGCCTTGACGACGGCGGCGTTAAGCTTGTCTACAATCGGCCTTGGCGTTCCGTGCGGCACCCACATGCCGTTCCACAGCTCCATCTGCAATCCCGGCAGGCCAGCCTCGGCGGAGGTCGGAATCTCAGGAGCAGTCGCAAGCCGCATCGCGGCTGCGACGGCGAGCGCCTTAATGCTTCCCTGCCTCAACTGAGGCAGGGAGTTTGCAGCCTGGTCGACGATCAGATCGATCTGTCCGGCGACCAGATCCTGCATCGCCGGCGCAGTGCCGCGATAAGGCACGAATGCAAGCGGAGCGCCGACCAGATTCGCCAGGAAGGCGCCGGCGATATGCGAGCCGGACCCCGCGCCTGCGGTGCCGGCCGTCGCCTTGCCTGGATTGGCCCTGAGCCACGCGACGAGCTCCATGAGACTGGCGGCGGGGAAATCTTTGCGCGTCACGACGAGCATCGGGTTGCTGGGAAGCCGCGCCACCGGATCAAGGTCGCGCACAAGATCGTATTTGAGCGGATAGATCGCGCCGTTGGCGACGTGGGTGCCGAAGTGGCCGGCGCTGATCGTATAGCCGTCCGGCGCTGCCGTGGCGACACGGCCGACGCCGATCGATCCGCCGGCGCCGGTGACGTTCTCGATCAGGACTGGCTGGCCGAGGTCGGCCCGGATGCGCTCGCCGAGTACGCGCGCCAGCACGTCCGTCGGCCCGCCGGCCGCAAATGGCACCACGACGGTGATCGGACGCACCGGATAGGTCTGCGCGTCGGCGATCCCGTGTGCGAGCGCACTCGCGATGAGGACGCCCGCCGCGAAAACGGCTGCCGCAAGGACATTTCTTCGCATGCGGAGCGCCGCACTGGTCCGCCTGAGCGTCATTTCCTCCTGCCTGCCCACTGTAGGGTCACCCCTGCTTGGACTCGCACCGGAGCTTACGCAACGACCGCCGCCAAGACAACGACAGCGCGTCATGCCGCTCCAGGGCTACCGCATTTGGCGGCGGGCCTCACCTCTCCCCGCTTGCGGGGAGAGGTCGGAATTTGCGCGCTTGCCGCAAATTCCGGGCGACGGCGCATCTTCGCGAGTCAGAGCTTCGAATCTCAGCCCGTGGGGGTCACCCCGACCATCTCCCCGCAAGCGGGGACAGGGACCGCCAAAATGTAATCGCCCGGCATGCCGGCAGGTCAGCACAGCGCTGCGCGCATTTGACCGCGGGTGCGCCGGCTTTATAGTTCTTGTCCGTATCGTTCTTGTCCGTGTCGACCCCCGCGCTCATCTGCGCTCACCCGATATGGGCCGGAGCCGCCCTGATGCATTCATCCATCCCTGCCGCGACCATCGAAACGCGAACGTCGTGGGTCGTCGCCACCGTGGCGCTTCTCACGCTTGCCTTCTCATTCGGCGCGCCATGGGTCGCGGTGGTTGCGCTCAAAGCCATTGCGGCCGAATTCGGCGGCGCCCGCGAGACGCCCGCATTGGCGGGCTCGCTCGGCTGGATCGGCGTCGGCGTCGGCGGCATCGTGATGGGGCGCGTCGCGGAACGCATCGGCGTGCGCTGGACCGTGATGTTCGGCGCCTTGATGGTGTGCGTCGGCCTCGTGGTGTCTTCGCTTGGAGGACGATGGAATCTGCTTGTCGGCCACGGCCTGTTTATCGGCTTCATCGGCAATGGCGGCATCAATGCGCCGCTCTATGTCTATGTGAGCAAGTGGTTCGATCATCACCGCGGATCAGCCCTGGCGCTGATCTCGAGCGGAGTCTACATCGCGGGCGCCCTATGGCCGCCGATCTTCGAGCGCGCCGTCGCCGAAGTGGGCTGGCGGCAAACCATGTGGACTTACGGTCTGTTCGAGATGGCGGCGATCATCCCGCTTGCGGCAATTTTTCTCCGCGCCCCGCCCAAGTCTTTGCGCTGGCGCAGCGGCGCGTTCGCCGACCCTAAACCCGGGACCGTTCTCGGCTGGCCGCCCGGTCTCGTCTACGGGTTGCTGTGCGCCGCCGCATTCCTGTGCTGCATGCCGATGGCGCTGCCGCAAGGACATCTCGTGGCGTTCTGTTCCGATCTTGGCATCGCCCCATCCCACGGCGCCGCCATGCTGTCGGTCATCCTGGGAACGGGCTTTCTGAGCCGCCAATTGTGGGGCGCCTTCTCGGATCGCATGGGTGGACTGATGACGCTCGCAGTGTGTTCGGCTTGCCAGTTGGCGGCGCTCACGGCTTTCACCATGACCGAGGACGAGATCGGCCTGTTCACGGTGGCGGCGTTCTTCGGGCTTGGCTTCAGCGGTCTGGTGCCGGCTTACGTTCTGACGCTGCGAGCGCTTTTCCCGGTTGGCGAGGCAAGCTGGCGGGTCCCCACGCTGCTGATGTTCAGCGGCTCCGGCATGGCGGCGGGCGCCTGGCTGGGCGGATTCCTGTACGACTGGTTCGGATATTATGCGCCGGCCTTCGTGGCGGCGATCGGCGCGAATCTGCTCAACCTCGCAATCGTCGTTGTCCTGCTGTTGCGAACACCGGCTACGCCGCGCCGGGTGTTCGGAGTGGCGTAGCGCTGCGCTGGGAAAGCGGGCGTCTCGCCCGCCATATGGCGTGGCCCGCGCGTGGGAGGGTAGAGCAGCGGGCCGGATGCCCGCGCTCCATACCGCTCAGCGAACCGCGGCTCGCACCGACGCCGCCGTTTGACCGAACAGGATGGCGCGCTCCTCCGCGGTGCGGATGCCGCCCTGATTCGGATTGATGTCCTTGGCTAGCGCGTAGGCGCGCGCCACCGCGGGCCGCGCCGCGATGGCGTCGAGCCAGCGCTTCACATTGGGGAAATCCGCAATGTTCTGGCCCTGGCGCTCGTGGGGCACGACCCACGGATAGCTCGCCATATCGGCGATCGAGTAATCGCCGGCGAGGTACGCCCGGTCCGCAAGGCGGCGGTCGAGCACGCCGTAAAGCCGGTTGACTTCGTTGCGATAGCGGTCGATCGCGTAGGGCAGCTTCTCGACCGCGTAATGCATGAAGTGATTGTTCTGGCCGGACATCGGGCCGAGGTTGCCCATCTGCCAGAACAGCCATTCGAGCGTCTGGACCCGGCCGCGCAGGTCTTTCGGGATGAACTTGCCCGTCTTCTCCGCGAGATAGAGCAGGATGGCGCCCGACTCGAACACCGAGACTGGCGCGTCGCCGCCGGGGGGATCATGATCTACGATGGCCGGGATGCGGTTGTTGGGCGAGATCTCCAGGAACGCGCGCTGAAACTGTTCTCCCTTGCCGATGTTCACAGGGAAAATCTTATACGGCAATCCAGCCTCTTCGAGAAAAATCGTCACCTTATGCCCATTGGGCGTCGTCCAGTAGTGCACGTCGATCATGTAACGGGCTCCTTCCGTTTACGCATTTCCCTGTTGGGGCTCCAGCTCGGCGCGGTCCGTGCGTCTGGCTGATATCGGATCATTTCGCCGAGCTTGCAACTCGACCGCCAGCCAGCTTTTCGCGTTGCAGGCATGCGTACGACGGGGCGTCGGCGATGGGCATTAGAAGGCGAAAGGGCGCATGCCATTTCGATTTCAGGCGCAACCCGGCTGCCGGTAAGGTCTTCGCCTTGTTGGCGGTTGCGAGCGGGTGTACACCGCGCCGCGCAGGCACTCCTGTTCTAGGCGTAGGCGCGACCGCCGAAGCATCGCAAAACTTCACCGGCTATTCCGCCGCTCTTCCAACGGCGCCCTGATTGTTGACACGCCGCGCTTTGGGCGCGGCGGCTGCTCCATGAACAAGTTGCGCGGCACGGGATCTCTGGGCGGCGGATCGTGCCCTCTCGAACAAGCCGAGATAGGCGGTTCTTCGTCTCAGCGACGCCGGCTTTATTCATGCGAGTTGAAATAGCTTCATGAAGCCGAACCATTCAAGCGCCGTTGTTGACAGCATCACCCACGCTGGCGCAACGACCGCCGGTCGATCTTCATCAGCGTGGTGCGCGGCAGCTCATCGACGAACTCAAATCGCTCGGGCACCTTGTAGCCGCCGAGCGGGCGCACGGCGGCGCAAAGCTCGCCAATCAGCGCCTCGCTTTGCGCATGCCCCTGCCGCAGCACCACAAAGGCCTTCGGCTTGGTGAACCCGTCGCGATCCGTGAACGACACCACCGCCGCTTCGTGCACCGCGGGGTGGCCGGTGAGCGCCGCCTCGATCTCGATGGGCGCGACCCACAGGCCCTTGACCTTGAACATGTCGTCGTTGCGGCCGGAGAACCAGAAGAAGCCATCCTCGTCGAAATACAGATTGTCGCCGGTTCGCGTCCATTCGCCGATGAACGTCTCACGCGACTTGTCGTATTTGCGCCAATAGAAGAAACACGCAGTTTTGCTTTTGATCCAGGCTTCGCCGGGCACGTTGGGCTCGGTCACGTCGCCATGGTCTGCCGACATCAGGCGGACCTCGTAGCCGAATATCGGCTTGCCGAGGCTGCCGCGCTTGAATTCCTTCTGGCGGTTGGCGATCCACTCATAGGTGATTTCGGAACTGCCGATCGAGTCGAACAGCTCGACGCCGAACTGTTCGTAGAAGCGCGAAAAGATTTCGGGCGGAATTCTCTCTGACGCGCTGGCGACGAAATCGAGCGCCGGAAAATTTGGCTTCGTGCCGGACTGCCGGACGTGCTCGAGAATATTCTTCAGCACCGTCGGTACGGTGATGAGCTTGGTCACTCCGGCGTCCGCCAAAGTGCGAAGTACCGGTTCGGGAACCGGCGGACGCCGCATCAAGACCGCCGTCGCGCCCCAGTAGAGCGGGATCAGAAGTCCCGGCCACAGTCCGTGCGTGAAATATTTCTTCGACGTCGCAAACACCACGTCGGTTTCGCGGTATTGCCAGAAGCGGCCGTGGCGTTCGGAAACAAGCACGAAGTCGTGGGCCAAGTGGGTGATCCCCTTGGCGGTGCCGGTCGTGCCGCCGGAAAAGAACATATACGTAATGTCGTTGCGATGGCGGAGGAGCGGCGGAGTTGTCGTCGCATGTCCGTCACGGATGGCGGCGAAAGGGAGCACCTTGCGGCCTTCGAGCCTGGTTAGCTCCCGACCTTCTCCTGGGAGCGCGGGAAACTCGCCACGGATGATGATGGTGTGCAGGGAGGGCGGCAGTGCGTCCGCAATCTCGATAAGCTTGCCGATCTGCTCGGCATCGATAAAGCAGAGCCGCGCGGCGGTATCGCGAAGAAAATGAAGAAGCTCGCGCGCCTTATAGAGGTCGGACACCACCGCCGGGATGGCGCCGGCGCGCACGGCGCCGAGCCACATCGCGACGTAGTCAAGGCTGTCGGTGCCGAACAGCAGGATGCGGTCGTCCGGCGCGACGCCGCGGGCCGCAAGTTCGCTCGACACTGTGGCGACGAGCCGCGTCAATTCCCCGTAACTGATCGGCGCGCCGTCGACAATGAGCGCAGCCTTGCGCTCGACCGGCGTGCCCAGGTGGCGATCGAGCAGCAAGGTGGTCGGCGCGATCTCGTCCGGCACTTCCGGATCGATCCAGGCGCGCCAATCCGCCCCGTAGATGCGGTCGTCAAAGGCGGTGGGGACACGTTCCAGCATGACGGTCAATCGCGTGTGAAGCCGTATTCCTGCCAGCGGCGGTCGACGTGCTCCCAGTCGCGCTCATCGGGCTTGACCATCGGCGGGTAGCGGTCGCCGTTGTAGTTCGCCTCCGGCTCGAAATCGAGATTGATGGTGGCGTCGATCAATACGCGCGACCACTTGCCGGTACCGTAGATGTTGGTGTCGCGGAATTTCAGGCGCGTCGACGGATCGAGCGCCGATCCGAAGGTGCCGGGAAAGAACACAATGTCGTCCTCGGCCGCGTTGACCCGGTACGCGAAAGCCCAATCGATCGCGCCATAATCGTGGATATCGATATCGTCGTTGACGACCCAGATGTGCTTGTACCGAAGGTGGGCGGCATTCGAGCCCCAGATCGCGGCGGCTGCCTGCTTGGCCTGGCCCCGGTAGGTCTGCTTTAACTGGATCATCAGCGTGGTGCCGTTGTTGGCCGGCGGGCAGTGCACGTCGGTCACGCCGGGCACGCCGGAGCGTTCGAGGATATTCCATGCCAGCGCGGCGCGCTGCACCGAGCTCATGATACTGTTCTCGTTGAGCATCTTCGGCAATGTGCCTTCGAGCGTGCCGCGGAAGATCGGCTTGTCGCGATGGGTGATGGCGGTCACCCGCACCTTGTGCTTGAGGCTCTGATCGCCGCCGAAATAGCCGGTGTACTCGCCGAACGGTCCCTCCATTTCGAAGGTCGCCGGGTCGGGCGAAATCCATCCCTCGATCACGATTTCGGCCGACGCCGGCACCTGGAGCGGCACCGTCTCGCAATCGACCAGTTCCACCGGGGCGCCGCGCAGCGCGCCCATCACATCGTATTCGGACACGTCCGGCGGCACCGGGGAGGAGGCGCAGAACGGCAGGCACGGCTCCCATCCGTAGATGAAAGCCACCGGCATTTCCTCGCCTTTGCCGCTGTACCTGGCAAAATCCTGGCCCCAGTTCTGCGGCCGCCACAGCAGCACCGGGATTGTGTTCTTCTGGCCGATCATGCCGCGATAGATGCCGACGTTCATGCGGCCGGTGGTCGGATCGCGCGTCACCGTGCCCTGCATGGTGTTGATGTAGCGCCCGCCGTCACGGCGATGCCAGCGTGGCACCGGGAAGTCGAACAGATTGATGTCGTCGCCGGTGATGACGTTTTCCTTCACCGGGCCGGTGGAGACTCGGACCGGCGGGACGCGGCCCGAGTACGCCTTGCGTGCGGCTTGTACCAGCTCGGTGATCGAAGCGTTCTTTCCCAGGCCGAACATCAGCGCAACACGCGAATAGTTCGACAGGCCGCCGGTGAACAGCTGCGTGCAGCGGGCGTTGTGCTGGTAGTCCTTGATATTGCTGAACAGCAGGGCGGGTCCGTTGCCGTTGCCGAAGGCGCGCCGCGTGATGGTGCCAAGCTCGCAATCCCAGTCCACCTCGGCGCTGACCTCATGAAGCTCGCCCTCCCGCCTCAGATGCGCGATCCAGCCGCGCAAATCCCCAAACTGCATGCAATTCTCCTGCGCCTGTGACCGCGCAACCCAAGGTCGGACGCCGCTTCCGGTCAAATTCGACGCCAAACTAAGGCACATTCGGATTACATGGAAGCGCAGGGTGGGCGAAGGCGCCCCTTCGACAAGCTCAGGAGCGCAGTGCCCACCAGCGCGCGATGTTCGGAGCGCGGGTGGGCACGCTTCGCTTTGCCCGCCCTGCGAGACGCGCGGTTGCGGAGCGGCCGCGGCTGATCGAAACCCGCTCTAATTCGCCGACGCCAGCGCGCGTTCGCGCGCGGCCTCGCCGGCGCGATCCTTGCCGGGAGCGACTCGGGTCCGCCTCGGCTTTACGACGCGTGCGCAGATGAAATTGAGCGCTGTGACCGCAAGGCCGGCTGCAAGCACGAGCCAACCCGGCCGGATCATGTCAAGGGGCACATCGAAATCCAGATCGGCCTGCAGCACGAGCAGAGGCGGCGCGTTGAAGACGATGGCGATGCCGACCGCCTCCGCGATGAATGTCAGGCCGGCCACTGCAACGCTCAGTCCGACCAACGCCAGCGTCGACAATTCGCCCGGCACCTTCCACAGCTTGATGACGACCCGATAGCCCATCAGCCAACCGAACACGCCCGCCGTGAATGTCGGAACGCTGACATCCGCCTTGGTCTGCTGGAAGTAGTGGATGAGCGCCAGAACGCCGATGCCGTAGACGGCATAATGCAGCCGCTGCCAGCGCAGAGCGCCCAGGCGGCGCACCATGGCGTCGGTCGACGTGGCGGCCAGCGTCGCAAGGCCGACAAGAGCTGTGAAGCCGATGGTGAGATAGACCCGCTGCGTAATTTCGCTCGCAACCTTGATGAGGTCGTATGTCTGGTCGGCCGTGTAGAGCAAAATGTGGGCAACCCCGTAGACAAACGCCCCGACCCCCAGCATGCGCCGCACGTCAATGAGCTGGCCGACGCGGGTAATGCGGCGCAGCGGCGTAATAGCGAGCGTCGTCAGGATGAACATCAGCATCCAGAAGCCAGCCCGGTGGATGACGTCGTTGAGCGGCCGCGCGCCATGGACGATGGCGTCGGCATTCCATAGCGCGATGCCCACCGGCAGCAACAGGAATGCCAGGGCCGCCACCCGGAGGGCGGAGAGCCTTCCGCGGCGGTCACGCCAGACCTGGAGTTTCCTGAGCATGGCCTGCATCTGGACCATATTCGCCCTTCGCTCATCACCCGCGGACTTGACCGGGGATGGATTGCCGGGTCAAGCCCCGCAATAACGTCGTGAACGAATGCGGACGTAACATCCTTCACTCCGAATTACCATTCACGATGGCGCGGGCAAGGGGTGAGAGCGGATGACGACGCCGCGAGCCGCCGTTATAAAACGCATGCGGGAAGCGGCGGGCCGTTGATGGGACTGGCGGGAAACACGCGGTAGGGGTTGGGGAGTGCTATGATACGGGTCCGGCGCCGGGCGCTCCGCGTTCTGCTGGCCGTCTGTCTTACGGCGGCCCTGGCAGGTTGTGCTTCCGGCCGCTCGCGCGAGGAGCGTGAGGCGCGCCTCAATGTCTACCCGGACAACTACCGGGCCGATATTCTTGCCGGGTTGCACAGCTATTTGAGCGGTCCGACCCATATCAGCGACGCCTATGTCTCGGAGCCGTCGCTCCAGCAAATCGGCCAAAAGAACCGCTACGTCGCATGCGCGCGCTTCACCGCCCGGGACAGCGACGGCCGGCACGCCGGCAACAAGGATTTGCTCGCGGTCTTCGTTGGCGGCCGCTTCGATCAGTTTATCGATGAGTTTACACAGCTCGGGCCCGCGAACCAGGCAAACCCGGCGGCCGTCGTAAAAGAGCTGTGCGGTGCGGCCGAGTACAAGCGCTTCCCGGAATTGGAGACGCTCAGTCGTTAGTCGTCGACGACCTGACAATTTAATATCTGACAAATTTCAGTACCCTCTAAGCGATGAGGAACTTACACAATGCCTTCCGGAGAGATGGGGAGCCTTCATCCTTCCGCTTAGAAACGTGCGATCCTCCTTGCGGCGGCCAGGCAGATCGTAAACGCCCCCCAGCCAAAAGCTATCTGGCGCCGCTTCCCTGCGGGGGATGTACACACCGCCAAAATATCGGCCAGAAAATTTCGGCCATGCACGCCGCTTTGCTGCCCTGCCTTGAGTCACCGGACTTCTGGCGCCCGACATCGGCAAACCGGGCATATCCTGACATCGACTGCGCTCATCTCTTGCAGGGCCATGCGTCGTGTAACGCGGTGAAAGCAAGGACTTCAAATCTTTCGTGGGTCTGGTCCGGATGTGCCGAGCCGTACTTCACGACAACATTGACAAGATGTTCGATCATTGTATTGCCCGGGATGTCCGTGCACAGGACAGGATCGAGTTGAGCCTTCCCACTCGCCTCCGCCTGTCGCAGCAGTTCTTCCATCAGGACGATGCCCGAGATCACGCCGAAGCATTGGCCATAAATCAGAGCATTCCTGGTGTTGGCCATGGTCTGCTTGGAGGTGAGTTTGCAATAAGGCAGCATGAAGCGGGCGCTATGTACGTCTTCCTCGACGGCTGCGTTTGCCGTCGTGAACATGAGCCCCATCAACGCACCGCAGATGATCGTCCTCATCGTGAACCCCTTGCATGAGAGCAGATTTCAATCGTGTTCAACCGCATATGGGGGGCCTTGCCGGGTCTGTCTCGGCGGCGCCGCGAATTTCGGGGGGCCGTGCAGGCGCTACGCGAGGCTCGGACTACAGCGGTAAAGCCAACGGGTCCGGCCTTCGGCCGGCCCGATCACAGGCTCCGCGCGCCCACCGGCCCTCGAAAGGCCGAGCGCTGGTGGGCACGACGCACCGAAGTCGGGCCTGCCCGACTTCGGCGGTCAATCGTTCCGAAATCGGCAACAGACTTCGGTTGCGCCTTTGCCCGCGCTACAAGTGATTCCAGTCGACCGGGAACCGCTGTAGCGTAACAGGGGCAAAAGTAATGGCGTCATCGCCGGGCTTGTCCCGGCGATCTCGAACAGGATGGCAAAGCTGCAAGATTGTCGGGAGGGCCGGGACAAGCCCGGCGATGACCAGTGGGAACTGCCATGAGATTTGGCCTTGTTACGGCTGGGCCGGCGACGACGCAAGTGCGCGATTGAATGCGATCGAAATCCGCTCTATTGACCTGTCGATCCTCACGGCCCGCGTTCGTCGCGGCCTGTCCCCCACCTTCCCCGGCTAGGGCGTCCTTTGAGGTTCGATCCGGCGGCTGACATCCGCCCTGACCGGAGAAAATGATGGAACTCCCCCGTAACCGTTTCAAGCACGCCATCGCGGCCGGAGAGCTTCAGATCGGCCTGTGGTGCAGCCTTTGCAGCAACATTGCGGTCGACATCCTGCGCGACTCGGGCTTCGATTGGCTGCTCATCGACACTGAGCATTCGCCCAATGAAATCCCCGATGTCCTGTCGCAGTTGCAGGCCTGCGAGGGAGGCGCTGCCACCCCGATCGTGCGGCCCGCATGGAACGACATGGTCCTCATCAAGCGCTGCCTCGATCTCGGGACGCAGACGCTGCTCGTGCCTTACGTGCAAAATCCAGCCGAGGCGAAGCGCGCCGTGGAGGCGGTGCGCTATCCGTCGGCCGGGGTTCGCGGCGTTGCGGTGGCGAGCCGCGCCAGCCGCTATGGCCGCGTCGCCGACTATCTGAACAAGGCAAATTCAGAGATCTGTCTCCTGGTCCAGGTGGAGACACGCAGCGCGATGGATGAGCTTGAGGCCATTGCGACGGTCGAGGGCGTGGACGGCGTGTTCATCGGACCGTCCGACCTTTCCGCTTCGCTCGGCCATATCGGCAATCCGGCCCATCGGGACGTGCAGAAAGCCCTGGAGACCTGCGTCCGCCGCCTCAAAGCCGTCGGCAAGCCCGCCGGCATCCTCTCGGGCAACGAGGAAGAGGTGCGTCGCTACATCGCCTGGGGCTACACATTCGTGGCGGTCGGCTCCGACGTGGCGCTGCTGGGCCGCGGCGCCGACGCGCTAGCGAAGAAGTTCAGGGGCTGACCTCAGGGATGGGCGAATTCGGCATCGGGCAGCCGGCGCCGCGGGAGGAAGACCCCTACCTCCTGCGGGGCGCGGGGCGCTACGTCGATGATGTTCAGGCCGTCGGGCAGGCGCGGGCCTGCGTGCTGCGCTCGCCGCACGCCCATGCCAGGATCGTGCGGATCGATGCCGCGGAGGCGAGGGCCATGCCCGGCGTCCTCCTCGTGCTGACCGGGAACGACGCGGAGGTCCTCCGCCTCGGTGCGCTGCGGCCGCATAACCCGCGCAAGCGGCGCGACGGCGCGCCGGCTTTCACCTCATCGCAGCCGTTTCTGGCGCGCGAGCGCGTGCGCTATGTGGGCGAACCGGTGGCGTTCGTGGTGGCCGAGACGCTCGAGCGCGCCAAGGATGCCGCGGAGGCGATCGCGGTCGAATACGACGTACTGCCGGCCGTGTCGAACACCGCGGACGCCATCGCGCCGAATGCCCGCGCCGTATGGGAAGCGTGCCCGGACAACCAGGCCTTCACCCACACGGCAGGCGATAAGGCCGCAGTTGCAAAGGCCCTGGGCAGCGCGGCGCATGTGATTCGCCACCGCATGGCGATCAACCGGCTCACCGCCAATTCCATGGAGCCACGCGGCTGCCTCGCGGAATACGCCGCTCGCGAGGCGCGCCACACCCTGCGCTGCACCGTGCAGGGGCCGCACATGATTCGCCGCATGATCGCAACCGAAGTATTCGGAGTGGCGGAGACGCAGTTTCGCATCGTCGCGGAAAATGTCGGCGGCGGCTTTGGCATGAAGGGCGGGCTTTACCCCGAATACGTGCTGGCGGCGCTCGCAGCGCGACTCGCCGGCCGTCCGGTGAAGTGGATTGCCGAGCGTAGCGAGGGGCTGCAGTCGGATGAGCACTGCCGCGACAACATCACGGAGGCGGAACTCGGGCTCGACCGCGACGGCCGGTTCCTCGCGCTCTCGGTGCGGACGTTCTGCAACATCGGCGCCTACTATACGTCCGACCGCAACGCCGGCCCGCCCACCAACAATATCGGCGTACTGGCCGGCACCTATGTGATCCCGGCGATCCATGTCGAAACCACGGCCGTGATGACCAACACCATGATGACCGGTCCCTACCGGGGCGCCGGCCGTCCCGAGGCCGCCTACGTGATCGAGACGATGGTGGACCTTGCGGCGCGCCGGCTCGGCATCGACCCTGCGGAGCTGCGCCGCCGCAACATGATTCCGGCCGCCGCCATGCCGTACAAGACGGCCCTGGTCTATACTTACGACTGCGGCGATTTCGGCAAGAACCTCGAAGATTGCCTGAAGCTCGCGGACTATGCAGGCTTTGCGGCCCGGCGCCGCGAATCGCAGGAGCGCGGCAAGCTGCGCGGCATCGGCATCTCCTCGACCGTCGAGGCTTCAAATGCGGGCCTGATCGAGCACGCCGAGATCCGCTTCGACCCGACCGGTGCCGTGACGGTCTCGGTCGGCACCCACGATCACGGCCAGGGCCACGCCACCACGTTCCGCCAGATCATTTCGGACCGCCTCGGGATTCCGCCTGAGCGCATCCGCTTCAATTACGGCGACACCGACCAGATCGCGATCGGCACCGGCACGTTCGGCTCGCGCTCCACGGTCTCGGCCGGCACCGCGATGTTGATCGCGGCGGAAAAGATCGTTGCCAAAGGCCGCCGCATCGCCGCTCACCTGATGGAAGCCGGCGAGCACGATATCGAATTCGAGCGCGGCCGATTCGTGGTCGCGGGCACCGACAAGGCAATCGACCTCATGCAGGTGGCTCGCGCCGCCTTTGCGCCGGCAAGGCTGCCGCCACATATTGAGCCCGGCCTGTTCGAGACCGGCACTTTCTCGGGCGGGGCGCGCACCTTTCCGAACGGCTGCCACATCAGCGAAGTCGAGATCGATGCCGAAACCGGCGCGGTCACGCTCGTGCGCTACACCGCGGTGGATGACGTTGGCCGCGTCATCAATCCCCTGCTGGTCGAGGGTCAGCTGCACGGCGGCATCGCCCAGGGCGTCGGCCAGGCGCTGATGGAAAACATCGCCTATGACGCCTCCGGCCAGTTGATGTCCGGCTCCTTCATGGACTATGCCATGCCGCGTGCGGGCGATTTCTGCGCGTTCACCTTGGGCGAGAACGAAGTGCCCACCAAAACCAATCCCCTCGGGGTCAAGGGCGCCGGCGAATCCGGCACCGTCGGGGCGCTGTCGTCGGTAATGAATGCCGTCAACGACGCGCTGGGGAGGGTCGGCGCGCCCTATGTCCAGATGCCAGCAACGCATGAGAAGGTCTGGCGCGCGATCAGGGCCGCGAGCCCAACTTCGCGCCAGGTCGCGCCATCGCCGGAGACCGACAGCTAGCCAAGGCTCTGGTGGAGCGATTCCATGACACCGATCATATGGACGGCTTGGTCGTTCGGGGGCGCCACCGAAGGTGGCGAACCCGGAATCCATGGCCCTCGGCTGACGGTTATGGGTTCCGGACTCGTGGGCTAAAGCCCGCGCCCCGGAATGACACCATTTGATTCGGATTTCGAAATCGTCCCGCCAGGCAGGCATCCGGAGCCTTAAGTCATACCCATGAAACCCCTCGACCTGCCGCCCCGACCGCGCATTCTGGTGGTGGCCCTGCGGCGGCTCGGCGACGTGCTTTTTGCGACTGCGCTCATCGCGAGCTTGCGGCGCGCGTTCCGGCAGGCCGTCATCGACGTGCTCGTGTTTGAAGACACGGCCAGGATTCTGGAGGGCAATCCTGACATCGACAAGGTCGTGACCATGCCGTCGCGTCCAAGTGTCTGGCAAGGTCTCGTGCTCACGGCGAGACTCGCCAAGCGCTACCACCTTGCGGTCTCGACCCAGAGCGGGGATCGGCCCACCCTGTTTGCCCTCCTTGCCGGGCGACGCCATGTCGGGCCGGTCGATGACGGCGCCCGAGGCGCGCTGCGGCGGCTCGCGCTGTCGCGCAGTGTCGCGCCACGACCGGGAGCGCACCGGCTGGAAGAGATGCTGCGCCTCGCGGATGCGCTTGGCATTGCCCGCGTCGCGCATCTCGTGTGTCCGGGGGACATTTCGCCTCCGGACCCTGCCTCGATGGCCTCGACCGCCTCGTGGCACGCGAAAGTGGACAACCCGGATCCCTACGCCGTCATCCATGCAGCGCCGATGTTTCAATATAAGCGCTGGACCGTGGACGGATGGCGTGAATTGGCTTCACACCTTCGCGCGCGCGGACTGAAGGTCGTCGCAACGGGCGGACCGGCCGCGGCGGAGCGCGCTTATCTCGATCTGGTATGGGGGGGCCTCCCGGACATAGTCCGCCGCGACGGCCAGCCATCCTGGGCTAAGTTGACCCACTTGCTGTCCGGCGCCCGGCTCTTTGTCGGGCCGGACACTTCGGTTACTCACCTCGCGGCGGCGACCGGGTGCCCGACCATCGCGCTGTTTGGGCCGACCGATCCCCGGCTCTGGGGTCCGGTCCCGGCCGGGGGGCTCGATCCGATGTGGGAGGCGGCCGGAACCGTCCAGCGCCGCAAAAATGTCTGGCTGGTGCAGCATCCGTTACCGTGCCTTCCTTGCCAGAACGAGGGGTGCGAACGGCATATCGCGAGTTTCAGCAAGTGTCTCGACGAGTTGCGCCCTGCGCAGGTGCTCCGCGCCGTCGATGATGCCCTTGCGTCTCTATCGGTCGTCCCCTCCCCATCTCCGACTCTTCCCTCCTCGCTTGCAGGGGAGGGGGAGGGAGGGGCCCGGGAATGAAAGAAGGGGCTGTGGATTGCCGGGGACGACCGCAGGTAGCGCGGAGAGAGAAATACCGCTATGGACCATTCGCGGGGCTTTAAGGATACCAGCAAGATTGCGTTGATGACGTTTCGGGGAAATGGCCTCACTTTCCTGGCTGAGCCAGAGAAGCGAGCCAGCCAAGCATGTAAAGGGCCTTCGCTGCACTGATGTTCCAGCAATTCACGCCGCGCATGACCCTGATCCTGATCCACGACCTCGTGGCGGCGGTCGCAGCGGTCGTGGCTGCGTTCTACATCCGTTTCGAAGCATCGGGTCTCGAGGAACGCTGGAACCTGCTCCTCCTGCTGTTGCCAGGCTTTGTTCTCTACGCGGCCCTGGTTTATTCGATCTTCGGGCTGTTCAAGAACAAATGGCGATTCACATCGCTTCCCGACGTAGTGGGCATCGCGAAAGTTGCGACCGTCCTGGCGCTGACTTTATTGGCCCTTGACTACGTACTGGTGGCGCCGAACGTCTACGGCAGATTCTTCTTCGGCAAGCTGACGATCGCCCTCTACTGGTTCCTTCAGATTTTCTTCCTGGTCGGGTTGCGCGTCGTCTACCGGTACTTCCGCTATACTCGCACCCTTTTGCACGCGCGCGAGGACGGCTTTGCGCCGACCCTCGTGCTGGGGCCGGCGGCCGACGCCGAAGTGCTGCTGCGCGGCATCGAAAGCGGCGCGGTCAAGAAGGTTCAGGTGGTCGGAATCCTGTCGCCGTCGCGGGCGGATCGCAGCCAATCGATCCGCGGCGTTCCGGTCCTCGGCGATTTCGGCGATCTGGAACGGATCGTGCAGGAACTCGCCAACCGCGGCACGGTGGTGGCCCGCCTGGTGATGACCCCATCGGCGCTCGCGCCTGAGATGAGGCCCGAATCCATCCTCACGCGCGCGCGGCGCATCGGCCTGACGCCAAGCCGTATGCCAGGACTTGAGGAAGGCGGAGAGGCATTGCGGCTCGCGCCGATCCAGGTCGAAGACCTGCTGCTGCGGCCAAGCGCCAAGATCGACTATCACCGCCTCGAAGGATTCGTGCGCGGCCAGGCCGCCGTGGTGACCGGCGGCGGCGGCTCGATCGGGGCTGAGATCTGTGACCGGCTCGTGACCTACGGCATCGGCCGGTTGATGGTCATCGAGAATTCCGAACCGGCGCTCCATTCCGTGCTGGAGACATTGCGCCTGAAGGATGCGAAGGCCAAGGTGGACGGCCGCATTGCCGACATTCGCGACCGCGAGCGGGTCATCCGCCTCGTCACCGAGTTCAAGCCCGACATCGTGTTTCATGCCGCCGCCCTCAAGCACGTGCCGCTGCTCGAACGCGACTGGGAGGAGGCCGTCAAGACCAACGTGTTCGGCTCCATCAACGTGGCGGACGCAGCCGTCGCCAGCGGCGCCGCCGCCATGGTGATGATCTCCACCGACAAGGCGATCGAACCGATCTCGATGCTGGGGGCCACCAAGCGGTTCGCCGAAATGTATTGTCAGGCGCTCGACGCGGATTTTTGCGCCCGCGGCGGCGGCCGTTCGTCCATGCGCCTCATCGCGGTGCGGTTCGGCAATGTGCTCGCCTCCAATGGCTCGGTGGTGCCGAAGTTCAAGGCCCAGATCGAGGCCGGCGGCCCGGTGACCGTCACGCATCCCGACATGGTGCGCTATTTCATGACCATTCGCGAGGCTTGCGACCTGGTGGTGACGGCCGCATCCCACGCCCTGGCGCCGCAACGCTCAGATGTGTCGGTCTACGTTCTCAACATGGGCCAGCCGGTCAGGATCGTCGACCTCGCCGAACGGATGATCCGGTTGTCAGGGCTTGAACCCGGCAAGGACGTTGAGATCGCCTTCACGGGCATTCGCCCGGGCGAGCGCCTCAACGAGATCCTGTTCGCCGCCGACGAGCCCACTGCCGATATCGGCATCGCCGGCATAGTCGCGGCCCGCCCAATCAGTCCCGCGCTCGAGACGCTGCGAGCCTGGCTTGCGGCGCTCGAACAGGCGCTGCGGCGCAATGACCGCGATGCGATCTACCGCGCGCTGCAGGACGCCGTGCCGGGGTTCCGGAAAGAGGCCGTGTAAGGCGTCAAAAAAGGTTGCTCACGCGGACCAGAATTGCGCCGTAATCGCGTTGCGTCTTTACGGGATTAACGCAGGCGAACCGGCGCTGATCGAGCGGGTGCGCCGCGACCTGGTGCGCGGCCTCAAAAAGCCGCGTAAGGGCCGCCGCGGCCTCACCGCGTCGCAGGTGTTGCGCGCACTGGTTCTGATGCGCGTGAAGAACTGGGATTATCGCGAGCGGCGTGAACGCATCGCCGACGGAATAACGCTGCGGGCGTTCACCGACTTCTACTGCGAGGAGGCGCCCAAGCATGACGCCTTCAACCGCAGCTTCAACCGGCTGACGCCGGCGACCCTCAAGGCCAT